>Ga0172381_10000522_pt1 | contig 46398 bp, 52 predicted proteins | sample Leawel6488metaG_FD_119754 | JGI IMG/M metagenome (GOLD analysis project Ga0172381, IMG submission 119754) | Leachate microbial communities from a municipal landfill in Southern Ontario, Canada - Leachate well 64-88 metaG | ecosystem: Engineered > Solid waste > Landfill > Unclassified | place... | reverse complement strand
TTAAAAAGATTGGTTCGAACGTCCACATTGCCGACCGCACTTTGGTTTTGGATTTCAAGAATGCCTTCAAAATAGCGGAAAATACCATGCCGAGGCGCTTTGCGCCGAGGCAACATCTTTCAATTTCGCTGAATGTAAAACTTGGCGGAGAGGCAGGGATTCGAACCCTGGAGGACTTGCGCCCAAACGGTGTTCGAGACCGTCGCCTTAAACCACTCGGCCACCTCTCCGCGTTCTAGCTTGATCGCTTCCTGGCCCAAATAAGCCCAGGAACAGGTTAAATTTATCACACTTTATCGGTTTTTACAATTTCCCTATTTTTTAGTATAATAATAGCAAGCAATTGGTTAAATTATTATATTATTCGCAAATTTACTTGCTTATGAAAATTCGCAAACTTGTTATCCCTGTCGCCGGTTTAGGCACCCGTTTCCTTCCAGCGACCAAAGCTCAACCCAAAGAAATGCTTCCGGTTTTAGACAAACCAACGATTCAATATATTGTTGAAGAAGCGGTTAAGGCCGGGATTACTGACATCGTTTTAATCACCGGCTCCAACAAACGCGCAATTGAGGATCATTTTGATCGCAACGAATACTTGGAAAATTATTTATTAAAAGCCGGCAAAACCAAATATTACCAAGAAATCAAGGAAGTGGCGGAATTAGCCAACTTTATTTATATCCGCCAGAAAGGCCCATACGGCAATGGCACTCCGGTTTTAAACGCTAAAGCCGCGATTGGCAATGAACCGTTTGCGGTGGTTTGGGGCGATGATATCTGGGACTGCGGCAAAAAATCCCACATCAGACAATTGGTGGAAGTTTTTGAAAAATACGGCGATCCGGTTATCACCGCTCGCCAAATTACCGACGAAGAAACCAAAAAATACGCCGTGATTGAGGGTGTGGAAGTCGAACCAGGAATTTTTCAAGCTAAAAGTGTCGTGGAAAAACCCGGTCCGGACAAAACCACCAGTCGTTTGGGCGGTTTGGGCGGTTATATTTTTACTCCGGAAATTTTTGAAGCTTTGGAAAATACCAAACTAGGTAAAGATAATGAACTTTGGTTGGTTGATGCGATTGCTAATTTAATGAAGAAGCGACCGGTCTACGCCAAAATTATTGACGGCGATGTTTATGATATGGGCAATAAGCTCGGCTGGCTCAAAGCCAATGTGGAATTTGGCCTGAAAGACAAAGAAATCAAAGACGATTTCAAAAAATTCTTGAAAACTTTAAAATAAAAAAGAAAAGCCAAAAACTTTTCTCACGAATTTATGAAATACACCAAAACAAAAACTTTAGTTTTATTGTTGTTATTTTTTTGTTTGATTACCACGGGTTTTCGCTGCAACTTCATTACTCCGGCCGAAGAGCAAGCTTTGCAGCCGGTTGAATTGACCTGGTGGGGCGTCAGCGACGAACCTGGTAATTTTGATGAAATGATCGCCGATTATCGCGCCTTGCATCCGCATGTCAGCATTGCTTATCGCCAAATCAGATGGGCGGAATTTGAAACGGAGTTGCTTGACGCTTTGGCCGAAGATCGTGGACCGGATATCTTTACCATCAAAAATACCTGGCTGACCAAATACTTGTCCAAAATCGAACCGATGCCAGCCACTACCAAAATCGCCTACCAATATATCAAAACTAGTCTCAATATCAAAGAAGAAACCGTCACGGAGATCCGAGAAAACCCCAGCATTACTGCCGCGCAATTAAAAAATGCGTTTTTGGACGTGGTCTATAATGATGTCGTGCGCGACAATAAAATTTACGGCTTACCCACTTGGGTGGATACTTTAGTCATGTTCTATAATCGTGATTTATTAAATAATGCCGGCATTCCTTTGCCCCCCACCACCTGGCTGGCCATGCAGCAAAACGTCAAAGCCTTAACCTACCAGGATAAAAACGGCAATCTTATTCAATCCGGCACGGCTTTAGGCACAGCCAGTAACATTGATTACGCGGCCGATATTTTATCTTTACTAATGATGCAAAACGGCGCGGAAATGACTAATGGCAACCAAGTTACTTTTGGTAGTATCCCCACCAATATTGACATAAAAGACTATAATCCGGGCCTTGAAGCCTTAAGATTCTATACGGATTTTGCCAACAACGAACGCGAAGTATATACTTGGAACGGCACTTTCCCCAACTCTTTGGATTCTTTTGCCCAGGGTCGAGTAGCCATAATTTTTGGTTATAATGATGATATCGCCTATTTGGAATCAAAACGCGGGGGCAAGTTAAACTACGGTATCGCGGCCATGCCGCAAATTGAGGGCCGACCGACCACCAATTATGCCAACTACTGGATCAACACTGTTTCCAAAAAAAGCAAAAATATTAATGAAGCTTGGGACTTTTTGCAATTTATCGCCAAAAGCGCGGAAGCGAAAAAATACTTGGCCAAGACTAATCGCCCCACGGCTTTGCGCAGCTTAGTGGATGAGCAGAAAAAGAATGACCAACTCCAAGTTTTTGCTGATCAACTCTTAACCGCCAAAAGCTGGTACCAGGGCAAAAACGCCACCGCCATGGAGCAGTCTTTTAAAACCATGATTGACTCCGTCAATCAAAACACAGCTTTAAAAGAAGCCATAGAATTAGGCATTCAAAAAATCCAGCAGACTTACTAGCTTATAATTAGTTATTAATATGAATAAATCAAAAGTGTTTTTAGTTTTGAGCCTGTTTATTTTTGGCTTTTTATTTTTATCGGCTACGCCCGCTCTAGCCCTGGAATGTTCGCCATTTTTAAAGAGTATTGGCATCGAGGGTGGCTGCTTAATCCCCCAATCTTGCACGGGCGATCAAACCGGTTCCGATGTTAATAATTGCGGCTTAAATGCGATGTATCAAACCGTAATTAATTTTACCCAAATTATTTTAGCCTTAACCGGTAGCGCCGCGCTTTTAATTTTTGTCTATGGCGGAGTTTTATGGATTGCTGCCGCCGGCAAATCGGAAATAATTGATAAAGGTAAACAAGCCATTATCGCTGCCGCCGTCGGTTTAGTAATTGTTTTGGGCTCTTGGCTGGTGGTTAATACCACTATCAGCGCGCTCACTCAAGGCCAAATTGGCAGTACGCCGGCTACCATCTTTGGTCAAGTTTGGTCAAAACAGCAAGCTGTTGAATCACCCGGTTCAGGTGCCAGTACCACAGAAGTCCCAACTGCCAGCGAAGGTGAAGACAATACAACTACTGGCGATGGCGAAGACGCTAACTAGCGAGATAACATATAGCAAAAAGCAAACAAAAAATTGACCCAAAGCTTAATATTTATTATAATTAAGTCAGTCAATCAACTATCAAACAAAAAAATATTAAAAATCAAATGATAGTTTTGAAAGGAGGTGAAAAAATGAAAAAAATCGCAACTTTACTAACTTTAGCAGTCGTCTTTTCCATGACCGCTCTGCCAGTCTTAGCTTTAGACACGGGCATTGAATATGGCACATTTACTGGTCTTGGTACCAACGATATCCGCGAAGGCGTAATGAACATCGTCAATGTTTTGTTGGGCTTTTTAGGAATTTTAGCCATTATTATTATTCTCTGGGGTGGTTTCCGCTGGATGACCTCCGGTGGTAATGAGGAGAAAGTCGGCGAAGCTAAAAAAGTTATCACGGCCGGCATTATCGGCTTAATCATTATTTTCACCGCCTACGCCATTGCCACTTTTGTTATCTCCCAAATGTTGGCTGCTACCGGTGCTGTTTAATCTCTGAATTAGTTTACTCACATACGTTTTTAAGGGGAGGCGGCCTGAATGATTGGCGTCTCCTCTTAAAAAAATTAAAAACAATAGCATGAAAAAAATCTCCAAAAAAATTATTTCAACCTCGGCGGTATTTTTTGTCTTATCGCTTTTAATTTTTATCCAACTGACTCCAGTTTTAGCGGCCAGCACCGGCATTGATGCGGTTCAAACTGGCATTAAACAAAGTGCCAACAAAGCCGGCTTGTCTACGTCGGAAACTGATTTGGCCACCATGCTAGGCCGAGCCATCAACTACCTGTTTTCCGCCTTAGGTATGGTATTTATGACCATTATCTTAGTCGGCGGTTATCTTTGGATGACGGCCGGCGGCAATGAAGAAAAAATTGGCAAAGCCAAGGGTTTTATCATCAATGGCATTAACGGCATGATTGTTATATTTCTTTCATACGCTTTAGTCTATACGATGCTGGCCGCTTTAAAAGCATCTGTTGGCCAATAATTATTTATGCTACAAAAAATCAATTATTATTTTTCCGTAATAACTTTGACGGTTTTTGGTTTATTGTCCGCCCAAACTGCCCAAGCCGGCACGTTTGATCAAATCCTGAGCGGTTTTGCCAAAACCGGAGAAAACGCCGGCTATCCCGTTACTGACGGCGGAAAGCCGGTCAATAGCTTTGAAACCACTTGGGCCAATTATATTAATGGCATGCTAACTTTAATGGGCATACTTTTTATGGTTAACATTATTTACGCTGGCTTTCTTTGGTTTAACGCCCATGGCAAGGATGAACAAGTTGGCCGCGCCAAAAGCATGCTAATTAATTCCACCATCGGTCTGGCGATAATTATTTTCGCGCGGTTGATTGTTGAATTGGTTTTGTTCTACTTGGGTCAGACGGTTAAAACTTCGTAATCTTTATGAATAAAAAAATCATTTCAATTATTGTTTTTTGCTTATTATTTTTTGTCGTTGTTGCCACTCCGGTTCTGGCCGCTACTTCCATGTTCGATCAAATGGCCGGCAGTGTCACTAAAATCACCAATTACGCCTTTGGCGGCGGTAAAACCGTAACCGTTACGGGCTTCACTTTCCGCGATAGTTTAATCTTTATTGTCAATTCGCTTTTAACTTTTGTCGGACTAGTTTTCTTTCTAATGATAATTTACTCCGGCTATCTTTGGATGACCGCCAAAGGCAATGATGAACAAATCGAAAAAGCCAAAGAATTAATGAAAGAGCTGATTATCGGCTTAATTATTATCATCATGTCGCGCATCATCACCGAATTCGTTTTAACCAATATCGGTACCATCACCAAATAGGATTTATTTAAATAATTTAAACGTAAGCTAAATTAAGTGGCGACGTTTAGTCAATAAATAATTATGACCACGGCAAAAAAACATTTAATGGTTTTTATTTTAATCTTGGTTTTTTATTGTTTGCCGACGCTGGTTTTAGCCGCCAGTATCACCGAACAAATGAAAGGCGCGCTGGGCAGCGTGGCCCTACCCACCGGCGACGAAGATAAGGCTTTGGGCTTTGTCGGCTCCGCTATTGCCGTATTTCTAAGCCTTTTGGGAATTTTATTTTTAGGCTTAGTAATTTACGGCGGCGCGATTTGGATGACGGCCAGGGGCCAGGAAGAAAAAATTGATCAGGCTAAAGACATTTTAAAAGCCGCCATTACCGGTTTAATTATTACCCTTTCGGCTTACGGCATCAGCTATTTCGTTACCAGCCGTTTGCAAGAAACTTTAACCAAATAATATGAAAAAATCTTTCAAAGCCTTAGTGATTGTCTGTTTAATTGTGATGGGCTTGAGCTGCTCTTCTTCGTTGATTCTAGCCGCCGGCGAAACTACCGGGGGTTCTCAGCTTAATTTAACCGATAAAATGGAGAAAGTGGGTACCGCGGCCGGTTTTGGCACCACCCCCATCACGATCACCATTGGCCAAATCATCCAAATCTTTCTCTCGCTTTTGGGAGTTATTTTTTTGGGTTATACTATTTATGCCGGATTCCTTTGGTTGACTTCCGCCGGCAACGACGAAAAATTAACCAAAGCCAAATCAATTCTACGCGGCAGCATTATCGGAATAATTATTATTCTGGGTGCTTACGCTATCACGGCTTTTGTCATCAGTCAAGCCGGCGAAGCGACTGGTTACCAGGTCGGTGAATCCAATACTACCGAATCAAGCACGAGTTCACAATAATAAATAATAACTATGAATAAAAAACTACTAACCATTTTAACCGCCACTTTTCTTTTCTGTCTATTAATTCTACCGACTCTGACCTGGGCGGCCGACAATACTATGCAAGGCCTATTGGATGAAACGGCGGGTGCCGGCGGTGCCAACTATAATATCAGCACTTCGGAAAATTCATTAAGCGAATTGGTCGGCAATATCGCCAGAGCCGTCATCAGCTTAATCGGGGTAATTTTTATCAGCTTCACTATTTATGGGGGCTTTTTATGGATGACCGCGGCCGGTAACGATGAAAAAGTGACGAAAGCCAAAAATATTATCCGTGACGGCGCGATTGGCATTGTCGTAATTTTGGCCTCCGCCGCCATTTTTTATTTTGTGATGTCAGCTATTTCCGGCACCGCCGGCACGCAAAGCAGCACATCAATTCAAAGCAACCAATAAAATTATGAAAAAAAAATTATTTCTCAACATTTTTATCTTCACGATTTTAAGCCTGACGTTACTAACTACGGCCACGCCGGCCGCCTTAGGTGTAACCACCAATCTGATTGACTCTGAAACCCAAAGCAAAATGAATACGCAGACTCAAGGTTTTTTAGAAGGTTCCGGCCTCAGCACCAAAATGACTTTAAACATTTTAATCAGTAGTGTCGTCAAAATCGTATTATCACTTTTAGGCTTAATATTTTTTATCTTAATTATCTATGCCGGTTTTTTATGGATGACGGCCATGGGTAATCAGGAAAAAATTGATAAGGCTCAAAGCATAATTAAAGCCGCCGTGATTGGTTTAGTTTTAGTGCTTTCGGCCTACTTAATTACCTACTTTGTTATTGATAACGCCTTAAGAGCCACTCAACAAAACAACGCGGGATTAAATTAAATTATTTCTTTTTAAATTAAACCCCGGACTGGTCCGGGGTTTTTGGATTAAAAAAAGAAGGCCAGCCATTCAAGCTTGCCTTCGGTTAATCTCGACTTTGGCATTTCCCCTAGTGGGCGTAAATACCAAAATCGTAGACTTTCCCCTCCACCATTGTGTCTCCCTGATTCCAGTCAACATAGACCGGACCATGTTCGTACGGCCATTGCTGGCCAAACCGGGAAATCTTGACCTCGTAGGTCCAGTTTGGAGCCAGTTCGACTTTCACGACAGTGGGTTTGGGAGGCTGATTTTTGTCCTGAGATTTCTGCGCGGGCGGCACCGTAATACTCGCCCCGAGCCGGCCGGAGATGGTAAACACCACCGACGTGTCCAGGCGGTAATTGACTAACGCGCCCGTGTGCAGATTACCGGCGGCTTCGTAGCGCGCGTAAGAGTGCGCGCAACCCGCCAGAGCGCAAGACAAGACCAGCGAAAGAACGATCAACTTTTTCATGGTACGCTCCAGGTTTTGATCAAACACCAAATTCAACAACTCATTATATTGCCATGATTTTATGAATTTGTCAATGAAATAAGGTTATGCTATAATTTTAAAAGAATATTAAATAAATCAAAACTTATGAAAAAAAATCTAATCGTTTTCATGATGCTGCTAACTGTCTTCGGGACTTTTTCTTTTGCCATGACTCCGGCCTTAACGCAAGCCGCCGGCAGCGATGAAATCGGCAGCTTAATCAAAGATCAACTGGAACCGGTGCAAGACATTTACGGCCAAGATGAGGTCAACTCAAAATCTTTAGCCGAAACAGTTTCCAATATGGTTAAAATCCTTCTCGGATTTTTAGGCATTATCTTTTTAATTCTAATCATCTACGCCGGTTTTACCTGGATGACCGCGGCCGGTAACGATGAAAAAACCAAAAAAGCCAAAGACATTATTCAAGCCTCAGTAATCGGCGTGGCTATTATCATCGCCGCCTATGCCATTACTTACTTTGTCATTGATAACTTGCTGAAAGCCACCAATGCCAGCGGATTAAGTTAATTTTAGCTTTACCATCAAACACCCGCCCCAGAGCGGGTGTTTTATTTTGGGGTTGTTTTTTTTACCTCAAAAACGTAGAATTAAAACATGAAAAAAATTGCCATGGCGACGGAAAAATACAGTCATTACCTAACCCTAGCATTTATCATCGGCTATAATTTGATTTTTGGTTTGATAATTTTTTGGAAATATCGGCACTTTGGCTACGATGCCATGGATTTGGCAATTATTAACAACGTTTTTTATAATTCCAGTCTCGGCCATTTTTTTGCTTTAAGCATTCATCCGCCGACGTATTTGGGCGATCATTTCAGCCCAATTTTATTTATAATTCTGCCTTTTTATTATCTGGCTCGCCAGCCGCTAACCCTGGCGTTTTTGCAGACCCTAACCATGTCCCTGGCCGCTTGGCCAATTTATCTGATCACTAAAAATATTTTAAATCGTCAATGGGCTTGGATTTTTGCTTTAGCCTGGTTAATCAATCCTTTCGTGCAAAATATCACGCTTTTCGAATTCAGCTTTTTGCCCTTTGCCGTTCTGCTGATTTTTTGGACCTTTTATTTTTACCAAAAAAATAGATTCTGGCCATTTATTTTATTTTGTTTTCTCAGCCTTTTGGTCAGAGAAGACGTGGCTTTAGTAATCTTTGTTTTCGGCTGGCTGGCCTGGTTGGACAAGAAAAAAGTTCGTTGGCAAATTTGGCCGATAATTATCAGCGTCGCTTACTTTATTTTAGCCATCAAAATTAACGGCCATTTCGCCCAAGCCGGCAGTTACAAATTTTTGCTCTACTACTCCTGGCTGGGTAACTCTTTTGGAGATATTATAAAAAATTGCTTACTACAACCTTGGCGACTTTTACCGCAGATATTCTCGCCGGGTAGTTTGGTGGTTTTTATGGCTTTACTGCTACCCACCGCTTATCTGCCGCTTTGGCGCTCGCGCTACCTTTGGCTTTCCGGCATAATCTATTTACAATTGGTTTTAGGCACTAATTGGCACTGGGTGGGCATGATTTTATACACCCAATATTCCAGTTTGCTTTTGCCCGGAATTTTTATCGCCTGGATATTTGGCACCAAGAAATTTTTAGCTAATACGACTTTGGAAAAAACTCGGCTAAAATTTTTAGTACAAGAGAAGCCATTACTAAAAATGATTATTATCACCACCGTTATTTACGCCAGCTTGAGTTTTGGACCTTTACTGACCGGCGCCGGGTACATTTTCAGCCAAGGCTTGAAAAAAAATCCTATTGATTTAATCAATGACGAAGCAATTAAACAGATTCCCAGGCAGGCGCCGGTGGCAGCCACCTATCAACTAATGACGCCACTTTCCAGCCGGCCCAATATTTATTCCTTAAATTACGTCTTTTTAGGCAAACAACAATTTTTAATTAAAGACTACGCTCTGCCGGCCGACACTCAATATCTGGCCATAGACTACGCCGATTTCAGTACTTATGTCGTCCAATACTATCTTAATCAAACTTATCAAAATGACTACTTGGCCGGCCAAAAAAATTGGCTCAACAATTTAAAAAATTTTGGTTTAATCTGGATTAAAGATAGTGTGGCTATTTATCAAAAAGGCGCGGAAAATAAATTTGAATTAGTAAAAACTTTGCCGCCAAATTACAATTTGGCAAACAAAAATGAAAAAGAAATTGATGCCGACCTGAAGTTTCTCGGCTATCAATTGCTTGATGGCCAATACCATTTTTTTTGGCAAACAAATTCCCCTTTGAAAAAAAACTATCAGCTTAAATTAATTTTAAGAAAAGCCGGCCAACCAATCTATCAAAAGATCTACCCTTGGGCTTACGGACAAATCAATTTTATTGATAGCAACAAGCCTTTAGTTATTCAAACCAATTACTGGTTTATAATCAACAAAAAAATCGCCCAAGGCGAATATGATTTATCTTTTCAAATTATGGAAATCACCAAAGGCATGATTGAAGTAAATCCCCTGCGCTCAACCAACGAAAAAATTTATACCGGCCAAAACTTGGGGCCGGAAATCAGTCTGGGTAAAATCAATCTTTAAGTACTTGGTAGATTTTTACCTGGGGCAAAATTAGGACTGGCCGTAAATAAGATTTTTGTGCCGGCAAGAAATTTCCCAGCGCTTTTTCCCAATCAGAGTAATAAACGTAATCAAAGTTTTGGCTCAATAGCCAAGACTTTTTTTGTTGGTCATTTTCGTTACTGCCAAAGAACCAATCAACCATCAGCCTTTTGCTATTATAGTTCAAAGTTTCTTGACCATGAGCGGCAAAAACCATTTGCCCGGTTTGAGCGGGCAAAAGCAAGGACATAGCTTGCGAGGCTAAAATATTTTTTTTAGGCTCAGGCAATTGTTTTAACCAGGCAAAGGCTTTGACTTGATCTGGGTTGAAATAAAAATAAGAATAATGCTGACTGAAATAATAAACATCACGAGTTAAATTAAAAACATTAGTTAAACAAAAAAAGAAGACAAAAATAATTATTATTATTAAATAATTTTTCGCCAGCAGCATAAAATTTCTATTATTTTGGCAATTCAAAACTTCCAAAACTTCAAAGATGGCAACTAAAGAAAAAATTATCAATGGTATTTGCCAGCCTAAAAAATAATGCTGCGCCAGCGGCGTAGGCAGAAAAATCAAAGCCACGTTAACTATTAGCCAAATTAAGACAAAAACCAATTCGTCGCGCCAAACTCGCTTTTTAAATAAAAAATAAATTCCCAAAATCGCCAACGGCCCAAGCCAACCAAAACCAAAAATCATCGGCCAAAAGAAAAAGACCGAGTTAACATTTTGAACGGCTCGCTGAGCAATAACCGCGTCATTAATAATCAAATAACCGTGATACAGAACGGATGGCAGAGCAATTAATCCAGATAGAAAAAGCTCGGCTAGTAATTTATAGTCAACTTTTTTATTCTTGATAAACCAATAGAGCGCATACAACCCGATTACGCCGCCAACCAAAGGCAGATAGTACGGATGAAAATTAAAATAGACCAAACTGACCAAACCCAGGGCGATAGTCGTAATAATTTTTTTATTTTCAAAAAGCTGCATGACTAAAAGAAAAATCATGACTAAACACAGCCAGGAACCGATCAAATGCGGACTATGATAAATTGAAGAAAAAATATTAGTTTGGGCCAGCCATAAATCCAAAGGCCAAAAGGTTTCAAAATATACTTCAGCCGCCTGGTGGTAATAGTCGGCAAAAATTGGGATGCCAAAAAAACCAAAGCCTGAAGCAAACGCGGCAAAAATTATACCCCACTGGCGATATTTAATTTCGGAAAAAACTTTTGCCAAAAATAAATACACGGTAACTAGCAAGCCGGGCGCCAAAATTAAACGGGCCAAATGATAAGCCTGATCCGGTTTAAATTTTAGCCACCTGCCCAGCCAACCAACTAAGAGCCAAAGAATATTCAATGTGCCATAATCTTGATTTTCTGTCGTAAATAAATCATAAAAAAATATCTGCCCGGCGCCGGCTTGCTTTATATACGAAAAATAAACCGGCAAATCGGCCGGGGTCAAAGAGTGCAAACCGTTATAGCTTTGGTCAGAAGTTGAATTATAATAAGCAAACCAAAAAGGCGCTTGAGTTAAAACCACCACCGCGCCAATAACAACCAAAAGAAACAGCCATTCCTTTTGAGAAATCGATTTGATTAGTTTAATCATTTCATTACTGAACTTGAAAAATCTTAACGCCACTTTGCGAATAAATCTCTTTAAAAAATTGACCATTAGTCGGAGAAAAATCACCGATATTTCTTTCTGAATCAGAACAAAAGATATAGCCAATATTATTTTGCTTTAAAAACTGATATTTTCTCGCCCAATGGTTATTATCTTCAAAAAACCAAACAAGCCAAAGCCACTTTGAAGAAAAATCAATGGTTTCAATGCCGTGAGCAAAATATACCGGGTGATGCGAAAAAACTGGAATAAACAAGCCATTCGCCGGATGAGCGATGACGGCTCGGGAATCATTGATTTGATTCAAAAATTTTATCGCCGCTAAATTATCTTTTTTGAGATAAAAATATTCAGCCACTTCCGGCGGCTGGACACGAAAATAATACAAATCGCGCGCTACATTAAACACTAGCGACATGCTCAAGGCGACAATAAATGTCAAAACTAATAAAAATTTGCTGCCCAACCAAAAGCTGAACTTTTTATCATATCCATGATACTGCAGCCAATCTTTAAACCAAACCAAACCCAAAACGGAAAATATGGCTAAGGGCAAATGCAAACCCTGAGTATTTCGGCTTTGAAATTGCCAGGGCAAAACTACTAAAAAAAGCGAAACAGCCAGCCAACAACCTAAAAGAATAAACTTATCATCAAACTTTTTCTCCTGCCAGAGCTTTTTTATACCCCAAAAACCTAACAGCCAAAGAAAGCCGTAACCGATAATAATAAAAATTAACGGCGGCGCTAAGGTAACATTTTGCCATGCCCGACTGGCCAGAATCGGCTCAGCCCGCAGCAGCCAAGAATGATAAAAAATTGACGGGGCGCAAATCAAACCAAACAAAATTAAGTAAAAACTTTTCTGCCAAAGAATTCTATTGGCTTTGAGCCAAAGGGCAAACAAATACAAACTCAGGGTGCCAAAAATCATGGGAATATAAAATGGATGAAAATTGAAATAAACCAAAGCCAATAAACCAGCGCCGACGACATAAGAAATTTTGTCTTTGGCCCAAGCCCAATACATCAAAAGCAAAATTAAAATCATGAAAATCCAGGAAGCAATAAAATGTGGAGTTTTATACAAAGATAAAAACGCGATTGATTCCGGAATCCAAATATCGTTGGGCGTCCAATAACCCCTTTTACTGGCCACGTCAATTAAAATATTTATTGGCCCGACAAAATACGCGCCCAAGCCGGCGCTAAAAAGCAAAAGCAATGTGGCCAGCTTACGGTATTTAATTTCAGAAAAAAATAAAGCGATAAACAAATATGCGACTAAAACAAAAAAGGGTGTTAAAATTACGCGCAACAAATGAAAGGCTAACGGCGCCGGCAAATTAAAAACCTTGGCAAAAGTTCCGGCTAAAAACCAAAATGCGTTGAACATGCCCCAGGTCTGATTTTCGCTGGTAAACAAATCTTTAATTAAATATTGGCCGGATTTAATTTGATTAATGTAAGAATAATAAATTGGATTATCGGCGGGCGATAAGCTGCCGATGCCATCGTAGACATAACCCGAGGGTGAGCTAAAATAACCGTATAAATACGGCAAACTAATTAAAGCCATGACGCCAAGAGACAGAATTAATAAAAAACGCCATTCCGTCCGGGAAATTGATTTGAACAAATTTATCATAAAACTATTTTACAATATATACTTGAGCTTGGGAATTCTCGAAATCAAGCTGAAGATATTTTTTTTGAACGGGATTATAAGAACCAAGTTCCTTTTCGGCTTTGCTGTAGAAAATATAACCGATATTTCTTTTTCTTAAAAAATTTAATTCAATATTTTCATCATGGTTCTGCTGAAAAAACCAAGCAATTTCTTCCTCTTTGGCAAAAAAAGAAATGGTTTCCACGCCATGGCCGGCATAAACCGTTTTACCTGAATAAGCGGGCAGTACGGCCACTACTCTTTTGGCCGTAGCCAAAACTACTTTGTCATCCTTAAATTTTTTCAAATATTCCATGGCGGCGACATAGTCCCGATCAAAATAAATAAATTCTTTTCGGGTATAGTACATATATAAATCAGCACTAATAACAAATAAATTGGAAACGGTCAATAAAAAAACCAAAAACATAGCCAGTAAATGACGCTGGGTACAAAATAACTTTTGCGTGGCGGTTTTTTGCTGTTTGAACCACCGGCTTAACTCTGGCCAAGCCAGAGCCGTAAGCATGGCCAGAGGAAAATGAATTCCCTCGCTCAAACGGCGCTGAAAAAGTACCGGAGAAAACATTAAACCAAATTGCACGGCTACCCAAATAAAAATAAAATTCAAAGCCGCGACAGAGCCGGAATAATTTAATTGTTTTTTTAAACGTAAAAATAAAACATAAATGGCCGCCCAAAATGGCAGACCCAGACTGGCAATGGTCAGCCAAAGCGGCGTGGTAAAACAAATATTTTGCGCGTATTTAATGCGCAGCACTTCGTCGTTTTGAATAAAATAGCCATAATAAAACACGGCCGGAAAGGAAATCAAAAGCAGAATGGTATAATAAGTTATATCTTTTATAATAATCTTTCGCGCCTGAAAAACACGACAGGCAAAATAAAATAAAATAACGGCAAAAATCGTTACGACATGGAAAGGGTGAAAAGAAAATAGTAACAAGGCCGCCAGACCGGAGTAAACAGCATAAATCAATTTCTGATTGGTGGCGTATAAAACGGTAAACAGAAAAATTATAATTATTAAAATGAGCGAGGCAATAAAATGAGGCGAATAATACAACGTAAAATAAGTATTCAATTCCGGTACCCATAAATCCATCGGCCAATTCAAATTGCCGTTGGATAAATTGGCCGGAAAACGAATAAATCGATCCAGTAACAAAGCGCCAAAACCCGAGCTGAAAGTCAAAATCAATACCGCCAGCTGGCGCATTTTCTTTTCCAAAAAAATCAAAGCAATAAATAAATAGGCGACAAAATAAAAAACCGGAATTAATAAAATTCGAGCCAAGTTTAAAGCTAAAATGTTGGAAAGTGATAGATACTTCGCCAACAAACCAACTCCGAGCCAAAAAATATTTAATGTTGGCTGGTGAGCTTCCGGAGTAAACAAATCTTTAAACAAATAATGTCCCTGGCGCACTTGCTCCAAATAAGAGTAGTAGACAAACCAGTCGGTTAAAACCGTAAAATGAACGCCGGTAAATTGTTCGTGACTTTTGGCGTTAAGCCAGCCATAAATTAACGGGGCAATAGTCAAAATAATTACGCCCAAAGACAAGCCGGCCAAAAAAAACCACTCAGATTTTGTGATAGATTTTATTAAACTTTTCAAATTCATTTTTGTTTAGCCAAACGATATTTAATAATCAACCAAACGGCTTCAAAACCGTCGCGCCAGCTGATTTTTTTGCCTTGAGTAAACCGGCGCGGAAAATATTTCACTGGCACTTCAATTATTTTAATTTGCTGACGCAAAAATTTTGCCGTCAATTCCACCTCAAAACCAAAGCCGGTTTGTTCCAATTTAATTGCTTGGAGCAGGCGGCAGGCAAAGGCCTTATGGCCAGTTTCAACATCAGATAAACTACTGCCATAAAATAAATTTACCAGCCAGGCAATTATTTTATTGCCAAAATAGTAACGCCAATGGCCGACTGCATTGTTACCGGTCATTCTGGTGCCGTAGACTACCTGAGCTTGGCCGGAAATTATTGGTGCTAATAATTTTGGGATTTCTTTTGGATCATATTCCCAATCCGCGTCTTGAATAACCGCTATTTCACCTTGACATTGAGCCAAGCCGGCCAAAAGAGCCGCACCCTTGCCTTGATTTTTGGACAAAAAAATTATTTTAAATTTTTCTTGCCATAATTTCAAAATTTCTTGGGTTCCGTCTTGCGAACCATCATCAACGATAATCACCTCTTTTTCCCAATTCTCAATATTTAAAGACTGAACTTTGGCCAAAGTTTGCTCAATAAAATCTTTTTCATTATAAACCGGGATAATAATTGAATATTTTTTCATTGCTTACTATGCTTAAGCCTAAGCTGAGCGACTTTCAAGAAACTTTCTAAAATTATTTTAAAACTGAACTTTGACTTGCCTTTTACTCTTTCGGTAAAAATAATCGGCGTTTCCACAATTTTAAAATTGGCCAAATAAGTTTTATACGTCGTTTCAATTTGAAAATTGTAACCGACGGAACTTAAATCATTAAGCCCAATTTTTTCCAAGACTTGGCGGCGATAACACTTATACCCACCGGTCAAATCTTTAAAGGGCAAACCGAGAATAATTCGGGCGTAAACATTGCCAAACCGGCTAATCAGGCGGCGGGCTAAATTCCAATTTCTCACTCCCCCATTTTTAATATAGCGCGAGCCCAAAACCAAATCAGCATCTTTAATAGCGGCCAAAAAATCCGGTAAATATTTTGGATTATGCGACAAGTCGGCATCCATTTCAAAAATATAATCCGCGCCCTGGCTCAAAGCATATGTAAAACCATCCACATAGGCCGTGCCCAAACCCGCTTTCTTTGGTCGGTGCAAAGCATGCAAACGCAAATTGCCAGCGCGACTTTTTTCTATAAAGTCTCCGGTGCCGTCGGGCGAATTATCATCGACCACCAAAACATTTAGTCCTTCAATTTTTAAATCGAATACTTGAGGCAAAAGCTGGGAAAGATTTTCTTTTTCGTTATAAGTGGGAATTACAATAAAAATTTTTTCCATAAAAAATTACAAATAAATAAATTGATAAATTTTTGAATGATTACTTACGCTTGAGCCTAAACTTTAGTTTAGCAATCTCTTTTAAATATACCAAACTCAAAGAAATAACTTGCACTCGGCTCTTGTCTCGACCTTCACGAATATCTTCCCAGACTACCGGAAACTCTTTAATTTTATAGCCTCCACTTTCGGCCAGAATTACCAATTCGGAATCAAAAAACCATGCTTGATTTTCGACTTGGGGCAAAATATTATCTATAACTTTTTGATTAACGGCTTTAAAACCACAGGGCGCGTCTTTAATCTTTAAGCCTAAAAACAAATTTAAAATCAGATGGTAGCCTCGGGAAAAAAATTTGCGTCCGAATGACCGTTTAACTTTTGATTGCTGATCGTAACGCGAACCAAGCGCCAAGTCATAACCATTTTTAATCGCTTCAATCAGTTTTGGCAAAGCGGCCAAGTCCGTGGCCAAGTCCGCGTCCATAAAACAATAAATATCCGCGGGCGCACTTTTCCAACCGGCTCTAATAGCCGCGCCCTTGCCTTTTTTGTTAACAAATAAATATAAAACTTTGGCCTCGGTTTGCGCCAAATCTTGACCGATGGCCGCGGTCTGGTCATTTGATAAGTTATCGGCAATTACAATCTGCCAGTCATCAATTATAAAATTCCGACAAAAAGCCAAAAGTTTTTGGACATTCTGCTTTAAAATCAATTCCTCGTTATAAACCGGTAAAACAATCAGAACTTTCATTAACGATAAAATATCAATAAATTAAGATAAAGATATAAATTAAAGAATGCACTCAAACCGATTACCATTTTGGTCGCTGACGTGAGTTGAAAATTTTTAAAACTGTAAAGCAATATTAAAAACCAAAAAGGCAAAAGATCCAGCATGTAGCGTGGGCCGAATTGCCAAAAACCGCAGTTGAAATATGCCAGCACCGTCAGTAAAACCAAGCCCGAGGCAATAGAAGCAAAAATTATTTCCTTGTTTTGCCAGCGAGTTTTAAAGATTCGAAAAAAAATCGGTGAAATGAGAAAAAAACTCAAACCCATAGGACTAACTTTCAGATAGGGCGCGACTAAAGAATAGTTCTGGTTCAAGATTGGTTCGGGCAATTTTAAAAAATAGTAATAAAAATTAGTTAAGATAAACTTAAAATTAAACAAGCCGAAATTGTCGCGCCAATAACGCTGAAAATCCTTATCCACCAAAGCTCGAGTATAACCGGTATCTAAAATATTGCCAAAGCGATAATAGTTATAAAGACCGAGCAAAACCGCGCCAACCATCACCGGCCATAAAAGCTGAGCCAAATTGATAAATTTTTTTTTATAGCTTTGACTTGAATTCCAAAAAATATTCAAAATAAAAAATATAATTCCCAGTCCGGCGTTTAATCTGGTGGCCGCGACCATGGCCAGGCACGAACCGACTAGCCAATATCTTTTTCGGCCAAAATATTCATACAAAGCCAAAAACAGAAAAAATACCACAACCACGTGAGAATAATACCAAGATCGGGGATCAAAAGCGACCCCCAAAAATACGGAGCCAAAACAAAAGGCCAAAGCCAGCCAAAGTGAATCATCAGTATTGAACCTAATTCTTCTGGCCAGCAAATAACTTAGCAAAAATACTCCGGCCACCAGCAAAAAATTTATGTAGCCCTGATAAAAATTTTGGCCAAATAATTTAAAAAGTCCAACCGCCGGCAGCATCAAAACTGCCGGTCCCGGTCCCAGCGCCCAAAAACACTTACCGGCTTGCATGGCGCAATCCAGCAAATCAAATTTATTAATATCCAGCCGACCCTGCAAAAAAGCATTAGCCAAAAGCCTAAATTCCTGGCCACTGTCGAGAACGGGATTATAAACAAAACCGACAAACCAAAAATTAAACGCCAAAGTAATTAAAAAAAAGAAGACTATAATTCCACCCAGCATCACTTTAGCTAAACTTAATTGGGCAAAAAACCCGGATAAGTATTTCATGGCAAAACCTCAAATATTTTCGCGTCCGAATCCTGATAAACTTTCTTGAAATTAAAATTATTTTCCAAAGTCTCGGCCAGTGTCGTAGTTTGCCGGATACTGACAAAAACATATTTGGCTTTAAAAACATTTTTAATCACCTGATAAATATTTTCTGTATTCTGGCCGGAAGAAATCCCGTACCAAAGCCGATAAAGCTCGGGATTATAATCATACATAAACGTCGGATCCAGACCCACAATGTAATAATTTTTGTCGTTATAATAAAAAAGTATGGGAAAATCATCCCAGCCGGAGTTAAAAACAATGTCTTGTGGCTGGGAACTTTTTTCCAGCCAGGCTGAAGCCTGAGCGTAGCGACTCAGCGGCACACCCGAATCGAACGCGGCGCGGACGGCTTTAATATCAGAAAAAAATATCGGCGTAAAAAGTAAAAACAAAATCAACGGTACCAGCGGCCACAAACTTTGCGGCAAAGCTTCTTTAAACCAGCGTTTGATTCGGGGCAGATAATTGTTAAAGCTGACAGCGCAAAAGATAACCGTTACCGGCACGAAATATTCCACGTAACGCCGAGATTTCAAAGTTAAAATAAAAAAAAGAAAACTCAAAATTAAAAAAAACCACGCGTTAAGCGACTGACGTCTGATGGTAATAATAAATCCCATCAAACATAATAGCAATAAAATAAAAAATGGCATGGCCGCAATGAGCAAATCGGTTATTGAATAAGGATACCATTCCCCGCCCACGGCAATTACGCTTTGATAATTAACCAAAGCAATTTTGTAGGTTTGCTCCCAATAAAATTGTAAATTTGTAGGAAAATATGGAGAAAATATCAAACCAGCCAAGCAGCCGACCACGACATGCAATAAGGCCAACAAATTTTGATAAGCAATACTAGGTCGGCCGAGCCTATTGGCCAGCCAACCCTGCCAGCGTTGCGGCCAAATCAAACCCAAAGCACAATAAATTAAACTTAAAACAATCACAATCGGCCAGCCGCCGTAAAGCCAAACAAACAAGTAGGAAACAACCACCAAGCCAAGATACTTCCGGTTAAAGATTTGGTAAATACAAAAAATCATTAAAATCAAGGCCAAAGCTGGTGCCTTGGCTAGGTTCAACCGAAAGATAAACGGATTAATTGTCAACAAGAATAAAGTGAACCAGAACGCACCACCGACTTTGAGTTGGCGCAAAAACCAATAAACGGCCAAAATGGCCGAGGAGGCAAAAATAACCGTGGCGAGTTTTAAGCCAAACAACGGCGGCAAAAGCGCGACCCATGGCAGTAATAATAAATGATACAAAAAATGATGGTCGATAAAACTGTAACTTAGCATGGTACCAGTCAGCCAAGGAAAATCCATAACCAAGCCACCGTCTAAAATCATCTTGGCCATTTTAGCATGATAAAAAGAATCCGGATCAGCTAGGGTTGCCCCAGCTTGCAACCAAGAAAAAACCATAACGGAAAACAGAAAAATCAGAATATAGCCCCAATGAGGCTTGGTCAAAAAGTAATCCGAAATCCTTTTTATCAGCTTCATGGTAATAATGACTTTAAGCAAAACGTTTTAGTTGGGCCTTGAAATAATCAACCCAGGGAATTTTTGACGGATTGATATTATTTAACGAGGAAAGATAAAAGCTGAAATAACTGCCAAAAACCAGCATCTCAAAAGCTTGAGCTAAACGACCATCGGCGCTTAATAAATAAGTGAAGAATTTAATTTTGTTTTTATCAACCACGTCTTTGGTAATGCGGTAACGCAAAAAATTTCTTGGATAATATTTTTTTGACTCAAAAAAGACAAAGGCTAAATTACCGCTATTACTCTTGGGAAAAGTTAAGCCTTCCAGCAAATGGTGGTTCATTTCCGAAATTAAATAGTAACTGGCATAATTTTTGGCGTTTTCATTAATTTGATTGGACAAAACATGCGCGTTGCCGGACAAAAATTCCGAAGCAATAATGACCGGGATTTTGTTTTGCACCGAGACCGCCAATTGCTTGGCAAAATTCTGAGCCACGCCGGAATTTATCCCGAATTTTTTATTATACTTCTCGATGGTTTTCAAACAATTTTCTATTTCCTGAGCCGGCAAAGACAACAAACCGAGTTTTTGTAATAAAGCCAGCTGCGCCCCCAAAGAATACCCCAAGCCCATGCGCGGCTGAGACGAAGGATTATAAGTTGGCGTAAAAATCCACCCGGCAATACTCTTTTTCTTAATTAAATTAGCCAGCTCGCCGCCGGTGGTAATAGCAAAAATTTTTGCTTTTCTTTTTTTAGCCGCGGTAATGGTAGCCAGGGTTTCTTCGGTCGTGCCGGAATACGAAGACGCGAGATACAAAGTTTTGGCATCCACAAAAGCCGGAATATCATAGGTGTTAATAATTTCAACTGGAACCTTTAGACGATCAAAAAATATTGCGCGCAACATATCGCTACCCAAAGCCGAACCACCCATACCACTGACCACGATTTTATTAATGTCTCGATAATTTTTTGGTAAGCTAATTTTCTTAAATTCTTTGAGAGCCTGTTTGATTTGTTCGGCTAAAAGTTCGATTGATTCTGTCACCTGACCGGGATCAAGCTTCTTGATAGCCGCGATATTGTCCAGTTGATGCATAAAAAAATATTATGAATTATAGGCCAATTATAACATTTTTTTGACTTTCAAGCAAAAGAAAATTGCCTTGAAAAATGCGGAAAAACCTGATAAAATTTAATCAATAAAAGGAATTAAGAAAACAAACGACAAGCTGCGAGGGTCGCGATATTTTCTTAATTTATTAATTGCTTAATTTATTTACATTATGTCCGGACATAGCAAGTGGGCCACCACCAAAAGAGCCAAAGGCGCGGCTGACGCCAAGCGCGGAGCCATCTTTACCAAACTCGGAAACAATATATCTATTGCCGCTAAACTCGGCGGCGGCGATCCGGCCACTAACTTTAGATTAAGGCTGGCCATTGATTTGGCCAAAGCCAGCAATGTACCCAAAGACAACATTGAACGCGCCATTAAGCGAGGAACGGGAGAACTCGGCGGCGGGATAATTGAAACCGTAGTTTACGAAGGTTTCGGTCCGGAGGGTTCGGCTTTGATTATTGAGGGTTTAACTGATAACCGAAATCGAACGGCGGCCGCGGTCAAACATATTCTATCTAAACACGGCGGCAGCTTGGGCGGACCCAATGCCGTCTCCTGGCTATTTGAACAAAAGGCCGTCATCCGCACCAAAGATGTTTCCGATGATTTGGAATTGGAATTAATCGATGCCGGGGCGCTGGATATTGTCCGTGAAGACGAAGGAGCCACTATCTATGCCGCCCCTAACGATTTAAAAAAAGTTAAAGATTTTTTAGATACCAAAAACATGTCAGTTGATTATGCCGAAATTGAACAAGTGCCTAAGGAAAAAAAGACTCTCTCGGCCGAAGGTAATGAAAAAATTAATAAACTTTTCGCCGAATTAGACGAAGACGCTGATGTCAGCAACTACTACTCCAATGTCGCCGACGAATAAACCCCTAATTATCTTGGGCATTGACCCGGGACTGGCTGATACCGGTTTCGGTGTGATTGAAAAATGTGGCAGCAAAATTAAAACTCTTGATTACGGTTCAATCAAGACTAAGGCTAAAACTCCCGATCAAGATCGACTAAAAATTATTGAACAAGAATTAAGCGCCTTAATAAAAAAATATCAACCGGAAATTATTGGCGTAGAAAAATTATTTTTTGCCAAAAATGTCAAAACTGCTTTGGCGGTGGGTCAAGCGCGAGGCGTAGTGATTCTTTGCGCCGGTAAACACTGTCTTTTACTGAAGGAATTTACTCCCCTGCAAGTTAAAATGGCCTTAACCAGCTACGGCCAAGCCGACAAAAAACAAGTGCAGCAAATGATTAAAGTAGTTTTGGGTCTGAAGGAAATTCCCAAACCCGACGACGCGGCCGACGCCTTAGCCATTGCGGTTTGCGCGGCGCACTCAATTTAGTCTAAACATAAATTTTATATTATGTCTACTTTAAAAAATGTTGGTTTCAATACTGACAAATATCTTCGCTTGCAATCAAAAAAGATCAACGATATCATAAAAAAAAGCAAAACCAAACTATATATTGAATTTGGCGGAAAAATTGTTGACGACAAGCATTCGGCCAGAGTTCTTCCCGGCTATCGCGAAGACACTAAAGTAGATTTACTAAAAAAAGTATGTCGTCATGGAGAAATTATTTTTGTTGTCTCAGCTAAAGATATCATCAAGGGTCGAATCCGCGGTGATCATAAAATTACTTACGACAAAGAAACCATAAGATTAATTAAAGAGTTTAGGCGCAGGGGCATAAAAATTAAACACGTTGCCATCAGCTTAATTCAGGATCCAAAAAACATCCCCCCAAGTATCAAAAAATTCACCAAAAAACTTAAACTACTTAATCTTAAAGTCTATTATTTTTTAGCCAATACCAATTACCCACAAAAAACTGTAAATTTCTCTGAATTTAAAAATAATCCTTTTATTAAATCCAGAAAAAAAATAATTGCTATCGTCAGTCCTGGTGGCGGGAGTGGTAAATTTGGAATTTGTTTAAGCCAGCTTTACCATGAAATTTTATCCGGCATAACTCCTGACTATCTAAAATTTGAAACTTTTCCAGTCTACGATTTAGCCATTGATCATCCGCTTAATTTAGCTTTTATGTCCGCTTCCGCCGATTTTTATGATATTTGTATGCGCGATTGCCGGCATGGAAAAGCAACCTCATATAACAGAGACTTGGAAAATTATGAACTTCTAAATCTATTAGCCAAGCAGTTTCCCGTTGGGGGCAAGAACCTAGCCAAACTTACTTCAGCGACCAATATGGGAATTAATATGGTTTCCCGAGCCATTACCAACGACGAGTTGGTTCAAAAGGAAGCTGCTGCTGAAATTGCCAGAAGAATAATCCGCTACAAATTTGAAATTGCCCAAGGGCAAGAAGATGAAAAAGTATTGGAGCGTGCCAGAAATATCATAAAAATGTTATGAAAAATAAATTAATTGTTTTTGAAGGCATAGACGGTTCCGGCAAAACTACTTTGACTAAAATGCTTAATCAAAGACTTAATGACTTAAAAATTAAATCCATTCGGCTGGAAGATTTAGAAAATAAAAAAATTGGTTTTAATTTAATAAAACCATTTATCAAATCTCAAGCTGATATTAATTCAAGTCTATTTTTTTATATTGCCTCGGCCATTAACAAATCACAAAAAATCCAAAATTTATTAAAAGATAGTTGGGTTATTTGTGATCGCTACGTTTATTCAACTCTGGCTTATCATAAACTGCGCGGGGCCAATATGAAATTAATTCCTGATTTAAAACTTTTACCCATAATTAAACCGGATTATTATTTTCTCATCACTTGCCATGAAAAAACCAGAAGGGTTCGCCTAGAAAAGAAAGGCACTTTATCTCCGGAAGACCAAGTGCCAAAAAGTAAAGGCAGCCTGCCGAACAGAACCGAAGCAGAATATAAAAAATTTAAACCCATTATAATTGATAATTCCAAATCAATTGACGACAGCCTAAGCCAAATACTAAATTATTTACCCTTAAAATAAATTTATGCAAAAATCAGAAATCAGAAAAGATTATATTCAAGAAAAATATGTAATAATTGCTCCGCACCGTGGCAATCGTCCACACGATGTGGAAAAACCCCAGCGCCAGCAGCCCAACAAACCAACCGAGTGTGTATTTTGCCCGGGCAAAGTTGATAAAGTCAGCAAAGTTTTAGCCACCATCAATGAAACCAAAGAAAAGAATGAACCCTGGGCGATTAAAGTTATTGCTAATAAATTCCCCTCTGTCTCAGTCAATAATCCAAAAGCTTATGGCCAGCAAGAGGTCATAATTGAAACTCCAAACCATTTTTTGGAAATTGAAGATCTGTCGGTTAAACGAATCAGTAAAATTTTAGAGATATACGCCAAGAGAACCGAGGTTATTTCGCGCGACAAAAAAATCAATTACGTTATAATCTTCAAAAATGACGGCGGCGTGGCCGGCGCGTCCATCCAGCATTCCCACTCCCAAATTTTTGCCACCGAATTTTTACCGCCTCACTTGGAAGATCGCTCTCGCCGCGTCCAAGCCTATCGCCTCAAGCACGGCACCTGCATTTATTGCGATGTAATTAAAAAAGAAAGAAAGGGGCCACGCCTGGTTTGGGAAGATAAACATGTTATCGCCTTTTGTCCCTGGGCGCCCATGCACAACTATGAAATTTGGATTATGCCCAAACGCCACGTCGACAACGTTACCAATTTGAACGAAACGGAAAGAAACTGTTTTGCCAAGGCCATGAAAAAGATACTTAAAAAAATCTCAAAATTAAACTTACCCTACAATTATTACTTTCATCAAATTGTTAAAGACGAAAACGAGCATCTCTACATAAAAATCACGCCCCGCGGTTCGGTTTGGGCGGGCGTGGAAATCGGTTCGGGTTTAATCATTAATCCTATCGCGCCCGAGGACGCCGCGGCGTTTTATCGCAAATAAAAACTTAAATACTTTCAATCAAGCCTGACTTTTTGGGCTTGATTTTTTTTGAGCAAAAATGTTGTAAAATATGACAAATAATGCTAAATTTAATCTAATATTAATAATAATTTTATATGTCTGACTTACAAAAAAGATTTACCAATTCATCTTTTCGCCGAAGAAAGAGGTTACCTTTCAAAATCAATTTTAAAAATTTATTAACCGTACTGGGCGTAGCTGTTGGCTTGGGCGCTATCGGCAGTATTATTTTATTAGCTTGGGCCGCCACTAGCTTACCTAACCCCGATCGAATTATTGATCGCAGTATTGCCTTATCAACTAAAATTTACGACCGCACGGGCGATCATCTGCTTTATGATATTCACGGCACGCAGAAGCGTACTTTTGTTAAATTGGACGAAATTCCCAAAGCCTTAAAAGATGCAACCCTAACCGCCGAGGATCGTAATTTTTACCAGCACGGCGGTATTAGCATCACCGGCATTATCAGATCGTTTGTCAAAAATATTTTTACCGGCAGCAAGGTCGGCGGTTCAACCTTGACGCAACAGTTGGTCAAAAATGCCATTTTGTCACCGGAAAAAACTTATACCCGAAAAATCAAAGAGGTAATTTTGTCCTATCAAATTGAACGAAAATTTTCCAAGGATCAGATTCTGCAGATGTATTTTAATGAAATTCCCTACGGCTCCGTCGCTTATGGCGCCGAAGCCGCCTCCCAGACTTATTTTGGCAAAAGCATTAAAGATATTAATTTGGCGGAAGCCGCTATTTTGGCCGCTCTACCCCAGGCTCCGTCCTACTACTCTCCTTTTGGCAGCCACTTGGATAAGCTCTACGTCAGACAACATTGGATTTTAGATAGCATGGCTGAGTTAGGATATATCACCAAAGAAGACGCGGAATTGGCCAAAAAAGAAAAAATAACTTTTGTCCAAAAAACCGATAATATGTTCGCGCCGCACTTCGTCATGTTTATCAAAGAATATTTATCGGAAAAATACGACGAACAAACCGTTGATCAGGGCGGCTTAAAAGTTATTACTACTTTAGATTGGGATAAACAACAGGCCGCGGAAAATGCCGTTAAGGAAGTGGCCGACAAAAACGTTAAATGGAATGCCAACAACGCCGCCTTGGTTGCGATTGATCCGCTGACCGGGCAAATCTTGGCCATGGTCGGCTCAAAAGACTACTTTAATGATGAAATTGACGGTCAGGTTAACGTCGCCATCAGCCCGCGCCAGCCTGGTTCGTCCTTTAAACCAATTGTTTACGCCGCTTCTTTTATTAAAGGTTATACGCCGGAAACAGTTTTGTATGACGTTAACACCAGGTTTTTAAATTCAGACGGTAAAGATTATGAGCCAAAGAATTACGACTTAAAAGAACACGGACCGGTTACCATCAAAACCGCGTTGGCCGGTTCATTAAATATTCCAGCCGTTAAAACCATTTACTTAACCGGCATCAATAATGTTTTAAACTTAGCCGATAGTTTGGGCTACACCACCCTAAAAGATCGCAGCCGGTTTGGTTTGTCTTTAGTATTGGGCGGCGGCGAAGTAAAATTACTAGAGCATACTAACGCGTTTGGCGTTTTTGCCACCGAAGGCGAATACCACGAGCCAACAGGAATTTTAGAAGTCAAAGATAAAGACGGTAATACTTTGGAAAAATTTGAGGACAATAGTAAAAAAGTATTAGCTACTCAGGTGGCCAGACAGATTTCCAGCATTTTATCTGATAACGCCGCCAGAGCCTATGTCTTTGGTGAAAAAAATTATTTAACCCTATCTAACCGAGCCGTCGCGGCTAAAACCGGCACCACCAACGACTACCACGACGCCTGGACCATTGGCTATACGCCAAATTTAGTGGCCGGTGTTTGGGTGGGCAATAGTGATGCCAAAGAAATGAAGCGCGGCGCCGATGGCAGTGTAGTAGCCGCGCCCATTTGGAACAAATTCATGGTTGAAGCCACTAAAGATTTGCCCGCTCAAGGCTTTACGGCTCCAGATCCAACTACCACCGACAAACCGGTTTTGAACGGTTCCATGATTGAGGGTATTAAAGTTAAAATTGATAAGGTAACCGGACTATTGGCAACTGATTTAACTCCCGCCAGCCAAGTTGAAGAAAAAACTTATAAAGAAGTCCACGATATTTTATATTACATCAACAAAGATGATCCGCAAGGCTCAACGCCGCCGGATTTAAATGATCCGCAATATCAAAGATGGGAAGATGCCGTCCAAGACTGGGCCAAAAGAAACAATATCGTTTCCGAACAGCCGCCGACAGAATATGATACCAGTCATACTTCGGCCGATCAACCCCGCGTTGCCATTATCAACCCATCAACTAACCAAAGAATCGAAACCAGAAATTTTAGTGCCACAGTCCAAGTCTCTGCCCCCCGAGGTGTAAAAAAAGTTGAATATTATTTAAATGATCAGCTAATAAAAACAGTGACAGAAGCCCCCTATAATTTAGAAGTTAATTTAGCTGACCCAAATTTAGTTAATGGCTTCAATACGCTGAAGGCGATCGCCTATGATGATATTGAAAATAACAACAGTGCGTCTGTCGATTTGAATTTCCAGCTACCATCAATTACTAATGTCTTAAGTTGGCTGAACCCTAAAGATGGAGCAACCTTAAAGAAAAATAACTTCCCGCTAAATCTAAAGGCAAGCCTAAATAATTCTGAAAACATTCAAAGCATTGATTTGTTCTATCAAGGCGCTGACGGTCAGGCAAATTATATAAATACAGCCCGGCAATTCAGTAACAACCAACTAAATTCTACCTGGCAAAATCAGCCCCAGCCAGGCCGCTATCAGCTTTATACTCAGATTACCAATATTGATGGCTACAGTTATAAAACCACGCCAATCAATGTTGAAATAAAATAAATTATTTACAGTAAAAAAGAAGGGACATGCTTAAGCTTGTCCCCTTTGATTTAACAGGGTCATAGTCCGCGACCAACCCGGCCGTAACAAGTTCCGACGCCAATCTTATCACCACGCAACCTACCATCACCAATCGGTAATTGAGGATAAAGCGTGTAACAGAGCACATAACGAGGGTTTATCGCTCTATGACGGTCGTGAACCACCATCAATAAATTCCCCTCGTGTTTTGTTCCAGTGCAAAGCACGTGCGGTGGCATACTCCACGTGGGTTGACGGCGGTTGAGTTGAAGCATAATGGCCATAACTTCTTCAAGCAGCGCTGGGTGACGACCTTGAAAGCTGGTTGCGGGTGAACCGTTAGATTCCAAATAGGTCAACCCAAAACCAACACACCAATAGGCCTTCGGTAAATCAACAGAATCAACAAGCCCTTGCTCATCAAACCGACAAACTCCTTCCAGTTTATCTTGAACCAGCATAGCCATTTGACGGCGGCAGTCAATGGACTTCCTTGAAATCACCGGCAAAAGCACGTGATGGTGTGGCTCAATCCTACCCTTCGGTAGTTTGCCAACTTCTGCAATCGCCGCCGGACAATATTCACGCAATTCCGCCAAAATGGCTTGGGCCGACTCGAGCGTTACCGTCCCCTGACGAATCAAACCTGCCAGCGACTGTGTCAGCCACGACAACTGGGCTTCAGCCACCTCGGCCAAATTCTTGGGTCCCAAAGGGTCTTTGGTTCCCTTGGGTAACAAACCCAACCTTTGACGAAGATCAAACATTTCACCGTTCCCTTTCTGTTCAAGGAGCCGATTTTAGGCTCACTTGGTTGAACCCCTCACTAAACCAAACGGATAATTTAATATATATAAATTCATAAATTTAGTCAAACATAAAAACCGTCCCGGCTAAGGGGTGGTTTTTATTGCTAATCGGCATAATAATACAATGACAATGAAAGTGACTTGTCCTTTTTTGTTGATTTAACCGGCCAGAATATTAATTAAAATTTTAATAAAAAAATAAGCCTGTAAAACATTAAGGCTTATTGGGTAAAAATAATTACCATAAAAGAACACAAATTGCCGCGCAAGAAACTAAAAAGGCAAAGATTAAGACACATGAGTAAAACCGATCCGCGGTCAAACCAGTGTCACCGTTGATAACGTCATAACCCAAAACCGCCGTGGCCAAAGAAAACCAGGCCACCATGCCGGCGATCGCACCCACCAAGGTCCAGAAAGCCTCTTCGCCGATTACGTCGCACGTACCGCTGCCAATCGCGGCACCAACAATTGATCCAATGAGACAGCCACCGACCTCCATAAATACTTCAAGGGTTTTGCTGGCAAGATACTTCGTGTCGCCTTCGGGTGAAATTGTGAAAATGCAGCCCAAGAGACTGATAAATATCGGGATTACTATCAGCCCTTTGGTCAAATACTCTGCCGACATGACACCAAGCACAACCCCCAATGTTGCCACCACTACCACGACATACGGATTAATGGCCAAAATTCTTTCCCGCATCATTTCTCTCCTTCTGGTTTTCTGAGCCTATTGATTACACCAAATCAAACGCCAAAACTGCAGTCAACTTTATAATACTTCTCAACCTTTGTCAATTGGCGTAAATAAAAAAGGCCGATAGCATTAGCCAAGGCCCAAAAATCAATTGAAATCTATTAAGGTGCTAACCGATGATATTCTAATAAGATGGCCTGCCCCTCAATATCCGGCCGAAAAACTCGGGCTACCTCCTCAAACCAATGACGATCAAGTTCATCAACGAACTGGTTAACCAATTCTTGCTCCTTGACTTGATTCAAACCCTGCACCGACGTGCTAAAAAACACAGTAACACCATCAGCCAAAAGTGACGCGCCATAAAGATAATCTTGGGCATACTCTTCCCCGTACGCGGCCTGATAATGTTCTTCGGCTTCAGTTTGAGGGCTTGGAATCTGCCACCCGCTGCTGCTTTGAATAATAACGGCACGCTGACCACTCTGATCGTGAACACCGACCGACAGGGTAAGCACCTTGATGTTTTCCGGAATGTCCAAGCGCATCAATTTGGCTATTGGCATATCCGTAATCGGTATGGCTGCCGAATGCCAGCTAAGGTTGGACTGTAACGGCTGAATACTTTTCTTACAACAATACTGATGGGGTTGATCGGGATTAAGATACCGGTCAAAGTTTGGGGCCGCATCTTCCTCGTGAATATTTATATAACCGAAGCGGGAAGATGGATCAGACGACACGACGCCTATACTTTCCCCGACTATCCCAGTACCCCACCGCTGGCGGTCATAAAGCAAACCATATTCACACAAATGCAGCCAAAATATTCCTACTACTCCCGGCGCCAGTTCAGCTGACGCCACAATCGCCGTCGCTTTTTCGCCGCGATCTAATCGAGCGAGATTAACGGCCTCCTCAAAATTGCCCAAAAGAACCAAGGTGTCGCGAACAAAATCGATGTCCGCCACTTTTCCAATCGGTACTGCCTCAGCCAACATTTTCATAAACGAATCTCCTCTGGTTGGCTTTAGCTTATAATCAAACAATAATCCTGTCAATTAAGTTTAAACAAAAAAAATCGTCTCAGTGGCTGTGGACGATCTTTTTGTTTTAGCAGGCAACGATCGCTCGTCTATTGCTTAATCGGCATAATAATATAGAGGTAGTCTGCCTCTTTACCGGCGGGTCTTAAAACACAAGGATTGGCACTGTCAATAATATTTAGCTGAACCTGATCGCTATTAATATTTTGTAAACCATCAAGCAGATAACGATAATTGACCACAATACTGTTCGGTTCCCCGCTGATTTGCCCGGATAAATTGGAAATATTTTCACCCAACTGACTATTGGCCGAAGAAATAACTACTTCTTTTTTATCAACCACAAATTCCAGGCTGACATCATAAATTCCACTGCGAGCAAAAAGACTGGAGGTTTTGGTAATCCCAATAAACTCCGAGGTTTCCAGGGTGGCGACCGTACTAGAATTTTGGGGAATAATTTGCTGGTAATCGGGATATTGCCCTTCAACCAATCTTGAGATTAATTCAATGGAATCAATAACAAACAAGATTTGATTATCGGATAAATAAATAGTAATGGCTTCAATTTGAGATATGGCGGCCGGATCTTTAAAACTGCCGAGAATTCTTTGTAATTCTTGCAAAGTTTTAGTCGGCACAATCACTTTTTGCTCGCTGCCTTTTGATTGTTTATCCAAAGCTACAGTCTTTTCCGCCAAACGATAACTGTCCGTAGCGGCCAAAATCAATTTGTCTTTAGTAAAATTAAATAAAACCCCATTAATCTCCGGGCGCGTTTCAGCTTGGGAAACCGCGAATATAACCTGGCTAATGGCTTGTTTTAGTTGTTGATAATTAAGAATATAAGCATTGCCGCGGCTAATTTGAGGAATTAAAGGAAAATCAGTGGCTGGCTGGCCTTTAATTTTTGTCGCATGATTTTTACATTTGACTGTTAAAATTTGGCCACCATCTTTATTTTCTTGTACCACTGACAAATCAACTTTTTCTTTAGGCAACAAGCTAACATAATCGGCCAACAATCTCGATTGCACCGTAAACTCACCCTCAGTTTCTATTTTGCCGCGAATTTCACAGCTAATACCCATTTCTAAATTAGTGGCAGATAATTTTATAGAATTTTCTTTAGCTTGAATTAAAACATTATTTAAAATTGGCAGCGCTGCGCTTTTTGAAGCAATATGGCTGACGACAAATAAACCTTGGTTTAAATTTTCTTGCATGCAAGAGATTTTCATAGAAGTATTATATATTTCTTATTTATATACTATTAATAATAATAAGGGGTGTGGATGGAGTGGATAAGCTTTAAAACCCTAGTGGCTATTGGCAAAAAAAATTTTGCCATGTTGATAAATACTCCCTAAAACTGTTTTCTAAAAGTTGATGAATTTGGAAAAAATTTTTGTTAAATTTTTTATGCTCTTTTCACGCAGACTTTTTCCTCTGACTTATACCAAACCTTTTCCCAAAAAAATTGTATCTTATCAACAACTTATCCCAATTTAATTGTAAAGTTTTTCGCGAATCAATTTAATATCCTGATTAATTTTTTCGTCTTCGTTAATGGCTTGGGAAATTTTTAGGTACGCATGCATGGCTGTGGTATGATCGCGGTTGCCAATTTCCTGGCCAATCGTCGGGTAGGAATTTTTTAGTTCTTCGCGCATTAAATACATCACGATTTGGCGCGGTAGGGCTAAATCTTTCTTCCGGCAGCTGCCCAAGATATCTTCCAGGGAAATATCATAAAATTCCGCGACAATACCGATGATTTGTTTGGGTGTGACTGACTTTTTTCTGGCTACGGAAGTCAGATTGGCGAGGATTTTTTTAATATTTTCCAAATTTAGCGGCGTCCCATTGAGCTGATTGAAGGCCAGCAGTTTATTCAAAGCGCCTTCTAGCTCTCGGACGTTATTATGGATGTTGGTAGCGATATAATTAATGCATTCTTCGTCCAGATTACAACATTTTTCGCGGCATTTGGCTTTTAAAATGGCGGACCGGGTTTCCAGATCCGGGGTAGAAATATCGGCAATCATCCCCCATTCAAATCGTGAGACCAAACGGCTTTCCAAAGCGGGAATGGCTTTTGGCGGCCGATCAGAAGTAATCACCACTTGTTTGTTGGCCTGATGGAGTTCGTTAAAAGTGTGGAAAAAGGCTTCCTGGGTCCCCTCTTTGCCGGCCAAAAACTGAATATCATCAATCAGCAAGACATCAACCGAGCGATAAGTATCCTTGAATTTCTCCGCGCGACCGGCTGAAATGGATTTAATAAAGTCGTTGGTAAATTTTTCAGAAGAAATATAAAGAATTTTTTTGTGAGGAAAAAATTTTGAAATTTGATTACCAATGGCCTGGACTAAATGGGTTTTGCCCAAACCAACCCCGCCATAGATGAATAATGGGTTATAGATATCGCCTGGCTTCTGGGCTACGGCCATACTGGCCGCGTGAGCCAATTCATTGCCCTTGCCAATAACGTAAGAATTAAAGGAATATTTGGCGTTTAGTCCAAATTCATTCATTGAAGACAATTCAGCCGTGGCCGCGGGAGCCCTGGTCTCCACTTTTTCTTCAAATTTAGCCGTCATTTCCGGCTCTTCAACTTTATTTTTTGTTTCAACCCGATAAACAATGGAGCGAATTCGGTTGCCCGTGATTTTTTGTAAAGCTTTTAAGATGGCGGCATGATATTTTTTCTCCAGCCAGGCTTTAGTAAAAGTATTAGGAACTGCGATAATAATATTATCCGGCTCCAGTGAGGAAATAAAAGTATTTTTAAACCAAGTAGTAAAATTGGCTTTAGATAAAGCTAATTCAAGTTCACCGAGAGTGGCTTGCCAGATCTTGTTTTCCTCCATTTTTGTTGGTCCTTATTTTTTAATTATTGCTAACTTATTATAGCACAAAGATTTTATCCACAAAATTACCTAAATTGTTTATAAGCTGTTGATTATTTGTGTATATCATTATATATTTTGTTTTTACCATTGATTAGGTAGAATCTTTGACAGATAGTCAGTATTTTGTTACTATTTAGAAGTTAACTTTTATATTTTTCTATGCCAAAAAGAACTTATCAGCCCAACAAACGTCGTGCCAGCAAAAAGCATGGTTTTAGAAAACGCATGAAAAGCAAGGATGGCCGCGATGTTTTAAAAAGACGACGCGCCAAGGGTCGCAAACGTCTGACCAAATAAGTATTATGTTGCCGGCAGCCAACCGACTTAACAAAGAAAAAGATATTAAACGAGTACTGAGACTAGGGAGATCATTGTTTTCTCCCTATTTCCGTTTAAAGTATCTCCAAAACAACTTGAAAAAAACCAGGGTGACTGTTGTAGTTTCCACTAAATTTAGCAAAAAAGCTGTTGAAAGAAATAGGGTTAAAAGACAAATTCGTGAGATTTTTCGTCTAAATTTAGCAAAAATTTCTTTAGGTTGTGATTTTGTTTTGTCAGTGGCTCCTGCTGCCTTAGGCACGGAATACCAGAAATTAGAAAAAGAGATACTTTTTTTGCTAAATAAAGCCAAATTGTTGCTTTAGGCAAATTGCATGATAATACGTTATTTTGTTTTAAAACTAATAAAAATCTACCAAAAAACCATTTCTTTTGATCACGGCTGGCCCAGACATCTCTTTCCCTATGGCTACTGCCGTTTTTATCCGACTTGCTCGGAATATGGCTACCAGGCTATAGAAAAGTATGGCGTCATCCGTGGTGGCTTTCTCGCCTTGTGGCGTATAATGCGATGTAATCCCTGGAATCGCGGCGGATTTGACCCTCTAAAATAAAAAATTATGATCCAATTATTTAACACTATCCTGGTTCAGCCCCTATTAAACCTTTTGGTTTTTATTTATAATACCGTCCCGGGTAATGATTTAGGCATAGCGATAATTATTTTAACCTTGTTAATCAAATTGGTTTTGTATCCTTTATCGCTGCAAGCCATTCGTTCACAAAAGGCTATGCAGGAATTGCAGCCAAAAATGGAAGAAATAAAAAGATTATATAAAAACGAAAAGGAAAAGCAGGCCAAGGCCATGATGGATCTATACAAGGAAAATAAAGTCAATCCATTTTCATCTTGTTTGCCGCTTTTAATTCAAATTCCTTTTCTTTTGGCGGTCTATCAAGTTTTTCGCGTCGGCTTACAATCTAAATCATTCGAGTTGCTCTACCCTTTTGTGCAAAATCCCGGAACCATGAATTTAATTTCCGTCGGGTTTTTGGATCTATCAAAACCAAATTTAATTTTAGCCGCCATTACCGCCTTAGCTCAATTTTGGCAGACCAAGATGTTAATGACAAAAATGCCGCCCAAAGAAGTTAGAAAAACCGAGGGTAGCAAAGATGAGGACATGATGGCGATGATGAACAAACAAATGCTTTATTTTATGCCGGCAATGACTTTTTTTATCGGCTTTTCCCTGCCGTCGGGTCTAATCTTATATTGGTTAGTTATGACTTTATTGACTGTCTTGCAGCAATACTTTATGTTTGGTAAAAAGAAGAAAGAGCCAGAAATAACCGTAATCAAATGATAATTTCTTCCAGCGAAATCCTCAATTTGGCCGTTTATACTCAAAGTGAAATTCATTTGGGGCGAATTTCTGCTTTTGATTTGGATGCTGATACGGGAAAAATTGTTACTTTTTATATCAAAACCGGCCTAATTAAAGGGCTTTGGCACCAACAACTAACTGTTTCTAATAATCAGGTGATTTCTATTGATAAAGATAAAATGATTGTCGCGGATACGGTGAAAAAACAACCCATCTTGGACTTGGAGCCCAGCAAATTAGTCACGGAATAACATTTATAAAAAAACACCCCGCAGCGTGCGGGGTGTTTTTAAGTACTTTTTTAATTTTACGCGCCGGTTACAATTGCGTTTACCGGGCATGAACTGATCGCGTCTTGAATGGCGGCCGCGTTGGCTTCGTAATCAGCGCCGTCAATGACTTGCGCTTTGCCGTCATTAAGCTTAAAAACGGCCGGACAAATTGATTCGCAACTGCCGCAGCCGATGCAAAGGTTCTGATCAACAATTGGTTTTGCCATAATTTTTTGTTAGATAGTTATTAACTTTATTGGCGATTTCGTTGGGGGTAACGCTTGACTTAATAATAAAATCATTCGCGCCAAGTTGCAAGCCTTTTTCCACCTCATTGGGCTGCGAAAGGTTGGAAAAAATTATCACGGGAATATCTTTGGTGGCCGACATAGTCTTTAGCGTTTTTAACATTTCGTAGCCGTCAATTTTAGGCATTAAAATATCCAGCAAAATTAAGTTTGGCAGTTCCAGCTGCGCCAAAGAAATTCCGGCCGCTCCGTCTTCTGCCTTAATAACGGCAAAACCGGATTGGGTCAGCTTGGTCTGGTACATGTCCAAAATCATCGGTTCATCCTCAACAATTAAAATTTTTATTTTTTTCTTGGGCATAGGGCTACATTTTTTCCAAAGTTGATATTCCCAAAAGTTTTAAACCGGTGGCTAAAACAATTTTAACGTCATTTAATAGAAGTAGTCTGGCCTTTTTAGCTTCATCTTCGGCTGTCAGCACCGGAATTTTTTCATAAAACAAACTGAAAGTTTTGGCCAGCTCATAAAGGTAATTGGCTAAAATCGCCGGATCGTAATCTTGGGCGCTCTGGGCAATAATTTTGGGAAATTTGGCCAGATGCTTTCCCAAAGCCAATTCCAGCGGATCATTTAAAACGGTGTAATTGATTTTTGTTGAAATTTTTTTAATTTTTTCTTTATTGAAGATGCGGCAAATTCGTGCGTAAACATATTGTAAATATGGACCGGTTTTGCCTGCCAAAGCGATGGATTTTTTCGGATCAAAGACCATGGTTGTCTCGGGATTGACGGCTAAAATGTAGAATTTTAAAGCCGCCAAGGCAATTTGCGTGGCGCGCTGATTAACTTCCGAGGTGGGTAGTTCGGGTTCGCGTTTGATGATTTCGGCTCTGACCATCTCTTCTAATATGGCAATTAAATCGTCCGCGCCGGTACCGGCCACCAAACCTTCTCGGGATTTTATTTTGCCGGTCGCCAATCGAATCATGCCATAAGAAAGATGATGATAATCTTTGGCGTTTTCAAAACCGAGCAATTCAAAAATTTTAAATAATTGTTTGAAATAAAGATCTTGCTCTGAGCCGACCACGTAAACCGATTTATCTAATTTGTGTTTGTCTTTTAAATAGGCTAAATACAAATCTTGAGTAATATATAAGCTAGTCTCGTCGGGTCGTAAAACAACTTTGTCGGCTAGGCCGAATTTCTCCAAAGGCGCCATGGTTACCCCCTCGGGATTTTTAACAAAAATTCCCTGCTTTAAGCCTCGTTCCACGATTTCTTTGCCTTCCTGATAGTATTCGCTTTCATAATATTCTTCATCAAAAGAGCTAACCCCTAGTTTAGTTAAGGTTTCCTTAAAGCCGGCCAACACCCAAATCATCAGCTTCTGCCAAGTATTTTTAATTTCTTTTTGTCCTTTTTCCCAAGCTTGAAGAACACGCTGGGCTTCGGGATCCAGCAAGGGATCATTTTTGGCTTCACGGCAAAATTTAATATAAAAACTGCCAACAAAATGGTCGGGTTTTAAATTTAAATCTTTCGGGGTTTTTTCATTCCCCCATTTTTGGTAGCCCAAAATGGTTTTGGCAATCGCAATGCCGCGATCGTTGTAAAGCGTTGATTGGATGACTTTGTAATTTACGAATTTTAATAATTGTGCGACACTGGAGCCCAGACAAATATTGCGCAAATGGCCAATCGTCAAAGGCTTGTTGGTGTTGGGTGAAAAATATTCCACCATAACTTTTTTGCCGGTGCCAATTTTGCTTTGGCCGTATTTTTCCTTGGACTTGGCGATTTCGGATAGTACTGAAGCCAAATACTTATTTTGGTTGACAAAAAAATTAAGATACGGACCCGTGGCTTTAATTTCCGCCAGCCATTCGGTCGGTGAAATTTTTTGGGCTAATTCCTGAGCGATTTCTATGGGGGATTTTTTAAGCTTTTTGGCTAATAAAAAACCGGGCACAACATAGTCTCCCAGCTTGCTGTTCGGCGGGTATTCAATGGTAATCAGCTTTTTGCTGAAATCTTTGCCTAAAGCTTTCTTTAGCACCTCAATGATTTCGGCGAAAATCGCTTTTTCCGTTTTTGATTGAATTAAATTTTTTTCCATGTTCATATTCTACCACAATTTGATTTTTTTGCCTTTACGGTTTAATGGCAAGCTTGGTGCCAACTTCAGCAAAATTATATAGCCTGGCCATGTTACTGTAGCTGACATTAATGCAGCCATGCGACATCGGTTGGCCAAATTTATTGTGCCAATAAGCGCCGTGAATATAATAACGATATTGTTTGGTAGTAAAATGTAAATTCCAATTAGTATTGGGAAAGAAGAAATTATATCCCGTGCCGCCGTAATCTTTGCTCAATACTTTGTCTAAGATGGTAAAATCACCAACCGGCGAGGGCATTCTTTTTACCCCGCTGGAAATTAAAAATTCTTCTAATTTAGTCTGACCAAAGTAATAAGTTAATTTCTGCTGGTTTAAAGATACGTTAATTTGTTTGGAAATTTTTTGATTATCAGCTGACTTCGGGTCGGTGCCGGCATTAATTTCTTGGCCGTCTGTTTGGCCATCATTATCCGTGTCGGGGTTTAATAAATCCAACTTCAGTTTAATTTCCCAGCTGTCCGGCGCGCCGTCATTATCTGAATCCGTTTGAGATAGTTTAATTTTATTTTTACTGCGGGGATTGTAGCCATGATAAATTTCATCATAATCACTAAAGCCGTCACCATCTGTGTCGGGATTATTAGAGTCGGTATGAAAAATTTTTTCTTCCGCCTCGTCGCTTAACCGGTCCTGGTCTGAATCTGTGGCGGCTTGAATTTTTTGGGGAACCAAAAAGAACACAGCCATGGCCAGAATTAGAGCACTGGCCAGAATCAAAAACTTATTTGGCTTGAATAAGCCCATAGTTTCTTGGCTAAACAATATTAAAAAGGTAGAGATGCGTCTACCTTGATAATATAATTATAGCATCTGAAAACAATTTTGTCAATCCTAAATTTACTATTACCGCGCGTTTGAGTGAGATGGTTTTATTTATCTAATCTGACAAGGGCGCGCCGCATTTTATTTGACCGTTGGTTTTAATAATTTGATCCACATTAACGTATTTGGCTGTGCCATGAATTTTGTTACCGGTCTCTCCCGGGGTTTTTGGTTCCACGTACATTATTGGCGGCATGAATTGATAAGGCATCAAGCCCATCAAATACAAATCAAGATTGCTGTATGGCCGCAAGCTACCATCACTCATCTGTGCCAGCTGGGAAGTGAAAGTGCCATCGCCATTATCAATCCAGCCCGAACCGCCTAAAGGCGAGATGAATCCCGCGTAATAACTCCAGTGGGTTTTATCCGGTCGCAACAAACTTAAATTTGGGTTATTGCTACCGTCATTAAAACCGACATAAGCGCTCCATTGGTGGCCGATTTCATGAAGAACAATATTTAAAACTGAATTTGAACCGGTCTCGGTGTTGGGGTCGAATTTGTTGATATTGCCCATCATAATTATGCCTTTGAGTTTGCCGGTGCTGCCATAGAGTCGGCTAGCGTCCAACCGGTTGCGGCCAACGCCCTCCTGTAAATTAGTCACGCTGGTAAAATTGGCGATTTCATTTTCTTCTTCACCCGGAGTTTTAAAATCAGTCCAGATAAAAACAAAATCGAAGTTATCCGCGTTGTTTTCGTAAAAGTTATTTACCACCTCGTTGTTAACTTCCGTGGTGCCGTCAGGCTGCTTGTTTAAAATATAGCCGTCGTCATAAATTACGGTCGTGGGATAATCTAGGTCAATCTCCGCCAAGTTGTAAGTCGCCCAGGCAAATCGTTCAGCCACTTTATTTTTAATTTTTTCAACGTTGGCCAATTCTTCGGGCTTGGCTTCTTTGTCAGCGACAAAAATAAAAGCGGCCTTAAGTTTTTTGTTGGCACAATCTATTTTGGAAGTAATTGGTTCCGCGGCCGGATTGAAAATATTTTTATCACGCGCCACAATGGGTTTTTCGCGAATGGTTAAAGTATAAGGCAGTTTAATGGCCGAATCAATTTGATAGCCGTTTTGCGCCAGGGCAGTCAAACTGGAAAATGGTTGCAGCAAGTCATTAAATTTGTAGTAATAAGTTTTTTTGTTGGTGTCGTAATACAAAATATTATTGGGAATATCATTTTCCTGGCTAATGGGTTTGCCTAAAGTATAATTGGAAAAGAAAACATCGGGCACGTCAACAACTCTTTGGTTCCAGTTAATCCCAAAAATTTCTTTAGCAATTCCTTCGTCGCTAATGGGTCGAATGACTCCGCCTTGTTCGACAGCATAAACCGTGGGAGAAGTTTGAGCCTTGATTAAATAACTGCCGGGTCGCATGGTTACATTTTTACCTAGACTGTATTTTTCCAATAATTCCTCGGAAATTTTTACAATTTTTGATTTATCATTTCCGTACCAGCTGCTAAAGGTTTGAGTGTCAGAAAACGGGTGGCGAATATTGTGGCTGTCTAAATAATAAACCGTGCTGGCGTTGTCGCTTTTTATTAATTCCCAAGCGGCCTGAGACGATTTAGCTCCAGTAACAAATGAGAAAAAGATAATGGCAACAATTATTAGGGTTTTTTTCATAATTTTGCTGTTGATTTGTTTAAATTTTTTAGTCCGTAGATTAGTTTTAACATTTTTATTACCTTTTTGTCTAGTGCAAAAAAATTTGGCATATTTTAGCTAATTTTAATGATATTTATTAATTTCTCTTGACAAAATCTTTATAATATGTTATGATAGTTGGTTCTGATAGCACTGTGCTTGAAAGAACAATGGCAGTTGTCATAAGTTGAAAGGTTTCAAAATGAAGGTAGCGTTCATTGTATACGGGATTCTTATGATGTTGGTCATGGTCTTCTGGTAGGAAGGACATTATACCATCATCTTTTATCCTAAGAGGGGCGGAAAACTTGCTTGCAAGCCGCCCCTTTTGTCTTTTGCAGATTCTTGTCCTACCGGCTTGCATTCTTTTTTTTATCTGCTAATATAATTATGAGGATGGGGGTTGGGTTTTGCATCTCATCTCCAACAAATCCGTACCTGGTTTTTGCTTGGCGGTTTAACCCCCATCCTTACTCTTATTTTGCTCCTTGCCCATTCCTGAGGGTTTGAGAGGTAGTCCTAACTTTGCTAACGTTTTCTGTCCGAAGCATTAAATGCTTAGCATTTCGCGCGCCTCGAAAGTTCTAGAAAGGACAACCTCTCAAACCTCGTTTCCTCTCGAGCCCGACAAAACGTCACCTGTTGATTCCGGCGTGTCGGGCTCTCTTTTTTTATAAAAAAAATCAGTCCCGCTTAGTGGGACTGATTCTAAAAATATTTTTTTATTTAACCGACCAACCCATGATTGCTTCCATGGTTTTTTTTGAAGTCAAGACGTTGGCCAAATAATCTTTATATGCCGGGGTTTCCAGGTTCTTTTTAATTTCCGGGTCGTGACCGTAATAGTTAAGCATTCTTTCAGCTTCGGCGTTAATTTCCTCGTCTGAAACTTTAATATTTTCCTGCTTGGCAATTTCGCGAATAATTAGAGCGCTCTTAACTCGTTTAATAGCCTGGGGCGCGAAATCCAAAAGTAAGTCGTCGCGAGTTTTTTTCATGTGAGCCAGGTAGTCTTCAAATTTCAAACCCTGGGCTTGGATATTGTGGCTCAATTCTTCAACCATTTTTTTTGCCTCGGCGTTGGCTAGTAAATCGGGAATTTCACCAAAGGTAGCTATACCAATTAATTTTTCCACGACCTCGTCTTCTAGTCGGTGTTCTTCTTCATGCTCGGCTTCGTGTTCCAAATTCTCTTTAATCTTTTCCTTGGCTTCGGCTAGGGTTTTAAATTCACCCAACGCCTTGGCAAAATCATCATTTAATTCCGGCAAGGTGCGCTGAGAGACTTCATTGACTTTGACTTTAAAATCAACCAACTTGCCCTCTAAATTTTTTTGATGATATTTTTCCGGAAATTTTAGTTGAAAAGTTTTTTCTTCACCTTTTTTCAGATCAATTAATTGATCTGAAAAACCGGGAATGAAATTTTGGTCGCCAATAATAACCGGATGATTCAAGTTTTTGCCGTTATCTAAAGGAATTTTGTCTAAAAAGGTTTCAAAATCAATTTCGACTTTATCGCCTTTTTTAGCCGGTCGATCGACGACCACTTCGCTCGCGCGCATTTTCTGCAAATCAACCAAAACTTTTTCTACCGCATCGGCTTTAATTTCAATCGGTTTTTCTTTGACCTCAACGGATTTGTAGTCGCCCAAAGTCAAAGTCGGCAAGAGACTAACGACCGCTTTGTAAACTACCGGATTACCGGGGGCTAACTTGACCACGTCTACTTGCGGCTGACCAACCACGTCTAATTTTTGTTCACTAATAGCGTTGAGTAAGGTTTTTTTCACGGCCGGCTCAAAGGCTTCCTGCCAAATATCGGCTTCCCCGACTTTGGCCTTAATAATATCTAAGCCCGCTTTGCCCGGACGAAATCCTGGGATTTTGATGGCCTCGGATATTTTTTTGGCGGCCTGCTCCAAAAAAGGTTGAAATTCTTCCACCGATATTTCTACGGTTAATTCTGCCTGGCCTCGGGGCAAATTTTTCGATTCGATTTTCATAGTTTTAATAATTATAAATGGCTTGTCCCCCAGCGCTTGTCAGGTCGCAAGCCATTTTAAGTCAGTAATTAATTATGATTTTTTGGCTTTTTTGGCCGGCCTTTTCTCCGCTTTTTCCTTCTTTACCTTTTTTACTTTTTTCTCCGCTTTTTCTTCGATGGCTTTTGGCTCAGGTTTAGCTTCTTCGTCGTCAACGGTCTCGTTTTCGTCGGCTACTTCGGCGATATCCTCAACTTTTTTTCCATTGTCAGAAACAATATCAATTTTCCAGCCGGTTAATCTAGCCGCCAAACGAACGTTCTGTCCGGATTTGCCAATCGCTAAAGATAATTGATCTTCCGCTACTTTAGCGGTTGCCACTTTTTCCGCGTCATTAATTTTTATCTCGGTAATTTTAGCCGGCGATAAAGCGTTGGAAATAAATTCTTTGGGATCATCACTGTATTTGATAATATCAACTTTTTCGCCTTTTAGTTCGGAAATAATGGTTTGAATTCTGGCGCCGCGCTGACCGATGCAAGACCCGATCGGATCGATATTTTCTTGATCGGTATAAACCGCAATCTTGGAACGCGATCCTGCCTCGCGAGCCACGGCTTTAATTTGTACTACGCCGCTTTGAATTTCCGGAATTTCCAATTCAAAAAGTTTTTTTACAATTTCCGGATGAGAGCGTGACACAATTACTTCCGGACCCTTGGTGGTGGAGTTGACCGAGACCACGTAAACTTTTATGTGAGCGCCCGGGGTATAGCTTTCCGCGCGAATTTGTTCTTCGGGCGGCAATAAAGCGGTGAGGCGTCCCAAGTCAACCAAAACCAAATTGCCTTCGCGGCGCTGGACGGTGCCGACCAGGATTTGACCTTCTTTGCCCTTGAAGTCGGAAAACATGGATTCGCGTTCGGTCTCGCGTAATTTTTGAATAATAACCTGTTTGGCGGTTTGCGCGGCCATGCGGCCAAAATCCCCCGGCACTTCTAAAGCAGTAACTATCTCATCACCAATCTCGTAACTTTTTTTAATTTGTTTGGCCTCGCTAAGCTGAATTTCCGTTTTAGGATTAAAGCGACGGACTTCTTCGCCCTCAGCTCCCTCAATAATTTGCTCGCCTTGACCCTTGGCAGCTTCTTCGGCGAGTTCTTCTTCGGTTTTGATGGCTTCCGGCGGCAAGTCTTCCACGACGGTTTTAATATCATAAACTTTAATTTTGCCGGTTTCTAAGTCAAAATCAACTTTAATGTTTTGATTTTTTTCGCCAAAGTCCTTGCGGTAAGCGGCGGCTAAAGCCGCTTCAATGGTGGCAATCACCGCTTCCACGGCCACGCCTTTTTCATCGCAAATTTGTTTAACAGCTTCGGCAATTGAGTGTTGATCCATATTTTTTTTATCAAGTTAGTAATTAAGACAATTTATTAATAATTTTTTTGTCTTTTTCCTTTTGGTATTATAGTAAATTTAAGTCTGTGAGTGCTTAGTTCAGAAATGTTACTCTTAACACCAGCTTCAATTACTTTTAAATAAGAAACGCCAGCTTTACCTTCTGCTGACGAGCCGGCAGAGATAGCAACGTCAAATTCGATGCCATTCCCATTATCGTTATTTATGGTAAATTTATGAGTGTCAGTTCTGGCTTCAATCATACCCTTAATAATTTCTCGAACACTTTCTTTTATAAATTGATGTAATTCCATATTATTTAAAATTATTTTTAAAATTTAGGTGAGGGGCGAACTAACCCGAGCCAAATACGCGGTGTTGTCAGAAATAAATTATTTTGAATAAAAAATTAGAATTAGGGAGGAGTATTGGGCAACCTCCTCACGAAATATATTAGAATGGGAAGGTGTCATCACCTTCTCCGTCTGGGGCGGGGACTGGGGGCTGAGTAATAATAGACGCCGCTTCTTTCCTCGCTATCATTGTTGCTATTTCATCGTCACGCCTTTCGAGCGGCCGACCTTCAACCGCTATCAGTCTTCTGATTTTGCCCTTAATAATATTGCCGGTTTCCATGTCAATCACCTCCTTTGCCATGGTTTTTTGTTGACCCAATTCTGATTTTTTATTTGTTTTTAAAAAGCAAAATAATTTATTTCCGGTAACTAACGGTTATTATAGATTGTAGGTATAAAAAATGGCAGCCATCAAGCTACCAAATCAATCTTTATACTGAATAGTTCAAGTATAAGGGGTTTAAGGGCATTTGTCAAGCCATTTATTTAAACTCCGGGGAAAAACCAAAGTGTCGCTACTCGTTCAGATTGATTGAGTAGAATGCTAATAATATCAATTTGCCAATTTTGACGCAAATTATTTTTCTCCAAATAAGCCAAGGCGGCTTGATTAATTTTTTCCAGTTTTAAATCACTGACCGCTTCTTCCGGCCAGCCGAACTTTTTGTTAGTTCTGGCTTTGACTTCGATAAAATGCAGCTTATGGTTTTTGGTGGCAATGATGTCAATTTCCGCCAATTTACCCACACGAAAATTTTTGTCTAAAATTTTAAAATTGTTTCTGGTCAAAAAATTTTGCGCGATAATTTCTCCCTGGGCGCCGATTTTTAGATTATGTTTCATAAAATAAAAGCGGCTGCCTCAAAAGGCGAGCCGCTATGTTGATTGATAAGAAATATTTTAAGGAATATATTTATCAAATTTTCTTTTGTTGTCGATGTCTTTTCTCAATTTTGGCACTTCAATATAAAAGTAGCGTCCGATTAGTCCGAGCCAGACAACAGCGATGATGGCCAAAATTAACAGCCAAAAACGGGCGGATAATAGAGCCACGCCCTGCCAGGCAAAAAACCAAAAAATCAGGCCCAAAATGCCAATGGTTAAACCGCAATGATAAAGGCGGCGAAAAGCTTTGATTTTTAGGCCGTCTTTAATTTTGGGTAAAGCAATTTTGGCTCCGACGCCTAAAATTATGAAAAGGCTGAAGATAACGGCCAAAATAATTAAGGCGCGTTGTGACATGGCCGGCGGTCGAAGACTAAAAAGATGTTTGAGAGAAAAGAAGTAAGTTAGATAACTCATGGTTTTTCCAGGATAAGACCGAAGTGATAGGTTCCGGGTTGGAACTGGTCAATTATATTTAGATTCAATTCTTTCGCGAACTGTTCGACCTTTGAAGGTTTAATTTTTAATTCAGCGGGCGGGCCAAAACTTGATTGACTTTGATTCCAATCGATAATTAAAAGTTTGCCGCCTGAGCGCAAGAGCCGTTTGGCTTCGGCCATTATTTCTTTCTGCTTTTTTGATTGAAAAAGAATGTTAATCAGCAAGGCATAGTCCAGACTGCCTTCGGGAATTTTAGTCGCTCCCAAAATTTCCAAATTAGACCAAATCGCTTTGATGTTATATACGCCCTCAAGCATCGCTTTGCTTAAGGTGGCCTGTAAAACCGGTTTCAAAATATCAACGGCATAAACTGTGCTTTTTTCGCCGACAATTTGCGCGGCTGGCGCCGTGAATTGTCCGGCTCCGCCACAGCCTAGGTGGGCAACGCGATCCCCGGCTTTCAAACCCAGACGCTGGTAAATGGCCAGCGGATCCAGCAGTTCTTTGCCTCGAGTTAGATAGACCATATTTGGCTTAACTAATTTAATAATGGTTAATTTCAGTATACAACAAATTATTGATTTATCAAGTTTTAACGTTTAATGCCAGCCGTAATTTATCAAGCTAAGATGCGGGCAATGGCTGGAAAAAACTAATTTTTAAAAAAAATATCGACGATATAATTTGGCAGCAACCAAAAATTATCGTCGATGGAGAATACCTGGGTGTTTTGTTCAGCCAACAAAACACCGTCCGGCTGAATCCTGAGCGGCCTGAGCTTCTGCCTTGGCCACCTCTACCACGTTGTCAAGAAAGCGACGGATGGTTTCTGCGTCCAATTCCTTTGGAGTTGGATTGGCACCTGAGTGGCGTGCTAGGAATTCGTTAGTTGTATCGTTCGGCACAAAAATATCCTCCGGTTGAGTTCAATGGTTTGCGATTTTGAACCTATCTAATCATACAGTTTATTAAAAAATTATACAACGCATAACTTTTTAATGGGTTGGTAGCTGCGACGATGAATGGCACAGATGCCATTTTGCTCAAGATTTTTTTGGTGCAGCTTAGTGCCATAGCCTTTGTGTCGGTCAAAACCGTAGTCCGGATATTGGCTTGCGAATTTTGTCATTAAATCATCGCGGAAAACTTTAGCCA
>Ga0172381_10000521_pt1 | contig 46428 bp, 81 predicted proteins | sample Leawel6488metaG_FD_119754 | JGI IMG/M metagenome (GOLD analysis project Ga0172381, IMG submission 119754) | Leachate microbial communities from a municipal landfill in Southern Ontario, Canada - Leachate well 64-88 metaG | ecosystem: Engineered > Solid waste > Landfill > Unclassified | place... | reverse complement strand
GTGGGGGCGTATTGGTTTATGAGGTCTTTGATGTCTCTTAATTGTAGTGATTTGTCGTCTAATTCGTCTCTTGCTTGTTGGAGGGTTATGCGTCCGACGGCGTTGAAGTTGTTGTGGTTTGCGATTTTGATTAGGCGCTGTGCTATTGTTCGGGGTGCATAGTCTGCTTCTTCCGCTGAGAGTTTTGGGGATATATGTTTGATGGGTTCTGTTGGTTTTGTGAGGTTGAAGGTTTTTAACACGTTTAAGGTAGGGGTGTTAGCATCAACTTTGGCAGTGTTTTCGGTGATTGTTTCTGTTTCTGTTTCGGTGCATAGGATGCCTTGCCATTGATCTGCATTATAAGCTGATTTTAAGTCAGATGCGTATTCTTTAGCTGAGTCTGTGCTCATCGATAATTTGCTGGTGGCTACTCGGATTATCAAACCCATATAGCTGGGGCTGTTTGGAGTTACGTTGTTTTGGCGGCAGACTTTGGCTAAGATGTAGAGGCGATCAACCCGACTATATTGCTGAGCAGTCATTGTTTATCGCTCCTTGGAAGATTGTAGTAGTTTTTGAAGAGCACATTTTCAACTAAGAAAACCTCTGCGGCTAAATGATGCATCGAAGGAATTGGCGCACCCTCAAGAGCACTGAATAACAACATGACTCTGTGTTCTCTCTCAGTTAATGGGCCTCTAAGATTGATGTGTGCTATGTCATCATAGATGCAACCTCGTGCATGGCAATTTAATCTTAGTAGGCAACCATCACAACAGTCAACAGACCATTTGGAAATCACTGTTTTAGCCTCCATGCTTGCACTTCCATACCTGTTACACTGCAGGTTTTTGTGCCGTAGACTTCGGTGATGCCTTTCTTTTCTAAGGTGCAGGTGCGGCTCCAAACAACATTTACAGCTAATCCGGTGCCCCGTGCGATTTCTCTTAAGCTTTGGGTTTCTGGTGCTACGTCTTTTAGGTGGAGTGTGATTTGTGCTTTTTCGGTTTGCACTTGGGTTAAGCTGAGTTGGCGGTAAGCTTTTTTGCTTGTTGGCGCTACAGTTTGCTGAGTCATTGTTTGCGCCACCATTTGTTTTGGGAAACAGTAAGCCATGTTTGCAGGGTATCAGGAGTGTAGACGCCTAACGCTTTTTGGGGTGTGATGTCTTTGTTGTTGCATTTGCCTTTGTTGCTGCCGCCTGTTGTGAAAGTCATGGCAGGGGCACCTCTACATCAATCAAGTGGGCGGTACCGTTTGGGCAGTAAACTTTATCGCCTAATCCGGCAAGGGTGTATCGGCGTTTGCAGGGCTTCATTTGTTCGCATCCGTCACAATCTCGTGATAACGTTAACGATTCCTCCTTTTGGTGTGGCGGGGTTTAAACGCAACTAGTAATGCGATGGCGATTAGTAGCATAATGAAGTATGTGATTTCGTCAGAGGCTGAAGTATTCATTGTTGATTCCTCTTGTTTTGCCGATGTGCAGCGATAGCTTCAACGGTGCAGAGGTCACAGATTGCGTTAAATTCCATTGGCAAAGTTTTGGAGGTAGGCATTTCTTTAAAGCAAACCTGGCAGCAGACTACAATGTGACCTTTTTGGGGTTTAGAGGCTAAACGCTGCATGTAATAGCCCCCAATTTTGAGAAGTAAGCGGGTTTTATTTCCCCGCGCTTAACCATTTGCAAATATAGTTGGCGATGCTTCGGGCAAACCCGATGTACTTTTCTATGTTTTCGGATTGGATGTCCACAGATTATGCAGTCTTGTCCGTATGTGTGGTTTCGTGCGCCTGTCATATTCCAGAAGAGGGTCCAGCGGTTTAGGGTGTAGTGTGCTGCTCTGCCTCCGTTTTTTATAGGTTGGTAGAAGGTGGGGTTGATGGTGAAGTCGATTAGGTTGGGATATTTGTCGGTGACTGTGCGGCGTGCTCTGACTACTCGGCTGCAGCGGTGGCTGACTAGGTAGTCGGGTGTTCGGAAGATTCTTTTGCAGTTTACACAGGTGAAGTATAGTTGTCCGCAGACGGTGTTGGCGGTGGCGATTGTTTCTGATTTTTGGCTCATGCTGGCACCGCTCCGTTAACTAAGAGTTTACCCCATTTGCCAATGTTAAGTTGGATTTCGCCTTTATAGTTGGAAATATAACCGTTTTCGATTGTTACAGTGTCGCTTGTGTTAACTGCGCTGATTTGGTTTCCCCATAAGACAAGTTTGATGCTGCCTGAGTCGTCGGTTATGATTGCTGTTGCGGTGTCGCTTGGACCGTTGGCTGTGTGTACTTCTCGGGGGTCACTTTTTTCCACTATTTTAGCGGTGACGTTTACCCGCTTCATCCCATCTTGCAGTTCTCTAATTGGTAGAATCTTTAAACTGTTGGCGGCTGATTGTGCTCCGTTCTCTTTTGGTGGGGTTTGATGGTTTGAATTATTTGAGGTTGCGACTGTCGCGATTGTGGGCTTCGGGGTTGGCGTTGTGGGTGGCGCGAGGAATACTTGGGTTAAGCGTTGTACAAGGTCTTCGAGGACTTTGACGCGATTTTGTAGTTCAACAAATTCAACGCTCATTGTTGGGCCTTCTTGATGTATTTCTGCTCTGCTCGGCGGTACTCTTCGAATTTGATTTCGCCATCGACGACTTTGTAGGCTAAGTTTGCGAGGCGTTGCTGCTTCTTAGACATCATGCTTGCGCCTCCACTTTTTCAGAAACTAATCGGAAGTCGCTGCGGTCACAGCCTGCAATAGAGTAAACTGCAAACCGCTTCGCTTTAGAACCAAACTCGCCGAGGTATCGTACATCAACTGTGACAATGTAACCCTCGACTTTATCGTCAGCTTCTGGGTCAGTGACTTCTGTATAATCAACGCTAAAGAGGTAGTGGACTTTGCCTTTGTTCTTTATCCAACCTTCTAAATCAGCAGACATATTTTCGGGAGTGACGAATCGACGGCTTGCATGATACTGTTCGGGGAGGGATTCTAAAGCTAACTCGGCGCATTCAACGTGGAAAGCGGGGGTTTGTTCGATTAACCAAACAATTGCGTCTGTTGTGTTGTCCCATGTTTCGAGGGGGGCTACGACTGAAGGTGTAAATTGTTTCATGCTTTAACCTCCAATGTGTGGCAATCTATACAGGTGTATTTTGAAGAGAAGTAACCGTTTCCGCCGCCCACAGAAGCCGCTAACGAGGTTTGCCGCCACAGTGGATTATGCGCTTTAATATTGCAACCGCAGGCGATGCAGGTTTGTTTATGGTCTGATTGGCTTAAGATGGGTTGGCATTGGTTAACAATTTGCTGTTTACGGCATATTTGCGCCATTTAGAAAGCCTCTTTCTTTTTTTGGCATTGATTACCGCGTTGCAGTGTAACGCATTTATCATGGTTCCAGTAGGCGGGGCATTTGAGGTTTAGGTTGCAGTAGCTCCAGTTGTCGGTGGGTGTGCGTTGGGTTATTTGCTGCATTATAATTTGCCTCCGGCTGCGAGGTAAGCTTTAATTTCTTCGTTGAGTTCTCTTACTCGGTAGTGGTTGAAATCTTCATGTGTAACAGGGCGTACTCCTGATTGCATATGTTAGACCTCCGCTACCAATTTTTTCTTTTTAACTAAGCCGCCTTTGCGACCTATTTCACTGTAAAATTCTGGTCCGTGGATGTTTAGGCAGGATTTGCCGCCTTTTTTGCCTGCTTCGGCGCAGGTTAATGTTTTTTTTGTCATACCATTACACCGTATCACTTATTGGTATGGATAACCAGTAAGCGAGGGTACGCTTATAAGACTTTTGGTAATTAGTACTCAAACATAGTACTGCTAACTGATACGACAAATTGATACAAAAATTTAATACTAAATCAATCCTATAACTTAGGGATTGAAGAAATGACATATAACAAGGGCATAAATGTAAACATTCTCGAAAAAACAGGCTCAATCCGCATTCTAATCTTCATCTACCAAAACAGCGACCGCGAACAAGGCGTCTCCCTATCCGAAGTCATCAGAGGCGTCGTAGCATCAAGCGATACAATACAAAAAACTGTGGATTACCTCATCAGTAACGGCTTAATCAAAGATGAATACACAAAAGTTCATCCTTACAAAAGAATCCTTACCCTGACAGCATTGGGGTTAGAGATTGCGAAACCTCTCGCCGACATTGAACACGCATTACGTTCTCAAGGAGCTCCAAAACTTCCTGATTCCCCTTAATCTTATCCAGTGCTTCCTGTTTAGTTTTAGAAGAATAAACTTCGCATTCAATAGCTGCTAACAGCTTTAATTGCACTCTGATTTCATCAAGTTTTTTAAGCGATTCGGACAGCCATATCCCTCTCTTCTATTATTCATATATTGAATGTCTTTTTAACGTTTGTGAATTTTAGTCAGTTGAGACACCTAGAGACTACACTGAAAGTAAATGTTGTACAGTTAGGGGGTGAATTTCATTTTACCTGCCTTCACCGCCGCAATAATATTCGAAATAATCTCCTCATCCTCCGCTGACCTTTCATTTGCTTTTCCGTAGCCTGTGCCTAAAAACTCTAAATCAGGCAACGCACGCTGATAAGCTTCCCGTAACTTCTCAATCGCAGGACGGCTATAAGGCGCTTCTTCACCACTGCATTTTCTTCCCTTAATCTTTTTAATCCAGTTATTCGGGCACGAGTGACTTTCAAGCGCAGTCTGCACAATACGGCGACCATCATGTATGCTAAATTTAACTTCGGATCGGTCAGAAATACGCATAACAGTACGCCCAAAATCTACCATGGGATCAACACCGCCTTTAATCGCCATAAACACGGGATCATCAGGTTTCCAAACATACTCAAACGTTTTACTAAACCAATCCCTATATTCAAGAATCACCGTTTTAGCTTCCGGGGTAATAAAAGTCTCTTGGCGTACATTACGGTATTTCCCTTTCCCATGACCTTTAAGCGCAGTCGGCGGTAAAGAAATATGCGGTATATCCTGTTTGGTCCATTCAGGCTCAAAATGGCTCCAATGAAGATGTGTAAAACTATCGTTGGCTATTGCGGTGGTTAAAGCTAACATGATGATTGCGTGGTCCCGTGGGGTGTAAGCGGCTTTGTATAAGCGGCATTTTTGTTCTACGTTTAGGAGGGTGTAAGTTTTTTTGACGTTGTACTCCATCTTTCCAGCTTGTTTCGCTAGGTCGCGGTAGTTTACTCGGTAGAACCCTCTTATTGAACTAATCGTTACCCATTTTAGGCTCTCGGGATATTCTTCTAAGTTGCGGAATCCGTCTAGTAAGCGTTCTGCTTCTGTCTCTCCAAACCCCGACTTTTTCAATAATAACTCGTCAGGATTGCATTTGGCATATTCACAATATAGAAAGATTCTTTGAGCTGCTTCTAACCGGTTTTTTTGGCTGTTGAGATTCTTTAAATAATTAACTGCCTTATCATACTGCATAGCCCACTGGTAAGATTCAGCTTTACCCTTACTGTACCGTTTAGCAACCAAACCTTTGTCTCTCCGAAGGATGTAACGGCTGTTTGGACTATAAAAAACTTGACTTTAAAGGAAAGCCTTATAATCAAACTATCAAAATATTGGCATAGTTTATGAATTAAATAGTTCCATGAGGCCTCATGGAAAAAGCATAAATATTATATCTGTTATAGTCACTATACATGCCACCAGAAGAGAAGCTTACAACCATACGTGTAAAAGAAAGCACTCAGAGCGAGCTAATTAAAATCAAAGGTTCCATAAGTGCAGATGCAGGTCAGAACGTTACTTACGACGATGCTATTTGGGAGTTGATCAGGATATGGAGGCAAAATAAACGCTAAGTCCACAACTTAAACATTGTAGAAGCTGCCAAAAAGATTTGCCGATAACTGATTTTTGGCAGAAAAAAAATGCAAAAGACGGGTTATATCCAGTATGCCGAAAATGCTCTCGCCCTGCTGGAAAAAGAAAGTATGCAGAGCATCGGTTAGAAAAAATAGCTTACGGTAAAAAATACAGAGACGAACATCCACGCATGGGTCAAATATACGCCGCTAAAACACGCCAAAGGGTTCTCCAACGTATTGCTAAGGCGCATGGAAACCTCATGGTTTATTGTATTCGCTGCGGATTTACTGATACTCGCGCGTTACAGATTGACCATATTAATGGAGGTGGTAGAAAAGAAATCGACAGTATGCGAACATGGCAATATTACAAGCAAATATTAGTTGCTCCACTTGAAGAAGTACGTAAAAATTATCAAGTTCTCTGCGCTAACTGTAATTTTATTAAAAAAGAAGAAAATCAAGAGAATTATAAATGGAGGGTGGAAAAAAAGAATGAATAAATTTGAAGAACTGTACACTGAAACGGTTAAAGATAATTTCGAAGAACTAACGTTTTTTTGGAATTATTCTTATGTACCCGAATTTCTACAAACAATCCTGAAAGGCGATGAAGAACTCGACTTAGATAGCGACAACTTGAAACGCTTTGAATCAGTTCCTAAATATCTTCAATATGCTTTCTATTGCTGGTGTACTGAACATAATAAACTCTAATCCTTCTTTTCGTCCTTTATTTGATAGCAAAAACATAGCGTCCGCGGAGGATGTTAATGTTTCCTAAGCCTGGTGCGGGCATAAAGAACTTTAAATTCGATAGGTGTAAGATCTTGCCTTATTAAAGTCCATGTGAATCAACGGTTTTTAGGGGTGGCTACTTCGAAAAATTATATATACCACTTATATGCAATGATGTTTTGATGATAATATGCCAAAAAGAGTGACAGTAACCCTAACAGACGAACAACTCAATCAAATAGAAGATTGGCGAAGCAAACAACGCCCCATCCCACCACAAAACGACGCTGTACTCCACTTCATAGACCTCGGATTAAAAGGAGGCAATTAACTAATGAGCTTCTATGTTTACGATTATCGACATTCTTTCGGTCACAGCAACGATAAAGAAGTTGTACGAGCACTTCAAATAATTACTCACGCTCAACGCATGGATGAATACGCTGAAATTCACGAAAAAGGGTTAGGTGGAGTTAGTCAGTTAGAGCCTGATGATTGCTGGAAATGTGGACGCAATATTCACCGATGTGAGTGCAAAGGGCTTGGCTATATGTTAGCTAACTGTTTAGGAAACTGCGAAGTTAGCCCCACTCTTAAGCGTCAATGCTCTAACACAAAATGCGCTTTAAATCCATGGTTCCCTAAATTGAAAGAGGAAAAACAGCTATGATATATACCTGCCCAACTTGTAACAAAACATACAAAAGATATAGCTGGGCGCTCAAACACCAAAACAAAACAGGACACGCCCCCCTGCACCACAGCCTCGTAATATCTGCCGCCATGCTTTCAGACGCCAACTATGATGTTTTAACCCCTGAACAAAAAGAATTTCTCAAAACATACATGACAGACAGCAAACCATTATTCACTATACCTGCCCCCAAAGTAGCTCTTATTGGTACAGTTGGAAGAGGCATGAACGCAACTATTGCGGGGTTAATGATGAGAGCTAAGACAAAAAAAGAGGATGAACAGAAATGAGCCGTTTTATTCCTCATGTCACCGTATCTAAAGCGGAACTGCAAGTGTTCCAGCAACTCAGCACCAGAGGCTTAACGCATGGCATGGTCACACAGGAACGCCTCATATTGAAATCTACGGTGCCGGATTTTATGTGGACCGAAAAACACAAACTTGTCTATCTAGACGGTATTCAAGTGCATGGCACAGACCGAGCGATAGAGCGCGACACAGAAATCGACAGCCTCTTAGAATGCAAAGGCTGGGATGTGTTGCGGTTGCCCTATGATCCCCCGTTATCTAAGAAGGGGTTGGATGGGATTTTGGTTAAGATTGAAGAGTTTCTAGGAGAAAAATAGTGTGAGTGACGTTTTTAGCCGCCAACAAGCAGCAATCAACAAAACCAAAGCCTTACGCAATCTTAGCCTGTTTGAAGCTGTGAGTTGTGATAATATGGCTACCTTTCAAATTGAGGATTGCCTAACCTGCAAAAACCCCTGCAAAGAGTACCATCCACCAAAACCGGCAAGAAAACCAGAATAAGTATTACCCTTTACTTTTTTGTATATACACGTATTTTTTGTTAATACAGTATAGGTTATAGTGGAAAAATATATATAGGTATTAATTGCTTAATACTTTCAAGGCAGAGGCGGGCAACCGCTAATGTCTCTCCAGCCAAGCCCCTTTGTATGGCTTTGGGTCGCCTTAAACAGAACTAAGCGTGACCTATTAGCCCAACTTCATCAAAAAAACAGAGACGATACTATGACCCATAAAAGAAGCCCACAAGGACAGAAGAAACAAAACGATAAAAAAGCTTTAAAATATGAAGCTAAACAATTCATCAACGCAAACAGTTACAGCAGCACCCTAAACATTGAAGACACCGATGAAGCGTACAAACTTACGCCTCAACATTTGATTAATCACTTAACGGAATTTAGCGAAGGCGGTTTCCAGTTCAGAACAGTTAACCCACAGTTTTATGGCAGCATATTAACAGGCTCAGAAGTTTTAGCCCAAGCTGCACAGGGATTAGTAATCGAAGGAACAATTAGATAGATAAATTCACAGTAATCTAAAAAGTAATCCAAAATTCTAAGAGGAAGAATGAGAAACAGTGTCAGACCCCTGTCTAAACGGACTCAGTAAAGAGCCTGTTTACTTTGAGCAAATTCAAAGTTTCTTTGATGCACGAAACAATCACCCCGAGAAAAAAGGAAACCGGGGTAAGAACCGCAAAAGAACAGAGGTGACAAAATAATGGTAAATATATCAAATAAAGTATTCATCGCCATAATCACAATATTCGTTATAATCGCAATCATCGCCGTATTAATCGCCATGAACTTCATGGGATGGGGCACCGCACTATCCGGAATCGGTGGACCATTCGCAGCAGGCTTCTACAAGTTACTTGTCAGCCCACTAAGTTGGGCATCAGTCGGCGGTTGGCCCACACTACTAGTATTCTACATCATAAGCTTCGCAATAATTCCACTACTAGTAGCTTATTCAGTTTGGCATTTCGACATCCCCTACAAAATAACAGGGTCAACAGCACCCAGCCCCGCAAGCAACTACGATAACTCAATGAAAAGAGAACCCGAAGAACCCGAACGCTCCAACATAACACCAGCAAAGCAGTGAGGATAAATGAGCCAAATTTTTAAAAAAGCTATGCAGCTAGTCCCAAAAGTCACAAGGGACATTGCCGGCGTTAAAGACGTAGACATGATGGGTGACTACCGCAAAAACTACAAATTTAAAACACGCTTCGGCTTACTCGGTCCCGTATCTGCAGGTAAATCCACTTTATGCGCCGCTATAGTTTTCACTTGCACTGATCAATCAGCTACACAAGCCAATTTTTACGCCCGAGTCTTAGGCTCACATAGCAACATAGGCATAGACGCCAATAATCTACGCATCGGCAAATTCCCGGAAAAGACAGATCCAACCACACCCCAAGCGCCCGAAGCCGGTTTATTAATCTGCCAAAAAGGAATGATAAGCAACAACGGCGTACACGTTCCAATCTGTGATGTCGCCGGCGAAGTCTCAGATTACTTAGATGATACAGGCAGCGGTAATAGTGCATACGAAAAAATCAATAGCCGATCAAGCAGCATAAACCGAGTTGTAATCGACACCGTCCGAGATTGCCAAGGCTTCATAATCGCCCTCGACGCTAACGATGCTATAATGTTCCGCAAAACCTACACAGACATAGACAGCGACAATTACATGCACAACGTTTTAACCAATATTTTCGAGTGGCGACGCAGAAACAACAAATCCGACCCCCACATCATCGTAGTCTTAACCAAATGGGATGAAGTACAAACAGTCTGCAAAGACCTCCAAATGGACGCTTACGACGGCGAAAACGGATTACAACGATTCATAGACAACGGCTTCCCCATGTTAGCCATGCTACTAAAACCCTTACGCGACAAAAACTACGTCCGATTCTTCCGCAGCTGGTTCACCTTAGCCCGCGATGAAGAAAAAAACATCCTATATTGGCCCGGTACAACTAAACCTAAAATCAAAATCAACGAAAACGAACGCAACTACATACGATTTAAACCTGACTTCTCAGAACCCGACTATATCGACTTAATCAACTACATAGGCAGTTTTGGTTAACATGAAAATCGAGCGCATACTCTATGGGATGCAAACAAAAGACGGCAAAATAGACAAAATCAAAACCGCAGGCGTCAATAACCTTTTAACATTGCAGAACCAAGAAAAAATCCGAATACTAAAACCTACCGATAGCCACCAATATTTATGGTTTAAAACAGAACAAACAATCGCTTACCCCATAATTATTGACGTAGCCGACAAAGACCCTAAACATGGTGGACGTACCTGGGTGCAGAACCAAACTTTTCTAGTTAACATCCACGAGTTTTTTACGTATGTTCAAAGTGGAAAGAACCCTTTTGAAGCTTTCAACCAAGCTTACTTGGGTGAATTAGAAGTGTTTCCAGATAACTTTAACGCATTAACTGTTTGAAGGGGTAACCTGTGAGTGATAAAAAAGTTAACTGGAAAGGCGTAGCATTCTACGCAGTAATCATCTTAATCATCGCTGTAGTCGCATTATATTTCTTATGGCCTACGGGACCCGTAAAAATCACCATAGACAGTTTAATCGCAAGCCTACACCTAAACAACATAGACCTCTCAAGCGTCTCTAAACTTGTAACTGACAACTGGGCAGCAATCGCAGGTGTCGCAGTAACCGCTGTACCCCTCGGCTACGCTTACATTAAATCCTATCTAGATAAACAGAAGTTAAAGAAAGAGTTAGAGTCACAGCAAGAACTCGCAGCCCTAAGCGAAACAAAAGCCAAAGGCACCATAGACGGCTTAAAAAAAGAAGTTACAACACTAAAAAACGATACCACCGCAAGCGACCTGAAGAAACAACTTGGCGACTTAACAGGCAAAAACGAAAGCTTAGAAACTAAAATTAAACAGTTAACCGCCCAAAACGAGCAATTATCCAAAACACCCACACAGATGGCTGAGAGTTTATGGAGTAAAAGCGGCGGTCAAATCCTCGAAGTCAACGGCGAAAAATACAAAATTATAGAAAAAACAATAACAAACGTGATTTAAAATGCCGAATACCGGAGAAGTAACCGAAGATTATTCAACCTTCGCAAAACATTTAGCCGAAGCCTTCTTTGCCGGAATGGGCGCAGGCGTACTATTACTCTTAATCGGCTACCACACAACCCTATATCAACAACTTGGAACTGGGTTACTGAAAATTGCCTCTGCAAATCCCTTGGCAGCATTGGTAACAATCGGTTTTTTTACACTACTTGGCTTCGTTTATTTCAAGTACATTCGAAAGCATAAAAGTGGGGGTGAAAAAAAGAAATGAACACTAAATTATTCCTCGTAGTAATCGTTATCGCTGTAATAGTAATTGCCGGAGTAGCTTTTTCCCTCGGATCAAACCCCGCAGCACCCCAAACAGGCGTAACCGTCTACATCGACAGCACCGCACAAACCGCTGATTACACCCAAACAAACGCTTACGATTGGGGACAAATCACTTCAGGCTACACTTATACCCGAAACTTTACCGTAGCAAACACAGGCACCCAAACCTATACTATCACACTCTTAACTACCGAACCACCCGGAACCGCAAGTACATGGGAATACAATAATACTCAGTTACCCCCGAATACTTACAAATCAGCCGCATTAACCTACCAATACACACCAACAACAGCGGGATCATACACTTGGCAACTATTAGCCTCCAACAACACCATAACAGCAACCCCAACCCCCGATCCATCCGCAACCCCCACCCCAAACAGCATATCTTTCACAATAAACGCAGACAGCAACGTTGAATCAATCGCTATATCTGTTAACAACCGCGCCCCCTACACAATAGACAGTTTCCCCACAAGCTACACTTGCACCCCAGGCGACGACATCAAATTCACTCCAACATTCGCAACTGATTATGTGTTGAACGGTTGGGAATTTACTGACGGCTCAATCCCCGTAACAACCGCGTTACTTAGCTTATCTAACATTTCCGGCAACTTTACGGTAACTTGCACAAGCCAATATATGACGCCTTCGCCAACCACATAAAGTGACTGTAATGTTTGAAGCAATGTTTTTTTCCGCCGTTTTAATTGGCGCAACCCATAAACAATCTTAGTTATTGGTGGCGTTTGTGGCAACTCAGCAAACCCCGACTCGACTTACGCTAATTTATGCTCTCGGTTTAGATTGAGGCGCACAACCCACCGTAACAACTGCAAACTAACGGAGTGGTCAGTTTTGACTTGGCAGAATGATAAACTGATTTCAGTCTTAAATTAACTTAACAAGTGACTTAACATGGAATCAGTCGGTAAACCCAACTATTACAATGGTTGGTGGATCTATCAAAGCCCGGAGAAAACAGATAAGGGCTATACTCTTTTCGTTGCTATCAAAACAGATTATCCCCCAGTTTGGGGCATAGACTACCCAGATTTACTCAGTGACTTAGATGAGTTTCACAGAGGCAAACACCATTAAACCATTCCTCTTATGCCCAGCTAAAAACTGTACATGCTGGTTCACTAACCCCACAGAGTTACAGTTACACTTAAAAAGAGATCACAAATGAGTGCATACATAATTTTACTCATACCCATATTGGGCTTGATTTATGCGTATCAGAAAGCGCAAGACCACGATGAATAAAATGTGGGCGAACCGTTATAGCCACTCGCCTTATAGGGGGTCTTTGTGGGTAACGGTTTAAGTGCCCAAAAACTTGTCTAGACAACAAGAATTAACCAACTTTGCGTTATAAAGTATTGTTGGCACACAGATACAACATAGAACATACAGGCGAATCATCCATGCAACAAATCAAAACACTGCCCAAACTGTCCAAGCTGACCAAAACCGCAAAAATACAATTCATCAAAGACGCCCTAAAAGAAGGAAACTTTGACAGAGACGAAATCGCCACATCTTTAGACATAAAAGACCGCCAAGTAAGAAGATACTTAAACGAGATAGCACAGGAAGATGCAGAGTTAAATCCAGGCGGCACCCAAATACTCCGTAACATCTGCCTTGCTAATTTAACTAAAAAAGCAGCGTTAGGAAAACTTAGCACGACTATCGAAGTGGGTATAGTTTTAGCTGGTGAATCTAAGAAGCTCGAAGTTAAAGAGCAAAGTATCGAATCCAAAACTGTTACTTATAATTTAAATTATACTGAAGAGGACAAGAATGCAATCATTGCAGCTAGACGAGCAATCCTTAATCGACGAAGCAGCCCGCCTGAACCTATCAGCCTTCACTGAGGAACTCGGCTATGACAACGGCAACTTTCACGTTGAATGGTACAATTACCTCGAAAACAAATTCAGCCCCCTTAAAATATATCCCAACAGAGAAAAACGGAAGCTGCAGTTATGGCCTCGCGGTCACGGCAAAAGCGAGTGCACCAGTTTTAATTATACATCTTGGCTTGTGGGAAACTACCCGGACATACACATTAACATAGTCACTAAAACAAGTAGCCTCGCAGAAAACATACTCTTAGCATTAATGACACGATTTGAGTATGACGAGAAATTTATCCGTATTTTCGGTGAGTTGAAGCCTAAACGCCCGGTTAAGTGGACTACTCAAGAAATCATCGTTAACCGCAGCGAAATCTCTAAGAATCCCACAATAAAAGCCACGGGATTAGCTGGACCCATCACAGGTGGACGTAGCGACTTAATTATTAAAGACGACTTAATCGATGAAGAAAACGTCCGAACCCCCCTACAGTTTGAAAAAGTAGTCGCTTGGCATGATAAAGTATTAATGCCCACATTATACCCATGGGGCGGAGACATCACCATCGGCACAAGATGGCACTATGCTGATTTGTATGCGGAGTTAATGAAACCCAACCGCAAATATTCAGTTAGTCTTAAACAGGCTATCCAGAAAGATGGTTCAGTCTTGTGGCCTGAATATTGGAGCTTACAGAAACTTGAAGAAAGACGCCAAGAAATTGGGTCTATAGTTTTTGATTGCCAATACCAAAATGATCCCACCAGTATGGAAGGCAGTTTACTGAAAGCTAAATGGCTGGTTCCATGGGAACACCGACCGCCCGTAACAAGTCGATACTACTTCGGCATCGACCCATCACTAGGGGAATCAGACTTTTTCGGAGTAGCCATATTAGCACAAGACACACAAACCCAACAATGCTACCTAGAAGATGTTTGGGCTGAACACATGCCCTTCCCAACAATACTAAAAGAGAAATTACCCCAACTAATACAGCAATATCATCCAGCCAAGATTTATATGGAAACTAACTTTTGGCAGAAACTACTCACAAAAATGCCGGAACTCCAAGGATTACCCATAGTGCCCGTTAATACCGTTAAAAATAAGGAAGAACGGTTTATTCCAATGAGCAGCCACTTCGAATCTAAAAGAGTCCTCGTAAATCCTCTCCTATTAAACAAGGGTGAGTTTTGGACTCAGTGGGTACAGTTCCCCCGAGGGCAACACGATGATGCAGTTGATTGTGTCGAGTTGGTTGTGTCTAAGATTGTGGGTTCAAGCCCTAAAGCAAGTATAAGTTTCCTTGGTTCAAGTAGACGGTGACAAAATGAAATACAAATTACAATTACCCAGAATCCTACGGGAAGACAGCCGCAACTCTCCCCACATACATTTCACAGCAAGCGAAAAATACAAAGCAAACTTTGACAAAGCAGCCTCCGGCAAACCAAAACGCAAAACCTTCAACCTAGGAGAAAACAGTTGGAAAACCCGCTGTGAACATTACGATCAAATGTGCGAACAGTACCCACTCTTAAAAATGAGCTTATTCACACTCGCCGGATTAGTGACTGCCCAAGGATTATTCTTTAAACCAGCCGTTAATAGGCAAGATGAAACTTATGCGTTAGCTGAAGAAGCGGTGTATCGTGTTGACAAATTTAAGCGTGACCAAAAAGTAGTCTCTAAATTCTATGAAACAGCTTTCCGCATGGCTAAATATGGCGGATGCTTCTGGGAAATATCTAAAGACCCAGTGTTCAGTTTCCGCATTCCACCCTTGCAGGAATGTATTGAACCCGCTGAAGCTGACGATCAAGGGCAAATAGTTGCGTGGCGTCAAGTTGTTAATAACAATGAAGTGGCACGGTGGAACAGCGACGAATTAGTTTTGATTCCTTTTTTGGGTGAGACTACTTCGACTTGGCCCTTTGCGCCCAGCTTACTAACAGGCACGGAAACAGAAAGCGAAATGCTTGTATCCATGGAAGAATCCAGCAAAGATTACAGTGAGAAGCAAGCGTGGCCCTACGAAGTCCTAATGTTAGGCGATGGCACTGCTAACAGCGCAATGGTTTCTGATGAAGATTACATAGCAGCACGTAATGAATGGCGCAACCGTAAACCAGGCGAAGGTCTAGCCACTCGTAACATGCCCGTAGATATTAAGGTAGGCGGCACAGGTTCAGCACCTATCCGTGAATTGGCTGTTTTGTGTGAGTTGATGAAGACTAACATTAACGACGCCGTAATGGTCCCCGGAGTATCGCAACTGTATAATGCTACTGAAGCCTCTGCGAAAGAACTACGCAAACATGTAATGACCACTTTGGGGCAACCAATACAATGGCGTTTATCTGAATATTTCCAAGATGGCATCTTAAAACCATGGTTAGAAACCACAGGGTTTAGCCGCAAAAGCTGCCCAGAAATCTTGTTTGAATCCCCTGACACTAACAAAGCAGAAGAAGCACAGTATTGGACTAGTCTTGTTTCGGCTAAGATTCAAACGCCTCTGCAAGCATGCGACCATTTAGGGTTAGAATATGACGATGCTTACTGGACGGAGTTAGAGCAAAAGCAACAGGAACAGTTTGATAAGCAGTTGCAAGCTAAAAAAGAGGCAGCGCCAAAAGACGTTAACCCCCCTGAAGAGAAAGTGAAGGGTAAAAGCTATCAAGTAACCGAATTATTCAACGTAGAACCAGAAGCGCATAAACATGACTGATTTAAAATATGTACGCCAAGACTTCACAGAAGAAGAAATCACCGCTTATGCACGCTGTTGGAATATTTCTTATGAACAAGCAGAACAAAGGTTAGCTGCGTTGACGATTGATCAAACATGTTAGCCGCAGTCGAAGCCGTCCATGCAGTACAAGAAGCAAAAAAACGGTTATCCCCCGAATTGCAGGGCAAAGGCTTGTTCAGTTCTATGACATTATGGCATTACAAATCAGAGGGCACACCTGAACACCGATGCGAATACTGCGACGCATTCAACGGACGCGACTTTCTAGGCAGTGCGATACGAACAATATTTCCTGACATGATTGTAGTTGATGAGTTCCAAATTTACGTTAATTATCACGCTACCCTTTGGGGCAAAATGGATACATGCAAATGTTATTTGTGGCGTGAAGGCTTCAACGCATCCACCATATTTGGGGAAGAACCTGAAGAGTTAAAGATTGATAACCCGGAGATTTAGAAAAGTATGGATCATCCAAGTTTAAACCTGCATCCAGCATCAACGCTGAATAAATTAGAAGCGGATATGAAAACGGTTCAGCATAAACTGCAAACCAAAGAAACCGCCAAACCCTCAACTGATGCACTAGACAAGTTAGATAGCATCAAAATCTTAGCTGCCATGCAACAAGACTTAGCTAATTTCACGCAAAAATATGGCGGAGTACTAGACAAAATCGGGGCGAATGCTGACAGCGAAGCAGAATTAATCGCGTTAACTAAAGATAAAATAAGCAAATTATAGGAAACAAAAACATGTCAGTTACTTATCCCCGTCATATCCCCGCAGAAACACCCTTCGGTGAACTCGCTGATTACGAAGCTATAGTGACAGCTGTACGGGCGTTGCTACGTGTTCAAATGTTTGAAGCAGTAGTGCCCGAAAACCAAGATCATGTGACGGTTACCCATAATTTAGGGTCCGTTCCAACCGCTGTGGTTCTTGCACCCGTGGATGATGTGGGCAGATGCTGGTATGACATGAACACCATTTCCGCTTCTATTGTTGATGTGTATGTAGCTAACCCCCCATTAGCGGGCGGTTACATGATTAAAGTTATACTATACTATTAAAAAAGAGGCACAATTTTATGTCAGGTATTTTAACACAACCAAAAACAAGCGGAAGCACTAACAGCGGCAGCAACCGAAATAAATTATTTGCCGTAGTCTTAGTGGGTTTAATTGCATCAAGCGGTGTAGGTATTTATGCGTGGGGCGGAGGCTTTACAGATAACGGATTCACTGCACCAACAATTTTTGCTCCTAATCCCTCCGCAACTCCGGCACCTATTGATAAAACACCTTTTGATGAAGATTCCCCTGCACCCACAGACCACCCAGACCCCACTACAGACCCGACGAATCCGCCTATTGATGATCCTGAAGCTGAACCCTTAGACCCAGTCGGTTGGGGGTATGCACAGAGCGCCAACTATATTGTTGATTCACGCCAAGGCAGCGTTAGTTTATGGTATGGCGTCTATAACGCTTCTTCAGCTCGCTGGGTTACTGCATGGTCCACCGTTAACTCTACCGCTACAATCGAGTATGCACTAAGCTTTATGACGGCAGGCGCGTTACTGCTTAATCAAGTAGCTTTCGACAATGCATTAATGGCTAGTATTCCGGAAGATGTTAAAGTAATCTGCAATTACGAGGATGAAAGCTACGTTTACATTAACCCACTTGATTCGGCGGGTTCTCCATGGACTGTTAGCGTGGGTTCAGGCGTTAATAACGGATTATACACCGCAGAAGATGGAAAAGGTCGCATCGCTTTTACATCAACCAATCAAACTTACACTGAAGAACGTTGTATGCAATCATTAACTAACGGCGGCAAAATAATTACTAAAGAGTGCACATGGGATAAAACTATTCGTTCCCTCGCAAACGTTGAAGTTGACGAAACTTATTTGGGAAAAACAACCGTTTACAACTCTCAAACCGTCAGCGAATCGGTAATTGCTGGAAACACTTTATTCTTGAATAGCACAGGCTATTTTAAAGCAAATGCCGCGCCAGATAGTGCCGCAACTTTTGGTTATAGTAGCGTTGGAACTTCACAATTTAATAACGCCCTGTTTAGTGTAACCAGTTTTACTTGTGCCGATAATGGCGTTATTTCAAAACTGTCTTTCTATATGTCAGGCGCTTCAACTGCGGCAACGGTTATGGCAGTGATTTACGATAACGCTGGCAACTCATTATTCAATTCTTCCATAGCTACTATCAGTACAACTTTGGCATGGGTTAACTTCGATGTATCTAACGTTCCTGTAGTTGCTGGCAACGTCTACAAGTTAGGCACTATCGCAAATACGACATTGACACACAAATATATTGCTGGTTCAGCGAATCAACTGCAATGCTTCAATGTTACATATCCGAATGTTCCCGCATCTTTAGGAGTACCCGATTATCAATATGCAACACAAATATCGTTATACGCCACTGTAATAACCAGCACGTCCACTTTAAGAACACCCGCTATATTGTTAGCTGCCCAAACCGCTTCAGCTTCAACTCCCTGTTTATGCTTAAAAGAAGGCTACTTCACTTCTGCTTCTTGGAGTTGGACAGGCATTGGGCAACCATTATATGTTGATGATGTTGCGGGTGGATTAACACAGGCTTATCCTAACGCTGGCGGCAACTCTATACAATTAGTGGGCTATGCGGTTAATGCGACAACAATATATTTCAATCCCTCCCTTGAATGGGTAACTTTAGAGTGAGTGGATGTAAATGGTTAAGAAAACTTTGAAAATAGCATTGGGTTTGCCGATGCTTTTTATTATTTCTTTTCTATTGATTTCGTCAGCAATGGCTTACCAATCATCCACCGTCGTTAACGAAACAGTATCGTCACTTAATGGAACATATCAGCCAAATGTAACGCCGCCTCCAAACTTAGAAAAGTTTGCGGATATTGAGAGTTTATCTGGCGAAATAACTGTTCAAAATGAAGTTGAAGCTGATTTGCCATTAAACACCGATGAAATTATAACACCGCTACTGGTTGCAACTGATAATGAAATATCAACATATCAAAACATACCCTATCAACTATTCTATCCTTCAACAGGAACAAACTTTCCATTAATAATTATGGCAAGCGGGATAGCTGGCGATTATAAATTCATAAATGACACAGCAGCCAGCATAGCTACTTACGGCTTCGCAACTTTAGCATTCACAACAAACGCTTCAATGATACAAAACATAGCTACTCAATATATTCCTCAATGCCGCGCTAACTTAAACTACCTAATCTCGTTTGCTTTAAACGAAGCCGCTTTCCCCATAACTATTAATGAAAGCAGAATCGGTGTTTGGGGTTTCTCAGGCGGCGGCGCATCAGTTTTAGGACTCGATAACAGTTATGTTCGTGTTATCGTTGCTCAATGCCCCTACTATGTTGCAGGCGTATCTTCTGTGAATGATGTGCCTGTTTTGATAGTTTCAGGCAGTATTGACGGAACCGCCCCTTACAGTCATGGTTTATCGTACTATAATGAAATGCAAAGTGGCCGTTTACTTGTTGATATTTCAGGCATGAATCACGATGCTTACAATGCTAATGCAGAAGTCTACGAGGTAGCTTGGTTTGATTATTTTCTAAACGGCAACGAAACAGCTAAAGCAACTCTTACGGAAGATACTGTGATTGCAGATGCTTTTGTCCTTCAATACCAATACGATGTAATCTTAGGCGGTTCACCTGTTGACTTATATGTTATTCAGCCAAGCCTAAACGGAACCCGAAGCGTTAACGGAGTGCCTAAAAATTCAGTCAGCAAAATAAACGGCATTCCAGTATCTTAGTTTGTTCATTTGTAAGCGATTAAAAAATAATTAATTTACTGTAGTGAAAACTTTATGGTCGAACAAATCTGGGCAGACGGCGTTTGGCGGGCAGGCATCTGGTGGGATGGCAGGCACCCTACATCAACCGCTAAATCAAGCACGAATCGCCGTGTATGGATGAAACAACGCGCCACATTTGCACATCAAAGAGCCGTCTTAGAAGCAGTTTTAACTTATTTAGAGTTTAAACAAAAACAACACCAAACAGAGGCATAACTACATTGAGTTTAATCGAATCCTACAAATGGTTAATCCCAGAATTAGCCGTTACCCCCACCGATGGAAAAACCGTTAAAATCCGAGGCAAAGCCATCCCCCGCGAAACCGTCAGCCGCAACAACAAGAAATATGTGGACGAGGAACTTCGCAAAGCCGCCCGCACCTTCATCGACGTACCCATCACAGAGAACCATAAAAACTGGATGGATAAAAAAAACCAACTAGGCAAAGTAAACTGGATGGAATACGACGACGGCAGTATGGAGTATGTGGCTGAAGTTTGGAACCCCGCCATGGTAGCCGAATTAAGGGTGTATGCTAAAAACCCTAAAGCTTCACAGATTTCTGGTGTGTCCGTCGAAGCGGATTATCTTAAAATAGCTTGCACTAAATGCAAAACAGAATTTTTAACCGAAACGGCTTGGCATAAACATATGGTTGAAGTCGAACACATCCACGATTTACCCTTGGAACCCCATGGAATACGGGGACGCGCTTTATCAATCGTCACTGGAAAAGAATCGCCGGGGGTTATTGGGAACACGTTGGAAGTTATGGAAACTGCCCCCCATAATGGTTTATTCATGTTGTTAGAAAATGTTGTTAAAGTTGCTATGGAGAAAGAAAAAATGAATCCACAAACTAAAACCGAAGCTCCAACTACGGGGCTTCCTTATAGTGTAAGAGAACAAGCGCCAATTAAAGAAGTTGAAGCACCTAAACCCAAAGTTTACTCCGATATGGATGCGTGTATGAAAGACGGCAACACCCGCGAAGAATGCATGCGATTAATGAAAAAAGAAGAATCTACCCCTCCGAAGAAAGAGGAACCAGTGAAAGAAACTAAAGCCGTGTTGAAATCCATCGAAAAATTAACAGTTAAAGAAGCCACTAAATTCAGCATCGACGCCTGCATGAATTCGGGCAAATCTAAAGAGGAATGCATGGCAGAATACGAAAAAGATTGCGCTGTTAAAGAGTATATGCAGCAAGTAACCGGGAAAGTGAACGAAATCACGGAAGCATTGAACGGCTTGAAATATCCCGAAGATAACACTGCATGGATAACTCAGATTGCGTCCGTGAAAGAATCTTTGGTGGTTGAAACAGCAAAATTAACTGAAGCCCTCAAAGCGTTGCCTACGGATGATTTGTCTTGGAACCAAAAAATCACGGAACTACAGGAAACTTTTAACCAAAAATCTAAGGAATTAACCGAAACAATTCAAAACCTGCCCCAAGACGACGTATCATGGAAAGAATCAATAACTAAACTACAAGAAACCTTCGTTACAGACACTAAGAAGCTAACAGAAACAATCAGCAACCTACCAAAAGACGATGTATCTTGGAAGGGCAATCTTGCAACTTTGCAGGGATTAATAGAGATTGAAACACAGAAACGCACTGAATCAATTGCATCCATTAAACCCTATAATGATGCACCATTGAAAGAAACTATTGCCGCTATCAAACCCTACGATGATTCAGCCCTAAAAACAGGGTTGGAAGGCTTAAGCAAATCTGTCACAGAAACCCTAGGGGTTTTAACACAAAAAGTTGAAGCTACAAATACTAAGCTTATTGCGGTTGAAACAGAAAACAAATCATTAAAAGAAACCCTCGAAGCCCAAGCAACTGAGAATAAAAAAGTTAAAGAAATCTACGAATTAAACCTCGCAGCATACGAAAAAGACATTAAAGAATATTGGAAGCCACTGGAAGCTAATACGGCTTTGGAAATCAGCGGGTTAAAGTTGGCGGTTGAAAAAGAAAAAGAGAAGGCACAACTTGCAGAAACCGCCGTCGCTAAAACTTTGACGGAAGTGCAGAATTTGCAGGATAAGCAACAGCCAGAGTTTAAGGGAAAAGCGAAGGCAGTAGTGAAGGAATCTGTATCTTCGGGTTCTGCAAGCAGTTTTAATCCATACGATGTAAATCGTAAACTCTAACAGTTTTTTAAATAATTTTTCTCGCAATTTATAGTAACTTATGTTACACCCTTAACGGGGTAAATCAAAAAACAAATTTTCTCATAGGAGGAAAAAAATATGGTAGATATGTGGGATACACAAGAAGGATACATATGCCAAGGACAAATCCTCGGCTTCGTAGAATTAGGCACCGCAGTCGTAGCAGGCGAACCATTAACATGGGGCACCAGTGCAGCAAACAAAGTTGTAATGAACGCAGGAGGCGCAGCCGACGGTGACGCCCCAGCAGTCGCTATGAAAAGCGGCGTTACAGGCGACCAAATCCCCGCGTGTTTTGCAGGCGTTATGAAAATGGTTGCACACGTAACAGTAACCGCAGGGCAAATCGTGGAGGCATGCGCAACAGCAGGCACAACCATCACTTACGGCCAAGTACAGCCAATTCCAAATCTCGCAACAGGCAACGCAGTACCGGTATTTGTTGGCGACAACGGCACAGGAACCAGATTTAAACTGGGCATGGCCATTCAAGATGGAGCTACCCCCGGCGACGAAATCTTAGTCCTAATCGGACGGACAGCATAGGAGACCGCGGATATGTTTAATCTTAGCGAAATTTTAGAGAAAACTAAAGAAAACCGTAAACTCATAGAAGCAGAAATGGATCGTACACATGGCGGTTTCCATCCACAGGAACAAAGCATCTACACAGGCTTAGGCGGCGATGACCGGAAACAAATTTTTGAAACCCTCAAAGCCATACCATTGCCCTACATGTTAGCTGCCGCAGCAGTTGAAAGAGGCTTAAGCAAAGAAAATGCGCTTAAAGAATTCATCGTACACAGCGGATCACTCACCACGGGCACTGTTGGCGCTCAAGGCTTCAACTACCTACTCCCAGACGTAATCTATACAGCACTCTTCGAAAACGCCAGTATGGAAGACATAACCCCGCAAATCAGCAACATGCTAGAATGCCCCGGACCAGAACTCAAAGTCGATGCTGAAGCAGACGACAAATTCAAACCAGGCTTTACCTCAAGTGGCGGCGAAGCACCATACAAAGCAATCACCACAGCGCAACAGACGATTAAACCGAAAACTTTCACCATGAACATCGGATGCACCAACGAAATGCTCGAAGACAACCTATTCAACGTCATGGCTTCACACATTAGTATCGCTGGCAAACGCATGGGTGAATTTAGCACTAAAATGTGTTTGTTCCCAATTATGGATGACCACCGCGCTTCTGCAACAACTTACCGCATTGAAGGTGCATACAACGCTTTCAACACAGGCGGAGCAACCACATTGGATTGGAGCGACATCGCTTATGGTTGGGGACAAAACAACACTGACGGCTTCAAATCAAACGTCGCCGTCGTAGCACCCGAAGCACCCGCAAGCCTCTTTATCGGACAAGCAGGGTACCCAATGCCACTGGATCAAGCAACCAAAATCAATTTCAACACTAACCCAATCGCAAACATGAACGGCATAGACATCATCGGCACAAGCCACATGACCACAAGCGATACACCAGCCGCACTTTCATGGCAATCAGGACTCTACAGCACCCATTGGCACGCACTCGTAATGAACAAACAATACGGCATCCAAACCATCCGCAAACGTTGGCTAAAAATCGAGAATTACAGCGACCCAATCAAAGACTTGGTTGGCGCAGTCGTTTCCGCACGGCAGGGCCATATGGTAGCTTATGCAGATGCGGTTTGCGTTGCAAGCTACGCTTAAAAGTTCCTTCAAATTTGTGTTCTTTAAAATCCACATAGTTTTTTTGTGGAAACATCTTAATAACAAAAATAGTGGGATTGGTTTTTTGCCACACGCAATTATTCGACGGCTTTTGTCAGGTCGAACCTAACTGGTTGATGGCTTAATCGCAAACTAACGTTAACTGTTTGCTATCTCGGCTAAACGAGACAACCCCAACTTAACATTTCACAGTCACAATTTAAGTTTTGTGGCATAAAACTCTTGTTAAAGGAGTCGCAACAAAATATGTTTAGTATACAAGAATGTGTAAATAAATCCGAAACCCAACTCCGAACCATAGAAGAATACATGGATAAACACGGATACTTCGACCCCTACGAATGCAACATTTTCATGGGACAAAAAAGAAGTGTTCAACGGGAAATCATGGAAACCCTCCGCAACCTTTCACTTAAAGAAGTGTTGGATTCAACCCAAAATGCTACGGGTACCTTAGGCGCTCAGGGCGCAAATTATTTGGTGCCCAGCTATGTTTCTATGAAATTGTATCAAGCTATGAGCGTAGCCGATATAGCACCCGCTGTAAGTGCTGATGTTATTAGTAATCAGGCGGGCGAAAAAATCTACATAAACGCCCTCGCAAATGCACTTGCGCATCGTAATGGGTTAGGCGGCGGCTCAACAGGTGGACCCACCTTTAACGGTGGCGAAGCCAAAATGGAACGCTACACTTCCCCAATCTTGATTTCAAATGACATGTTTGAAGATAACAGTTACGAATTAATGCAATCCTGTATCACAGGTGCAGGCGTAGCTATGGCGAAGCAGAGCAACGATAAAATCTGTGCAGTCCTCAAACGCACCACAGGCACCACAGGATATGGCACAAAAACAACTGAAGCTGCAGGCGCAGACACCACAACCCCCACACATCTTTCGGCTTGTGTCCGTGAAGTTGCAGCGGGAGCTACAGGAATCGGCATGTACCGACCTAACTTACTGGTTTGTTTGCCTGAATCTTGGTGGGATGCACTCGCCATCACAGCCGGGCACCCCGACATCCAAGCCCCCCGAACTCCACAATATAATGCGTGGTATGGCGGTTTAGATGTTGTCTTAGTAAACAGCCCCGAATTGGGTACGTTGGCATCGAATAAAATGGAAAACGCCGTATCCATCGTACTTGAAAAAGAAGTAGGCATCGTCACAGCACGCAATAATTGGCTACGCATCGAAAACTATAGTGACCCAATCAAAGATTTATCCGGTGCAGTTGTGAGTGGCAGAATGGGCGTTGGCGAATTAGTTGATTCGGCAATAGGTGTCCTTACCGAGACATGACAGAAACATAAGTTTTATATAATGTTAACAGTAACTTATGCTTTATGTCGCTATATCTATGCAAGCGTTGTCAGAAAGTCAAGCATTATGATGATTTTCCAAAAGACAACCGTTACAAGCTTGGAATAATGAGTTATTGCCGAACCTGTAAATCAGAATTAACTCAAAATTGGCGTAAAGAGCAATTACAGAAAAACCCAAAATATTACACTGACTTATATCGAGCTGACCCAAAGCGGGCTATAGAAAGGCAACAGACATATTTTCTCAGACATAGAGAGGAAGTTATGGCTAAACGCCAAAAATGGCGACAGGAACATCCTGACATCGCAAAAGCATACGACAAAAAATATTATGTAAAAGGAAAAATCACGGACCGTGTACAACGTTTTCTTTATGGACATAACGGTTTGAGGTGGGATGGTAAAACAAAAAGACGTTTTGGCGGCTATCTTCAAGCACAAGGTGTTTGTCTTTTTTGCGGTGAACTTAATCCGTTTGCGCTGCAAAATGCTCATGTATTTCCAGATGATGATACATTATTAATTTCCCTCTGTTGCACATGCCACTGGTTACTTGATCATTATCCAAGTATGGTTAATTTTAATCAAGAACTAATTTGACGGAAACTTAGGATAATCATAAATAGGGGTTACGTTACCCTTATATTGTGACCCCTTACAAGAATAAGGCAGACAAAGCGGCTCAGATGCGGAACTACCGTAAACGTAAGGCGAAGGAGCTTGAAGAATTGAAGCAGAAAATTAAGGAGTTGGAGGCTAAACTGAATATTCGAAGCTAAAGTAAAATGCCCCCGATGTGGACAAGTTCTAACAGTTCAACAGGGTATGCCTGAAGCTGAATGCAACTGCCACCAATGGTGTGAACGAGGCAGTAAACCATCTGACTGCAACTTAACCCCCATCGACAGCCAAACAATAAACTGGGGGTACCCTGCAAACATGGATGTACACTCAGCCAGTGAAGGCGAAGATATTGTACATCGCAAAGCCTTCTGCAATACCCACGGAATTTACAGTTATAAAGAACCAGTAATTATTGAGGTTGATTGGAACAAATGGCGAAACACAAAAAAATTATCAGCATCATTGAAGGAAATTCAGAACAGATAACCACAGAGGAAACAGTAATAGCACCTCTTGAAGTACCCGTAGAAGTAGCGATAGCAAAGCCCTTATTCACTGAGGATAAAAGCGACGTTTACCGCCAACTACTCTTAGGTCGCCCAGGCGTACCCACCATCACAAACATTCGAGAAGCAGTCGCGTTTGTTGAGGCTTACGGAAAATGGAACAACAAAGTACGAATAGCATTCAAGTAAACTGTTACTCGTGCAGATATTTCAACGGATGCAAAGATTCAGGTTTAATAAAACTCTGGTGGAGACTCTTTAATGGAACAACCATCGCTTGTGAAAGATACTCGAAACTCTGAAATTAAACAGCAAGACGCTAAAGTTATGGTTGGCATCCCCACGGGGTACCCAAAATTATATAGTACTTACTATATGATTGCGGCTCTCGCTAACTTAGACTATGATAATTTAGAAATCCATTGGGCAGTCACAGGATGCGAAGATCCACACTACGATGAGTTCAGGCAACGCTTATCTAAACTGATTGAGGCTGTAGCGTGGCGTAAAGGCGTAACCAACACTATACATTACGTGAAATTAACAAATGAGCAAAGAAACAGAAGCTACGGTCCAATCCTAAAAAACAAAGCATTGCTCCGTGACTTATTCCTTGATAGCGGCGCTGAATACTTTTTGTTGCTCGGCGGCGATAATCCACCACCACGCGACGCGATTCGAAGGCTCATAAAAGCGGATGCTGACGTCGCTATGGGAACATGTTACCAACGCCCCGGGCAAGATACCACTTGCGGGGTGTATCCGCTTGTCTGGAAGTTCCTCTGGCTGAAGAAAGAATTAAATAACCTCAAGTTTACTGACGGCTCACCCGTAGATAAAGAAGTCATCGAAGAAATGCGTATGGCATGGCTCAATTGCCCATCACTGTTAAACATTTGTTATGACCCCCAATGGAAAAAGCGGGGTTTAATTTGGGATGTTGCTGGCGGCGACGGATGCGCCTTGATTAAACGCAAAGTTTTGGAAAGGATTGATTGGGGAACAGTGCCACCAGACGTTTACAATTCGGAGGATATTTATTTTATGACTGAAGCCCTGCATTACGGCTTTTCTACGGCTTGTTTAACTGACTTACATATTCCGCATCTTCATCCTTCGGGGTTAGTCTATTGATAACAAAAGAGTTTATTGCTAACCCACCTTTTCCAAGTTTTACCCAGTTTGAAACTTCAACAACCTGTCAAGCTCAATGCCTTATGTGCCCACATAAAACTATGAAACGCAATCGAGGCACAGCATCGTATAATGTCATTAACAAAGTTATCCGTGAAGCCGCACCCAAATCTGCTTCGATGTGCCCGTTTCTCTATGAAGAACCCATGATAAACCCCCGCCTCCCCAACATTTTAGCAAACATCAAACAAAATAATAGCCTCTGCCAAACCGCTGTTTACAGCAACATGGGCAATGTACCGGACGAAACAGTGAAGGCAATCATCGACTATGGTCTCTTAGATGAATTGCATATTAGTTTCTATGGACCCACCACAGAGTTATACACGAAATGGCAGCCTCCATTAGACCGCGCTAAAACGGTGGCTAATATTCAGAAATTTTATAATTACCGCCAACAAGCAGGCAAGTCTAAGCCGAAAATAACTTTGCATATCCTGAATGTGCCCGAAATTTTAGCAGAGAAACAAGGCTATGTTGATGTAATTCATTATGTGGATGAATCGGCGTTGGTGCAGTTTGACACTTTCCATGGTGCAATACCTGATTTTGGCGGCGATCAAACAGCCCTTTTAGGACAACCATCCCCACGGGTGCCCTGCCAAAGATTATGGACGGGGTTAAATGTTCATTGGGACGGTTCAGTTGTGTCTTGCTGCATAGACTTCGATGACGAATATGTATTGGGCAACGTGAAAGAGCAGTCGCTTGAAGAGATTTGGAACGGTGTAAAGTTCCGTCAATTGCGGGAGTTGCATGCGTCTGGGCAATGGGATAAAGTTGCGATGTGCCGAAACTGCCGTGTCCACGAATACCAATTTTCAAAAGAATGGCGCGATTACTGGAGCAAACAACCATGAAACAACGAAGCTATAAACAGGTAATGCAAGAATTAACCTTGCCCCCCGATACACCCACAACTTTGCCCTGCAGAATGTGCGGCGGCACCCTTTATCAAATAAGAGTTAATCCCCAAGTAGCATTCTGGGCACACAAAGGCAAAACAGATAACCAGAAATGCGCTGATGCTAACCCAACTTTCCACAAACCCGTCATAGCCACCTCAATTAATTGGACAGGGAACAAAATACAGAAATTATGGAATGAACACAATGCAGCCGCAAATATCGCAAAACAGTAAAACATGCCCAACCTGCAACCTCTTCGACTTCAAACCTGACCCCTCAACAAAATCTGGGCATAAACTAAACCGTGAATGCCTCTACAAAGGCAAAATCGCCACCTTGAATGGGCAATGTGTCCAGTGGCAAGATCCCCGCACATTAAAGCAGCGGATGCAGAGAAAAACAATTCGAATTAAAGCTTTTACGGAGTAACAAGTTTGGATTATTTTAGCCAATGGCAAAGCATCCCCGTAGCGCCTAAAGATTGGCAACATGAACCCAACGAACTCGCACACCCCGGACGACAGAGAATATTTGATTTAATCACAGCCTCCAAATTTACAAGCGTATTAGAAGTGGCTTGCGGCATAGGCATAGATTACCCCCGTTACCATGCGGTGGATATAAAATATTATGGTGTAGACATCACCCCCAAATTCATCACGCAAGCCCAAAAGGTTATGGTGCCCTGTGAAGTTGCAGACGCCCGAAACCTACCCTTTCTAGATAACAGTTTTGATGTGGTTTACTGCAAAGATTTGTTTATTCATTTGCCCCCAAATGTTTGGAAAAACGTTTTAGCCGAACTTGCAAGAGTCGCAAAATATCAAGTTCTCGTGTTGGATGATGCTTGGGTTAAAATAACGGATTACCGACCCTGCGAAAAATACATGTCCGATGAAGGCACGTTGACGTTTTGGAATAACCGTTATGGCGAAACAGAAGTACGCAGTTACGCTGAATCAATCGGGTTAACTGTATCCGTATTAGACGGGGGTTCTGTGAAACGTATCCATGTCGAAGGCAACATAATTACGCCGGACATTATACATCCGAGCCAAATAACTATGTACATTAAAAAGGAGAAAAAAGTATGGTAGCAGCCCAATTCATAACAGATTTAAGAACAATCTTCAACACAGAATCAACTATCACAGACATCACCTTAGAAACACTTACGGATGCAGTAATAGACGAGTTAAACAGTAACGGATGCAAAATAAGCAACATGTCGGGAGCGGCTGGCAGCAAAACAATAACTTTAACAAGCGCACAGCAAGGCGCTATCAGAAAAGTTTTTCGCTGTATTTATGCAAGTTGGCATCAAAACCCCACAAATATACCCTCCTCAACAATGGGCGGTATCTCTTCGTCCACAGCTGATTTAATGAGCAACCCCGCTATTTTAGCGATGATTAAAGATACAGCGCGACAATTAATCGGTTGCAGTTTTAAAAGAGCATAATTTCAGAGGTTTACTTTATGGTTGGCATTAAACATCATACGTTAGGAACCGGCACCAACGACCCCACCAAACAGGTATCAGTAACGGCTTGGCAAGAAACCCATGACCCTGGAGCCTGCGCAGACAGTTTAACAGATCACACGAAAGCAACCCATGACGCCCTCGACATCGACGCCGACACCGTAGATGGATCCCACGCGGCGGCGTTTGCTGTGGCAGCGCACACCCACACAAGCAGCACCCTTGACCTCTCAGCTTTAGCGCAGAACATCGGCTTCGCCGCCGCCCAAACCGTAGACGGCGTAGACATATCCACATTACTCATAAAAGCAACTAAAGTCACCGACTTAGCAGCCATCTGGGATAAAACAACAAAGATAGCATACGGTGACACAGCCTTCGCGGATCAATCATTAAAAACCACCGATGTCGTGTCACATGCAGGCTACGTTAACAGTTCCCCCTCTATCTCTGCGCCCGCTGGCAGAGCTTTAAACACAGTTTACCAGAATACAACAACAAAAAACATCATGGTTTACCTTGATATTGTCGTAAATGGGCATGCTAATGCAACACAAAACTTCTATTACGTCCGCATAGGAGCAGCCAATCCACCCACCAACAACTTGTGCATAGCAACAAACAGCACAATAGATCAGCAAATACCCTTCTCATTTATGGTTCCAGACGACTGGTACTATGAAGTACTGTATTCAGGAACATGCACGCTGGGATCGTGGCTGGAGCAACCGTTATGACAGAGTTTTTTGATTCCGCATTTTTTGACAGTGACTTCTTCGATAACAGCGTAGCACCCACTAAACTGGGATTATTTGAGAAGATACTGAAAAATAAAAAAGGCAAAACAATCGGTGATTACTGTTTTATGGCGGGTTGTGTGGAACCCGGCGTAGACAACGCAAACACAGCCTTAAGGAATAAACTTAGACGGAGATAAAATAAACGTGACTATACAAATTAGAAAGGTGCCTTACGATAGCCGCTTCCCCACCCAACAGGGGCCATTAACACAAACAGAATTTAACAATTACAATTCCCTTATAGAAAGCTTGCTTAACGGGTTCACGCCTGCGGGCACGTTTGTTTCGCCCTATGATTTGGTGATTGCTAAAAACACTGTTTCGGGGACTGATTATTTTTGGGGATTAAACGGTTACGCGCCCCTCATCGGTGGCGAAGATGATGTGGGCGGTATCGATGGCACAGACTTCACCGCTGTATTCAACGCAGCTTTAGCGTTAGGCGGCGATATTAAACTTGTACAGGACACCTACATCTACGATGACACCTTATACGTTAACATAGATAACACCCACGTTTACGGCGGCGGCTCTACACTGCAATTAGCGGCTTCGGTCGGCGCAACAGCAAACCTGGGCTTAGGCTTAAACGCTGATAACCTTCTATTCCGAGACATCTACATGGATGGCAACGGACGCAACCAAGGTGCAGTCTACGGTGAAAGAGCAGGCGGACCAATCCATTGCGCAGTAACGTTTGGGGCAGCAACCAAAAACGTGCACATTGATCACTGTAGTTTCTATGATTACACCAGCAACCCCCTTTGGAGTACGATAGTTGACCAAGTCAGCGGCCCCCAATATGGGCACTATGACCACTACAATACCCAAGTAACTAATTGCATCTTTGATAGCATACCCTACTGTGATGTAATAGAATCCACAAAAGGCTACACCTTCACAGGCAACAGCATAACCAATATCCTCGGGGAAGATTTAACAGTCACTAACTCAGGCGGATTGCACACCTGCGCTTTAAGCTTGAATTATGGCAGTTTAAGCGATATATTCATCAACAACAACTATTTTGATGGGTCAGATACAACTAAAGCTTATGCGGGCATCAATCATGGCGGCTCAATCCAGTTAGATAACATTGTTATTGCGGATAATACTTTCAAAAATTTCAGCACCTACGCCATCCGTAACGGTTGCGCTACAGTTACAGGAAACCAAATTACTGCTTGCGGAGGAGGGTTGGACGGCGGCTTCGATGAATCCACCATAACAGGCAACGTTATAAAAGACATGCTCTCGGGCGCAGTTTGCATCTTGATTTTAGGCAGCAACACAATAGTGGATAGCAACATTATTGAAGCTAACAGTGGCATAGGCATCCAGTTATCTGCAGACAATAACCAGGTTACGGGGAACTGTGTAAAAGGCACAGGCACAAAAGGCATCTACCTCAACAACGTAAGCGGCTGCAATGCAGCACACAATAAAGTTACAGGAACCTTCACAGACGGCATCTACCTCTCCGAAGACGACACTACCCTCATAGGCAATATAGTGTCTAACTCTACCACGGGCATCTACTATGAATCTTTCGCGAACAGCGCCCACACAATGCTACGCACCATATTAATCGGCAATAACCTACATGGAAACGCAACACCATTGAATACTAACAGCCAAGCCGACGCTTCAAACATAGACGAACACAACATCACCACCTAGGAGAAACATGGATGATTGATTATAGTTTAACCCTTAGTGCCTTAACAGTCGCTAACAACGTGCAAACCTACACAGACACCACCATCGAAGGCTCTATCCAACCGCAAGGCAGCACCATAAAAGAATTACCCTTAGGCAACCGCGCCGAATACGCTTACACCTTATTCACCGCTGACGCTGTGCATGAAGGCGACCGAGTTGAAGATGCGAATGGCGACAACTACATAATATTGCATACAACTGCTTATTGGGATGGCGACAAATTCAGCCATTACCAATGTGAATTGCTGCAACTTAAAAGCGTAACTTTGCGGTCCCGCGCATTCAATGGCACTTATGCGGAAACTGTTATTTACATGAACATCGCTGTTTCGGGGCAAAGCCAAATTCAACCAAAAACACATTACGGAATAAACGATTATTCGGGATTAACTGCCAGCACCGTTTATGAGGGCGACCAAATCACCGATGACGCAGACCACGTTTATACAGTGATGAACGTTACGTTTTATCCTTCTGTTCGTTCTGATGGGTTCATGTGGAAAGCAGCTGCGTTAACACCCCGTTTTGAAGCTGTTACACTTGGCGTTTTAACACTTGGCGCGGCTGATGCGACCACGGGGATTTATGCACCCAGTTACGCAACCAGCACCATCTACATGGGTATCTCTGCGAAGGGGCAAAACATAACTAAACTCACCGCTGGGTACTACAATAAATATGATTACGTCGGCGTATCTGATAGTGCAGTTTTGGAAGGCGACCAAGTAACCGATTCACAGGGTATAATGTATGAAGTCATGCAGGTGCATACTTATCCTTCGACAAGAACCGATTACGTTTTAAACTGGCGTGTCTGCGCGTTAACTAAAAGGGATTTCGCAACTCAGCCTACAATTTCAGGCATATGGCACCTAGATTCATCCTCAATAACTACCGATCCCCGGCATCGCCAACGAGTATTAATCGCAGCATATTACACTGCTGGCAATGTTACTAAAGACGATGGAACAACGGCGGCTTCGGTAGTGACCTGTTTTGACGGCGCAACCTACCCAATCACAAGAATATTCCTCACGAAGGCAATAGATGCGGTAGCGGTAATCACCAGAAACGATAAAGCAACAAGCACAATCTACACCGATAAACTCTTAGGCAGAAAACCCTGTGGAACAATAGAGCAAGTTCAGATTGATATTTACGCCGTAAACAAATCAACCATAACCGCAACTAACTTGGCAGAAAAACTGGAAGCAGAAATCAAAAGAATCTATACAGTTTATGACCCAATTAGCACAGTTAGAGACATAGAAAACATTAAGCCAGACGCTATCGATTTGGGTTATGGCTATCTTTATCAAACCTCTATTTTAATTGAGTATAAACGCCCACTTGATAGCTATGTCGCAGCTTTACCCACCATAACCTATGGAGATAGCCAAGCCACCACATACATTTTCCCTAACGCGACAGATATTAAATTTAGCGACCCCGATACAGGCGACGTAAGAATGCTGCCGCCCGGAAGATTAGGGGATTACCTACAAATTTTGGGCATGTCAGATTTTATTGTAACTATTACAGCGGATATTGATTTGGATGCTTCGAATGTGCGGTGGAAACGTGCTGGTTCTGGCTCCCAAGTCACTCTTCCCGCCGCCGATGTAGTTGCTTGGCAGGTGTTTTCAGAAATAAAGTTTGGGGGCAAAACAAGCGCAAACCAAGTTTTTCAAAATCTAAATTGGGGAGGCGGAACAACTATACCTGTGCGGTTGGTTGATTTTAATGTTGATGGATCTGTTTTAACGGTGACTTTTCAACGTTATAGTTCTGCAAGTGGTTCTGCGGGTACGGTTAAAGCATGGTATGGAATGACCTAAAATGGTCACGGTCGTTATAACGTGGGCAACTCAAAAAGATGATGCCGTATGTCCTATCTGCAAAGCCATAGACGGTTATACATGGACCTTTGAAGGCGAAGTGCCCGACAGCTTGACACATCCGACCTATGGGGTTATTTGGGATATAGTTACGGGGAGTCTCGCGCATGAACATCAACTACATAAAGGAAGCAAATATGGCTTAATCTCAAATTGTCGCTGCCATATAGAACCACGTTTCGATTTAAAGGAACTCTTAGATAAACTAACCCATTTGCGGGATAGTATAAAATCAACTTCGGAGGGTAAAGTGTGAGTTTAGCGGAAACCCAACAGATAATGGCTGTTTGCCAAGAAATCATACGGTTACTCGATGGAGTAGAGTTTAAAACCTCAAAAGTCACAAATGATTTACCGAAAATCAAAGAAACTTTGATGACTTTTAAAGATTTAGAAAGAGTCGCAGTACGGTATTTAGCTGTTGTAAAACGGTTAGGTCTACCTGATGGCGTGCAGCAACAAGTTCAGCTTTTATCGCAACTGATAGTTATCATTCGTATGGCTCAAATGAGTTATAACATGCTAATAGCAGGTACGCCCGTTGGGTTACTTATGGGTGTTGCCGGATTAGCTCTAACAGGTTTATCTTTTTATGATTCATTTTCGGGGTACTAAATATGACAATCACTTACATGCGGCAACCACAAAACAAACTGACTTTAGGAGCAACAGCATTAACAAATACTCTAATATCTGCTAAAGTCACTCGCCTCGAAAACGGCTGGGACTCAGCAACAATCGTATTGCCTAACACATCATACTATCCTAGTACAGTAACAGAAGGCACCACCGTTAGTTTAGAAGTAAAAGACTTATCAGATGCTAATTATACCGCTCTCTTTGTAGGCACAGTTCGTTTTGTTATAGCCAACATAGCGACAGATAATACATTAACCCTTTCATGCCGAGGAATTGGGGCTGGGTTGGCAGAAATGCAGGTAGCCACCGAGTATGGCTCACAAAGTATTAACCCCACTTTAGACACAATCACCGAAATAATCAAAGATATTATCCCAAATTATGTGCAAAAAATCTTCGGTGGCGCAAACAGCAACTACGCTTTCGATACTTCCAAAGTAGAAACCATAAGCGACTCAATACCCTACATTGGGTTCCCCTACAAACCGGCTGATAAATGCTTAAACGATTTATGCGATCTCATAACAGCCTACAAAGCCGGAACAGCTGGCCCTCACTGGATAACCACCTATGCAAGCGGCACAAATTATCTCCGCTTAAAACTTGTAGACGGAACCCAAGTTGGATGGACCAAATATTATGGTGACAGCCAAGCCAACGCCACCTTAACTTACGGCGTAGATTATACACAGATAAATCTCGAAAAGATGGGTTCAGAAGCCAACTACATAGTATACTATGGCGCTTGGCGACGTCCAAGTAACGGCGATTCCTGGACTGAAGGATCATCTGCAACTTGGGGTAACACACAAGGTTCAGTAGGCGATAATAGCACCATTCATATTGTCGGTGCATCATCTATCGTGGGCTTTACTTTAGCCAATCCAAGCGGTCCAATACAAATTAAGTACCCTTCATCAAGTGCCGCAGCATGGGATTTTAGCGGATTTACAGATTTTAACACTCCCAACCTAAACTTTTATGTTTACTACGATTTAACCCATGACACCCATTTAGTAATCAAACTATGCACAGATGCAAACAATTACTATACAATCGCAGAGAAACAAGGCGACGGCACAGTAAACCAGTACCTTATCCCCTCAAACCAACAATGGCAACATTACAGCATCCCCGTAGGACCATACTTTAATGTACAACAAAACCAAGCAATCCAATGGGTTCCCACAACTACAGGATCATTAAACTGGAATAACATAAACTACATTGAGTTCTATATCGCAGATGCAGAAATGGCAAACGCCAACCCTCCAACAAGATACTTATTTTGCATTGACGGCTTACATTTCGGAGATGCTGATATTTGCCGAGTCGCAGCCTTAAGCAGTTACGCCGGAATAATAACTAAACAAAGATTAATCACAGATGACATAGGCAAAGACGACAGCCTGAAGCAAGCAGATGATACGGGGCTAATGGGGAAAATGTGTTATGCAGAATTTCTAAGACTTCGCACAGCAAGCACCGCTGGCACAGTTGAAACACCAATGATTAAAGATTTACTGCCAGGTCAATGGTTAAATATCCAAAGCACAGACTACAGAACCACTAAAATAGTTCAAAGCATTAACCCGCCACCCATAGGGTACAAATCAATAACAGAAGTTACTGACGACGTAATTAACGGACGCGCAAGACCAAGATACGAGGACCAAAACAAACTATATGCCGCCATACGCCCGGAGTGGCAAGACCGAGCCGCAAGTAACCTAAAAGCCGGAAAAGTAGATTGGCGAGTAGCTAGGTTAGTAAAAACTTATTCTTAAACGGTTTTTTGCTGTGGCGATAGCAGAGATACATTAAAGCAGAACCGATGGCAACAAAGAATAATGCGGGTCCATACCCTTGGGCTAATAGCATAAGCATACCCATTATTGTGAAGATTGCGCCGAAGCTGAATACTGTTTTTAATTCTTCGCTAAACTTCTGCATTATTTGTGTCTCTCCATTGTCTTGTTAGCTTTAACTTGGCTTTTAAGATTTTCGATTTCTTGATCTATTTGCTCCTTTTTAACAGCGAATTTTTGCAGTATGCGAATACTCTCTTCCGGGCGCTCGATTATTGAATGACAGTTGTTACTTCTACAAACCCATATTCCTGTAACCCAATCACCTCTCACTATTTCGCCCCAATGATGATAACCTAATAAGGCAACTTTCCCACAGATTTCACATTTCCCATCCATAGGAAACGGTCTTTTTAAACATCTAATGCCATGAAGAACAGAATTTCTTTCAGCATTATGATTATTTAATTGTTTACATATGGTTCGCCTTTGTTGTCTCTTTAAGTTAAGTTTATCCCGTAAACAATCATCGGAGCAATATTGCTGACCTGTATATGTTCTCAAAAATTCTTTTCCACATCTCTTACATTTTACAGATAGACCCATTTTCTTTGTTTGTCTAGAATCTCGACGGCTATTCGCATCTTTTCGATGACACGCAAGGCTACAAAATCGCTGTTTTTTATTTACTTGCTCAAATATTTTGCCACAGCATTGACAAGGAATGGTTTTCAAATCAAGAATTTTTCTTTTTTTAATTTTCATTGCTTCTTTTAAACAAGTTTTTGAACAGTAAATTTGTGAAGGCCATTTAGCAGTATAAACTGAGTTGCAGATAGGGCATTTTTTGTTAGCCTTCTGTAAGTTTGAAAACGCCCGACGTTCTTTTCGGCGTTCTTGATTAAACGATAACCTATTGCATTCATGGGAACAAAAAACTTGGGCTTTTACTGATGTTTTAAATTCTTTTCCGCAATATGTGCATTTTTTTGTTTGTTTAGGGTTGGCGAGCCCACGCGCTATATTTCGGCATTCTCCTGAACAATATTTTTGGTTTGTTGCTTTATGAGTATTGATTATAGGCTTGTTGCATAGGAGGCATTTTTCTAGATTCATTTTTATTCCTTCTTTGTTTGTTCTACTTTCGCAAGGAACTGCCGGATTAATTCGGCGTCGGTTTCAACAACTTCTAAATTTATTTTTTTAGCCCTGTGAAGAATGACTCTGAAGTCATCTAGCTTTTTACCAGTTGTTAGGTACTCTTGCATGATTTCTCTTTCTTTAGTGCTTAGGATATTTTTTACCAATAGGTTACGCCTTTACATTACAATATTCGCACGGCATATTTATAGTTACTGTTATACGTTACAATAACGTAAACTTATTATAGGGCTACACCGTTACAGTGTTGTAACGGAGAGATAAGTAAAATATGATAAGTAATAAATCAGTTTGTATCCCCGGCGATTTATACGCTAAAATTGAAACTTACGCCCACGATTGCATCCCCCAAAAAACCGCTGATGAAATAGCCACGGAATTGGTGGATCTCGGCATCGACGCCTTAACATTGCAACTAAAAGCCCGCTTGATGCTTAAACCCAACCCGAACACTGAATAACTCTTTTTTTCTTTCTATTTTTTCCGTGAACGCTTTTTTAAAGGGTTCTTTTAGTGAAGGTTTTTCCGCAGAAAAAAGTTCTTTTTAACCATTTTATTTAACATCCCTGCATACGCCCTATCGGTATACTATGAAAGATTTGGATTTGGAATCACTGGTACAGGCGAGAAGTATTTACACTTCTTTTGCCGCACCCACAAATTAACATTATCAAATATTTTGTTATCGTGGGCTACACAGCGCATGTCACCTTTATCTAAAGTTAGATTAACGCATTTCTCACAGAGATTTTTATTTTCTCTCTTCTTACTGAATGGTTTAGCCTCCTTATGCTGTTTATGGTGGCAACTTCGGCAAAGGGTAACTACAAAGTCGCGCCGCCGATAATCGGGATGATGTTTTTCCAATGGAACATCTTTAACTCCACATAAAGCGCAAGTATCAGCGGCTTCAAGATAGCGCCAAGAGTAATCTCTAGCTCTTTGTTTATATGGTGCTTGATAATAGTTTTCCATAGTTGCTTTTAGAGCAGCTACCTTATCCCGTTTTCCAGCATTATTCCTAACACGATAACACTTTAAACAGATACGTTCTTTACCAAAAGGATAAGCATGGGGATATTTTTCCAGCCGTTTATCGTTCATCCAGTGATTTCTAAATAATTCTAAATCTACTTGGGTATGTGCTTCTAAGCCACAGACACGGCATTTAATTAGAAAATCCTCTTTGAGATTGCCTAGTTTAAAGCGCATCAAAGTAGAACCTCTGGGTAATAGTTTATGGCATTCTCGGCAATGGCGATGCCCACCGACAACTTTCCATACTGAGGCTTTCTTTATCTGTTTCTCTTCTGGAATTTTTAAGTAGCAGTCTTGGCAATAGTTTAAGAAACTGCCATGTTGTTGACCTTTATATCCACCCATATTCTTTCACTTTTTGATTGGATTATTCCGTTTCGTCTGTTTTCCGTCTTAAACGTGAACACTCATAAGTAAAATCAAAGGGATCATACCAAAAACAATGGCTTCTTTTTACGCATTCATCACAGAGATTTTTAAGAGTCATTCTTTCGCTTCCTTTCTAACAGAACGTTCCCGATTAACAGCCTTGCTTAAGATTAAATCAATTACTTCCTCCACTGTCCAATCGTAGAAATCGGACATTTCAAGCAGATACAAATCGGGAAGCAACTGAGCTAAACCTGCGTTGCCCATTTCATCTATGAATGCTTTGTTATCTTTGCTAAGTTTTTTCATTATTCATTACCTTTGTTTCGATTAGTTTGGTTAGTAGTCACGTTCTTCATCTTCTTCCTCGTCAAAATCGTAACATTCCTGTACCAATCTGGAAGTATGCGGTTCTGCATTTTCTAATTCGCAAACTTCACCGTCATAAATGCAAGTGTTACAAGGACAAGCAGTAAGTTTAGGCTTGGGATTTAACCGTTCAGCTTCATCCATTATTTCGTTAAATAATTCTTGATCCATTTTGTCACGTTTTTCTTCACATTTCTTATAGTTCTCACAGTGAGAAGTACAGACCTCGCGCCCCGGTGGACACGTTATTTCTTGTTCAGTCATGGGTAGCCATCCTCTTCATCTTCTCGCATCATTCGCTCATACTCTTCAGCGGTAGGTTGTGCGCTCCAAGCATCTATCCACTCTTGACGCTCCCACTCCATAATCTGCCAAAACGCAGAAAAACCACTATCAGACTCTTTAACGCCTATAATATCTCGAACGATCCGCAGGTTTTCCTCATCCTGCTGTTTTCTAATTTCAGCCGCTAATGAACAGGTGTTTTCTTGTTTGCATTCCCAACAGTGAATATAACCGCCTGGGCAATTTACTGTACTCATTTTGTCGGCTCCTGTTTGCTAGACGAAAGGTTCGCATTCAATGGTTTATCTAACACGTTAATTCCAAAGTGTTTTTTAACCCATTCTTGCTGCATAAACAAAAACTCCTCTAACACATCCTTACGGTAAATCTGTACCCCAGGCTTATTTTGTTGTGCGCGATCTCTTGCTTTATAGTAGTTGGGCCAGTCTCCCATTGCTTCGTCTAAAACCGTTTTTGCTTTCATTACTTCAATTAGTAAGCCTGCTTCACTGCCGTATTCTGCCCGCTTAACGATTTCTGTTAAAATAAAGCCCTGTTCTAAAGCAAGTTGTTGTTTAAGTTCTTCGTTTAGCTTCTTAGTTTTATCTTTCATTACCTTCAACTGATTAGCAACAATCCGTCTATATGCCTCTGCTTCAGCCTCATTGTCAATAGATACGAACAACTGCTCAAGCATTACCTCATTGTACTCTGGAAACAATTTTCTAAGGTGCTGCTTGTTTTCTTCTGAAACCATATTACTTATCCTCCGTGATTGAATCAACGCAAACCGATACTTGACCTCTATAGGGTGCCCAGTTAGATAATGTTCCTCGTCTTGTTAAGTGGCAACCGTTACAAGGCTTATCTGTAGCCTTATTCGCCACAAAATTGCATTCGTTACAGTTATCCCTTGGATTCATTACTCATTCCCCGTTGGTTTCCCACTATTCGATATAATATCTAAGCCTAACTCGGATCGCTTATCATCGCCATATTCGCAGCAATCTTCGTACATATCACAATCTGAGCACTTTTCAACCTCTTGTATTTCGTGGCAGCGTTTGAAGTTGGCAGCTAATTCAGCTTTGCATTTATCGGCATCTGAACAGGTTTGGCAGATTACAGCGTCTTGGGTATGGTGAGCAAAACATTCTTGGGTCATGGAGTTTCACCAGTTGATTTCGATTTAAGAGTCTCATCTTCAGCGTAAAACTCCAAGTGATTCTTAACCCACTCCAAACCCGCTATGCGACCTTCTAGATATTGAAGATAAGCGTAAGAACGCGAATCATGTTTTTGTTTTTCAAACTCGTAGGCTTCTTTAGCTTTATCTAGTTCAGTGTCTAATACTTGCTTTTCTTGTTGGTTCATGGTTGATCTGCCTTCGTAGTTGATTGTGATTCATCCGTCTGGTCCGGCAATGGACACCAATTCGGCATGTCGTTTTTCCCGACATAGTTTTTTGCTTTTGTACAGAACCCCATTGAATAACTTTGGGTGTCAGCGTTTTGCATTAATGGACAAGCGCCGCAACTATCTACTGTAACTGTTACTATTTTTGGCATTACTCTTTTCCTCCAGTTGAGTTTTTACCATTCGATGCAACAATACGGGGGGAGTATTTCCGTACCCTTGTCTTGTCACGGTAGGCTTTCATTCTAAGCCGGTTAAGTTCTTTGAATTTTTCTTGTTCTTCAGGTGTCACGTTAATCATATAGTAATTACCTTGTTTTGTTTAAAGAGGTTTTTGTGTGCGGTTCTTGCTCCAATGCTTAACTAGCCCAATGTATTTGGTCAATGTATAAGGAACTTCTTTAGCCATAGTGCCAGTGTTTTCGTAAAAATCTTTTTGATATTTTTGGTATTCTGCCGGATGTTTTGCAGCTAAGTGATTTGACATCCCACATCGAGTTGTTTGGTAGCCACAGATTAAGCATTCTAATAGTTCTGCCATTTTACTTCCTCTTTTAGTAATTACTATATTATCGTAATTACTATATAACACTTGTGGTAATTACTATATCGGTTTATCAGTTTCTTTCTGATTAATCGTTTTTTCTTCTCTCTCGAATAAGTTTTTCATATCTGTAAACGACATACCCATATCCAGCCAAATTTCCATATAGACCGAAATATAGGTCATGGCTTCCGTATCTCTGCCTTGTTTTTCTGCTTCCAATCTTTTGGCGATTAGCATTCTTATAACGGGTGTAAGTATTGCCTGAATTTCGCAGTTATCAATGTAATCCTTTTTACCAACATCATAACCGGCTTCCTCGTAGTATTGCTTAAGTTTGCTCATTTCGGGTCACTCGTTGATTGTCGGTTAATCGTTTGGGCATCTGGCTTAAGTTTCTCTAATGGTTCATTATGATTCTTGAAACATTCAGGGCATGTTATTAGTTTATCAGGTGGGCAATATTTACAGTCATAGAATACATGGGGATTTTTGTACGTCGTTTGGGGGGTTTCTGGCGTGGATGAGTTACGGAGTAGCTTTTGGAACTTCTCGTAAGTTAAAACGCCTGGTTGTGGTTCCTCCGCTAATACTTCTCTTAGACGGGTTGTATCTTCTGGTTTAGGGATTAGAAAATTAGGTAGCTGGAAAGTTTCAAAGGAAATATAGAGATGCCCATCGCCCTTGTATGATCTCGATAAGGCAACTCTGGCTTTTTTAGTGCAATCCATAGGCTGATTTGTTAAAAATAGGTATAGGTGATTAGCAAAGCTGTCAATGTTTACGTTGTTATGTTCCAGTAGTGCTCTAGCTTCGGGTTCTATGTCTATTTGGCAACCTACACGTTTGTATGTACTCATTTCTTCTCTACCTCGCTAATCGCTTTTGGTTTGTTAGTCTGAAAGCAAGCTTTAACATTAGGGCAATCTTTACCCGATGGATCACCACCACAGAAGCAAGAGCTTCTATCGGGTGGGCATCCTTCAAAGTAGTCTAAGGTTAACTTAGTCATGTCTAATTCTCCACAGTTTCCACAGAATCAAACGGCTTACGGCAAAGCGGAACGCCAATTTTACCCAATGCTTCTATTTGGAAAAACTCACAATCCTCACAGTAATCAGTTGGGCAGTTTTTGACTTTTTCAATATGGCTATGTTTTTGGGTCATGGCTGATTCTCCGGCTTCGGTTCATCTGTCGGAAAAATTGAGTAATAATCTTTGCATCTCTTTATGGGTTGGCTTGGTTTTACAATCTTGAAGTTTGGTTTTTGACATGTTCCATCAAAGCATCTATAACCGGCGCATGAAAGGCAGATACTATCGAGTAGATTCATGGTTGTTTCTCCTTTTGCATCGGGTTGTTGACATCCGTCTGAGCTACTTCTACTAAGTTGTTAAGCCCTATTTTGAACATCTGCGTATCAGGCAAATATTCAAGACTTGTTATATCGCCTTCAAGTCTGGGTAAACTGTCTTTAGGGTAGCCAGTAACAAGCCGCGCCTTTCTAACTCTGAGATAATCAGTTAATACCCTCGCCTCTTTAGGATTAAGAATAGTATTATCCCCTAACAATAGGTTGGTGTTTCTCTCGGATGCAAAGCGATACTCGTAAACCTTGAGTTTGCGCTTGAACTGCTCGTAAATCGTGAGTTCTCTATTTTCAAAGAATCCAGGGTAGCCAGCAGGGACATGCTCACAGAGATTAAATGTTATGTAGTCTTTCATTGCTTGTTGGCCTCTATCGTATCTTTATGAAGCGATGCTTTGATTATTTCAGTTGCACCGTCAAACGCTTTCATAGCTACTTCCACAGATGCATCAGAAACTTCGAGAGTTTCTCCAATCTACACCGCCAAACCTTTCCGGTTGTTTAGATGGGTCACGTTGGTATTCGTGGCATTGGGCTAAGCCGACGGTTTTCTTGTAGGGGCAGGGCAGAGACAAGCATTAAGCCTTCTTATCTTCGTATAGAACTAAGGCGTTAAACCATGCGCCATATTCACTGCTTGGTTGGTCGGTTGTAAATTTTATATCAATCACTTTAACTGTTTCAATAAAATTGTTTAATTCCTTTTCAAATGCTTCTGCACCATCTTGGAATATCAGTTTTGCTTTCATTTTATATTTTATATCCCCCTGTAGAATTTGATTAAGTGTTTTACTGCGTCTGATAGTGTGATTGAGCCACCTTTTGCCGCTTGGATTTCTCCGGCGATTTTTTCTAAGTCGGCTTTTACGTCTTGATCTATTTTCATTGTCACTTTCATACTCACCTATTTCTTAACAGGTCACTATTAACCCTTAGTATTCTTAGTACACTGAGTACACTGATTTAGTATTTAAATTGTTATTATAAAAAAAATGTTAGGGGTTGCTTACCGATTTATCGCCAACTAATTCTTTAACGAAATCCCTATTCCAAACACAACACCGAAAACAACGATGAAAACAGGGAAAAATGCATTACACTGCACAGGATTCTTACAGGCGCTCATTAGTCGTGCCATCCGCAAGTATCGCATTTTTGATGTGACCCTGTATCATACCAGGAGAATAGAGGCGCTTTACAAATAGGGCATCTGTTTGCTTGCCATCCAGTAATTTGCCAATTAGATGGGTTTTTATTTTTTATTCCTCTATCTCTCAAAGTTTTCTTTAAGATAGGATTCATGGTTTCACCTGTTGACATGTTTGTTTAGTTTCAACCGTTTTAACTCCATAAAACATTTGGAAAAACCCTGAATTATAAAGCGCTAACAACCTCGCAACTTTAGCGGCAATATTATTATTAACCTCAAACCTTAAAGCTGCCTTGAAATCGTTTTCCCGTTTATCCTGCGCTTCCACTAACATAATAGACTTTTGTATAGTGGCCGTTTTCCAAGCTTGCAATCTATCCTCATAAATTAAACTTGGCAAACGTAAGCCTCCCTAAGATGCACACGACAAAACATTATGCGGTTTGCGGGTGTTCTGTTTCTCCATTGGCCGGAAGATATTTTTTTGCCGCAGATTTTGCAGTGCCTTAATGTGCCTCTGCCACCTTTTTTGGGTGGTGATAGGGGGTAAAAAAAGGGCTTCATGGCACAAACACCCTAGCCTTAACCCTCTCAATCAGTTGCTTTGCTTCGGGGATTTGGTCCTTGTATTTCTCTGCTTGTCTTAGCCATTTCTCGCGCCATTCCGTGTTGCGTTTTGGATTGTCCCATTCTGTCATTACTGCTTGAATAGTGCGTTGCATTTCTTCTAGGCGCTGTTTTTCTTTGATTTGCTCCCGGGTTAACGGTTGGACTGGTGCCTCGACAAGTTTTTTGCTATAACGTAGTTTGTTGATTTGATATTCCTGTTCGCTTAGTTGCCCCATGGCGTGCAATCCTTCATTGTAGATATAGAGGTGCGCAAAGGATGGACCTAATTCCATGAAAGCTTGGATTTTGTAGGTTGCCAAACGCATGGGGGGATTAAGATAGAGAATAGCCGCATGTTCCTTCTGCATTAATTAGCCTCCTTTTTGGTTAAATGTTCGGCTTCGTAGAATCCTCTGCCGCAGTCTCGGCATACACGAGTTTGCTTTTTGCCTTGTTTTGTAGTTCTTGAACCTAATCGGACGGTGTGTGTGCTCCGGCAGTCGGGGCATGTGCAGCAGTTATCGCTAAGTTTGGCTCTTTGTTTTGCGTGGCATGATCTGCATAAGGTTTTGATTTCAAGGGGTTTAGAATAATCCATGTGGTGACGTTCAAGCCAATCGGTAGAGCCGCAGAGTTCGCATTTATCTCCTAGAGGAATATGTTGGTAAGCTTGGTTTTCAGCGTGTCTTTTGAGGGCGGTTACTCTGACATAATTAGAGGTCAATAGAATAACCTCCTGTTCTCTCCCGCTAAATAACCCTCTACAGTGCTACAGCTATAGTAAAAAAAGTCATACGTACTTAAGTAAGTACTATATGGATATTGTAGTAGTAGTATATTAGCTTTCATTTGTTTGGTCCTCTTGTTCGTTGACGGTGTCTTGGTATGTTGGGCATTTCTTGAAAACTTCAGGTTTATTCCATGCCATGCAACTGCAGAGTTGGGGGAGTGCTTTGCATTTGCGTGCGTATTGTGCGCCTTCGAATCCCCAATCACCTGTGTTCGGGCACCAAGTTGGCGGTAATTTTGTGGGGGTTGTTGTTTGCATCATTGTGTTGCATCCTCTAACTGTGGGATTATTGGGCGGGCTTTGCGGTATGCGGCGGTTGTGTTTCTACCCTTAACGTAGAGTAATAGAATGTTTCCTGGGCGGGTTTCTGTGTCGATTGTGGGGGCGTATTGGTTTATGAGGTCTTTGATGTCTCTTAATTGTAGTGATTTGTCGTCTAATTCGTCTCTTGCTTGTTGGAGGGTTATGCGTCCGACGGCGTTGAAGTTGTTGTGGTTTGCG
>Ga0172381_10000520_pt1 | contig 46517 bp, 40 predicted proteins | sample Leawel6488metaG_FD_119754 | JGI IMG/M metagenome (GOLD analysis project Ga0172381, IMG submission 119754) | Leachate microbial communities from a municipal landfill in Southern Ontario, Canada - Leachate well 64-88 metaG | ecosystem: Engineered > Solid waste > Landfill > Unclassified | place... | reverse complement strand
TGTGCTTCACAAAAGCCTCTTCCATATCCAGAAGAGAGACAGAATCCCTGTTTTCATACCAGTTTAAAAGGCCGTCACATCCTATGGAAATATGAGACAGGACAAATGAACCCAGCGGAATATCAGGCTGTATAGCTCCGGAAGTACCTATTCTGAGAATATTGAGTCTTTTGTGTTCAGGTTTAGGCATTCTGGTTTTCAGATCTATATTTGCCAAGGCATCCAGTTCGTTCATAACAATATCGATATTATCTGTCCCTATACCTGTGGATAGAACAGTAATCCTCCTGCCCTTGAAGGTACCTGTTGTTGTAACAAACTCTCTGGATTGTCTTACAAACTCTTTTGAGTCGAAGAAAGATGCAACCAACTCAACTCTGCCGGGATCACCAACCAGTACAATTGTATCTGCCAGCTCCTCCGGTTTAATATGCAGGTGAAATATTGATCCATCACTATTGATTATAAGTTCGGATGGTGTGATTGCATTCATAATTTATTAATTTAATATGCAAAAATAGCCTTTATTTTATACTTTTGTACAAAAATCGGTTTATAATGTTACAACGAATTCAGACACTTTTCCTGTTTGCCTCTGTCCTTTTACTTGGCTCTCTTTTATTCGCAGCCATAGCCGGCACATCCTTGATACTTACAATTGTCACAACTGCAATATCCTTTATATCAATATTCCTTTACCGTCGCAGGCCTTTGCAGAAAAAAGTATCGTATTTGAATATCATCATTCTACTGGCTTATCAGGCGTTGCTTTTATATTCATTCCTTTCCGCACCGGAAGGAACAGTCTTGTCCGTCAACAACGTCATCCCGGCAATAGCAGCTATCTTCACCTTTATAGCAACAATATATATATCAAAGGACGAAGCTTTGGTAAGATCTACTAACAGGCTTAGGAAAAAATAGAGTAAAACTTCTACTTTCCCTCCTCAGTGCAATATTTCTTGATTACACTGTAGGCTTCCGATACCCCAAGTTCTCCTGCCTTGCTTAAGTCTATGCACCCCTTTTCCTTATCTTTCAGATATATCAGAATTAATCCACGGTTGTAGTAGGCCTCACCAATGTATGGGTAGAGTTCCAAAGCTTTTGTATACTGAAGAATGGACTCCGGAAGGTCATTTGAAAGACAGTAGAGATTTCCAAGATTATAATATGTGTATGGAAACTCAGGGGATAGTTCGGATGCTCGTTTCATATCGTGAATTGCAGCAGTATAGTCGTAACTTTTTGTAGCCTGCTCCTGTACCTTTGCCCTTGTTGCTCCGGCATTGTCGAGAGTCAGAATCTGAACATTGCTCTCTATTGATGAGATGAAGTCTATCATTTCCGACTGAAGAGCACCCCTGTTAATATAGTAGAAAGTTTGATCCGGTTCAATGTCAATTGCTTGATTATAACACTCCAATGCAGTATTGAATTTTTTCATATTCGACTCGAGCAACGCTTTGGCAAAAAGAGTTTTGGAATCCTTTCCCTCTTTCAGATTTTTGTCTACAAAGTCAATAAGTATCTGCTGACGGTCGGGAGATATGGTTGCTGGCTCCGATGAGAGTTTTATCGTGATGGGAACTTCCGATATAAAGAGTTCGGATTTCTTATCTTCATAGGTTTTTTCAAACGCCAGCAAATCTTTTTTTGTCTCGTCCGCACTATATTTATAAAGTGGTTTTAGTCTGATATCAACATCTTTAAACTGTAAAAGATTGTTGTTGAAATCTCTCTTTGCAAAGTCGGCATCAAGGGCAAGTAGCCTGTCATACTTTTTAGTTGTATCTGCAAATGCAGAAACCTTCGAAGAGTCTGAAACTATCGATTTATAATCCCGAACTTTCTTTTGAGCTATCTCAAAGTCTCTTTTTGCAGAGGTAAACTGACCCAGCTGATTTTTTGCATAAGATCTGTTCATATAGGCATTTGCAAAGTCCGGATATAGATTTATCGCCTGAGAGTAATCATCCATTGCATCCCGGTATCTGCCCAACTCCATAAAGAGAGCAGCTCTGTTGTAATATGCCAGGACATTGTTCGGATTTATTGAAATAACCTTGTCATAGTCCTCCAGTGCATTATTGTAGTCCCCTATCTGAGATCTGATCAGGGCTCTGTTATAAAGTGTCAATGCATTACCCGGGTCCTCTTTTAGAACCTTTTCAAGATCTGCCAGTCCACCCAGTATATCCTTATTGTTATATTTTGCCAAAGCTCTGTTAAAATAGGCAAAGGTATTTGTAGAATCGAGCGATATCGCGTGATCCAGATCATCAATCGCCGCACTTAGGTTATTCTGCATCATGTATATTCTGGAGCGTCTTACATAACCCTCCGGATCGAAGATATTCAGGCTTATGGCTGTTTTATAGTCATTTAGAGCTTTTGTAGTATCTCCCAAGAACAGGTATGAAGCACCCCTGTTAAGGTATGCATCTGCAACTTTGGGTTCATGTCTGATAAACCGGTTAAAATCCTGCACGGCCTTATCGAATTGCTGAGAAAGGAAGTAGGTTACACCTCTGCTGAAGTAGAGTCCCGTGTAGCTCGGGCGAAGATCTACGGCCTCTTCCAGATCTTTCAGAGCCAGATCGTACTTGCCGATTCTGCTTAAAGTTATGGCTCTGTAGTGGTAAGCCGGGGTATAGATCGGATTTATTGAGAGAGTACGGTCAAAGTCGAACTGCGCACCCATAAAGTCACCAAGATTATACTTTGCTATGCCTCTGAAGAAGTAGGCCTCATACAGAGAGGAATCCAGGTTTATCAAAATATTGAAATTCTCGATAGCCTGAGAGTATTTCCCTTCTATAAGAAATTGTCTGCCTCTGAAAAAAAATTGTTGTTTATCATATTGAGAATAGGCAAAATCTGCCGAAAGCAGAGTAATTAGCAATACAAGAAGAAACTTATTTCTCATTTTTTGACTCTTTTACTTTTTTGTAACCATTCAGGCACCTCTATCATGCCCATTAAAGTCTGAATATGCGAAGCTCTTGCGCTCAGATACCCGGACGGATTGTTTGCCCTACGCTTCATTGGATTGGGAAGAGAGGCCGCAATAAGTGCACTTTCCCTGGATGTCAATTTTTGTGCCGATTTTTGGAATAGTTGATTTGCCGCCGCCTCTGCTCCGTAAATTCCCCTACCCATTTCCGCTACATTCAGATAAACTTCGAGTATCCTCTCTTTGCCCCAAATTAGCTCTATGCCGACAGTAAAATAGGCCTCAAAACCTTTTCTAAGCCACGATCTTGAAGGGAAAAGAAATACATTCTTTGCTGTTTGCTGAGAGATGGTGCTTGCTCCACGCAATCTTCTACCCCGTTTGTTTGCATCAATAGCGTTGTCAATTTCCTCCCAGTCAAATCCTTTGTGTTCAAGAAACCTTGTATCTTCCGAAGCCATAACCGCCATTTGCATATTTCTGGAGATCTTTTCTATAGGCTTCCAGGTTTTATATGTAGTGAATGATTTATCGCTGATGTGTTCTACACTTCTTATAACCATAAGCGGAGTACAATAGACCGGTACCCATTTAAGAATAACTATAGATAAAAGAGAGACTGTAATAAATGTAAGAGGAATGTAGACAAACAGGTACTTAAAAAATCTTAATAACCTGTTTTTTAATTTTTTAGCCGGCCTGGACCTTTTTTTGCCTCTTTTATTTTGCATAATTAAACACAAATAGATTATTTTTGACAAATATAAACATTTCTAAATGAAGAAAACTTTCTCCCTTATCATAACATTATATTTTCTTTTTCAATTTACATCATACGCATATTCCCAGAATTTAGGCAGATACACTTCAGAAATTGACCGCAATTCACTTGAGGGGTATCTTACTTTTCTTGCAGATGACATTACTTTTGGAAGGGGTATAGGAACAACGGGACATCAGATTGCAGGGACAATGATAAGAGAAGAGTTCAAAAAGTTTGGTTTAATTCCCTTTTACGATCAGACCTTCACGCAAAGTTTTTACAAAAATTTAAGCGATTTAAAAGATACTGTTATCGGAAGAAATATTATTGGAGTTGTACAGGCGCAGTATTATTCCGACCAATATCTTGTAGTTTCGGCACATTACGACCATCTTGGTGTACTTGGAGGGAGAATTTACAACGGGGCGGATGATAATGCTTCCGGCGTTGCTGCACTTTTAAACCTGGCGCGTCTTTTCTCTGAGATGAGGGCCGTAAAGGAGGGACCGAGAATCAATATTATCTTCGCAGCCTTCGATGGAAAGGAGAGTAATATGGCCGGATCTGAAGATTTCATAAGGAGACTCCCGATTCCTGAAAAAAATATACTCTGCAATATTAATATCGACCAGATAGGGTCGATATTTGCGCCTCCCGGTGCCGATACTAATTATGTACTGGTGCTTGGAACAAACAGATACAAGGATTTCAGACGAAAAATAGATTCTGCCAACAGAATCAATAACTTAAAAATGGATGTAAATTACGATTTCTACGGAAGTCCCGAATTTGCCGAGATATTCTATAAATCGTCCGATCAATACTCTTTTGTCAAAAAGGGGATTCCCTCACTCCTGGTAACTTCGGGTATACATATGCACACCTATAAACCTACCGATGATTTCTATTTTATAAATTATCCCGTTCTGGCAAACAGGACCAGGTTGATTTTCTATCTGATCAACGCAATTACAACTTCCCGATAAGTGCTTTTGCAGTATAGTTGTCCTTCATACTGACCAGTTGCTCAGGCAATCCTTCAAAGACAACCTCACCACCAGCCTCTCCTCCCTCAGGTCCAAGGTCAATTACCCAGTCTGCACACTTAACCACGTCCATATTGTGTTCCACTACCACAACAGTGTGACCTTTGTTAATAAGAGCGTTAAATGAATCCAAAAGTTTTTTGATATCATAAAAGTGAAGACCTGTAGTGGGTTCGTCAAAAATAAAAAGAATTGAACCGCTCGAGGACTCCTTTCCCAAAAATGACGCAAGCTTCACTCTTTGGCTTTCACCGCCGCTTAAAGTACTGCTACTCTGTCCAAGCTGCACATAGGAAAGTCCTACCGCTTTAAGAGGCATAAGTTTATCTGCGATTTTTTTTGCAACAGGCTCCTTTTGTACCGAGAAAAAGTCAATGGCAGCATCTACACTCATATTGAGTACATCATTGATATTCTTGTCTTTATATTTGACCTCCAGAATATCCTGCTTAAACCTTTTACCTCCGCAAGATTCGCAAATCATTTGGACATCTGCCATAAACTGCATCTCTATCTTGATAATACCCTCTCCCTGGCAATCGGGGCATCTTCCGCCATCTATGTTAAACGAGAAGTGCGAGTGACCGTATCCGTTTGCTTTTGCATACGGTTGTTCAGAAAAAAGTCTCCTTATTTCATCATACACTTTTAAGTATGTTGCCGGGTTAGAGCGGGAAGATTTTCCAATAGGGTTTTGATCTATATATTCTACAGCAGTAATCTTGTTGATGTCCCCTGTAATATCCTTATGGGCACCCGGTTTGTCGCCAAACTGGTTTATCTTTCTGTAAACTGCAGGATAAAAAATATCTCTTACAAGTGTAGATTTTCCCGAACCGCTGACACCTGTTACCGCTGTTAATACTCTTAATGGGAATTTTACGTCAAACCCCTTTAGATTATGTTCTGCTGCCCCTTTCACCTCTATAAAACTGTTCCAGGCCCGTCTCTCGTTGGGCAGTTCTATCTTTTCATATCCTGATAAAAAAGCGAGCGTCTGGCTCCTACCGCACTCTTCCACAGAGAGGTTATCCTTGATAATACCCTGATAAACAAGTTCTCCACCATAATTACCGGCATATGGCCCTATATCTATAAGCTGATCGGCTGATCTGATTATCTCTTCATCGTGTTCTACTATCAACACGCTGTTTCCCAGATCTCTCAGTTGCTTTAAAACAGATATTAATCTTTGTGTGTCTCTGGGGTGAAGACCGATGCTTGGTTCATCCAGGATGTAAAGCGACCCCACAAGACTGCTCCCTATCGAGCTTACCAGATTTATCCTTTGACTCTCTCCCCCGCTCAAAGTGTTTGAAGCCCTGTTTAGTGTAAGATACGACAGGCCCACTGAGATCATACAGGAGACCCTCTCTTCCAGCTCTTTTAACGCCCTGGATGCTATAGTCCTGTCAAAATCGGACAACTCAATATTTTTAAAAAAATAGTAAAGATTATCCATACTCATATCCAAAAGGTCACTTATGCTCTTACCGCAAATCTTAACATAGAGCGCCTCTTTTCTAAGCCTTTTGCCAAGACACTCGGGACAGATGGTCTTGCCTGAATATCTGCTTAAAAGGTAACGGAACTGAATCTTGTACTTGTTCGCCTCTATTATTTTAAAAAAATCGTTCAAACCTGTAAAATATTCATTTCCCGTCCATAGCAACAATTTTTGTTCGGCACTCAATTCATAGAATGGTCTGTGAATGGGAAAATCAAACTTACTGGCAGAGAGAATAAAATCGTTGTAAAAAGTCTTCATTGTCTCTCCCCTCCAGCAGGCGATTGCCTCCTGGTACACAGAAAGAGCGGGGTCAGGCACAACAAGATTCTCGTCAATCCCTATTATCCTTCCATATCCTGAGCAGACATGGCACGCCCCTATCGGGTTATTGAAGCTGAACATAAGTTCTGAAGGCTCTTCGAACTCGATTCCGTCTGCTTCGAACAGTGTGGAAAATACCTTTATATCTTCTCCTTTTATGCCGGAAGAGATTAGAACAGTTCCCCTCTCAACTCCAAGCCCTCTTTTTACCTCAATTGCAGTCTGAAGTGAATCCATCAATCTGTTTTTTACGTCATCTCCCTCTTCCAGAATTACCCTGTCCACCAAAAGATAAACCGAATCTTTTGTCTCGAACTTCTTGTTAAGAGCACTCTCTATTCTTACAATCTCTCCTTCCGACCAAAGTCTTGTAAACCCCTCCTCCTTCAGAATCAGCAACCTCTCAATCCGCGTCTCCCTGCTCTCCCACCCTATTGGAGCCAGTATATAGAGAGCCGTACCGAATGGATACGAGTACATATGGTTCAATATATCGTTTACCGTGTGTTTTTTAACCTCCTCTCCGCTGACAGGTGAATATGTCTTTCCTATTTTGGTATAGAGAAGTCTCAGATAGTCGTATATCTCTGTGCTAGTTCCTACGGTAGATCGCGGATTGCTTGTATTTACCTTCTGTTCTATGGCAATAGCCGGAGGAATACCAGTTATCTCATCCACATCCGGTTTTGTCATTCTCCCCAAAAACTGACGGGCAAAAGAGGAGAGACTCTCAACAAAGCGGCGTTGTCCCTCGGCAAATATTGTATCGAATGCAAGGCTGGATTTACCAGATCCGGAGATCCCGGAAATTACTACCATTTTGTCCCGTGGAATCTCTATTGAAAGGTTCTTAAGGTTGTTTAATCTGGCTCCCTTGATTTTTATTGTATTATCCGCCATTTGATGTTCTGCTTACAGTTTTGACACCCTTAATTTTTTTCAGGTTAAAGATCAGTTTGTCCAAGGCTTGGTTGTTAGGGATCGCTACCTGCATTTTTGCTTCAAACATACCTTTATGTTCAGTTATAGAGAAGAATCTGATTGAAATGTATAGAGAGTTTACCACTTCCATTATCTGTTGGCTCAAACCTGCTTCGCCATAAGAAATAATTCTCAAAGACGTTTGGAAATTCTGGCCGGTTGAAGATTCTCTCCACTTTACCTTTTGTATCCTGTATGGATAATTATCCATAAGTCTGGCTGCATTGGGACAGGTTATCCTGTGAATCTTTATCCCTTCCCTTATCGAAACAAAACCGAACACTTCATCTCCCATAATCGGGTTGCAACATTTAGCCAGTTTGAATCCTACATTGTTGAGTTTATCATCTATTATCAGATAGTCGTAGCTGGCTTGCGTCATTTTTGAGACTCCCTTTGGCAGTTGTGCTGCAAAAGTAGCTTCCTCTTTATCCTCGGCCGGAAGTTCCTGCTTCTCTCTTGCTGTAACCAAACCCTTTATTTCGGAGATATCAACTTCAGATTCTGCAAGAGCTGCATAAAATTCGTTTATTGTCTTATACTTGTAATACTTTATAAGATAGCCAAGCAGTTCATCGTTAAGTTCCAGCTTCCAGTTAGTCATTCTCCTCATCAAAAGTTCTTTACCTGTCTGAGCCCTCTTTACCTCCTCCTCTTTCACCTTCTGCTTTATCTTTGCTCTGGCTTTTGACGAGACAACATAATTGAGCCAGTCCGAAGAGGGTTTTTGATTTTTGTTGCTCATTATCTCGACAACATCTCCTGTCTTAAGTCTCTCCCTTATTGAAACGGCTCTACCGTTAATTTTGGCCCCTGCGCATTTAAGACCCAGATTTGAGTGGATATCAAATGCAAAATCCAAAACGCTGGAACCGGAAGCGAGTCTTCTCAGATCTCCGTCCGGGGTAAATACGAATATTTCATCCAGAACAAAATTCAAAAAATGAGGTTCCAACCTCTTATCATTAGACTCCAGCAGTTTCTTTACACCTCCAAGCCAATTGCTTATTCCCTGATCATATTTGGCCCCCTTATACGACCAGTGTGCAGCGTGACCATTCTCCGCCAGATCATCCATTCTCCGAGACCTTATTTGAACCTCAATTCTCTGTTTATTATATGTTTGAACAGTTGTGTGAAGCGATTCATAGCCATTGGCCTTTGGTACGGTAATCCAGTCTCTCAGCCTGCCTGTATCCGGTTCATAATGTTCTGTAACAAACGAATAGACCTGCCAGCAAAGCTCTTTCTCATTCTCTGCAGGGGTATCTATTATTATTCTTATTGCAAAAACATCTGCCACGCCCTCAAAAGGTATTTGCTGAATCTGCATCTTTTTCCATATCGAGTAGGCGGTCTTTGTTCTGCTCTTTAGAGTATATTTTATATGGGCTTTTTTAAGACTCAGCTCTATGGGTCTTACAAAAATATCCATCAGCCTCTTTCTGTCTTGTTCCCCCGCTTTTAGCTTATTTGTAATAAATCGGTACTGTTCCGGATCGGTATGTTTAAACGAAAGGTCCTCCAACTCGCTTTTTATGTTGTAGAGCCCCAGTTGATGGGCAAGAGGTGCATAAAGAAGCAGGGTCTCGGTAGCTTTTCTTATTTGATTGGATTTTGTAAAGTAATCCAGATTTCTCATTACCTCCAGTCTATCTGCAAGTTTGATCAGACTGACCCTTGGGTCGCGGGAATATGAGACTATTAATTTCCGGTAGTTGTCTGACTGCAGCCCTGTGTCTTTTGGCTTTATCTCCGAAATTTTATTGAGGCTCTGAGCCATTGCAATGATTTCATCATTAAACTCTTTTCTATGCTCCTCAAGAAGTAAATTATTGGCTCTGGAGGCTTCGTGAAGAAATACGGCAGAGACTGTTGCAGGCATAAGTCCAACTTCAAAAGCTACTATCTCTGCAACACCCACCGCATGGTCTATAAACGGAGTGCCATTGCTTCTTGTTAGTTGGGCAAGTGCATTTTGGGCTATTTCATAGGATCTTAAAAGCCATTTTTCCTCATCTCCTATGCAACCTTCTAAAACCTTATCCAGTTTTTCCGAAATCATAATCTACTTTCCCAAAAGTTTTTTTAATGCATTCATCTCATCGCGAAACTTAGCAGCCCTCAAAAAATCCAAATCGGAGGCGGCTCTCTCCATCTCTGCTTTTGCTGCGCCTATCGCTTCTTTAATCTGATCAGGTTTAAGAAAAGCCATTACAGGATCGGCCAATATCGGGTTGACCTCAGATGGCTCCTCCTGAAATTCTTTTAGTCTTCCCAGAACATTCCGGATCTGTTTTTCGATCTGTTTTGGTTTAATATTGTTTTCCCTGTTATAATCCTCCTGTTTCTTTCTCCTTCTGTCTGTCTCCTCAATTGTCACCTGCATTGAGCGGGTAATGGTATCGGCGTACATTATGACCCTTCCATCTACATTCCTGGCAGCTCTTCCCGCTGTTTGAGTCAAAGACCGGGCAGATCTGAGGAAACCCTCCTTGTCTGCGTCCAGAATTGCTACTAGAGACACTTGCGGAAGGTCTAACCCCTCTCTGAGAAGATTAACTCCTATCAGTACATCGAACCTTCCGGCCTGAAAGTCCTCCAGAATCTCTATCCTCTCGAGGGTGTCCACATCGGAGTGGATATACCGGCATCGGATATCTATGTGGGACATATACTTGTCCAACTCTTCCGCCATCCTTTTAGTCAGAGTCGTAACTAATACTCTCTCGTCTTTCTCTGTTCTTATCCTTATCTCCTCTAAAAGATTGTCAATCTGGTTTTTTGTAGGTCTCACCTCAATAGGAGGGTCAAGCAAACCTGTCGGACGAACAACCTGTTCAACAATCAAACCTTCAGAAATGTTCAGCTCGTAGTCTGCAGGAGTTGCACTCACAAAGACTCTTTGCCCTATAATACTCTCAAATTCGTCAAATTTGAGAGGTCTGTTGTCTGCAGCGGCAGGCAGTCTGAATCCATATTCGATAAGAGTCTCCTTTCTGGAACGGTCGCCTCCGTACATCGCTCTTACCTGTGGAATAGTTACGTGGCTCTCATCTATAAAGGTTAAGAAGTCTTTCGGAAAATAGTCTATCAGGCAGAATGGCCGCATTCCCGCAGTGCGTCCGTCAAAATATCTCGAATAGTTTTCAATCCCCGGACAGTAACCAATCTCCTTTATCATCTCCAGATCATATTCTACCCTCTGTTTAAGACGCTTTGCTTCAAGATGTTTTCCGATCTCAGCAAAATATGAGTACTGCTTCATCATATCATCCTGTATCTGTACAATAGCGCCCTTCATACGATCTTTTGTTGTCACAAAGATGTTTGCGGGGTAAACAGATATTTCGTCCAATTCATCTATATGCGCCCCGGTTAACGGATCAAAGAGCTCGATGCTCTCCACCTCGTCTCCAAAGAAAATTATCCGGCAGGCCGAATCGGAGTAGGCCAGATAAATATCTACCGTATCGCCTTTTACCCTGAAGGCTCCTCTTTTGAACTCCGTTTCATTTCTTGAATAGAGACTATCCACCAGGGCATAAAGAAGTTTGCTTCTGGAGATGTGCTCACCTCTTTTGACAACAATCGTATTTGCGTGAAAATCCTCCGGATTGCCAATTCCATACAGACAAGAGACGCTCGATATTACAATTACATCTCTTCTGCCGGAAAGCAAAGCGCTTGAGGCAGAGAGTCTGAGCTTTTCTATCTCATCGTTAATACTGAGGTCTTTTTCTATATATATATCTGAGGCAGGCATATAGGCCTCCGGCTGATAGTAGTCGTAATATGACACAAAGTACTCGACTGCATTATTGGGGAAAAAGGCTTTAAATTCACCGTAAAGCTGGGCAGCAAGGGTTTTATTGTGGCTAAGGATAAGTGTCGGCCTTTGCAGTCTATCTATCACATTAGCCATAGTAAAGGTCTTCCCGGAACCGGTTACTCCAAGCAGAGTGGCTGCCTGTACACCTCCTGAAATATACTCTGTCAACTGGTCTATTGCGGCCGGCTGATCACCTGTCGGTTTATAATTCGATTTAAGTTCAAAACCCATGCTTTACCTTTTTCAGATAATCTTCCAACCCTTTTGCTACCTGTACCATCATCTCTTTCTGGAATACATTGTCGGTAATTTTCTCTTCATCGGGTAAAGAGCTCATAAAAAGGGTTTCAACCAATACCGAAGGAAAATTTGTGGGCGAATTCAGTGAGAAGTTGAAGTTTCCGACTAATCCAAAATTTTTTACTCCATCAATCTTAACCAACCTTTTGAGGATAGATTCCGCGAGATCCCTGTATTCTATGTACCGGTAATAGGTACTTGTACCTCCGTTTACAAGAGGATTGCCTCCTGCATTACAGTGAATCGATATCAGCAGATCTATATTTTCATTTTTAAAAACCGACAGTCTCTCAGCCATAGCCATATCAGAATCATCTTTTCTGCTCATAACAACTTTTGCCCCCCTCTTTTCCAGCTCCTGTTTAAGCATATATGCCATAGCCAGATTTTGTTCTTTTTCCTGAAACCCCGATGGGCTCACTGCTCCTGAGGCGCTACCGCCGTGGCCGGCATCAATTCCTATAACCAACCCCTTTATGGTTGGTTCAGGAGCGTGTTTAACTATAATAGCCAAGCTGTTGCCTGTATAATCCACACTATAACCCCAACTGTACTTGTTTTTAAGGTTGATAATTACTCTGAAAACATCCGGTTGAATTTGTTGGAGGTCTACATAATCAATAACCTTAAGATCCAGGTATTGTGTTATCCAGTTAGAATTGCAAGCTGCTCCATAAATATCCACAACTATTCTGTTTGGATCGCGCTCTTGCTTTACAGTGTAAGGTTGACGTTGTTCAAGTGACACAATAACTTTGTCTGCCTTTCCGGTATTGGAGACGCTCCACGATCCTGTAAGTGAAAACGGGGGCTTTGTACCGAAAGGAGTTCTGCTTACAAAATCTTTTGGAATATAGGAGTAGTTGTTTTCTGAAAGTCTCACTTTATAAAGGTTTCCAACCGAATCAAGCAGCTCCATCTTTATCCCCTCTGCCAGGTAGTTGATTTTTGCACCTCCGAGCCTGTCTTGTCCGGCGCCATAATTCAGGTATGCACCCTGCTTTGTAATCACAACAGGATTGGGATAGGCACCGGGTAATCCATCTCTTGCAGCAGGTTGTGAAACCTTGTAGAAAACTGAAAATTTAAACTCAGACTGGGTACCTCCGTAAAGTGCCTTAATAACTACAGGGTTGTCCCCCTCCACAAGTTTTAGTTCGGTACCAAAAGAGCCTGTTTTATAATGTTTTACCTTGTTGTCATTTATATAAACTTCTGAACCGGGTTTTGTGGTTCCAACTATTATGTGACTGGCAGTTGTTACAGTGTCGGTTTTTCCTCTGACAACCTTTATGTCATTGATATTTTGAGCATTAACATTAGTAACGGTGATCATGCTTACAGCAATGGCCGATAGAATAAAAATATTAGTTTTCATGGCTTGAAATTTGATGCTATCTTTGCTACAAATTTAGATAAATTATGGATAGTAATAGTGCAAACAGGTTTAACTTTTTAGGACTATCAATTATGATAGGTCTGATTGTTCTGGGTCTTTGTATAAAGAGTTCCGTAACTGTTTTTAAATCATACGACAGGGTTGTAAGTGTAAAAGGTTTGGCCGAGATGGAGGTGTCCTCCGACAAGGTAATCTGGCCGATAGTTTACAAGGAGATTGGAGATAATCTTCCGGTTCTGTATAAAACTATTAACGAAAAGAATGATATAATTATCGAATTTCTTAAGTCTAAAGGGATTGAAATGGAAGAAATTTCAATTTCCGCACCAAAGATAATTGATATGAGTGCAGAGAGGTATCAGAGTCAGGTTAATAAGTATAGGTATAATGTAACAAGTATACTTACTGTAACCTCAAAAAAAGTAGACAAGGTGAGAGATATTATCTCTGAACAATCAGATTTGTTACAAAAAGGAATTGCAATAAGCGCCGGTGATTATGAATATCAGACTCAATATCTTTTCACAAAGCTAAATGATATTAAACCTGTTATGATCGAAGAGGCTACCAAGAATGCACGTGCCTCGGCAGAAAAATTTGCAAAGGATTCCGAGAGTAAGCTTGGAAAAATCAAAAGTGCTAACCAGGGACAATTCACTATTACAGACAGAGATGCCAATACACCGCACATTAAGGTTGTGCGAGTAGTAAGTACAATTGACTATTTATTAAAAGATTAACTATATAAACAGATTTTAAGATTATGGAAATTAGTAATGTTCACGCTCGTGAGATTTTAGACTCACGCGGAAATCCAACAGTTGAGGTAGATGTAGAACTTTTATCCGGTGCTTTCGGTAGAGCAGCCGTACCTTCCGGAGCCTCTACAGGTACTAATGAAGCCCTTGAACTAAGAGACGGAGACAAATCCCGTTACCTTGGAAAGGGAGTGCTACAAGCTGTCAAAAATGTAAATGATATAATAGCTCCTGCTATTATGGGTATGAGTGCCCTTAATCAGGCTGAGATAGATAAGTTCCTTATTGAAATGGACGGTACTCCTACTAAATCTAAATTAGGTGCAAACGCTATTTTAGGTGTTTCACTTGCAGTTGCAAAAGCTGCTGCCAACTATCTTCAGATTCCTCTCTACAGATACATCGGAGGAACCAATGCAGTTACCCTTCCTGTTCCAATGATGAATATCATTAATGGTGGTTCTCACTCAGACGCCCCTATAGCTTTTCAGGAATTTCTGATTCGTCCTATAGGCGCTTGCTGTTTTAAAGAGGGTCTTAGAATGGGAGCAGAGGTGTTCCACAACCTAAAGAAAGTTCTAAAGGAGAGAGGTCTTAGCACCGCTGTTGGTGACGAAGGTGGTTTTGCTCCAACACTAAAAGGTACAGAAGATGCACTTGAGTCTATAATCGCTGCCATCAAAAAAGCTGGTTATGTTCCAAGAAAAGATGTTACAATCGCTTTGGACTGTGCTGCTTCTGAATTTTACAAAGATGGTGTCTATGATTATACAAAGTTTGAAGGCCCTAATGGTGCAAAGAGAAATGCAGCCGAACAGGTTGCCTATTTAAAATCTCTTGTAGACAAGTATCCTATAGACTCTATCGAAGATGGTATGGCAGAAGATGATTGGGATGGTTGGAAGGTTCTGACAGATACTTTGGGATCCAAAATCCAACTTATAGGAGATGATCTTTTTGTTACAAATGTTGAGTACCTTAAAAAAGGCATTGAAAAAGGTTGTGCAAATTCAATTCTTATAAAGGTTAACCAAATCGGTACCCTTACCGAAACTCTTAATGCAATTGAACTTGCTCACCGCAACAAATACACTTCTGTTACTTCACACCGTTCAGGCGAGACCGAAGATTCAACAATTGCAGACATAGCTGTAGCCACAAATTCAGGTCAGATCAAGACCGGCTCACTAAGTCGCTCAGACAGAATGGCCAAATACAACCAACTTCTAAGAATTGAAGAGGAGTTAGGCGACCTCGCACAGTACGGAAGAAAATAATCACTTGGGAATGCATATTGTGTGACAACAAATAAAAAACCGGGCTCATATAAGAGTCCGGTTTTTTATTCATATTACCAGTAACTAGCTCGGATCCCCGACCTTGCCCATGAACAATATGCAACCTGTGGAGTTTTCCTTTATGGCAAAAACAAATGGATGGTCAGCAATGAAGGAGGCCGAAGGAAAAACCGGCACCGAATCAACTCCACTAATTACTGTTACTGCGACAGCTTCTGTTCCCTTCTCGTTTACATCGATATATGTAAACTGATCTACAAATGAGATGAAAAAATCATTATCGTCGAACGCTCTTGAAAAATCTGCCGAAAAGGGACTAAAGGCCACGCTCATGCCCATCTGCTTCAAAACATTATTGAAGCGGTCGTTGAACTTCATTTTAAACCGTGGTACTTGCAGGGAGATTTGGTAAGTATGCCAATTCTTCTGCATTTCATTCCAATATGAAGGTTGCTTAAGAGTGGCTATCATCTGAGGAGTGGTGACATTTTCACAAGGAAGCGCAAATACCATTGTGAATGCCCCGTTTCCGTAAGGCAGGCTGACTGCAGACAAAGTTTCATCATTGAAATATGACATCTTGATATTATTAGTCATCATATAAGGATATACAGTAGTTCCGTCGTCACGCTTAAATGTTCCCTTCTTTGTTTTCGATTCATCGAATTCATAGCCATCCGACCACTCACCCTTAAAATATAGAGCATTCAGAAGATATATAAGATCTTCGGCCGATGTCTTGTCTATCACATTATTAATTAGCCCGTTGGTATTGTCGGAGCACCATTTGTTTATAAAATCCTTTGCTGTAGGCGATGAAAAATCTGCTGCCAGAACCTGTGCATCGTACCAGTTCTTGTTTGTTTGCACAAAACTACTATTAATGCTTGCACCTTTACGATACCATATTGAATTGGCAATGGCAAGTTTTACTGAGGGATCGGTGCTCAACAAAGCCTCTTTCATCTTTTTATAATAATCATTCACTTCGGTATCTGTATATTGCTCAAATCCAAGTGTGTTTTGAATTGCAGTCTTTGTATCCCCTGCAGCACCGTTCCATACCATGGCAAGCGCAATGCTCATGCTGAACGGAGAAATAAGAATGTTGTCTTTTGAAGGGTTTGTCCTGTTCTCTTCACAAATACGGTAAAAGAGATTAAGGGCGAAGCCCATGTCTGCCTGCGCCATTTTGTTTTCAGCAGATGAAAGCTGGATCACAATAGGATCCTTCTTCGGTTCATTGGGCTGAGATCCGCTCTTTTCACAACTCCAAATAAAAGAAGGCAAGCACAGAAGAACCATCCAGGTCATTCTTGATGCTCTGCTGATATTTAAATATTTGCTCATAGATATAAATTTAGATTTAAGATAAATAAAATCCATTACAATGCTATAGATGTAAAAAACAAGTAAAACACTGCATAAGAGTCACACAATATGCGTCCCCGAGTGATATTAGCTGGCAAGAATGTCCCAGATAGAGAATATGGCAAATATTACTGATGCAACACCGTTGGAGGTGAAGAATGCAGCATTCAGTCTGGAGAGATTGGTTGGCGATACAATCAGATGCTGATAGATTAGCAGTGCTGTAAAAATAACCGCTCCTACAATGTAGATTGTACCCAGATCTGCAACTACATAAAACAGATACAAAAGTGGTACAATCAGGGCGTGCCCAATGGCAGAGATAATCAAACCACCCTTTCTACCCCAAAGCTGGGGTACCGAATGAAGTTTTTGCTCTTTGTCGAACTCTTCGTCGTCTAAGGAGTAGATTATGTCAAAACCGCTCACCCAAAGCATCACAATAATGGATAAAACGATTGGAGCAGCATGAAATTCTCCCGCTATGCTCAAGTACGCTCCAACGGGTGCAATTGCCAAAGCAAGTCCAAGAACATAGTGGCAAAGAGATGTATATCTTTTCATGTAGCTGTATGAAAGCAATACCGCCATTGCAGGAAACGAAAGGTAAAAGCAGAGCTGGTTTATCAGAAATGCAACTATGAAAAAGAGCACAACATTCGCTAATACAAAATATTTTACAGACATTGGAGAGAGAATCCCGGCAGGTATCTCTCTTGATGCGGTTCTTGGGTTCTTTGCATCGATATCTCTGTCTATATATCTGTTAAATCCCATTGCCGAATTTCTTGCAAAGACCATTTCCAGCAAAATCAAACCTAACAGTCGCCAGGAAAATTCGTAATCGGTTAACTTGACAGCAAGAAAAAATCCTATCAAGGCAAAAGGAAGAGCAAATATTGTATGCGGAAATTTAACAAGTTTCAAAAACTTGTTAACCTTACTAATAAATGCTTTATACATATATAAAAACTATCTATTTAAAAGTGCAGCCTACCTCAAAGAGGCTCCGAATCGTTCAATGAATGCAGAGAGAAGTCTGTTCATGACATCCTCTACATATTTGTCAGTCAATGTTTTCTCCAAATCCTGCAAAGTAAAGCTCACAGCATACTGCTTTTTACCTTCAGGAATCTTATCACCCCTGTAGACATCAAACAGAGTAACCTGTTTAAGAATTTTCTTTTCTGTTTTGAAGGCGACTTTTCTCAACTCGGCAAATGAAACGCTCTCATCTATGAGAAGAGCCAAATCTCTTCTGACTTCAGGGAACTTAGGAAGATCACTAAATAATACCTTCTGCTTTTTAACTTGGTTGAACAGAATATTCCATGAGATCTCGGCAGCAAAAACCTGTTGTTTTATATCAAACTGTTTGAGTAATTGGCTGCTGATTGTCCCCATAGTTGCCAGTTCTTTACCTCCGGCGGTCTTATATACAAGACCCTCTGCAAATATATCTGCAGGAGCGGCATTGTACTCCAATTCATTCAACTCGATTCCAAACCTTTTGAAAAGCAACTCCAGATACCCCTTTAACGAGAAGTAGCTTGCAGGTTTGGCATTAGCTCTCCAGGTTGTGTTACCCGGACCAGTAACAATCAAAGATAACTTTGGAAGTTCCGTATATGAACTTAAATCATTCTTTTCCAAACCGTTCTCAATAGAATAGACATTACCCATTTCAAAGAGTTTAAGATCTGGATGCTGACGGTTGATATTGTAAGCCACTACCTCTAAACCGTTCATAATTAGGGTCTGACGCATAGAATTAAGATCCGAGCTAAGCGGATTCAGTATCCTTACAAGTTTATCCTCCGGGAATGTTTTGAGCTTAGTATAGTACTCACTTTTAGTCAAAGAGTTGTTCATCATCTCATAGAACCCGTTATTTGCAAGAAAATCCGAAGCAATAGTCTGAACCCCCACAGGATCAGGTTTCGGTGTTGCATTGATTGAAGCGTGCACACTTGTCGGAAGTTCGATGTTGTTGTACCCGTAAATTCTGAGTATCTCCTCCACAACATCACACTCTCTTGTAACATCTACCCTGTATAAAGGAGAAAGAACCTCCGCACCAAATTCATCACTTCTCTCAACCTCAAAGTCCATAAAGCTCAGAATATCCATTATTGTCTTTGAACCGATTTTCCCTCCGATGAACTCTTCTATTCTCTCAAAGTTCAAAGAGATCCTTACCCTCTCGAAAGGTTTTGGATAAACCTCCTTAATGTCACCCACGATTTTAGCACCTGCGATCTCCTGTAAAAGTATTGCAGCTCTCTTTAAAGCATATGGAACAATTGCGGGGTCTGCACCTCTTTCATACCTGAACGAAGCATCAGTTTTCAACCCATGCCTCTTAGATGTCTTTCTTATGGAAACAGGATTAAAGTAGGCGCTTTCCAGGAAGATCGCTTTTGTATCGTTGGAAACCCCCGATTGCAGGCCCCCGAATACACCTCCTATACACATAGGAGTATTAACATTGCATATCATTACATCTTCTGGTGAGAGCTCCCTCTCAAATCCATCCAATGTAACGAAGCGTTCGCCCGCTTTTGCCTCTCTCACTACAATTTTTTCACCATCTATCTTATGGTAATCAAAAGCGTGCAAAGGTTGACCTGTCTCCTGCAAAATAAAGTTAGTAATATCCACAACATTATTTATAGGTCTCATACCCACAGACTTGAGTGCGTTTTTAAGCCACTCGGGAGAGGGAGCTACTGTAATATTGTCAAAAGTCAGACCCGAATATCTTGGAGAACCCTCCTTAGTTTCAACAACAATTTCAATCGGTTTTGTGGAAAGTTTAGACCTTTCAAGCCCTGCGAATTCATCGACTGATGGAATCAGCATCTCGCCACCGTTACCATTAAGCCTCAGGTATGCAGAGAGATCCCTTGCCACACCAATGTGAGAAGCAGCATCCACTCTGTTTGGAGTAAGCCCTATTTCAAAAACAGTATCACTCTGAAGGTTCAGAAAATCCCGCGCAGCCATACCAACATTAGCCTCACCAAGCAGTACCATTATTCCTTCGTGCGAAGAACCAATGCCCAATTCATCCTCCGCACAAATCATCCCGGCACTCTCCACTCCGCGAATTTTCGATCTCTTTATCTTAATCTGTTCACCACTGCTGAAGGTCAGATTTGTCCCTACAGTCGCCACTAAAACCTTCTGGCCGGCGGCAACATTAGGTGCTCCACAAACTATCTGAAGCAACTCCCCATCGTCTATGCTAACCTTTGTAACACTTAACCTATCTGCATCCGGATGCTTGACACACTCCACCACCTCACCTACTACAACACCCTCCAATCCTCCGGGAATCTGTTCAACCACTTCCGTTGCCTCAACTTCCAGTCCAATTGAAGTAAGAATTTTTTCTGTTTCCTGTGGATCGGTATTCAAATTAATATAACGTTTCAACCAGTTGTACGAAATCTTCATATTCGATTATATTTAGTCCTCTTTAAATTCTATTATTATAATTCATCCGATTTGAGATTGTCCTAAAAAAGCGATTCCACAAACTCTTTCTTGTTGAAAATCTGAAGATCCTCAATCTTTTCACCCACACCAATAAATTTCACCGGAATTTTGAATTGGTCTGATATTCCGATAACAACGCCTCCTTTAGCCGTGCCGTCCAATTTTGTTACAGCAAGAGCAGTAACGTCAGTTGCCTTTGTAAACTCTTTGGCTTGCTGATAAGCATTCTGCCCTGTTGAGCCGTCTAATACCAAAAGCACTTCGTGCGGAGCATCCGGAATAAGCTTGCGCATCACATTTCTGATCTTTGTGAGCTCATTCATAAGGTTGACCTTGTTATGAAGACGACCGGCTGTGTCTATAAGCACAACATCTGCATTTTGGGAAATAGCCGAGGAAATTGCATCGTAGGCAACAGAGGCAGGATCGGACCCCATCTGCTGCTTTACTATTGGCACACCTGCCCGTTCACTCCATATTGTAAGCTGGTCCACCGCTGCAGCCCTGAAAGTGTCGGCAGCGCCAAGTATTACCTTTTTATCGGAAGCCTTCAACCGTGCCGCCAACTTGCCTATAGTTGTAGTTTTACCCACACCATTTACCCCTACAACCATTATTACATATGGTTTCCTGGAAAAATCGAACGGGATCTCATCTACATAATTCTCATCTATGTTTAACAGACCCTCTATCTCTTCTCTCAGAACTGAGTTAAGTTCGTTAATATTCATAAACTTATCCCGTGCCACCCTCTCTTCCAGCCTCTCAATTATCTTTAAAGTAGTCTCAACTCCAATATCTGAGGCAATTAACGCCTCCTCAATACCGTCCAGAGTATCGTCATCTACCTTGGATTTGCCGACAATTGCTCTGGAAAGTTTTTCAAAAATTCCAGATTTGGTCTTTTCAAGTCCCTCATTCAGCGCCTGTTTCTCCTCTTTTGACTTAGAACCAAATATCCCAAATAGTGCCATTTCAATTATTTTAACTTCCAAAGATACAAATTTATTGCATATAGGGACGCAGATTGTGTGATGCGTAAACAGGATTTGCCCACTTCTCATTCGCTACGCTAAAAAACAAATGCAGAAACCGATTGGGCCAGTGTAAAAGGCTTTAGGTTTCTGCTTCTTGTTTTTTGTGCTCATATAATTAATATAGCATTACTGGGCGGGTTCTTTTATCGCTATATTTCTGTTAATGACTTCTTTAGTATTCTTTTTCAGATCATCACCTAAGCTAGTCATATTCAAAGTAGGTAAATTAATCGGTTCGAAACCAGACAAATTAGTTAGCGTTGATATATAAGCTCTTATGTAAGGAAATAACAATGCTGGGGCGTTTATATAAAAGAAGTTACTAAGACTATCAAGCCCGGTTTTGCTCGCAAAAGTATAATTGGCAACAGCTTCAATTTCGATTTTTAATGATTTATTTTCATCTTCAATCTTAACGCCTAAATGCAATTGAAATGTTTCCTCTCCTTTATTAATAATCCCTTTGGGAGTAAATCCTAATGACAATTTTTTAGATGTATTATTACCACTTCGTTCAATTAATGAACGAATAATAGAAAAACCTTTAAACTGAAATTTTGAATCATCCATATTATTTAAGCTGCTAATGCATAATTATTAAAACCCTTAGAATCAACAATTTCAGGATAGCCTTCTACAATAAATTCTATTATTAACGCAACATTATCAAATTTAATTTTGTTATATCCCAGTTCAAAATGTGCATGTTTTATTTCAGTTAAGGAACTCTCTGAAATAAAAACAATACTTTCGTTCGGGAAGAGATGTTCAAATTCATCCTCTATATTTGTTTCCTCTCTAAAATATTCTGTATTTCCTTCGAAAAAACTTAAAGGAATTACTTCTATTAAGTGACTTCTTGTGTTAGATCTATACTCATATCTTATTTGAATCCCTTCAAATTTTGAAGCTAAATTCCTTAACTTATTTTCAACAAAATCTATAGGTTTCATACGTTGAATTTAGCAATTATATATTCTCTAATTTCCTTTGCTTTATTATATGCTTTTTGGCTCTGTTCCATACGCACTTCAATATTTTCATAATCAGACTCTTCTCGAAACTGTTTTAGGTCCTTAATTTGTCGTTTGAATTTTCTGCTCTCTTCATCTCCTGCATAACCTATTAACTCACGAGTTATAAAATTTATAACATATCCATGAGTATTTTGTTCAGACATAGAAATATTATTAGATAAGGTTTCATAATCTATGCCAAAAAAATATTTTATAGTATATTTTAACAATTGAAAACAACTATAATAAGAACAATGTACGCTTGGTGCATAATAAGACTCACGCATTAGAATTTCTGCAGCTGTAATATTGAAATCAGATTTCTGTCTAATCTTGCTCATAAAGACGTGGCAGATGTATTGATTATTTTTTAATTAAACCAAAATAATATTCAAAGCCATTTGGAAGTCTCTCTGAAATAGATAATACTTACAACTTTTTCTCATAGCACATCTCACAGAAAACAATTTTAAAACATACAGTAGAGCCGCATCCCAGAGACTTGATTATTAGCGTGTTACTTTTTTTCGAAATACTCTTTTACTGCTTCAGTCGGAACTATCTCCTCCTGGAAAACATAAGAACCACTACGCTCAGAGCGAACCATACGAATGCACTTAACATTGTTCTTGCCTGAGCCTTTTGTACCACCGAATGTAGCAACTACTTTCTTTGCCATTGTATATTTCTGTTAATTGTTCTTATTACTTAATCTCACGATGTACAGTCACTTTCTTAAGGAAAGGGTTGTATTTCTTACGTTCTAAACGCTGAGTTGTATTCTTTTTATTTTTGGTTGTGATGTACCTTGAAATTCCCGGAACACCACTTTCTCTCTGTTCTGTACACTCCAGGATGACCTGAACTCTATTACCTTTCTTTGCCATATTCTTATATATTATACCAAATTAAGTAAACCTTGGGCCTGTGCTTTTTTAATAACCGCGCTAAGACCATTTTTGTTAATTGTACGCATCCCTGCGCAAGAAACCTTAAGATTGATGAACCTCTTCTCTTCTTCCAGCCAGAAACGTTTGTTCTGTAAATTTGGAGCGAACTCACGTTTGGTACGACGCTTTGAGTGAGAAACATTATTTCCGATCATTCTTTTTTTACCTGTAACCTGACAAACTCGTGACATTGTATAAACTATTGTTTGTTATTATCTTTTAAGTATTCTTTTGGGGGTTGCAAATATCAAGATTTTTTTTGTATTATCCAAATATTTATACATTTTTAAATATCCTTTTCCACCTAATACTCTTTGGAAAAGATCTGAATTGGTCCTTAGAAAACCAAATGACAGACGGGGTCCCGACAATATGCGATTCCGGTACAAATCCCCAGTAACGGGAATCAAGAGAATTATGTCTGTTGTCACCCATCATAAAGTAGTAATTCAATTTAAAAGTATAGTTGGTGGCAACCTTCCCGTTAATGAAAATCTGCAAGTCTTTTACCTCAAGCTTGTTTCTCTCGTAAGACGAGATAATTCTGCTGTACAGAGGAAGATTTTCCAGAGTAAGATTCACACTGCTCCCTGCAGACGGTATCCAAAGTGGTCCTAAATTGTCTCTTGTCCATTTAAAGTTTTCTGTAAACGGGAAGATCATAAGCGGAGAGTCTGGTATATCTGGCGGGTAGGTATCTATATTCTGGCGAATCTCTACAACGTTGGCAAAAGATTTGACTTTTGTCACCTCATCTTCATTAAGAGGGAAAGCAGGATAGCCCGGAAGACTCGAGTCGTAGAAAAGCTCCTCCACATTCAGGCCCATATTCTCAATAATTTTGGAATTGATCGGAGTACCGTTAGTGTAAACAGTATAGGTATTTTGAATACCCGAATAATTCTTCTGAGGATTACCGTTTATATAAACCTTACCGTTTACAATCTCCAGAGAATCTCCTGCAATTGCAACACATCTCTTAACGTAGTTGTCTTTTTTATCATCTGGCCTCACAACAACAGGACCGTAGGTCTTTAGAGTGTAATCCCTGCCATACAACCTTACGTAAGTGTAGTAGTCGGCAGTAGGATCAGCTGTAAGGACAGTGTCACCGTTAGGAAAGTTGAAAACAACTATATCATCATTTTTAACCTCTCTGAATCCAGCCAGCCTCCTGTAAGGATTCTGAATCCATTTGAGGTATGACTCTCCTCCAATAACAGGCAGCACATTATGAACCAGAGGAAACGAGATTGGTGTCTGAGATACTTTAGGGCCATATGCAACCTTACTCACAAAAAGATAGTCGCCGGTCATAAGTGTTCTCTCCATGGAAGAGGTTGGTATCATATAGGCTTCGAAAAAGAATGCCTTGATAAATGTAGAGGCTATAAGGGCAAAAATAATTGCATCCAGCCAGTCTAACCACGCATTTCTCTTCTCACCTTTCTTGTAATTCTTTTTCCAAAAAGCCCATTTCACCTTTTTTGTGATATAGAGGTCAAAGATAATCAGCAGCCCTAAGAGAAACCACCAGTTATCAAACCATATAACCCAAAGTAAGTACAAAGTGGCCCAAAAAGTACATTTGAACCACTTGTTACCTAATATGTGGAAAATTTTCAAAGAAATCTATTTTACTGAATTGATAATAGTTTCGAATGCTTTTGGATTATTCATCGCTAAGTCGGCAAGTACCTTCCGGTTTAGACCAATGTTATTTTTTGCAATCTTACCCATAAACTCCGAGTAGTTCATTCCGTGTTGCCTTGCAGCAGCATTTATCCTTTGAATCCAAAGAGAACGGAAGAGACGTTTTTTAGTTTTACGGTCGCGATAGGCATACTGAAGACCTTTTTCATAGGTATTCTTAGCGACTGTCCACACATTTGCACGAGCAAGAAAGTTACCCCGTGTAAGTTTAAGAATTTTTTTACGGCGAGCTCTTGATGCTACCGAATTGACCGATCTTGGCATTTTAATTTGTTTTTAAGAATGTCAGCGCTCTCCTCCATAGAGAATCTTTTCTGCTGTTCATCCAGGTTAATAAATGGTTACGCAACTAGCAGAGCCTTAATTCTCTTTTCATCAGTTTTATCCACTGTAGAAGAGTAGGTTAAGTTTCTTTTTTGTTTAGTTGTCTTTTTTGTTAAAATGTGACTTTTGAAAGCATGCTTTCTTTTCACTTTTCCAGATCCGGTAAGTGTAAAACGTTTTTTAGCACCGGAGTTGGTCTTAATTTTGGGCATTTGTACTTATTTTAAATAGTTAAATTATTTATTTTTCTTAATAGGCGTAAGCATCATAATCATGCGTTTGCCCTCTAATTTTGGCATTTGGTCTGCTTTACCGAACTCTTCCAGCTCCAAAGCAAATCGTAGCAATAATTTCTCCCCTTGTTGAGAGAATAGTATCGATCTTCCTTTAAAAAATACGAAAGCCTTTACTTTTGAACCCTCCTGAAGGAAGGCTTGAGCGTGTTTTAGTTTAAACTGAAAATCGTGTTCATCTGTGTTAGGACCGAATCGTATCTCTTTTATAACAACCTTGCTGGCATTGGCTTTCATCTCCTTTGCCTTTTTCCTCTGCTGATAGATAAATTTTTGATAATCAATTATCTTACATACAGGTGGATCTACACTTGGAGATATCTCCACTAAATCCAGCTCCAACGCCTCAGCCATCTTTATTGCCTCAAACAGAGAGTAAACTCCAGGATTAGGGACATTGTCTCCAACCACTCTCACTCGAGCAGCTGTGATCTCATTATTCATTTTTGGACCCTCTTCTTTAGAACCGCCAGATTGATGCCTTTGGCCAGGCGATGTGGTTCGGTTCTGTCCAGGTGTCCGCTTAATAAATCCTCCCGGGCGCGGTTTAAAAGGTGTAGCGATAAGTAAATCCTCCTATTTTTTAATTAATCTGTTGTTTTATTTCGTCTTCTATAAGCTTGACAAACTCCTCAATTGACATCTGACCTTTATCGCCATCTCCCTGTCTGCGCACAGAGACCATATTTGCTTCAGCCTCTTTTTCACCAACAATCAGGAGGAACGGAACTCTCTTAAGCTCATTCTCCCTTATTTTTTTGCCGATAGTTTCGTTCCTGTCGTCAATTAAGGCGCGAATATCGTTATTATTAAGCGAATCTACAACTTTTTTTGCAAAATCATTATATTTTTCACTTATAGGAAGTACCACTGCCTGCTCCGGAGCCAGCCACAGAGGAAACTTACCACCGGTGTGTTCAATCAACACTGCAACAAATCTCTCCATAGATCCGAACGGTGCTCTGTGTATCATAACCGGACGGTATTTTTTGTCATCCGCTCCGACATACTCCAGTTCAAACCTCTCTGGAAGATTATAGTCAACCTGAATGGTTCCCAGTTGCCATTTCCTTCCAATGGCATCCCTTACCATAAAATCGAGTTTAGGACCATAAAATGCTGCTTCACCCAACTCAACAACAGTTTTCAGACCCTTCTCGGCAGCAGATTCAATAATGGCTCTCTCTGCCTTTTCCCAGTTTTCGTCTGTACCAATGTATTTCTCCTTATTATTAGGGTCCCTCAAGGAGATTTGTGCTGTAAATTCTTTGAAATCCAGTGTTTTAAATATATAGAGAACAATGTCGATAACCTTGTTAAACTCCTCCTTAATCTGATCCTGGCGACAAAAAATATGCGCATCGTCCTGAGTAAAGCCTCTGACCCTTGTCAGCCCGTGAAGTTCTCCGCTCTGCTCATAACGGTATACTGTACCAAACTCAGCAAACCTCAAAGGAAGATCTTTGTAAGAACGGGGTTTAGTTTTGTATATTTCACAGTGGTGAGGACAGTTCATGGGTTTAAGCAAAAACTCCTCTCCTTCTTGTGGTGTATGTATCGGCTGAAAAGAGTCCTTACCGTATTTTGCGTAGTGTCCAGAAGTTACATATAACTCCTTCTGCCCTATATGCGGAGTAATGACAGGAAGGTATCCTCCCTTTTTTTGCACTGCTTTAAGGAAGTTTTCCAACCTCTCCCTGAGTTGAGCACCTCTGGGCAACCACAAAGGTAATCCTTGCCCAACCTTTTGAGAAAAAGCGAAAAGTTCAAGCTCTTTACCTAATTTTCTGTGGTCTCTTTTCTTAGCCTCTTCCAACAAAACCGTATATTCATCCAACAGCTTCTTCTGAGGAAATGTGACACCGTAAATCCGAGTCAACATTTTGTTGTTTTCATTGCCCCTCCAGTATGCACCGGCAATTGATGTCAACTTAACTGCTTTAATGACAGATGTGTCTACCAGATGAGGTCCTCTGCAAAGGTCGGTAAAAGAACCATTTGTATAGAAAGATATGGTTCCATCCTGTAAATCCTTAATCAAATCACACTTATACTCGTCCCCTTTTTTTGTATAGGTAGCCATTGCCTCCTCCTTGCTTACATCTCTTCTTACGAAAGATTGCTTTTCCCGTGCAAGTTCCAGCATTTTATTCTCAATCTTCTGAAGGTCTGCCTCAGTAATTGTCTTATCTCCCAGATCGACATCGTAGTAAAATCCTACTTCTATTGCGGGTCCTATGCCAAACTTAATTCCCGGATAAAGAATCTCCAGAGCCTCAGCCATAAGGTGTGAGGATGAATGCCAAAAAGTACTCTTTGCCTGCTGATCTTCCCATTTGTGAAGCTTTATCGTTGCATCTTCATTTATTGGTCTGTTGAGTTCGAAAATTGTTGAATTAACTGTAGCTACCAAAATATCCTGCGCTAATCTTGGACTTATGCCAAATGCAATATCATAGGCTGTAACGCCTTTTTCATAGGCACGAACACTACCGTCAGGAAAAGTAATATTAATCATAATTGTTTACTATATTCTATAATTTGCAAAGGTAACTATTTTTTATTAATCCTTAAATTTTGGTTAGTCTACATTTTTACTTACATTTGGTAGAACAAAATTTAACAGACAAACCTACTAATCAAATAATTATGCAAACAAATAAATGGAGTATCGCCGCACTTGACGGTCTATTACTGGCACTTATCACAATTACTGCTACACTTATTCAAACTGTTTTTGAACCCGGTACAGCTGTAAACTGGCTACTCTGGCTGGTTAAATTCGTAAGCAGCATAGGTCTTTTATACTACTTCATAAAGGATTACAGTAAAAGTCAAGAGTTATTTACATACAAAGACGGGTTTCATTTCGGATTTATGATCTGTTTATTATCTTCTCTTATATGTGCTTGTTACCTCTTCCTACATTATGCAATAATTTTCCCCGACAGTATCGCCACAGCAATTGAACAGGCAGCCTCCATTTTGGAGTCAAGTAATCCGGAAGGGATGGATATGTTATCCAGAATAGGGGGCAAATTTCCTCAGATATTATCTGTTACTTCATTTGTATATTATACTCTTTTTGGTGCTTTGGCCTCTGCAATTATTGCCAACTATACAAAAAAGGGTGATATTTTTACAGAGTAACTTTTGAATATATATATTTTACACCTGATGGATATCTCAATAGTAATTTCTCTATATAACGAAGATGAGTCCCTCCCAGAACTTCTCTCTTGGATTGATCGTTCGCTTTCCGGGCAACATTTTGAATACGAGGTGGTATTGGTGGACGATGGAAGTACAGATTCGTCCTGGAGTGTGGTAAAAGAACAGTCCAAAAAATATCCGGGCATAATAAAGGGTATACGTTTCAGGAGAAATTATGGCAAATCGGCCGCTCTGTTCTGTGGTTTTGAGGCTTCACAGGGGAATATAGTGGTTACTATGGATGCAGATCTCCAAGATAGTCCGGAAGAGATCCCTGCACTATATGATATGATAAATACCGGTGACTACGATCTTGTATCAGGTTGGAAAAAGAAGAGGCACGACAACGTGTTTGCAAAGAATATCCCTTCCAAAATATACAATGCCACAGCAAGAAAGGTTACAGGAATAAAGCTTCACGATATGAACTGCGGATTAAAAGCCTACAGGAAAGAGGTTGTGAAGAATATCGAGGTATACGGCGAGATGCACAGATACATCCCATATATTGCCCAAAATGCCGGTTTCGGCAAAATCGGAGAAAAGGTTGTCAAGCATCAGGCTCGCAAGTTCGGGAAGAGCAAATTTGGAATGAATAGATTTGTAAATGGATTTTTGGATCTTCTCTCTCTCTGGTTCTTGTCCAGATTCGGCAAGAAACCTATGCACTTTTTCGGACTGATAGGCAGTCTCACATTTTTTATCGGTGCCATAACATCTGTCTACCTTATAATAGATAAAATCGTTGCGCAGTCGCAGGGACTCAAATACAGAGCTGTCACCGACCAGCCACTGTTCTATATTTCCCTTGTAGCACTGATCGTTGGTCTGCAACTCTTCCTGGCAGGATTTATCGGAGAATTGATTTCAAGAAACAGCAGTGAAAGAAATATTTACAAAATTAGAGAGAAGATTGGTTAGCTTTCAGTTGAATTCACTTTTGCAATTATCTGGTTGTACTCCTCCTCTGTAATCATTTTGCAGGTGCCGTTGAATTGCGCACCCTCTTCAATAAAAATTTTGTGACATTGCAGGGTACCCTTGAAGTTTGCCTTACTCTTAAAACCGGCCTGGTTACCGGATATAATATTACCCTCCATTTTCCCCCAGATATCGGTACTTGAACAATAGAGGTCACCAATAAATTGTGCAGTTTCTCCAATGACTACTTTTCCTTTTGTCTGGATTTTTCCTACAAAAAAACCATCGATTCTGATATCACAACTCGAAATCAAAGTACCTCTGAACTCAGTTCCGGTTGAAATTCTATTGACCTCATTTATTTGAGGTACAATCTCATTTTTGGACATTGTTATAATTACTTAAATATGAATTACTTCCCCGTGAACTGCTGACGCAGCCTCCATAATTGCCTCACTCATAGTTGGATGGGGATGAATTGAGTGTATAATATCTTTTGCTTTTACACCCAAATTACGTGCCACAACCAGACCGGAAACCATCTCAGTAACATTCGCCCCTATCATATGAGCACCGAGTATTTTATCTGTACGTGAGTCAACTATCAATTTTACAAAACCATCTTTTTCTCCGGCAGCTGCTGCTTTTCCGGAAGCGGTATATGGAAATTTCCCAATCTTGTATTCTATACCTCTCTCTTTGGCAGTTTTTTCTGTCATCCCAACAGAGCCAATCTCAGGGGAGGTGTAAGTACAGCCGGGAATATTATCGTAATTTAACGGTTTCGGATTTAATCCTGCAATTTTTTCTACACAGCAGATAGCTTCCGCAGAAGAGACGTGGGCGAGTGCAGGTGTGGCAATTACATCTCCAATGGCATATATGCCGGAAACATTAGTAGAATAGAACTCATCTACCTTTATTTTTCTACTCTCAACCTCAACTCCCAGCTCTTCAAGTCCTATGTTTTCTATATTTGCAACAACACCAACTGCAGATAGTACTCTTTCGACCTCAATAATCTCTTCGCCTTTCTTTGTCTGAACAAGTAGCTTGCAAAGATCATCAACTTTTTCGACACTCTTTACCTGAGCGGAGGTCATCACTTTCATCCCCATTTTACGGAAAGAGCGGCTAAGCTGAGCTGATACATCTTCGTCTTCCAAAGGAACAATATTATCCAAATATTCAATCAGATAAACCTCAACTCCAAGAGAACGGTAGAAGTAGGCAAACTCGCTTCCTATCGCGCCGGAACCAATAACTGCCATACTTTTTGGAAGAGATTCGGGCACAAGTGCCTGGCGGTATGATATTATCTTCTCTCCGTCAATGGGAGCAAATGGCAATGAATTGGGTCTCGATCCTGTTGCAACAATAATATTCTTTGCCTCTATTATAGATTTGGCCTGATCTGCCGCTGTAACCTCAACTTTGCCTGCTCCGGAGAGTCTTGCGCTACCGTTGATAACGGTCACTTTGTTCTTTTTGAAAAGGAACTCGATTCCCTTACTCATACTGGCTGCAACTCCCCTGCTTCTTTCAACTATTTTTTTCAAATCGGGCTTTATCTCCCCTTCTATTTCAAAACCATAATCGCTGCAATGTTGGGCATAGTGGATTGCCTGCACACTTTTCAATAGTGCTTTAGTTGGTATGCATCCCCAGTTAAGGCAGATACCACCCAACTCCGACCTCTCGACAACCGCAGTGTTCATACCTAGTTGCGATGCACGAATTGCTGCTACATATCCTCCGGGACCAGACCCTATTACAATTAAATCAAACATATCGTTTCAGTATATGCGATGTTTTGCGTAGTGAAACGAAGCAAAATATGGGAGAGCGAAGTGCAACGAGCGAACCGCATATACTGTGTTAGGCGAGCCGAACGGAGAGATAGCGGAGTGAGAGTGCAACGTTCCTTGCGTATTTTTGAAAAATTTATCCATATTATTCCGTTTTTGGTGGGCTTTTTATTATTGTATTTGATTTTTTTGTTTTGAAAAATGGAAGAGGGGCTTGGGGTGGATTCCATTTTTCAAAACTCCTTATTTACATTCAACATAATGTAGATACTCAACTACTGATGTTGCTTTATGGTTTCTATTTTCTGTTTTATCTGCTTTAAATCTATTATATTCTTTTTTAAATATTCCATATTTACCTCTTCTAGACATAATTGCTTTTACTTCTTCTTCCGTCATTAAACCTTCGTTGTTATAACTCAAAAAAATATATTTTACATTTGCTTGTTGGATAATATTTTCAAAAGATTTTAATACATCTTTTTTTTGTGAAAATTTTGACTTTTGATTTGAATAATCTCTCAGTCCAGTTTTTCCTTTGATTTTTGGATTATCAAATTTAGCAATTGTTTCTAGTAAATGATAATTTGGGGCATATTGTCTATGATTATATGGTGGATCAAGATATAAAACATCTCCTTGCACTGTTTCTACTAACTTTTCAATATCTTCATTGTAAACATTATGTTCATTATCATTGAGTACAAAATTTGCTGGCTTCATTAAAAATTCTTGCTGTGCTGATTTTTTTAATTGTTTTAAAAAAGCACCATAAACAGAGGCAGTATTTGCAACTTTATCTATATTTTCAATAAGAGTAGCGAGCAAAAAATAATATTCATTGTCATTTATTTTATTCTCTTTTTTCCATTCTTCAATATTTTCTCTTATTGTATCTACTTTCTTACCATTTTCATCTGAAAAGTATTGTCTTTGAAATTCTTTATTTTTTGTTCCACCTAAGCAATAATTTTTATAAATAAACCCCTCTTTTAAGTCTAAATTATCTAAAAATTTACAGACAAAATCAGCTCTTTTTTCATAATCTATATTTTTTAGATCTTCCAACTCTTTTTCTAATCCTATAAATTTTAAAACTTTATGATTTTCTATATAATTTTTATTAAGAACAAAACTATAATATTGCAAATCATTAGCAATAACTTTATGTCCTTTGCTTTTAAAATGTTGTCCTACAATTCCAGTTCCTGCAAATAAATCTAAAAAAGTAAAATCTTTTTTACCAACTACTTGATAGATTGATTCTTCTAAGAATTGCAAGAGTGATTTTTTTGATCCAATATAATTCATAATTTGCCTCAATAAAATTAAAAAAATAACTAATCTGCAGGATATAATTTTTTGAAAACACTATCTACGGCTTCCTTTGCTGATAATTCACTTATTTTTCTTACAATTACTTTTCTATACTCAACAGGATCATATTGATAACATCCCTTACATCCCAACTCTTCAGAATAATTTTCATCTCCAACATAAAAATCATATGGATTGCCTTTTATATTTTTAGCACTCCATCTTTTATTCGTTTCTTTACACTTTTTACAAATTTGCCTTTTAATATCATTTGCCGCTTTTGAAAGAGGTTGAAAATCTGATATTTTTTGACTTTGAGGATCAGAAATTCTATGATCATTTTTTCTTCCATCCTTATGATCAATTTCAATTTTTGTATTTTCAGAATTTCCATTAACACCCAGCATTACACAATTTTGTGTTTTATAAAAATCTTTAATATCTTTTCTAATATTTTGATTAAAATGCTTTTTGTCGTTGAAACCAATTAAGCGAATTCTATCTATAGAATTTCCTGAGGTTATGCTTTTATCAAATTCAATTTGATATTCTTTTGCTAAACTTGAACTAGCCCTACACCAACTACCTCCATTCCCAAGTTGAAGCACTTTATATTTTCCGACAAATTCAGATACTAAAACCCATCTACTTTCGCCGTTTTCATTTGGTTTTGCAAGTTCTATGAACAAGTCTTTTTTTATCATATTAATTACCTTTAAAAATAAAAATGTACTCGTGTTTAAATATGTAATAATCACTAGTTAGAGCTCTATATCTCCAAATTTCTTCTTTATTCATTTTTGCTCTGTTTCCCTCCATATTTTTTACAACCACTGATTTTAAAGTCATTCCAAGTTTTTGAGCTTCGTTCATACAATAAAATCCAAGCGGAATCCATTGTCCCGATGAATATTTATCTCCGATCACTATTGCCAAATATCCATCTTTTTTTATTATATCTTTTGTATTTTGCAATACCAAGCTAAAACTTTCTAAAAATTCTTTCAATGATTTCTTATTAGATAAATCATTTTCTAAATTACTAAATTTTATTATGTCTGCATAAGGGGGGTGTAAAATAGCGAGTTGTACTTTATTTTGTTTTTTATCTTTCAAAAAAAGATTTATTTCTTCAAAAGTTTCTTTCTTTGTACTATCTCCACAAAAGACTTTGGAAATTTTATTTGTTTTATCTAAATTATTTTGAACTTTCTCGACTAATTCATTTTGAATTTCTATTCCAATAAAATTTCTTTTTAATGTTTCACACTCATAAGCCGTTGTACCACTTCCTAAAAACGGATCAAAAATCAAATCATTTTCTTTTGAATATCTTAAAATAAGTTGATGGGGTATTTGTGGAACAAAATTACCATGATAAAAATTACTATGTTTTCCGCTTTTATCTCTTTCGTTAATTATCCAAAGACTATCAGTCCAAATGTCTGATTCTTTCCAGTTTTCTAAATCTATATCATTAAATTTTGGCATGACAGTTCTTTATTAAAATAGATAAATTTATAATACTCAAACGATAACAATTTTTAATCAAAATCCGTTTTCGGAGCGATAGCGGAGAAAACACCTTTTACCCCCCCTCTTTTAAAATTAAAAAAATCAAATTCCTTATTTCTTAAAGCCCACCAAAAACATTTTAAAAACAAATTTTAAAAATATGTCGCCTAACTTATTCATTAGCTCCATGACAATTTTTATACTTTTTACCGCTGCCGCATGGACAAGGTTCGTTTCTTCCAACTTTTTTCTCAACGTGAACCGGGGCCTGGGATTTTGGCTCTCCGGCAGAGGTTGCTAAATCTTGTCTAGAGGTATGCATGTTACTCAAATCGGTCTTTTTGCGTTGTTCCTGCCTCACGCTTACCGGGGCCTGCTGAGACTCTCTCATTGGGATATGGGCTTTTAGCAGGAACGAGAGAACATCTTTGCTCACCTTGTCCAAAACGCCCTTAAAGAGTTCAAAGCTCTCAAACTTGTATATAAGAAGCGGATCTTTTTGTTCATAGGTCGCATTCTGAACAGACTGCTTAAGTTCGTCCATCTCCCTGAGGTGTTCCTTCCAATGTTCGTCAATCATTAAAAGAGTTATAGATTTATTCAGTGCTCTTATAACCTCTTTGCCCTGATTTTCATATGCTTTCTTCAAGTTTACAACAAGTTGCATCATCTTGGTTCCATCACTTACCGGAATCGCAATATTTTCGTATGTTGCACTTTGGGTCTCATATATTTGTTTCATTATTGGCCATGACTGTTGTACAAGGAGATCTGTCCTTCTCTTGTAAACATTTTGAACATTTTTGTAAAATACGTCTGAAACCTCATCTAATGAACCATTTTCATAAAGTTTCTCATCCATTCCGGGATCTACAGATAAGTTACGGATGGAATCGTAAGAGAATTGTTCGTAATCTGCCGACCCGTGATGTGAAGCGACCAGATTTTCACAGTAGTCGGTAAACATATTCTGAACGTCCACATCCACCCTCTCTCCGTAAAGAGCATTTCTTCTGCGAGTGTAAATTACCTCCCTCTGAGCATTCATAACATCGTCATACTCCAGCAAACGCTTACGAATACCAAAATTGTTCTCCTCCACTTTCCTCTGAGCTCGCTCGATAGACTTGGAAAGCATAGAATGCTGCAATACCTCTCCATCCTTCATTCCCATTTTATCTACCAGTCCGGCTATTCTTTCAGATCCGAAAAGCCTCATAAGGTCATCCTCAAGAGAGACATAGAAACTGGATGAACCTGGGTCCCCCTGACGACCGGCACGTCCCCTCAACTGTCTGTCCACACGTCTGGAATCGTGGCGTTCGGTACCGAGAATTGCCAATCCGCCTGCCTCTTTGACTCCTGTGCCCAGCTTTATATCTGTACCACGACCTGCCATGTTGGTAGCAATGGTCACCGCTCCGGCCTGACCTGCCTCCGCGACAATCTCAGCCTCTTTTGCATGCTGTTTGGCATTAAGAACATTATGCTTTATTCCTCTGATTTTTAGCATCCTGCTTAAGAGTTCCGATACCTCCACCGAGGTTGTACCAACCAGAACAGGACGTCCGGCTTTTGTAAGTTTTACTATCTCCTCAATTACTGCATTGAACTTCTCTCTTTTAGTCTTAAAAATAAGATCCTCCATATCGTTCCTTACGATCTGCCTGTTGGTTGGGATAACCACAACATCCAATTTGTAGATTGACCAGAATTCACCGGCCTCCGTCTCTGCCGTACCTGTCATTCCGGCCAGCTTGTGGTACATTCTAAAGTAGTTCTGTAATGTTATTGTTGCAAAGGTCTGTGTGGCGGCCTCTACTTTAACCATTTCCTTGGCCTCTATCGCCTGGTGTAATCCGTCTGAATACCTTCTCCCCTCAAGAATACGGCCAGTCTGCTCGTCCACAATCTTTATCTTGTTATCCAGAATCACATACTCTACATCTTTTTCGAACATTGTATAGGCTTTCAGAAGTTGGTTAACTGTGTGCACCCGTTCGCTCTTTAACGCATAATCTGTGAGCAGTGTATCCTTAGCCGCAATTTTCTCTTCCGGCTTGATCTCCTGTTTTTCCAATTCTGCAATCTCTAATCCTATATCGGGCAGTATAAAGAATTTGTTGTCACTCACACTCTGTGAGATTAGTTCGTGTCCCTTATCTGTAAGTTCAACCGATTTCTGCTTCTCATCAATTATAAAATAGAGATCGTCGGTAACCTTGTGCATCTGCTTGCTGTTATCCTGCATATAAAAGTTCTCTGTCTTAAGAAGAATCTGTTTTATGCCGGCTTCGCTCAAATACTTGGTCAGAGGGCTGTATCTTGGCAGACCTTTGTAAGCTCTCAGCAGCAATATTCCTCCCTCTTCTTCTTTACCTTCAGATAATTTCCTTTTTGCGTCATTCAGCAGTTGAGTAACCAATATTCTTTGTGCAGAATAGATCCTCTCAACAAAAGGTTTATACTCATTGAACTGTTGATCCTCTCCCTTTGGTACCGGTCCCGAGATAATCAGCGGGGTTCGTGCATCATCTATCAATACTGAGTCAACCTCATCCACTATAGCATAGTGATGCTTCCTTTGAACCAGGTCCTCCTGATTGATAGCCATATTGTCGCGCAGGTAGTCAAAACCAAATTCGTTATTTGTCCCAAACGTAACATCCGCTCTATATGCAGTCTTTCTTGCTTCGGAGTTAGGTTCGTGCTTATCAATACAGTCTACAGTGAGCCCGTGGAACTGGTAAAGCGGCCCCATCCATTCTGAGTCACGTTTTGAGAGGTAATCGTTCACGGTAACGACATGTACACCCTTTCCCGCCAATGCATTAAGAAATACAGGAAGTGTTGCAACCAAAGTTTTTCCCTCGCCTGTTGCCATTTCCGAAATCTTACCTTGGTGCAGTGCAACGCCGCCTATTAACTGCACATCGTAATGAACCATGTCCCAGGTAATTTTAGTGCCACCTGCCATCCAGCTGTTTTTCCATACAGCAGTATCTCCGTCGATGGTAACAAAATCTCTTTTTGCTGCAAGATTTCTGTCATTATCGGTAGCTTGAACACGAACCTCTTTATTCTCTTTAAATCGTCTTGCCGTAGACTTCATAATAGCAAAAGCATCGGGGAGTACCTCCAAAAGTACCTCCTCTATTTTTTCGTCAATTCTCTTTGACAGCTTGTCTACCTCTGTAGCAAGCGTCTCCTTTTCTTCTACCTCTATCGTCACATCTTCCAGCTTGGTTCTCAGCTCTTTTTTTCTGTCCTCTTCAGCAGTTATCCTTTCCAATATTTTAATTTTCAATACATTACTTTCGGCTCTGAGCTCATCGTTCGAAAGCATGTCTATTCTTTTGTAGGACTCAATTGTTTTGTCTACATAAGGTTGTATCTCTTTTATGTCCCTGTCAGATTTGGTACCGAAAAATTTCTTCAGAAGGCTTGTAATAAATGCCATTGTATATCAATTTAAATAAACTCTGCGATTATATTTTACAAAGATAAAAAAATAGATAGAAAACTCTAAATTTGCTTAATAAAGAATGAACAGAGTATTGATAATGAGTGCAGATGGCTCCAACACGCTAAAACTGAAAGATTTCGACTAATCTCACCACTCAGTTAACGGGGCTTTATCCGAAAGTAGTTACGTCTATAAGAGAATCTGGATTTGATGTGCGCAGGCAATCCGGCCCGATTAGCAGAAAACAGACTATTTAGGAATCTGAATTCTGTACATCTTCGGCCAAAGCTTACCGGTTATGTATATCTGTTTGGTTGCCGGGTTATATGCTATGCCGTTCAATACATCTGTCTTTGCTGTCCTGAGATTATCAGGAAGAAGATTTTTGCAGTCTATTGTCGCCTTTACTGTTCCACTCTTAGGGTCAATAATATGGATGTTATCTGTGCCATATTCATTTGCCCAAATATTTCCGTTAATATACTCCAACTCATTAATCTGGGTCACTTTTCTTCCGGCGGACTTTACCTCAATTTTTGATTTTTCTTTAAAATTTAAGGGATCGATAAAATAGATAAACGAGGAGCCGTCACTCATAATAAGTTGTTTTCCATCGGTTGTGAGTCCCCATCCCTCCTTTTGATTAAAGAGTGTTCCTAACGGTTTGAAAGTATTGATATCATAGACAAAGACAACTCTTTCCATCCAGGTTAGGATATAGAGTCTCTCCCCAATAACCGTGGAACCCTCTGCAAAATACTTTGCCGGAAACTCAATGCTTCTGAGGGTTGTACCCTTTTTTATATCTACCTTTCTGAATTTTGATTCTCCGTATTGACCTGCACTCTCATATAGCTGCTGGTTATGAAAGAAGAGACCTTGTGTATAGGAGTTAATATCGTGGGGCAAAACCTCAAGAACCTTTACCCTGTAAGTTTTCGGTTTGTCGGAAGATGTTGTGGCATTCTGCGCCATGGTTGTTTGAGCTATAAACAGGCCGAAAATGGTTAAGAATAAAGAAAATTTATTAAGATACCTTACTGCTCTTTTTCTTTTCATTTTTATATTTGAGTGAGGCTTTTACAAAAGCAACAAAAATCGGTTGGGGTTTTTCAGGTGTGCTCTTAAGTTCAGGATGGAATTGAACACCAATAAAGAAAGGATGTTCCGGTATCTCCATTATCTCTACCAAACCAGTCTCTGCATTTCTTCCGCTAGGTATAAATCCTCCCTTTTCCAATGCATCTACATAGGCCTCATTTACCTCGTAACGGTGTCTGTGTCTTTCCGATATCTCTTTCTGTCCATATATGCTGTAGGCTAATGTACAATCGGCAATCTGGCAGGAGTAGGCCCCCAGTCTCATTGTTCCTCCCTTGATAGTAAGACTCTTCTGATCTTCCATAAGATCTATAACGGGGTACTTTGCATTCTGTTTTATCTCGGTTGTCATAGCATCGTCCATATCCAGTACGTTGCGTGCATACTCTACAACTGCCATTTGCATGCCAAGACAAATACCAAAGAATGGAATTTTACTCTCTCTGGCATATTTGACAGCTACAATTTTCCCCTCTATACCTCTCTCACCGAATCCCGGAGCAACCAGGATTCCACACATTCCTTTTAGTTTCTCTGCAACATTGTTTTCTGTAATATGTTCACTGTGAATACAATGAACATTTACTGCGCATTCATTCTCTGCTCCTGCGTGGATAAATGATTCCAGTATTGACTTGTAGGCATCCTGAAGTTCAACATATTTGCCCACAAGGGCAATATTGACAGCCTCTTTAGGATTGTAAAGTTTGTCAAGGAATAATTTCCATTTTGCGAGATCTAAGGGATTATTTACAGCATCAAGCCGGAATTTCTTTAAAACTATCTCATCCAATTTTTCTCTGTACATATTGAGAGGAACTTCATATATGCTTTTTGCATCTAATGATTCTATAACAGCATTTGGCCTGACATTGCAGAAGAGTGCCACTTTCCTTCTTATCTCAGCAGGAAGCGGATGTTCCGTTCTGCAAACAATAATATCCGGACGAACACCATTTTGCTGAAGTGTTCTCACTGAATGTTGTGTGGGTTTTGTCTTAAGCTCCTTAGCTGCACTGAGATATGGTACAAGAGTCAGGTGGATGACCAAACAATCCTCATCGGGAAGCTCCCACTGCAGCTGACGTACAGCCTCAATAAAAGGAAGAGACTCCATATCGCCGACAGTCCCTCCAAGTTCGGTAACTATCACATCATATTTACCAGATTTACCTATTAGAAGCATTCTTCTCTTTATTTCATCTGTAATGTGAGGGATAATCTGAACCGTTTTGCCAAGATATGCTCCCTGACGCTCCTTGTCTATTACAGTTCTGTATATCTTACCTGTTGTAACATTGTTTGCCTTGGACGTATAGACTCCAAGGAACCTTTCGTAGTGTCCCAAGTCAAGATCAGTTTCAGCGCCATCCTCTGTTACAAAACACTCTCCATGTTCATATGGGTTAAGAGTGCCAGGGTCTACGTTGATATAGGGGTCAAATTTTTGAATTGTTACAGCTAATCCTCTTGCTTGCAATAATTTAGCTAAGGATGATGCAATAATACCTTTTCCCAGGGAAGAGGTAACCCCTCCCAAAACAAATACATACTTGGTGCTCATAAATATTAAGTCGGATTGTTATTCAGGGATACAAAGGTAAACGAAAATTAATCTTTTTCCCAATTTAATCTCTATTTTTGCTGTGGAAAATTGAATTGAAGGATTACTAATATGATAAGTTACAGAGAGAATCTTAGGGTAAAAAGTTACGAAACAGATATTAATGCAAATCTGAAAATTTACTCTTTTATGAATTATGCCCAGGAGATTGCCGGTCTGCATGCAGATTCTCTTGGTTTTGGATACGATAGCCTTATAAAAGAGAGCGTAGTCTGGGTTCTGTCGAGAATTCACGTAAAATTCATCCGATTACCCAAATGGGGAGATGATATTTCTGTTGAAACATGGCATAAGGGAAGTGACCGGTTATTTGGATTCAGAGACTTTGAGGTGCTGGACAATTCCGGTGAGCAGATGATTCTGGCAACATCTTCATGGTTAATAATCAATACCACCTCAAGGAGACTGCAAAGGCTTGATAATATCATGGGAGAAGGTTCCCTTGGATATAACCCGCGAAATGCTATTAAAGAGGCGGCAGAGAGACTTGTTTCGCCAGCGGAAATGGAGTATACAGGCAAACGGGTGGTAGCCTTCAGCGATGTAGATATTAACAGACACACCAACAATGCCAAGTATATAGAATGGGCATTGGATTGGATAGATAAGGACCTCGTTACCAAAATGAAGGTTACCGATATGTTTATCAATTTTAATGCAGAGAGCAGACTTGGCGAAGAGGTGGAATTCTACAGAGCGATGGAAGTGGGTAATGGAAACTGCGGAGATGACCGCGGTAAGTGTTCCGTATTTATTGAGGGCAAACGAGAAACTACCTCAATATTTCAGGCAAAACTGAAATATACAACTTAACCTGCCTATAGATCGAGCTTACGTTCTATATAGCCGGAAAAACTCTCTGTTCTGGGTTTGTAATCGCTGTCAAACAGCGTAGAAGAGATCAAAAAATCTGCAGTTGACCTGTTTAATGCCGTAGGAATATTGTAAAGGCTGGATATTCTTAAAAGAGCCTTTACATCTACATCGTGTGGTTGTGGCTGCATAGGATCCCACAAAAAGAAGAGCATATCTACCTTGCCTTCACAAATAAGAGAGCCCAGTTGCTGGTCACCTCCGAGAGGTCCCGATCTCAGAAGTGTTATATCAATTTCAGGATCGTCCTTTTTGTAGTTCTTTGTAAGTGCCGCCTCCACCATCCTTCCGGTAGTTCCGGTACATATGAGCTTATGCCTTAATAGGGTTCCCCTGTTAAATTCGACCCATTCGATAAGGTCCTTTTTTCTGTTATCATGCGCAACCAGTGCAATTGTCATTACTTTCATCGTAACAATATATTTATTTTATCTGTCTAAAGATTTTGCTGCTAAATTTCTGAGTGGTTCACCGGTGAGCCTGTATACCGTCCACTCATTCATTGGGAGAGCACCCATTTTTTTGTAAAATTTTATTGAAGGTTCGTTCCAGTCCAGTACCGACCAATCAAATCTGTCACAATCTCTCTGGATAGCAATTTTTGCAAGTTCTTTAAACATCGCTTTCCCATACCCTTTTCCTCTGAATTCGGGTTGTAAATAGAGATCCTCAAGATAGAGACATGCTCTCCCTTTGAAGGTAGAGAAGTTATGGAAGAATAGAGCAAAACCGATTGGTGTACCGTCCAGTTCCGCAATAAGAACCTCTGCCTGTTTTTTTACGAAAAGGCTTTCGTACAGAATTTCTTCAGTGGCGGTAACTTCAAAACTAAGTTTTTCATAATCTGCAAGGGAGCAGATAAAATCAAAAATCGTTTTTATATCGTTCTCTTTGGCTATTCTGATTCGAAAACTCATAATAGTTGGTTTTGCATGGAACTTTTGGATACCCATTAAGTGAGCGGAACGTAAAAAACTGTCAGCGAAAAAAAAAGAACCGGTTTTGCCGGTTCCTTTTAGTAGCGGAGGCAGGACTCGAACCTACGACCTTTGGGTTATGAGCCCAACGAGCTACCAACTGCTCCACTCCGCGATATATTTCTTTATTACTAATTCATCTTGAATTGGGATACAAAGATAGATCAAACCATAGGATAATACAAATTTATTTTTATATTTAGCCTGTATCAGAACTTAATAATCAATTTATCAAGCAGTTGATCTTTTGACAATGTTATCTGTTCCCCTGAAACAAGGTTTTTAAGGTTCACATTGCCCTTGCTCATCTCATCCTCTCCCACTATAACCATATATTGGATTGACCTTTTGCCGGCATACTCAAACTGCTTTTTCAGTTTTGCATTCTCTGTGTAAATCTCGGCTACTATTCCCACCTGGCGAAGAGACTTTAAAAGTGGAAGTGAGTAGGTGACCTCCTTGTCTCCCAGGTTTGTAAACAAAACTTTCGTCCCTTCAACAGCTTCAGATGGAAATTTGTTCAAAGTGAGCAGAACATCATAAATTCTGTCTGCTCCGAACGATATCCCTACTCCCGGCATATTTGGTAATCCGAAAATTCCGGTGAGATCATCGTAACGACCACCTCCGCAAATACTTCCCATATCAGTATCTTTTGCCTTTACTTCAAAGATTGCCCCTGTATAGTAGTTTAGCCCTCTTGCCAATGAGAGGTCAAGCTCTATCTCCTGACTAACCCCTGCGCCTTCTATAAGTTCAAATACCTTTTCCAGTTCATCCAGCCCGAGCGTACCGATCTGGGAAGATGAAAGGATTGGTCTCATTGCAGAAAGTTTTTCAAAAGTTGTACCCTTAAGGTTCAAAATCGGTTCAATCGTACCTATTGCCTTTTCGTCCAGCCCTTTTGATCTCAGCTCCTCCTTTACTGCCTCAATGCCTATCTTGTCAATTTTATCAATTGCCACGGTAATGTCCATTAACTTATCGGAGTGGCCGATAATCTCAGATATCCCGGACAATACTTTACGGTTGTTTATCTTAATGCAGACATCAATATCAAGTTTGCGGAAAACCGTATCTACAATCTGGACAAGCTCCAGTTCATTGAGCAGTGATTTGCTACCGATAACATCTACATCACATTGATAGAATTCGCGGTAACGACCCTTCTGTGGTCTGTCTGCCCTCCATACAGGTTGTATCTGATACCTTTTGAAAGGGAAAACCAGTTCGTTCTGGTGTTGAACCACAAAACGGGCGAAAGGTACAGTTAAATCATACCGCAGGCCCTTATCGCACACCTTTACAGATAATGAGTTGCTGTTGCCAAGCATAGATGGTTCTATACCGGCAAAAGCATCTCCTGAATTCAGAACCTTGAAAAGAAGCTTGTCTCCCTCCTCTCCATACTTGCCAAGAAGAGTAGATAGGTTTTCCATCGCCGGGGTCTCAATGGGAGAGTATCCGTAAAGTTTGAAAATATTGCGGATAGTGTTAAATATGTAATCTCTTCCGGCCATCTCTTTTGGTCCGAAATCTCTTGTTCCTTTTGGTATTGATGACTTTTGTGACATTTTGATCTGTTGTTTAGTTTGATGGTGAAAGATACTTGTGTATGGCAGCAGCAGCCTTACGTCCTGCTCCCATGGCAAGTATTACTGTAGCCGCTCCGGTTACTGCGTCACCTCCGGCAAAAACTCCGGAACGAGTTGTTGCTCCATCTTCAGAGGCCACCAGCCCGTTCCATTTATTAGTTTGGAGACCGGGTGTAGTGGAGGCGATAAGTGGGTTGGGAGATGTTCCCAGGGACATTATCATTACATCGGCCTCAATATCAAAGTGCGAATCGGGTATTGGTACCGGAGAACGTCTGCCGCTCTCATCCGGATCGCCAAGTTCCATTTTTATGCATCGTAACCCTTTTACCCACCCCTTATCGTTGCCCAGCACTTCTGTCGGGTTTGTGAGCATACGGAAGACAATACCTTCCTGCTTTGCATGATGAACCTCTTCTATACGAGCTGGGAGTTCCTTTTCTGTTCTTCTGTATACAACCGTAACCTCTGCTCCAAGACGCAGTGCTGTACGTGCAGCATCCATCGCCACATTGCCGCCGCCTACAACTGCGACCCTCTTGCCCACATAAATCGGGGTGTCATAAGATGGATCGTAGGCACGCATCAGATTATTTCTGGTTAAAAATTCATTTGCAGAGAGAACACCGTTAAGGTTTTCACCCGGGATGCCCATAAATTTGGGGAGCCCGGCACCGGAACCTATGAAGACAGCTTTAAAACCCTCTTCATCCATAAGAGAATCAATAGTAACTGTTCTGCCTACAACAATATTCGTCTCAATTTTTACTCCAAGGGCCTTTACATTGTCTATCTCATATTTTACTACACTCTCTTTGGGCAGACGAAACTCAGGGATACCATACTGCAACACCCCCCCTGCCTCGTGAAGAACCTCAAAAATGGTAACATCATATCCCATTTTTGCCAGATCGGTAGCACAGGCAAGGCCGGCAGGACCGCTTCCTACAATTGCTACTTTTACTCCGTTTGAGGGTGCCTTATCCGTGAATTTCACACTATTTTCCCTGCTCCAGTCTGCAACAAAACGCTCCAGTTTTCCAATTGCAACAGCCTCACCCTTTACCCCCAGTATACAAGATCCTTCACACTGACTCTCTTGTGGGCAAACCCTTCCGCAAACAGCAGGCAGAGAGCTGTCCTGAGCAATAATACCGGCAGCCTCTTTAAAGTTTCCGGCCTCAAGCGCAGCAATAAATTGTGGAATCTGAATGTTCACAGGACAGAAAGTAACACAAGACGGTTTTTTACACCCCAGACAGCGTGAAGCCTCAAGCATAGCCTCCTCCTGGTTGTAGCCAAAGGATACTTCGGCAAAATTCTTTGCTCTCACTGCAGGATCCTGCTCTCTTACAGGTACTCTTGGTATCTTGTTTCTCATTGCAATCAAATATTAATTTAATCTTTATCCAATCCTATCCTGCACTTGTGGTCCGCCTCTGCCTCAATGCTTTTATACATCATTTGCCGACGCATAGCCTCTTCGAAATCCACCTGGTAGGCATCAAACTCAGGTCCATCCACACAGGCAAATTTTGTCTTCCCCCCAATAGAAACCCGGCAGGCACCACACATACCGGTGCCGTCTACCATCAAGGTATTCAAGCTCACAATCAGAGGTATTCCATAAGGTTTTGCTGCAAGGGTTACAAACTTCATCATAATCATAGGGCCAATGGCCACTGCCTGGTTATACTTGATCCCACCATTAACGTTTCCTGCATTTACTCCATCCAGCAGCTCTTTAAGTGTGTCGGTTACAAGACCTTTTCTCCCGGCAGATCCGTCATCTGTACAAATATAGAGGTTATCACAGACTGCTCTCATCTCCTCTTCCAATATTATCATATCCTTGTTTTTGGCACCGATAATGACATCGATTTTTGCACCTTTTGAGTGGAAATATTTAACCTGAGGATAGACGGGAGCTGTACCCAATCCACCGGCAATAAAGAGAAATCTTTTATTTTTCAGTTCAGAATCTGTCATATGGATAAATTCCGAAGGTCTGCCCAACGGACCAACAAAGTCAGTAAAGGATTCTCCCTCCTGCAGATGACAAATCTGACGACTTGAAGCACCAACAACTTGTGTAACAATGGTTACCGTTCCTCTCGCTGAATCGTAATCACAGACTGTCAATGGAATTCTTTCGCCCTTATCATGTGCGCGAACAATCAGAAACTGGCCCGGTTTTGCCGAGTGAGCCATCCGGGGTGCCTCTACCTCCATAAGGCATATTATGGGAGTCAGGAACCTCTTGGAAAGTATTTTATACATATTTTACAGAAATTTCAGAAATTAACTGCGAAGTTAAAAAATGTGAACGATAAATTAATACAATCGGTCGAAAGTATAGCCAAGTTTTTTGAGGCGTTTTACTACTTCGTCCAGCCTGTTGTACAATTTGTCTGTCCGCTCGTTCACCACACCCGGATGGATCAGGATTATTGCTCCGCTGAGACCATCCGATTTTTCGAAGCTGAATAGTTTGTCTATCAGTTCCTGACTAGACTTGTAGCTCTTCATAGACGGTTCTGTATAGTCGGCCGGGGTAGCAGTACCTGGTGTGTAATTAATCGACTTCAGCCCCATTCTTGCAGCAACATATACCGACTCCTTGTTGTAATGCTCGTATGGAGGCAGGAACCATGACGCTGCCGATGGTTCAATCCCGAACTTTGCGAGTTCTGCAAAGTTGTTTCTCAAATCATGCGCAATACTATCCTGAGTGAGCA
>Ga0172381_10000519_pt1 | contig 46534 bp, 77 predicted proteins | sample Leawel6488metaG_FD_119754 | JGI IMG/M metagenome (GOLD analysis project Ga0172381, IMG submission 119754) | Leachate microbial communities from a municipal landfill in Southern Ontario, Canada - Leachate well 64-88 metaG | ecosystem: Engineered > Solid waste > Landfill > Unclassified | place... | reverse complement strand
GGGAGATAAGTCAGTAAAATAGTTAACAACCCCACAAAGTACAATAGTATCAAAAGTTTCAAATAGAGGAACGTCAGCGACGTCACTAACAATAAACCTCCCACTAGGAAAGTTCTCCTCTGCCTCCAAAATAGCGTTCTTAGAATAATCAACTCCTGTAACATCTTTATTAGTCCCTTCCCAAATACAAGCAGGTCCGCAGCCAAGATCTAGGATCTTTCCTGTAGACTTTTCCTCTATAAGATCCCAAAACAGTCTATGATGCTTCCTATAATTAATATAAGGTCGTGCCCATAGACTGTCCCAAGATTCTTTAAACTTCCATCTTTCCCAATCCATATTAGGCCATCGTAGTTGTCGATGACGAAGAAGTAGAAGACGAAGTAGTACTAGACGTTGAGCTACTTGTAGAAGTAGAACTCGTCGAAGACGAAGTTGAACTTGTACTTGAGCTGGTTGAAGATGTAGTACTAGACGTACTCGTAGACGTACTAGTAGTACTGGAATTAAACTGTGTTAAGAGTCTCTTCCATACTGCTGTTCTCCCACTTGTAGAAGTCTGAATATACATTCTTCTATCCCCAGAGTGCCAAACCACCTCTCCACTTGCCCATTCTACGGAATCAATATCATTTGAAGAAATTCCGTAATAAGCAGCAGGAGTAGCTGGAAGACTAGAGACTACTTGTAAGTTCATTGTCGCATCCAAGCGACTAAATTTTGTTACACCCATATTTTTCCTTACTAATTAAATACTAAGCCATCGTAGTTGTTGACGATGTTGACGTTGAACTCGAAGTCGTTGTTGACGTAGATGTAGATGTTGAAGTTGCAAACTGTGTTAAAAGTCTTTTCCAAACAGCCGTAGTGCCACTCGTAGAGGTTTGAATATATATTCTACTGTCCCCAGAATGATAGACTACCTCTCCACTCACCCACTCTACAGAGTTGACGTCATTAGATGCTATTCCATAGTAAACACTAGGAGTAGCTGGCAAACTGGTAACTACCTGAAGGTTTGCCGATGAATCCACACGATCAAATTTTGTTACACCCATAATAAACCTCTCTTAACGAATGAAGAGCTACTAGGCCCCAAAGGACCTTTCGCTCTTCATCTAAATATCAAATTAATACTAACTAATCAGTGTAAGCTGCACCTGCACCTTTGGATCCCCAAACACCTCTCCAGTCGCTCCATCCAAGAGCAAATCTTACTCTTACCTTGTAAAGTGCTGCGTCGGAATCAAAAGCGTAGTCTGACTTGAATTCAGGTCGAATTCTCCAGAACCAATTAAGCATGTGGTTACTCTTGTCTGCCAAGAACCATGCTGTCGTAGATGTTAAATATCTCCAAGCCATTACCTTAAACACTCCCTCGTAAATATTTACATCGTTGTTACCTGAACCTGGTCTAAGCGTAGACTGAGTTAGGATTTGTGCTGATTTTCTTAAATCAACTGGAACGATAAGCGTATCGGCCATGAAATTAACTATCTGACCCTTATCGTTAAGAGCTTTCTCAAGTGCAAGTCTCCCTGTCTCAAGATTTGGCTCTGTAAATGCAATACCTGTTGCTGAAGCATTGGATTGAGCTGTTCCACCGTCTGCTCTAGTATGTCCTGTAGAACAAAGTGGTTTACCGTCTCCGTAGCTTGTATAAGAGGTTGAAAATGCATTATTGAAAACATTAGCTGCATGAAACTCAGTTGTGTAAACTACTGACTTAGCGAGTGCTTTTGGCATTCTGCTGATGACATTGTGTTGGTCATCCTCAACAAGTTCCTGTGAAACCTTAAAGCCTTTTGTATACTTTAAGTGAGTGTAGGATGTTTTGAACATCTTTACAGGATCTTCGTAGTCTAGTGCCCCCATTTCATCTGTCTGAACCATCTTTCCAAAGCCAGTCGTACCAGAATCGGTCTCTTGGTCTCTATCAGAGGTTAAAACATTGAAAATCTCAGGCATCATCTGAGGCTCAGCGTCATATCGATCAAAGAATATAGCCCTTAAACTAGGGTCTAATTCGTCTTTAAATTGTGGTCTAATTGCTGCCATATATAATCCTCAAATTAAATAAATACTTTAAGCCTGTGCGTATGGATCCAACATACTCTCGGCTATTCTAAAGAGACCTTTGGAAGCATCTCCATCGCTATCTGGATCTAAACCAATTAACTGAAATTGCCCTGTCGTATCACTTGCAGAACTATAGTTAATGCTATCTTCGTCAGTTAAGTCAAAGAACTGCATTAAATTAGTTGTGGCAAGGTCGGAAGCAACGTCAATAGAGAACAAAGCATTCTTATCCATAATCACAACGGCCTGTGCCATATCCACTGTTTCATTGTCTGAATCTACTGTCCAAGTATCAGTTGTACTTGAATCTGTAGCGATTGGAAGATGAGTATTATAGGTACATACTCCTTGTACGATACCTAAAACCTCTTCTCCTGCTGTAGCAACAACAACATGACCATCGGAATTTAGCATTACTGCATCACCTACGGTTAACGTATCGCTGTTATCAACAATGAAATAAAACAGGATAGGTTCGTCCTTTGAAATCATCGATTTTCTAAATTGGAATCCTGCCATATATTTCTCCTGAAATAATTACTATATTAAGTATAAGTTCAGCGTCAACATATGACAATGTATTTCACATAGAATGTACGAATATATTTGTTAGAGTTGTTATTTCTTTATCTTTTTTTCTGCCTCTGGAACTCTTTTAGACTCCACGTCTTTGGCTTTATTTGCCTCTTCGGCCTTCTTAGGATCTACTCCTAATTTATCCGCCCAGACTTTCTGCTTTGGAGTTAAATTTCCAGTCTCTTCCTCAGTTGGAAGGTTTCTCGAAGACATTGTAGGCATTGAACCTGAAAGGTTTCTATAGGCATCGGCAGCAGCCTCATAGCCATTGTTTTTAACTGCTTTGTCCATAGCTACAACCTTATAAGATTCCTTTAAAACTGTATTTAAAGTCTCAATAGGTGCTGTCTGTACTGATTGGCCAAATACATTTAAATGAGCCTCAATATTTCTTCTTGCTTCTTTTCTTTCCTCATCTGGTAACTGATCTATACCAGCCTTTTCTTCAAAATCCTTAATAACCTGCTCCCTTTGGGTAGCTGTTACTTTGTTAAGCTTCTCGTCAACCTCTTTAATCTTTCCATTATCCATATCATCAGCCACCTCCTTCGTTGGCTTTTTTTCTGGTTGCTCACTAACTGGCTCTCTTTCAGGAACCACGGGGCTTCCATAAATTTTTGCATACTGTTTTTTTAAGGTTTCTAAACCTTTAGGATCCTCCTTAGTCCAAGCATCTACAACATTACCTAAGATGTCAGCTTGTTTTAAAGCCTCCTCCATCTTTTCTTTTTCTTTTGTAAGATCACCTAATTTCTTTTCTAACTCTTGGGATTTTTTCTCGAATGGATTTTCTGAAATAGTATCAATTTCTTCTTTTTTTTCGTCTGCCATAAAGACCTTTCTCGGATGCAAGCAGTGCACTCCCCGAAATAAATATTAACTTATACTAGCACTTAAACACAATGTCTGCTAGAACTACTGACCTCTTAGACTCTCAGGAGCACCATAGAAGGCTCCCCATCCTTGCTGTTCTTGAATTAATTTTGCCATCTGAGCATTTAACTCAGGATTATAAAGATCCTTATAATTAGTGATCCCTAGTGAACTTAAAACTTCTCCCATTCTAGACGCAAAATCCTGGTATGTTCCACTATTTATAGGAAACAAACCTATGTCCGTACTGCCATTCTCATTGTAATTAATAGACTCTGGGTTATACCCAAGGTTCTCTCCCCCGTAATCTACCCCATATTTACCCTGATAAGAAGGTGTTCCCCACCTTAGCACTTGCTCTGCCTGTGGTGCTAAATCGGGTCCGAAGACTTTTAATAAAAGATCTGTATAAGGATTGGTTGAAGGTCGGCCCATCTGCTCCCAAGGATTAACTTGATAGTCCTGAGTAGCCGTAGCTTGAGCTGGGGCCTGATAAGACTCTGCTGGAGTAGGTTGAGTTGGGGCTTGATAATCGGAAGGATTGGCTTGGGGTTTGCTTACGTACTGACTTGCAACCATCTGTGGTCCATTTTTAACCACTGTGGGACTTCCACGAAAAAACTGAACTATGTTATTTAAAGCATCCCCTAGGATATTAGAATCCACTTTCCTCCTGACTTAATCTTTTTAATTCCCTGTCAACAAATTGAATTAAATATTTAAAAGCCAGTGCTTGAGCTGATTCTTTAGCATGTAAAATTGAAAAATTAGGATTCTTCTCATCCAGATTATAAGCAACACTCATTCTATTATCTATATAAAGTTGCATAACGATTTTTAAAGCTGCCCATTCAGGCATCTCCCTTAGATTATTAACTTTTTCTAATACCTCCAAAGGTATAGTAAGTTTCTTTATTTGAGCTATCTTTTTAGTGTCTATTTTAGCCATTTAAACCGTTAGGAACGCCTTCTGATCCTACCATCCTTCCAGGCATAGAAGCCTTCGCCTCGCCCTGCATGATACCTCCGCCGACATCCCCTTTAGATCCTGGAGACATTGGGTCGAGTCCATTTTGTTCAGGTCTGACATCAGGAGATCCCTGACCTCTCATTTTTATAGCCGCATCTTCCTCCATTATGTGTTTTGCAATATTCTGTCCTATTTCTGGCTTATCTTTCAACGCCTGAATGAACTTTGGCGAAGAAATGAATGCCAGGTGAACTCCTGTATGCTCGGAGGTGGCATACGGGGTTCCAGAAAGAGCCTTTCCTTTTAAAAATGCTTCATTTTCTCTATTTGCCATCTCTAAAAGTACCGCAGGGTCGATGGCTTGCCCTTGTCCCTGACCTTCGGCCTCGGCTTTAAAATCATCTGGGTCAAAATCGTTAATTTCTGATAATTTATCTGCGGATTTACCAACATCGTAGTATCCATTTGCAACTGCTGCCTGAAACACTGGATGTTGCATAAATTCCCCAACCTTTTGCTGTAATAACGGCTTGGAAAGTGGGAATGTAGGCTCAGATGTGAGTCTGATGTCATATTTTGTATATAAAGGAATAATATATTCAGGTTTAACGTCAAAAAAGTTCTCACCTTTTGACTTTTTCTCAACCATTTGTCCATCCGCAGTCATCTCTAGAGCGACATCCTGGGTTACTATCCTTCGATAGTTATCCGCCTCGTCCCCTAAGATACGTTCTATGTTAGGTGCTGAATAGTATTGAATGATATTTGGTACTCTAAGTCTTAAAACATCAACTAAAAGCTCTCTACAGACGTTCCAAACCTTTAATTGAAGGGTTTTCATCGTTGATTCTTTATTTATAGCAGCCTCCGTGGCTGTTCCTGATGGTTGAGGGTTCAAAACTCCCGTAACCTGTCTTCCATCTTCTTTTAAAAGTCCCTCTTCCTGGTAAGATGAGGTGTTAATTTGGCCATGGTCTACTTGTTTTACCGCATTTGGGTCGTCGACTGGTATATAAGAGGAGGGATGTATGATGTTATTCTCATCATCTAAAGTTTCACGATTAGATACTAAAAACTGACTAAATATATTTAAATGTTGCTGGTCGAGTCGCATTCTTCTTATTGTAGTAAGCTCGTCTTGAATCGACTCTAACAGTTCAGGTTCTCCTCTTGCCCAGAACCCGTTGAGTCTTTTAACATCCGAAGCTTCAGCAAAAGGAAGTTGCTTATGATTATATGGATTTGGACCATCACGAATAACAATATCGTTTGCTAAAATAATAAGTTTATCTGGGTATCTTGACCAGTAGAATAGAATCTCTACTTCGTCGTCACTCATACCTTTAACTGGGGAATAAAATTGATAGTATTCGGCTGCATCTGAGATTACGCTTGTTGGTTTTACATACTTAGTTGCTTTAAACTGATCCCAAATAGAATCTTTAAACGACTCCATGAAAGCGTCATAACCCATGATGTATCTTCGTATACAATCTTTAGCTTTATATCGACCTCGATTAATAGTTTTTGCAGCAGGGTCAATAAAAAAATCCCTAAGATTAATACACTCTCCGTAGACGTCGTTATAATCATAAATCGTTTTCTCTTCGTAATCTTCAATTTGTTTTTCTGGGTCGAATTTTTTCAAAACTTTAACTACTCTTTTATCAATCCAGTAGTCCTCTTGCCAAATAGCTTTCCCTAGAACGAGCATGGATTTTAAAGTATCTTGAATCTGTAAATCCCCATCCCCGACTTCCCAAGTATAGTCTACGATATGATTCATAAGCTTGGCTTTCATCTTATCTTCTTCACCACGACCTGCGACTATTGGTCTTATAGTCTGCCCTACGATTTCAGAAAGGGCTCTTTCAACGATAGTTGTAGTAAAAGGTGGAACGATGTCGGACTGCCAATCATCTTCGGATTTTGCAGGTCTCCATGCCTCGTATTGTTTTTCCCATTTATCCCATAGTGATTCTAAAGATTTGCCGTTTACTATACGGCCATTTTTCATGTCAGTGTATCTTTTATATACCTGTTGTCGATCAAATTGGATTTTATCGTCAGGTTTGTAATCCTGAGTTATTTTAGCATCGGCTTTGTTTCTAAATTCAATCATACATTATAAGTATAACTTAACTATGCAGGATAGCGACTCTTATATCCGCTATGTTCTCTTTCCTCAAATTTTTTAACAGGAAATGCGACTTCTAGCCCAAACGAAAGGGCATCACAATTATGAACCAAAATATTATTCGCAATAAATTCGTGAGAGTCTTCCACTAATAAATTATAAACTTTTCTTTTTCCCAAAACCCTGCAATCTAGCGTGCTCTCTATGCCAAGCCCTTCCTTCTTCACTCCCATGCCATTTAGACGCTGCAATACGTGCAATCTCAATATTTTTTTTAGACGTTTCCACTCTTTCTGGCTCCAAAGAGTGCAGTCTTGCATGATCTGAGAATTTAAGCATAGCCAAGTTTGAAATTTCATTATTGGACGAATCGCCATCCTTGTGATGAATAATATAACCTTTAGGAATTTCCCCAAAATTATCAATCCATATCTGCCTATGTAATGCAACGGGTGGAGCAAACTGTTTATCATGCTTCCAGAAATATACTCTAAACTGCCTTCTCTTTGACTCTGGATATCTATGATATTTTTTTCCTCCATACATAATAGTTTCTCGTTCCATATGTATAGTATATCAGATGCTTCTAAACTATCAAATCTTTTGATTCCTTTAGTTGTTATTAAAGGATGATTTGGGGTTGCTGTAATACCAAATCTAGTTATAACTTCTTTCACACCAGTACATTTAGATTCTAAGACCTTTTTTATACCCCCACTTGTATAAACAAAGTCCCCTTTTTTCACGTTCTTAATATTTACATCTCCTAAAACAGTCTTAACTTTCGTGTTACCAACAAAACAAAAATCGTCATTTTTGCCTTTAGGAAAGCGACGAAGCTCGTCCTCAAGATACTTAGTCATTGGATCTGCTTTATTATGGAATACTGTTCCTATCTCATACCTAGGCTCAAGACCTTTAATTCGGTCTTCTTTAGATCTTTCTGTATGCGAAAGCTCTTTTATAGGAAGATGATGACCACGGACTTTCATTTCATCTGTCATGAAAAATCTTAATACTTTTTGAAATGCAGTAGACTCGATCCCCGTAGTTATAGGCTTCCACTTTGTATCCCAGTTAAAAATCTGATCTATTAATTTTTTAGGATTTACCTTATCTCTCCAAAGATCAAGTATGTACCAACAGTTTTTATTATCTACTCCAATACATACCATGGCCGAGTAATCCGCTTCCTTGGATTCTGAGATTGCAGGATCAACTAAAACGAATTTATTTAATTGAAGACCTTTTAAATCCGAAGGTTCATAGTATCTAAATTTTTTAAACGTAGCATTTTCTTCTGGTACGGGATCCAAAAGATATTGTGCTGCAAAGTGACTCATACCTTGTTGCCTTTTTAACCCGTCTAGGACGTTCCACGTCAAACGTGTTGGAAACAAAAGCTCGCCTTTTCCCCACTCCCCCGTGTACGCAGGAAGGCACATAACGGCGAAGTCTCCAATAATCTGAGTATCAGGATCTTGAATCCACGAGTAAAGATCAGACTGGTGCCAAGTCGTTCCGATCACGATTATAGGCTTATGCCCATTTTGATCTGGGTCAACCAAATCCAGTACGTCCTTATAGAAATTTAAAACTTGGTTAATTCTATCCATCGTTCCAATATTATCTCTATTCACAAGGTCGTCTAATATAGCGTAGTCAAAGTGCTTTCCTGTGTAATTCGAACCAACACCTAACGCTGTAACTGTGGGTTCTTTAGATCGATACGAATCGGGAGTGGGGACCTGAATTGCATCTTCTTTCCACGTTGGAGCGTTTGTAGCAAGGTCTCCAAATAAATTTATATATTCTTCATTTTTTTCTAAAACGTCCTTAACCTGACCTAAAAACGTGACAGCCATAGGATAAGTTGCATTAGCAATTAGTCCTCTTGAATTAGGATTTTGGGCAATCCTCCATAACGGGTAAGAGACGGTGACAACAGAACTTTTAAAACAACCTCTAGGAAGTAACAATAAGATCTTTTTAGTACTTATGTTTTTTTGGATAAAGTCGCAGACTGTCTTATGTAACGGTTCATAGAGGTCGGGCCATTTCATAACTTCTTTATTAAACAACCAGAAATTTTTTTTAAACCTTCTACTATCAAGCTCCTTTAAGATTTCATCCATTTCTTTTATTTCAGCTATCTTTTGGAGCCTTTCGGCTTGCGTCATCATTCTTTCTGCCATATTAAACTATAATTGAAGTATCCGTTTTTTTATCCGATAGTAAAAGACCTTTTAATGAGTCGACTGTATTTTCCATCTCTACTGACAGGAGTCCGACAGCATTAATATCCATCTCCGAGTTATAACTAGATCTTACAGCTTTGATAAACACCTTTCCGTTGGGAGCTTTTAAAACGAATAAAATGCCCTCTTGAGTAAAAAAGTGTTTCCCATATATATTAAGAGATCCATCCTTAGTTGGGATGCAATGATACTCAAAACCTATAGGAAAGTCCTTTTGCATCAATAAATACATACCCCACTCCGCAAGGTTAGCTCGATATGATTCGTGAGAAAGCGTATTGGCAACGTAATCGGCTGCTTCTTCCTTTTTAGCTTTAGAGTCTTTTAACTTTTGGGTCTCCTGGGCGGCCACATACTCTGGACCAGAATCCTTATCAGTTTGTAATAAATCGTAATCCCCTTCTTCAGCTTCCGCTTCTTTTCGCATCTTTTTACCATGCTTTTTTTCTATCTCATCTAAGGGGTCTTCAAAATTCTTAGATTTGAAAAGAGATGCTTTTTTAAAATCGTTGGACATAGTATTTTTTTAACATATTACAAATCCATGCAGCTTGTTTTTCTTGTGGTAAAAGGGAGAGAGTGTGATAAGGTGTTCCTTCAAAGTTTCCATCTAGTCTAATGTCGTAAGTCGACCAGTCAGCATTAGATAACTGTGTGATGAATTCTTTAACTGAAATTAACTCTTTCTTCTCAATTATGACATCAACTAAAACAGGAGTAATCGTGTAGCGACGCCAAGGATGATTAGACTTTGGCTTTTGCCAATTCTTAGAGTGATGTAGCTCAGTGACCGTTTCGTGTAGTTCTGTAATCGACTGCTTCATCTTCCTCCTCTAAAGCTTCTAATTTAATTATTTCATCTGTCTCAGGTTCAGTTAAAATCTCGTCAAAAACATCATCTTCGGGTAAAACTACCTCTGCTCCGCAGGAAGGACAATATGTTACGGGTATGCGTGCTACTCTTACAACGTCCTCTGGATCATAGTCAAACTTATCTAGGCAAGAGTCGCAGACCATTTTCATTACATTACTTATATCACAGAAATTAAAAACCCCCAATAGTTAAATTAGGGGGTTAGTTGCGTTGTGATCTTCCAATTAAAAAGATCATTGTTACGGGCTAAAGTTAGTATTTGTTCAAAAATATTTGGAAAACTCGTACCTGTAAACTCCATACTGAACTCACACGCCTTTAAATCGATCAGGGTAAATAGAACTGTAATTTTCAGCATACCTACCTCCTGTAATAAGTATAACTCTTAAGTAGCTTTTAAATACTCTTTTAAAGAAGAAATAATATGCTTATTACACATTGGTTTTGAGACCCACTCGCCATCCTGATAGACTTTACCTGTACCCGTGGCTTCTTCATAACAAGAAGGAACAGAGCATTTAGAAGTTGGTATTTGATTAGTAGGTCCATATAATGGTCGTGGATGGGTCTGTGAGACTGTAGGAGGCTCTGAGATAATCTTTTCAATCTTTTTTGACTCTACCACCGCAGATACTAAAACGAGTGGTTGACCAAGTCTTGTAACAGTAAATGGAAGGTCTTTAACCTCTTTGTTAAAACTTCTTAATAATTGACGAATGTTAATAAATCTCACTAAATTTTATCATACCTTCCACATAGAAAATTAGTATAATTATTAAAGTATCTCTGTTGTATTTTTAGGTATTCAGGATCATTAAAAAGCCCCATCACCATAAGTTTCCATTCAAGATCTGTTAGTTGTAAGGTAGTTATATATTCTTTTATCATTTGTTTCCTTTCAATAATCCAGGGTTTTCGTAAATATTTCCTATAACTTTGCATTTCCACCAATCCCTCTCAGATTTCATTCTAAAACCAGTTTCTAGATCGTCCCAGAATACAGGACAGATAACGTGGTAATCGTCCTCCAAAATATCACTCTCGAATATTTCTTTATTGTCTATATCTCTATGGCCTATATATTGCATGAATACATATTCCCCATAGGTGACTGAACCACCATTAAATATTCCATTTATTGACATTCTATTGGGGTATGAACCGTCTTCCCCATAATCATCAGATTCCCCCCATACCTCTGGCGTATAGGTCATCTCTTTTTTTTCTGTATCCCAAGCTCTAAATTTGATTTCTCTCATAATGGCAATGAAACTTCATCCTCATACACTTCCTTCATAGTTCCATCTTTAAAACGTATTAGACAGCACCCAAACGAAAAGTCTCCCATTCTGTCGGTCCTTTTCCCCAAAATTTCAACTTGTTCCCATTTACCTTCAGCATACTGATCGCTATTCCAAAAGTGTTTAGCTCTAGCTACTAATTCACCTTGTCTTTTATAATAGCCTGTCTTCATTTAATAACTCCAGTAAGAATTAGATACCCAAGGATGCATAGGGCTGAGCAAGATCCTAGAAGAGCTGGAAACTTATCGCTACTTTCAACCTCAATACCCAACCCAATAAACAGGATAAGCCAGAATAAAGTAAGTATTATAACTGCCATTGGTATAAAAAGTAGAATTGCTAATATAGTCATTTATCCTTCTTTCCTAGTATATAAACAATTACCATAGCGGACTCATTTACACAGATAGACTTATCAATTATCTTAAACCCATCAGCTAAAGCTTGGCACAACTCATGACTGCTAAAATCCTCTCCAACTATTTTAGAATCAGCTTTCCTACTAACAACTTGGGTAAACATATTTATATTCATATACCGTGTAGTATAGATGATTTTGGACTGTTGTCAAGCGTTTGTTTGACTTATACCCTGGAAAATATGATTTTTGCATATTTTTGATCTGGACGATGGACGATTGGCATTTAAGGTTGATTTGACAAGGGGTCGATTCTGAAAAAATATATCGCATACTTACGAGGTCCTTACCGTTACTTTTACTTAACCAAATGGGGTGTATGGGGGTAGCTATAGGTTAATGTATATATACTATAGGACAAATGACTAATTGTCATATGGCTAGACATACATACAATATGTTGTAGCTGTAGGGTATTGTTGTAACACGTCGTTAATTGTGTATTATACGACGTCTACAATTTGAGTATCTGCATTCTGTTGAATACGCTTAGCACGATCCATCGCAAGGTCATTAAGTTCTTTATCACTCTTACCATCAAACACATACTTTATGCTTTCATGCTGGGATCTTTTGATGTTGTTTGGAAACCAATTGAATAGCTTGAATAGTGTTTCAAATCCTTTTATTGAGTCTGAATTCTTAGCCTTCTCGCCAATTCCTGCCAATGTGGCTTCTGTGAACTTTTCGAAGACTTTTTCTTTGCTTAATCCTGCTTTTTCAAATCCACGCATTATTTCTTCTGCTACCAATGGTTTCCGAATATTTTCAGTTGCAACAGTATTTGCTACGTCTGCATTCTTAACGTCATAAACCTTTAACGCTGCTTGTGTCCCATTGCCCTTATTAGCAACATATTCCTGGGCAAACAACTTTTGTTTAACAGTCAATCGCTGCGGCTTCATACCATTAGGCATTGGTCTTTTGGTCAAATCCAATGGACTATCAAAACTATGAGGATTCATGATTGCCTCCCCACTCTTTTTACCCTCCACGTTCTCTGTGAGGCTCTGAACACCTTGAGGGATCTTGGAAGACTCTACAATGCCCTGTACTGCATTTTCTGTTGTGTTGGTGAGGTTACTATCATCATTCATATAACCAATTTTACCATACAAAAGAAAGTATTGACAGCTAGTCTATATAGTGTAACATCTATAATAGATAGCAGTTATTTAGTTTGTACCTTGAAATTAAAATCAGGCAGAAAGAATCCATGTTCAATAAAAAAGAACGAGAACAATATAACCAGTACAGACAAGCAGTTTGCGAAAGATTAGGCATCACTAAGAATCAATTCAATTGGTTTAGACGTATTGGAGAGAATATAAGGTTTTTACACGAAGGTTATTGTAACGGTCTTGTCAGCAACGAAGCTGTTCATGAAATTCAACTGGCGGAATGGTATGGCAAAGCTAACAAGAAAGCTAACAGCCTTAAGCTGTATATTTTCTACCAAACAGACCCAAGAGGAGCAACAATATATCTTGATGACAAACCAATACCTTCTAACAACTACACAATCGCTTCTTGTATCTATTAACCTATAAGTAATTTTAGCCTGATTTTATAACTTAGAGATTGACATCGCTAATAATCTCAATTGTTGGCGATGATGAGTATCTAATTCTTTGATAGGTGGGTTAGTCTTGTAGCTCTATGACTACACACTAACATAAATGGAGTGGTTATACCCAACAGCCTACAATTATAATAAGGAGGTGTTAAGTATGAAGAAATTACCAAAGAAAGCAACCATCACAATTATTGGTAGAAGATGGTTTGAGCGTGTCAACGGTAATACTTACCATAGTGTTGAGGTATACGTTAATGGTGAGTTAATAGAACGTCTACCGTTTACTTATGGCTATGGTTCAATGTATATGCAAAATGCAAGGGATATTCTAGCCAAGTACTATCAGTTGCCTATAGGAATAGGAAGTAGACAAAGTTTATGGCACTTGAAGGACTTTGGGTTCACGTTAATTGACAGCGTAACAGATGTAGAGAGGAAGAAAGACCTATAGACTAGTATAAATTTATTGAAAGGTGGTGATTTTGTGATATTAGATAAACAACAGAAAGTGGTAACGTATATCTCAGGCATGGGTATTAGAGCATACGAGATACAACAATACAACAAAGAGTTAAAACATTGGTACGTTGTGGGTGATTGCTCAATATCAAAAGCTTTGATCAAAACTCAAGTACAGCTACACAACATCAAATTAAGTGGGCAACCTGTAGAGGTTAAATAGATTGGAGATTGACGCTGTCCACTTGTAAATCTCGCAAGTGGGTGGCGATGAGTTTCTAAAATTGAAATTGAAAGTAGGTGATTAAATGATAGTAGCAACGCCAGACCTTAAAACTATAACTACGTACTCTACGTATAAAATGTTACGTTTTGAATGGAAGAAACTAGGTAATAAAAAGATGGTGAGATTCTTTAATCATCGTCTATCTGATATGAGGCTTACAAAGTTTAATATTTGTTAGAGAAGTCAGAATCACAGTAACACCATGCTATAGGTTATGCTAACAGTTCTTTGACAACTTAAATTAATTAATTGAAAGATTATAAAATGCTTAAACTATATTTAGTTCAATATGAAATACTAGAAGATAGGAGGATGTCCTTTCTTCAGATTGCCAAAAATGAAGAAGAAGCGTCCCAACTAGTCAAAAAGTATATAGAGAAGATAATAGGCAACATCGGAAAAGTTCATTTCCTTGACCCTATTGAATACTCTAGTGCTGAATACAACGGAGAAACCTACAATATAGAGATAACCAAAGCCAAGTAAGACAAAAGACCGTCTATGATTTACTCATCTGTACCACTTATACAGACATGAAGTATTATAGATGGTTTTTTGATGGACATTAATTATATACTATGGGTTATGCACAAGTGGAAGTATTAGGTAGCTTCTAAAATGGTTCACAACTAGAATGTGCTTGAATTACTTTACAACTAGCGTGTGGCGGAATTACCTATGTGACTTAGATTAGCCAAAACAATAGTTTTCTTTTTAACATAATGTTTTCTACTGTTTAAGTGCATCTTTTGTATATGTTCAGGGTTTCTCCAATAGACTTCTTTATAGCAGGTTCTACATAGCCCACTTCTATTTCTTTTAGGTAAAGGTTCACCACAAGAACACCTCCTTCCACTGTCAACCATAACAAACTCATCTATTGCCATTTCTAAATAGTTTTGTATTGCATAAAAGTAAGTAAGCTCACTCTCCCCCATTTTCCTCTTAACCTCCTTTAATGCTTCCGATTTCTTATCTAAAAAGGTTAGTTTATCTTGTCGTCTCATTAAAATATAGGTAACTTAATACTAAGCCAATGGCAAGTAAAGTAAGTATCACCACATGAGTTATCACTTCTGTCTTATTCTCTTTTATCCACCACAATATCTCTAAATGTATCTTATTATATATTCTCACGATTTCTTCTCCATACCTTCAATTAAAGACTTGGATATGTCAAAACCCTTACTCCAGCCTATTGTAGTCCCTTTAGTTACCACCTTACCTGTTTCTACATCCACCATGTCATATTTAGTTCCTATTGGATTACCGTAGGGGTCTTTGTTTTTATTATTTCCCTTGTATATTCTCGCTTTCCTCCTTCTTGAGATATTCTTCTACCAAGTCTTTGTCCGTAGGGTACATCTCAGTTATTTTCCATGCAGGGTTATCTCTCTGATACTTCCAAAGTAAAAAGTCACACAAGGTTTCCCTGCGTATCTTATTGTCGTCTCTTTCGGACTTACTGTCGTGTTTATTGTCGTCTTTGAGATGAGGGAGAAAGAAGTTCCATATAAGTTTAGGGCTGTATTTCCTGTAATCACCATCTAAAACCTCAAAACTTAGGTCAAACCATTTGTTATCAAACTCTCTCTTTAACTCTATATTATCTTTAGGTTTCCTATTGTATATTCTCATGGTTTAACCTTTTATAATCTAAAATCTTTTACGATACTTCCCACAGGGACAATAATAATATATTCTAACACTGTGTTCGTACCACAATCTAAATAAGTTTCTAGCACAGGTTGCTCGTCTTTCTCCGATATAGTAGTCTGTTCAACAGGAACCTTGTCTAGTTTAAACGAGGAATTAGGTAAAATCTTATAAAAGTAATAATACAGCTCAGTTTTAAACTCCCCACTTTCCTTCCCATCTACTTTTCCATACATTCCCAAACCAGCTAATCCTATAACAAAGCCATTTATATCTCCTGTCATTTTGCCCGATATTGTGCTGTCCTTTGTTACCGAGGTTATTGCTGTTCTCGTGGGATTGGAACTCTCACACTTCTTCACCCTCCCCGACTCAATTTTTGCATCTATACCTCTACGGATTGCCTCATACTGCCTTTTTTCAGTTTGTTGAATAGAAGAGAGAACAAAAAGTTTATAACCTCCGAAACAAATACCAGCTATAAACAATATGCTTATAAGCAGAACAATGATATTTTCTTTATCCATCTTATTCCCTTTCCCTAACTAAATAAATTATTACTTGCCTTTATATATCCATTTCCCAACCTTCATAAGTCTAATAAAGGGAAAAGACTTTCTAAATACTAGTTTCCATCTAAACTCAATGCCTACTGGCTGTGGAACCTTAATTGCCTCCAGGTATATTTTTTCCAATACGTCAAGAGTAAGAGTATTACCTTCAGAGGAGGTTGCTGTGTATTTTGCTAGTTTTTCTGGCGTTATCTTCTTCATCTTATCCTCCTAAACTATAAATACTAACTAACTTGGAGTCGGGGTTGGGATTTACACCCAAATTGGTCGACCAGTCTTAATAGTTAAACGACCCCAACCTAATCCTTAAAGCTATCTTGAAAACTAAGTGGAGGCAGTAGGGAATAGGAGACTTCCAGTTATATTTTTATAGTCTTAATTTGGCGTATACGCCTCTGGTAGTGGGTATCCCTGCAATGGTTTCTCACCTTACGCTGTATTTAAAGCGTAATTACCTCTATTTAGTTTTCAAAGCTATCCTAAGAGCCTCTGTTGGGTGGGGCATCTTCAACCGTTATTGTCTGTTGTAGCTCGTAAACTAGCGTGTGCTACAACTACCCGCTAGTGGATATTAGACTGTCATATGCGTCCCTTTGACCCTACCCACCCATAAAGGCTCACAGCCTACCTTGATAGTTGCGAGCACGCCACCAGTTTCCTGATGAAGTTTACCATCAAGGTAGAGTGTCAGACTTTACTCTATAGTTAGCACAGGTTTGGCTCCCCCTTGAAACATAGGAGAATGTTCAAGAAATGCTAACTCAGTAGGTATAGGTTTTCCACAATGAGGACATTTATCTTTATCCTCATCACTTATTACCTGCATATGTATAGTTTTGCCCTCGCCAGTCCCTACTACTTTAACCAGCTTTCCCTCAAAAAGTAATACAACTCCTGGAGTGGTTACCGTCTTTATTTGTTCTTTAATATTATTTTCCATTGTTAGTCCTTTCCTTACCATTGTTGGTAGGGGATTTGCCAAAAGTCTTTTCGCACTCCCTTTTATATGCTTTTTGAAACTCCTCTGATCTTACTACCCTCTCTAATATCTGAATAAATGTAGGGGTTTCACTCAAAAAGTCTATTGCTCTTAACTTTTTACTCTTATCTATTTGTGTTTTCATGTTCCTCCTCCTTTGGCTGTGTGTTGGTGGTCTTTGACAAGAACCAAACCCTCTTTATTCCGTGCGTGTCTGCAAAATTACTCAGTATGAAGTCCATATTATTCAGCCCCGTCATTTCAAAGGCTTCTATAACAGAAGTTAAATCCCCTTCAAAAAAATCTGATAAGTCTAGACTCATTAAGCTAGTGGTATTTATCTGATGCTGAAAATCCACAAACCACTGTACATCTTTAGTACATACCTTATTTTTCATCCTTGCCTCCTATCTAAATTACTACTTTCCTTTGGTTTCTTTAGTCTTCTACAGCCTATACATCTTTCCCACCATCCGTCTGTGAACATCTCCGTCTTCGAGTAATGACAATCACAGTGGCAGTAACCTATATCTTCAGGACATTTTATTACCCCTTCCTTAGAACTTTGGTGGGATAAATATTTCTTAGCCCATCTTTCATATAATCTAACTTTGCCACTACCATCAACATATTCGGCATCAGTATTATCGTCTATGTACTCGCAAAAGTCCTCAATTATCTTTGCTTCTATATCCCTGTCATGTTGAGATGTTGCGTATTTAATATAATTTTTAACTTCAGGCAACTCATCTAACCTGATTAAGGTGTGTTTAGTGCCACCCTCACCTTTATAATAAAAACCCGAAACCTCTTTACCAATCAGTTTATAAGCTACTCCCTGCAAGTCTTTTACATAAACCTCGTAGGAATAATCGTTCATATCCCCATCAAGTAAGTAGAACTTCCCCAATGATCTGTTTGGCTTTTCTGTCCCGTCTTCTCTTTTAGGATTATCGTAAATCCTTTCAAATATCTCTGTTTTCTTCAACTCCTCTACCTCTTCTACCTTGCTTACTGTTGGGGTTATATTTCTCCATTTTTCAGCATACTCAATAATATCCTCAACATCTTGGCTGGTTATCCAATCATTGTAAACATCAGGTAACATATCATCTAAGGCGTGGGTATCTTCCATGCACCTTGCCATTAGGTATTCTTGGAATGTTTCTTTGGCTGTATATTCAATTTTCTTTATAGTTTCGTCTTTCATAAAGTCCTTTATAGTTCCTTCAGCGATAAAATATACCCAAGTAAGTAGTTGATCTTATTCCCAACACGAATCTCGTCATTTCTAATAATGTTATTTGTTTGTTCTTGGCTTGCTATGTCAGAGATATAGTTTTTAGGCTTCATTTCATCTTTTAAGTCCTCTGCAAGTTTTATTAGTTTTTCTTTGTATTTACTGTTCATAAAGTCCTTTATAGATAAATTAGTTACTTAATACTTCCTTGAAAAATGCCACTATTGCTTTCCGACAAGCCCTAAAGAATCTCCTAATATTAAAGAACAACCTTTTATACCAAACTATTGGCTTTCTTACACTAATAAATGCATATCTTAGTGCATCTACCATGTGATCACTCCAGTCATTCATCTTAATATTCCTTTCTTTATAAATTAGTTAGAACGCTTCCAAGGCATAAATAATTAAAGTAAAAGAAATAACAACACAAACAAGTAGGAAAATGATAAGCTCGGTAACACTAAAGGTACTCGCCCAATCATTTAACAGTTTAAAAAGGACAACACTTAATGCCACAAACCCTGTAAGGAATGTTGCCTTTATGATAGATTTTAGTAGTAATTTACCGTTCATTCCCTATTCCCCTTTCTTCAAATTAGTTACATCTAAATGTTCTTTTTCTATAAGCCAGATAAGCATTTTGGCTCTGGCGTCTGCTTCGGTATCTCCCATCGTCATATGTAATACTTCCCCCATGTTTGTGTACTGCACACAATATGTCCTATGGTCTAAAAAGTACCCCATTATCTCTTGAAAGTAATATTGCGTTCCTAATATTGGGTTTGGCAACATCTCTCCAAGCTCCCCAACTGTGTAGGCGGAATAAAAGTAGTCAGAGCCATCAAACTCAAACTCATCTCTTGCATACCATTTACCAGATTTAGATACCCAACCATTGTTAAGTTCATATAATAATATCCAACCACCAGTCGTCTTAGTTAACCCCCATGCAAACTGGCTATTTTGAGGCACATCTAACTCTCTAAGTTTTTTAGAGTATTCTAATGAGCTTGTTTGTTGGTTGAGTGGTAGAGTCATTTTATTTTCTTCAAAGCATTTTGAGCCTTAAATAACTTATGTCTTAAAGTTTCACAATATCTTACACCCTTTGTACTTCCCGTATGCGTCAATTCATAATGCAACAATGTCGAACACAATGCCTGTAACTCTAACAGACTTAGCTTAATGTTGGCTTGTTTCTCTTTAGTCATTTTATCCTTTCAACTTAATAAAATAAATCCAAGTATAGGAAACCAGATAGGAACGGTTAGGACTAAGATTATTTTTATGATTGTTTTCTTCATTTCCATATTATATACTTATTACACTTACTGTCAATACTTTTTTAGTTATTCTCTAACATGTTTTCAAACTCTTCTTTGTAGTAGTCTATAATCCTTTCGTAGTCTTCTCTAGTAACTATACGTGTTTCCTTATTATTCGTAAGATAGTCCAACACCTCCCTACCATAAGTATCTAAGATAAAAATGGCATAAACGGCTCCATTTCCACTTAAAAAGTGATTGCACCTAGAACATTGTGCGTGTATGTTTCTCTCATCGTAATCAAATCTATTATGCTTAAAATGCCCTGCATCCATTTCCTTTACAGAGGCCACCTTATCGCAAGTAACACATTTAACAAATTCTTTTGTTCCTGTAGTCAATAGTGCATCTCTTAGGCGAATCCATTTAGAAAACCAGCCCCATGCCTCTTTCTTTAGCTTTGGTAAGGGTTTTCTCTTTAAAAGTAGTTTTTTTTCTGTCCTTTTTTTAGTTTTATGTTTTTGCATTTTTCTAACTCTGTCTGTGGAACTACATATAATTCCCTATTAAACATAGCCAAGTACTTAGTATTGTTCTTTTCGGCATAGTTTTTTACTGTAGTTGGGCTTATCTGATACTTTTCTTTAAATCCATGAATTGTAATTATTATAGGTTCTTTCTTTACAATAGCTTTCTCTACTTCATTTACAGCGATACCAACACCCCATATACCTTTTGCCCAATTAAATCTTTGCCAAGCCCCCCAATAAGGTTCTTGAATTTTAATATTCATCTAAATGACAATCCTAGTGCAACAAGAACAATAGCCCCTGTTAGACCAAAAATTATTAACAAAAAGTCCCATCCACTTAAAGACTCCTTAGGTTTTTCTATAACCTTAGCTTTCTTTCTAATTACCCTTAACGGAACAACACCTTTCTCAAGTAGTATCCCCTCCGACTCTTCTTCTAGAAAAGCATGTACCCACCATCCGTTCTCTCCTTTCTTCACAAAATCCCCATAACATAAATCTTTTGTCAATTTCAATTTTCTTCTATCCATTATTTTACAGAGTCAAGATCATCCAGTTTAATATCTTCTGGCTTGACTGCTTCTCCTTCTGGAACTGAATTATCTACCTCAGCATCAACTATGGCGTCATCAATAATGTCTACTATCCCATCCATTCTTGCATCAAAACTCTCCGCAAGTTTAGAAACTACCTCTTTTTGTTTAGCATTTAGTGGATCCGAAAGGCTCATTGTAGGAACTAAAAACTTATCTCCCTTTTTATTCTGAGCTGTCTTTGATCCTAGGACTACGATGTTGTCCCAAAGATTTTTCAACTTCCATGTGGACATTGCTCCTAATAATGTTTTGTATGTCCAATACCCTCCCTTAACTAGAGAGAATACAAATGGAGACTCTAAGTCATCTACATCTACCGCCATAATACGAACTCCAGTGTTTAATACTTCAGGGTTTCTTATATCTGTCATCTGCTCTTTCTTAGCGTAGAACATAACTATCTTCATCTCCGCTTTGGCTTCACGCTTACTAGTGTTAAACCAAGTACCGTTGTCTGCTCTTTTTCCTGACGCCAACTCCACATTATCTGATAACGGATGGACAAGTTTTAAGAAAGGAACGGGAAGATCCATTCTGTTGAACCCCTCTATACCTTTGATTCCAAGTCCTCCATCAGACTTAACTAATTCACTGCTTTCCTTTTTAACTATTTCTTTTGGCATTATTTCTCCTTAATTAATTACTTCTCTGTATACTTTTCATACCTATCCAACGCATCATATATAGTCTGATGACTTTTTAGACCATATTTAGACTTCAGCTCTTTAATCTTTAGACCTGCTTCATAATCACAAACTATTTGAATATCTCTAGCTTTAGTTACTTCCCGTGATTTTCTTTTTTGTATTTTCATATGTAGACATTCTAACAGAAATGGAACTAGTGTCAAGAGTTATTTTTGACTTCCTTAATATGTTTATTAAGTTCTGAAACGCCCAAAAAAAATTTATCTAATACCTCTTTGGTCATGGTAATACCTTTTTTAGTAGGTAAATACCCTGTCTCACCAACTGTAGTAAATGCGTAGGTCCTAACATGGTAATATTCTTTACCCTTAAATGTACCTACAACAAATCTTATCTTTTCAACATTATTTAAATCAAATTCATAGATTATCTTTTCGTTCATAAGCCTAAAGGTGTAGACAAAACCTCTACTTCCTCACTTAGTATTGAGTTTTTCAAATCTGAAGTTGCATGTTTCTTAAAATACTGTCGCATTAAAGATTTAATTTCAGAACCTTTTAATGCCTTCCAATGAAGCTTTAAATTGTATCTATCTTTTTCTCTTTCTGTCATATTAAATTTCCTTAAATTTTATACCTTGGGCATGCCTTGGTAAGAACCCCCGTGAAGTTCTGGTATCTTTTGGCTGTTTCCATTTTTTCTTGGGCCAATTTACTACATTTCCATAAGAAACTGGCAGAGCAATTTTGCCTGACAGAAGAAAGGATGGCGAAATAGGTCACCACTACCCCTGTACTTTTTGGTTCTTACCTCGGTATATACCTCGGTTTAGTAGTATGGATTTTTCTGTGAACCGACGCTCCATACATTCACCCCCAGTCGGAATACTAGAAACAAAACCCCCCATAACTTCCTGCCCAGTAGTTATGAAGGGATTTGAATCAGTATTTTTTTCTTTGGTAATTTAAATTTATTTGGTTTAGGTTTTCTCAAACCTTGAAGTCTATCTCTATCTAAAATCATGTCTTTTAATTTTTGGGATTCTTGCCTTTGTTGGCTTTCTAACAGTCTATATCTTTCACATCTAATATCTCTACAAAGCTTGATTATTTGAGATCGATTTAAAGAATTTATCGGCATTGAAACCTAGTGTAACACAACATGTATTAGCACTGGAATATAGATGAGTGCTAATTTTTAAACCTTGTGGTATAATCTCATTACCCCTAAAGAAACTGTCTCGCCTTTATCCATTTTTGGTTTAGGCTTGACTTAGGTATCGACATTACAGAAAGCCCAGAGTTAAATCTGGGTTTTTTGTTTGTTTAGATAGTACATATTTATGTACTACTTCTGTATTTTTTCTATTCTTGGTTTTAACTGTCTTAGGAATTCTATTATTAAGTTAGCTGCAAATAGTTTCACAATGGATAATGGGTCAATAGGCTTTGTTCCTAGAAGTGCTGTTGCAATTTCATTTAAAGCTATTGCTCCTGCGTAATAGAAACCAATTTGAAATTCACTTGGAAGTTGATTCCATAGTTCTGATATTTTCTTAAACATAAAAAACACCTCCTTTGGTTTTTCATAAATAATAAATGTAGTCGTAGAGTCTGAGGTAGTAGATGTAGATGAAGTCGTTGAAGTCGATGTAGAAGTAGTCTCTGAAGGCTCCAAAATGCCCCCAGATTCATTTTCTGGCAAAACTAAGGGTTTGAGCCATCCTATTACTCCTGACCAATCCTGATACGTGTGAATTCGTGGTGGAGATAATAGTGGATTGTTTTGTTCAAACACAGTGAAGGTATCTAAAACTGGATCGGAGGATATTACAACTGCAATATGTCCGTATCCTCCTCCCATGGTTGAATTCCATGTAATTATGTTTCCAGGGTTAGGGTATAAGTCTGGAGCGTTAGAAACTTTTATATATTCGTTTTTACTAGCGTTGTTAAAAATATCTCTCGCATGGCCCCAAACATGGCTAAGTTTAAGTTCGTCAACCCATAGTGAGGACAAACCCACACACTCGCCAAAATTTTCTGTGGTGTTTCCACATCTCACTCCTAGGTATTCTTTTATAAATTCGTCTAAGATGTTCATTTCTTTTTTCTTCTAATAGATTCTGTACGAAATTTATTTAAAAGTATTCCAATGGGTATTGCAAATATTGGGATGAATATAACTATAATCTCATGATAATCTATATTAAAAGCTTGAGCAAAGGCGGTGATTGCCATATAAAAAAAGAATACTGGAAGCCATGCTAATATTGCTATTAATCTTGTAATGACAGCACTTTCCTTCTTTGCTATTTTATACCCGTCTCTATAAAGTTGGGAAATAGAAAACGAGGTGGCTGCAACCCATAAATATGTCACACCTCTAACGAATGCCATCCATTCAAAGATTGTCATAAAATTTTAAAAATTTGCAACGCTTTCTCTGCACCTGCGAGTATTACGATAGCAGCAGTTAATATTAAAAATACTACATTCATCACTTTACTTCTCTCTTCAACTGCGAGTCCTAGTTGTCTAATTGTTTCATACCTATCGTTTTCTTTAGTTAAGTGTAATACGTTAGTATCGTTAAGGTTAACTAGAGCATCTTTCATTTCAGTTAATATTTCCCTGTTTTTAATTTGAGATTCCAAAAACTCTTTCTGGTTTTCCAACAACATTTTTGTTGTCTCGTTTATTTTCATAACTTATTTTGTAACTTATTAATCTGATTTGATCCTGCTGCCGTTATTGGTAATTTAAGTCCTTCAATAAGCCTTCCCAATATTTGAGGTATAAGTGTTCTAGTATAGGGCATGGCTACGGCTCCCGTTGCTGCCCCTGCTGCTGTTAATGCTGGGTTATTACCTATTAGTCCTCCTAAGATTAAAGGTATTAAATATCCTGCTTGATAGCCACCAAAGGGTTTGGTTTTCATCTGATTTGCTAATTTTGCAAGTGCTGCATATCTTTCAAATATTTTAGGAGCGTCTTTAATCCCTGCTCTCTTAGCCTCTTCGATGATAAGTTTTTGCATCTCATCTCCTGAAATGGTTTTGGCAAGTTTAGTAACAGAACCTTTATTTCCTGTTGAAATTCTAATTTCTCCTGTTGGTTTTAAAATATCTTTTCCAAACGCTTTTTTAGTAGCAAATGCCTCCTCAATATTTTTAGCAGCATTTCCATGAGCTATATAGGTTGGCTTATTTTTAGGCATAACTCTATCTATTACAGCATCAACAGCTCTTACAGCTGCTTTGTCTCCTGATAGCACGGCTTCTTTTCTAATTGAATTTAGTCTATCTACAATGTCTGTTACATCAATGCTTTTATCTTTTATTTGATTTATTATTTCTCCAATTTTTGGTCCATATACAGTGTTCATCTGTTCTTTAGCGGATTCTGCAATTTGTCCAGGTGTTCCTAGCTTAACTTTTCCAGTCTTTCCGAATAGAGGTTTTGCTATAGCTCCAAGTAAATTACCAAGTAGTAAATTCATCCCTGCGGTAGCTCCCCCACCTAGTTGTGCTTTAGTTGTTTCATTTTGAAATCTTTGAGGTGCTTCTAGCAGTTGGCTACCTATAGTGCTAAGTGCGTTAGGATCCTCTTGTAGAGCCTTTATAAGTGCTTGGATACCCCCTTGATTTTGAGTTTCTCTGATAGTTTTTAAAACATTTGAAACACCCTGTCCTCCAGCGTATCCTGCACCTGCTAACGCTGCACTAGCTGGGATAGTGGCTCCACCTGTACTAAATGCTCCTATAGTTGGAAGTGCTATAGATCCTACCGTGGAGGCGTTTCTTTCAGCCCATCCAGGTTGTCTTGGTTGTGTAGGTTGTTGACCTTGAGATTGGACTAAACCTTGTCTTGATAAACTAGATTGAATCTGTTCATCAGTGAATCCTGCTTGTTTTGCTCTTGCAATTCGTTCTTCTAATGGGTTCATTGTTCCCCCCTTAAAATTGCATCTAGCATAGAGTCTGTCTCTGATGACACCCCGCCACCTAGATACTGTTGATTTAATCCAGAGATTATATCTTGATAAGGATTTTGACCAGATTTAGATATTGTTTCAAACTGAGGTTTCAATTTAGCAAATGTATTTTTAACAAGTTGCGGGTCTTTGAATACTAGTACTGGATCTTGACCTGTTAAGAATGCATAGTCTGGTCGCTCTGACTCTGAGAATGCTGCTCCTGTAAATCTTAGTCTTAAAACATTTCTTGCATTCACCATGTCTTCTGCTAAGGCTAATTGAGCTGGAGTTGCACTCATTTTTGCTATTGTTCCAACAACTGTTCCGTACAGATTTCCTCCTGTGCTTGCTGCTATTTTTGCAGCAACTTGCAAGTCTTTAGCATCAGCATTTGTAATGTTATCTATATTTTTCAAAACTGTGTCTGCGTTCTGTCCTGAAGTTACCATAGTAGCGTTAGGTTCAAATCCTTTAAGTTTCCCCTGTAGTTCTAAAAAGGTAGTAAATGGATCTTTAACGTCTTTTTGTGCCATCTTTTCTCTCTCTAATGCCTGTTGCTGTTGGAATTGGTATTCGTTCCACATTTGGTCGTATTCATTTTGAGCTAAGTTTGCTTGGTTTGTGGCATTCTGAGCCTCAGCGTTGTACCCACCTACTCCTGCATTTATTGTATCTGCAATACTTCCCTGTCTCTGACCATATAAATTAGAGTAAGAAAGCATTGGTATTGCTTGATTAGTTGTATATTGAGAAACAAGTTTTTCTCTTGAAAAAGGATTAAAAATACCTTGATACTTCTCTCTTGCAGTAGAAGGTGCTTGATAATAATTAGCCGTTGCTGTATCTAAAGGCTTTACTATATCCTCATTTGCTTTATAAGCATCAGTTAGCTTTTGTTTTAAAATAGATTCAATTTCATTAGATCCAGCAGCATACTCCCCTGCTGTAGAGGCTAGCGATGTTGCTTTAGCTTTTGTTGTATCTAGTTCTTGCTGTGTTGGCATATTAATACCTTAAAAAATCCTGAGGAACGTATCCAGATAAAGCACTACTGGAGGTATTTCCTGCAAACTTTCTACTATAATCCTGAATTAATGTATTGTAGTAAGACTTAGACTGTTCGTTTTGTCTTGTTAATATCCCTGCTTGTACGGCTTCTTCTTGTTGTCTTGCTAAGTCCCGTTGTTTTTGTTCTTCTTGTAACGCTAGGGAGTTTTCAGTATTTTGAAACCCTGCTTCTTTGGCGGAATAACCAGCTTGAAGATATTTATCCCCTGCTTGTTTTTCAACTTCTTGTGTACCTAAGGCTCGGTTTTTAATACCACTAAAAAACAGACCTGAACCAGCAAAGCCTTCTTCAGCTTGTGCTACGGCTTGGGTATATTCTCTAGATCTTTTACCTGTTTCATAGGATTGAAGTTCCTGTTGAAGCTTTCTTTCTGTTTGAACAGTTTCTTTACTCAGATCAATCCCTTTTACATAGTCTTGTAGGAGTTCTGTGTAATAAGGTTCATACTCAGATTTAGCGGATTGTTCAGCTAAGGCTTCATCAAAGGCAAAGGGATTTTTTTTAACATATTTAGAAAGATAGGAAGTTTGCTCTTCTATCGCTTTCTTACTAGCGGATAGAATATCATTTGCAGTTTTTTCGGCAACACTAGTAGCCTTCGTCCCCCCAGCTCCATACTTTTTTATTTGTCTAGCATTCCAAGCGTCTTTGGTATAGTTTGTCGGATTTTTGCCACCTTCCGTAAAAACCATATTGGTCGATGTGTCCAACCAAGCTTCTCTTCCTGCTGCATCTTGAAATTTTGTTAGAGCCATATAGTATTAGTATAACTTATAACTAGACCTCCTCCGATATTTCATTAAATAAAAGGATTATTCTAAACGTATAAGACTGACCACTAGGGTAGTCTGTGGTATCTAAATCCATATTGTATTCCGATACCGTCGCTTGGACGTAAACTTTTGTAGCATCTACTTGATAAGTAAAGCCCTCACTTCCTTCGATAGTTTCCTTGGAACCATTCAACCTGTAGTATTTCCAATCATTAGGAACCATTACCCGTATATCATCATAATTTTGAACACTCACGATGCATTGAGGAACGTAACCAAAGTCATGAGTAATTTCTCCACTTGCTTCCCCACTAGCGTTAGTAACGATAGTTACTTCTTGAATACTTCTAAATCCATAAACTCCTCTTGCAGAATGGAAAATAAAATTCTTTAGATTTTTTTCACTTTCTACATCAAACCCTTCCTTAGATGCTTTTATTCCGTGATTAAGTGTAGTTCTGCTTGTGGAAGTAGTGGTAGATGTGGTTGTGGTAGATGAGGTGGAAGATGAGGTGGTGGTTGTAGTACTAGGATCATTATAGTTTATAGTTAGTTGAGGAGCTAAAGAAGATTCGTCTGGGTATGCGTTGAACTGTCCGTAATTACCTGCGGAAGATCCGTTGTCATTTACTCTAATTGCTAAAGAATTTCCAGAGGACCACTCTGCTCTATCTATAATTTCTTGAATGACTGTCTTAATATCTGGAGAAGTTTTTTCTGTATCTGCTGACCAATCAGTGCTTATAGCCCAATTAACATAAGCAGTTGTTTGAGATCTACTTGAAGCGTCGTTGGTAAAGTCTGCAGTATTGTCTTCATCAATACCTTTTATCTGTAAGGATAGATTTTCTGTGATATCACTCCATTTAGATAATGTTACATAGGCTGAGGTGATGGTTGCACCATTTGGTATGGTTACATTCCTCCATCTTAAATAACCGTTTTCCGCCCCAAAGTCAGTGTTACCTATCTCCAACTCAGCATTGTACCAAGTACCGCTGCCAGGCCATTTATATGCATTATCTGTGTTGTACGAAACACGTTGCACAAAACTCATAAAGTATCCTCATCATAAAATATGTAATAGTAGTAAGGTAAGGTAATACTAGAGCCAGCAGAATTTACAGTAGAAAAATATAGATATAGATTTGTGTCGTCTGCATAGTAGTAATGTGTGTTGTAGGTCTGAAGCCCTGCATACTCAAATTTGCAAAATTGGGTATAAGTACTGGTGATGTCTCCATTGTAATCTAAATACTTTCCAAGAACGTAACAAATAGGAACATATCCTAAGTTGTGTGTAATTGTCACGGTTACGTTGTCATCTCCTGCTGATTTTACTAAGTTACCTGACCCAGATAAAGCTTGTTTTAAAAGGGGATAGGGAGAATAAACCAAGTTTTTCCAAGGCTTTGCATCTTTAACATTATAAAGAAATTTTGCTACTTTTATTCCGTTATCTATGTTAGACATATAAAGTAATAAACATCAGAAGAGACCCCTGCTGGAGCAGCAACCGAGAAGTAAATATTGGTGGAATCTAAAGTATAAGGTACTTCCTCATACTTGCTGTTTCTATAGTCATATATTTTTGCAAATACTGGAAGAGTGTTTCCATGTGCAATCGTATAATCTGTAGCTCCTGTATAAGTATTTTTTCCAGACTTAACAATTTTTAAACAGGGAAAGGCAGAACTAAAGATTAAATCCTTTGGTAAGGCTGTGTAAACGTCAAAGCCCTCTTTGGATACTTTTATTCCATAGTCCATTTTTACTCGGTATTAAAACCGCCCTCTTGATAGCCAATTAATATTCTAGGAAAAGCACCGTCTGAAAAGATTAGAGTTCCGTTGTCCCAATCAAATGTGACTTTGCCTGAAGTAGATTGTGTAGTGCCACCAGAAATGACGGATCCTGAAAGAGAGGTTACTGCTGCATTAGATTGATCCTCGGATAATTCGCCATTAGAAGAGGAAAGATCTGTCTTGTATAGAAGTTTGTTGAATCCGATTTCATCGTATGTCATTTTACTGATGGGTTAGAATAATAAATTATATACTTTTCAATTAAAAATCCTTTATATTTAGAAGATTCAATGAACTTAAACTGTACTCCACAAGCTCTTCGTTCCCCGTTTGGGTCAAAAGTAAACTCAACTTTATCCCCATCGGAAGTTCCAAGGAGTGGTTTCCAATCATCATCTATATCCCACTTATGAGGGTCTGAGGTTGGCTTATAGTAAAGCTTGTAAAGAACCTGAATATCTGGCCCATCTTCAATAAAAAATCTAACTCGATCAAAATTTACAAGGACATCTTCTCCTTCGGGAAATACTGGTCCATCTTCGTATTGAAAAGAAATAGCGTATGTGTCAAAAAGATACCCTGTATTATCTTTTAGCACTGTATCCTCCGAAGTGCTAATATAGGTATCCTGAACTCCTGAAGAGTTAAACCATTTAGTAGATTGTTCTATAGCAAAGGGTAAAGATTGTAATGACCATGTTTCTGTTATCGTATCGTATATTGCGACACAATTTGTTACCGTATCTCCAGTTCTTAGAGTCACTGTTCCAAGATACATTTTAATTAATTTATTATTTACCGACCACCCAACCACACTTGTATAATTAGTTGAAAGGACCCCATCTATAACATCTTCTATACCATTTGAAAGGATAATTGACTGCACTCCGTCGTATCTCATAATTCCAATCTTTGGTGCAAAGTAGTAAGTATACTCATTCATATTAACAATGCTCTTACCTGATGTAGTTCCTGGTGCAGCCTTTACTGGCTTTATCCCAGAAGGGTTACTTGATACTATAGGACATTTATGTAAAGAGTTTCGTTTAAAAATTAGAAGTTCGTTAGAGTTTTTTCCAAACCCTGTTAAGTAATCGCTATCATCGGTTGAGACGTCAAACCAGTTACCTCCTACCCAAAAATTAGAATTACTCTGTGTATAAGCTAAGGTAGCGGTTAGAGTTATCTGAGTCTCTGAGTCTACTGATCTTACCGTATATTGACCAGCATTAGTTCCACTTTCTATAAAGAAAGGATCGCCAGTTTTTATTCCTCTTGTAATAAATAACGACCCAGAAGAGGTGATAACTGCTGAAGAGAGGGTTTGAGATAGGTTAGTTCCACTTTCAAAATCCCATACTATACCGTTGTTTTTAGGAAGATCTGAATACCATACACGGGACCTATACGTAGTTCCTCTTAGAATAACGTATCCTAGATAAACCCTTAATGTGTGATTTTCTATTAGTGAAGCGATAGGAGAGTCAGTTACGTTAGTTGTTGTTGACCACGAAGTTCCGTTAAAAGACAGATTACTATCTACTCCGTTTACAAAAAATCCGTGATTTAAAAAATTAGTTGAGTTAATCTGTGCTGTTGTACTTATAGTTGCAGGACTTACAACAGGCCACTTACTTGTAGTAGGTTCGTAGATTCTAAATACACCAAGTCTATTTACTATAAGTTTATCTGCTGTACCGTCTGATTTGTTATATCCGTGTAAGCTTAAAGTGTTCACGCCATTGTCGTAGTAGATGAGGAGGACGTTGAGGAGCTTGTGCTTGTAGTGGAGGTGGAGGTAGATGTGGTTGTGCTGTTGTTAACACTAGTTAAAGTGTTTCCAACCTTTTCCATACCTAGTATCTTTTCTACTCCTCCGATCCTTCCAAATACAGCATTCACTGCAAGGTCACACTCATTACCACGCCTTAGAAATTTTGTACTTTTTCTTTGCATCCCCCCAGAAAGATCAGTCTTAGGGAATGGTTTTTCGTTAGTTGTTGTTGGCATTACCAGTAGTTTTCTCTATAGGTATCACTAGAGACCCCTCCTCCATTAAATAATGCTTTGTATCCTTTTTGACCTCTGAATCTAAATAAAGTTTTATCCCCCTGTTGTCTTCTAATTCGTTTCTTTAAAGCGATGATAGATGATTGAACTCTTGCATTATAAGTTGAAGCTGTTTGTGAATCCTGTTTAATGTCTTCAAAAATTCTATATAAAATGTAGTCCTCATAAGCTTTGGGCCTTGGTATGACAAGTGTGTCTTCAAAAGACTCAATTACAGGAAGGTCAATATAATAAACGGGTTTAATTGAACAATCATCAGTTGCAGGGGTTGAATGAATTCCGATATAACCTTTTGCTGAACTTGAATCAGGAGGAATTAAAGTCCATTTAGTTACGTTGTCATTACTGGCTTGATTAGCATCTGCTTTAAAGTTATAAAATTCTAGTAAAGTTACAAATTGCAAAGGTGCTGTAGTATCCTGACTTCCGTTTACGTATCTATATAAGACGTATTTTATTGATAAAAGATCAGACCAGTTAGTTGAAATGCTGTATTTATAGGTATCTACTGCTGTTGCCACGGCTGTCCCTTCTCTTGTAAACCACCATGCTTCAGGCATTTCCTCGTAGCAAAGATCTTGAAAATCGTTCATATAGTCATACATTGTCTGATCCGAGACTCCCGTAGTTGCAGGGTTTTTTCTTACCTTCTCTATAATATATCCAGCTTGATCTCTGTCTAATCCACCACCAGAAATAACTCCTGAGTAAGTGGAATACGACCCCGTGACTGAATTGTAAAATCTCCATCTATAAAAATCGGTTGTAGCTCCTGATGCGTCTGGTATAGTAGAACTTAACCCTTCATCATCCCATTCTATAGAAAAAGGACTATCAGTTATTGCTGTAAACGTTCCTGTCTCAGTCGTAGAGCGTTCTACAGATACTTTATCCCATTGTGAAAGGTAAACAGGGCAAGATTTAGTATGTGAAAATTTCAACGCCCCTGATAAAACGATAGTTTCATTTCCTGTTAGAGAGGAGACTTGCTTTCCTTCGGTTTGTTTTTGACCAGGTTCTCCTACTATTGCAAACCACTGCAAGGTAAATCCTTCGTTGTTTCTAGTTGTTAGTGAAGTACCTGATAAATAGTCGGAGGTTAAATAAGTCTTTTCTTCATTAGTTAGGTCAGGATTTTGAATAAATAGTTTTACACTCATAGATATAGTATAACTTAAAGAATTGGTATAAACCCATTACCTTGAAATCTATTCCAACTTCCAGCAGTTCCAACAGCTTCGGCATTACCATTGTAGTAGTATCCTTGTGTGGCAATCATAGACGTATTAGAGATACCGTGGTTTATATTAAGAGTCAAATTAGTAACGGATGTGGCCACGGGTAGAGAATGCTGAGAGTATATGACATTAGTCCCTGCATTCGTATAACTTGTTAAAAAGCTAAATGCTAAATAATTATAAGATATTTTGTATTTATATACATGGGAATCCAATGTACTTGGAGCAACCCCTGCACTTGGAAATGCTACTGTTGCTACCCAATCAAAACATCTGGAATCGTAGATAGGACGTTGTATTAAATTATTAGGAGTAAACGTGGGAACACTCCATACAAAGTTGGGAGTACCACTTAAAGTAGCTGCAAATCTTCCTATAACATTATAACTATCCGTTGCTAAAGCGTTAGTTGTTGTGGAAACAGCACCGTAAGCTTGGTTAGTGGAAGTAGTAGAAAAGTGGGAATATTGCCTGATATAAGACATAGGAGAAAATCCCAAGGTAATTCCATTCGTAGCGTTGTATCCGAGGTAGGTAAAGTAATCCCTCTCTATGGCGGCTAACATTGTTCCTCCAGATCCAAACCAATTTGTTCCACTAGCTAGGGAAGAAGAAAGAGGAGCAGTGATTTTTCTTATTACTCCTCCTATAATGCATATGATTGGATTGGTAGATGAAGGATCAGATCCATTCTTACCCTTAACAGATACCGTTAGTGTGCCTCCAGAAACAGTTGCCGATATTAGACCATTTAGTAACACACCTTCATAAAAGGACTTTGATAGGTAATCTAAGGAAGTTAGGTCAGCAGAAGAGTCTATTCCTACCTTTGTTTCCAAGGCTTCCACAGCATCATTTAAATCCGAGATCTCTCCTGCTAGAGAAGGATTGTTTCGGGGATCTGTTGAACTTGGGTTTACCAACGTATCTTTACTGGTAGGAAAATTAATCATAGATATAGTATAACTTACCCTTAAGCTACAGGTGCTCTGTTTCTCACCCCCAATTTTTCCTTTCTTAGTCTTCCAGTGAGTCTACCATCTTTCTCCGTTGGGACGCCATCATAAGGATTTGTAGAATCGTATGCTCCTACTTCGTCATATAAATCACTTACTGGAGCCAGTATTACTCTAGAAGATCCTATAGAAATAGTTTTATTTACCCTTCCTCCATTTGTAGTTGTTCTAGTATTTGCATACAGAGTAACCTTCTCTATTCTTCCACTTCTCTTTACTGTTAAAGGTGAGGTCGTAGTTGAACTTGAAGAAGTGGAACTACTTGTAGTTGAACTTGTTGACGTCGATGTAGAGGTGGAACTTGTGCTACTAGAGGTCGATGAACTTGAGGATGTAGAACTGCTAGTACTTGATGTACTCGATGAAGTAGAAGTACTAGAGGATGTACTACTTGAACTAGACGACGTTGAAGAGGAGCTACTTGAGCTACTGCTTGTAGAAGTTGAACTACTAGTGCTAGAGCTGGACGAAGAAGTTGTACTGGAGGTACTTGAAGACGATGTAGAAGTACTTGTCGAGGTACTAGAGATAGTTATAGAACTTGTTGTCGTACTGGAGGAACTCGTAGAGCTAGAGGATGTAGAGCTAGAAGTTGATGTACTTGTTGAAGTTGAGGAACTAGTTGTAGAACTGCTAGTCGAGGTAGAGCTAGACGTTGAAGAGCTTGTACTACTAATAGTAGATGAAGTACTGCTACTTGTAGAAGACGAGCTACTAGTGCTTGTAGAGGTCGATGTCGAAGTACTCGTAGAGGTGGAGGAACTCGTACTAGAGGATGTACTACTACTGCTAGAGGACGTACTAGTACTTGAGCTTGTTGACGTACTAGTTGATGTGCTTGTTGACGTAGAGGTTGAGCTACTAGTAGATGTCGAGCTGCTCGTACTTGAAGTCGTTGAACTGCTTGTAGAAGTAGAAGATGAGGTTGAAGAAGACGTATTGGTACTCGTAGATGAGCTGCTGCTAGAAGATGATGAACTCGTTGAAGTACTAGAAGAAGTACTTGTCGAGGTCGAGGTTGAAGTACTTGTCGACGTAGAAGATGTCTCCGTAGGACCAGGGGTAGTTGTACTGCTAGAGGTGGAACTAGACGTACTGCTAGAAGTAGAAGTTGAGGTAGACGTCGAGGAGCTACTTGTAGAACTAGATGTAGAAGAATTTGTTGAAGTGGAGCTGGATGTACTTGTGCTAGTGCTTGTAGATGTGGAAGTCGAAGTAGACGTTGAACTGGAGGTGCTACTGGAACTACTACTTGAACTTGTACTTGAGGAAGTTGAAGAACTGCTGGTAGAAGTACTTGTAGACGTTGAGGTGCTAGTGTTTGTACTTGTACTACTAGATGAGGAAGTGCTTGAACTTGTACTCGTAGAAGTCGATGTACTGGTGCTAATAGAAGAAGAACTTGAGCTTGATGAGGTTGATGTGGAAGAACTTGTTGATGTACTCGTACTTGTAGAAGTAGATGTTGAGCTGGAGCTAGAACTACTTGAAGTACTAGTGGATGTAGACGTACTGGTTGATGTTGACGTCGATGTGGAAGTACTAGAGGATGTTGTGGTGTTGTAAGTATATGAAAGCGTCCAGGAATCTGTTTTTAAAGAAAAACTTATAGGAGGTGCTGTTGTTGTAGAAGAACTACTCGTACTCGTCGAAGTAGAAGTTGAAGTACTTGTAGAAGTAGATGTTGAGCTACTTGAACTTGAAGATGAAGAGCTACTACTAGTAGAAGTTGATGTAGAAGTGCTCGTTGACGTAGATGTGCTAGTACTTGTGCTAGTGGAAGATGAAGAAGTGCTACTGGAGGTACTCGTGGATGTCGATGTGCTTGTAGATGTGCTCGTTGAGGTCGATGTACTTGTACTAGAGGACGAAGAACTGCTGGAAGTGGACGTAGACGTACTCGTGCTTGTAGAAGTACTTGTTGAAGTGGAAGTACTAGTAGAAGAAGAACTTGTACTTGTACTAGTTGAGGTAGACGTTGACGTTGAAGTACTAGTACTTGTAGAGGTTGTTGTAGTAGGATTATAATTTATTGTTAATTTAGGTCTATACGACTCTGTGGCATTTTCGGCTGATGCTATACCTGCATAATAGGTAGTATTATCCGCAGGAGCGGAGTTATCCACATCTCTTGCATCAGTTAATGCTAATTTAACAACCGTTCCCATTTTACTTGCTAGATAAGTTAAACCTGCTGCATTTAAAGTTATTTGATAAGCCCCGTTGCCAGTTACCGAGACTGAACCTAGGGAGGTAAGCGTAACTGCATCGAAATCTCCTCCAACTGGGGGATCTGCTTGTGCAGAAGCTATTAAATGAAAAGTATTGTTTGCACTATAGGCGGTAACACGAAAATCAAACGTAGCACTAGTTATTGAAGAGGCGTAATGAGACGAAGAAAAGAACATAAATGCTCTTCTCACAACGTAATTGTTAGTGCCAGATTCTTTGTTGGTACCAGGATACATTGTAGCAGCACCAACATCGGCAGTAGTACCTGTAGTGGTAGCTTTGGCAGTTGCCCATGTTGTGCTAGCAACCGAGTTTATTCTACAATCCGATGTTGATCCTGTAAGTATCTCTTGAGCCATTATTTCTCCTGGTAAATCCTAAAACTAATCCACCTATTTTCATCTATGTAATTTGTAATATCAGCAATAGCACAAACAAGGTTAAAATCAGTATTTACTGATGCTACGCTGTTAGAAGCTTTTGTTTCCCACTCTAGAGTGTCCCTGTTATAAGCCTGAAGTCTTACTGGGTTTGTTACAGGATCTATAGACACCTGACCATTCCATGTCCCAGTCGTAGATGTAACGCCTAAAGGTATTTTGTTTTTAAATTCAAATATAGGATACTGTTCTGTAGCCGTTTGTTCTACTCTTACTCCGTTATCCGTTGATACGTCTACATATTCTTGATAAGAAAAAGCGTTTTCTAAATTGGTATTGTTTGATGGGAGCGAAGCATAATCCCCTCTTGAATAAATTTCTACCTCAGTAAAATAGGTTGTAGTTGAAGAACTAGAAGTTGACGACGTAGAGGAGCTAGTAGACGTGGATGTACTCGTAGAAGTACTCGAACTAGACGAAGAACTGCTAGTTGAGGTCGAAGAAGAGGATGTCGACGTAGAAGTACTAGTACTGGTAGAAGAAGAAGTAGATGTTGAAGTGCTTGTTGACGTAGAAGTACTTGTTGAAGTTGTGGTAGCACCACCTGACGCATAAGTAATAGATAATTTTGCTCCGCTAACATTTCCTGCGTAGTCCCATGCTCTACATAAACATGTATTAGGGTTTGGATTTGCACCTGCATAAAGGGTAGTAAAAGCCATTGCATTACCAGACGCCCAACCCTCCCTAGAAGTAATTTCAGAAATAATAGAAGAAATACTTGGAGAGGTTCTCCAATCCCCCGAAGTTAAGTCAGCCTTCGGAAAAAGGATAGTGGCTGTTGTTTTAGCTGTATGCCCAGCATCAAAAGAATTAGAAGATGACCAGGTTGCCCAATTGTCTGCATCAACACCCCAAACATTCATTCCAGTTACATCTGCACCCCAATCAGTGCTTTGAACGTAGAATTGTAAGGTTGCAGATTCTATGGTTGCGTCTTTAGGTACAGCTACTCCAGTAAATCTAACACCAGAGTACATAGTATAATTAGCAAAATCTACAGTAGTACCATCTAAAGTAACACCAGGACCATTTTGGATACCATCATCAGCAGTTGCTCCTACTTGATAGTTAACAGTAGTTGACATTATCTAAGTATAACTTGTAGTTGGGGTTAAAAGGAGATTAAAGATATTTGTTTGCTATTTCTATGGCTTCAGGGACAACAATAGGAGTATTACCTATGAATATGTTTCCATTCTCATCTTTCCTAAGCTTAAATTCGGCCACAAAGGATCTGTGAGTTCCGTGTAACTGTTCATTAAGATAATCCCAAGGTCTCATCTCGTGAGGATCAGAATAGCCTCTTTTAGTGCACTTTTCACATCTTGGATAAAGTTTTGGTTCATAATCATCCAAAGCTAGAACTTGTTCAAAGTCATATTTTTTATTGGCTTGAAGCCACTCAAAGTCTTCTTTAGCTTCTTCTAAAGCCTCTTTAGTTAAAAGATTAAGATATGCATGATTGATTCGTTCGCTGTTAAGATAAGTAATTCTTATACGATCTAACCACTTTTCTCCTCCTAATATATAGGAAACAAGAAGCATGTTATGAATCAAATCGTGGTTGTGCCAAGAGTACCCTCTACCTGCTGAAAGATGGTACACCAAGGCTCTAGGATCCATCATGGACGTACTTCCAAGCATCCAGTACTTTGTATCAAGGTAAGGTTCTCCTCCTCCGTAGACTCGTTGTGCGAGAGGATAACCTTTAAATTCTAAAAACTGTTTCTTTTTAACCGCTATGAAAGCATGCCCACATATGCTGATATAGAAAGGAGTGTCGGCTACTTTAACTTTGTTCCACGTACCCCAAATTTTCTCGCCTACTTTGTAAGAATACTGGTAGCCAGCCTGAGGATTGTTACAAGACGCCCCCATCCAAGAAATAGGTGCATGAACGATTCCTTCATGTTCTATAAGGGTTTCCAGTACGTTTTTTACTGTACCTGCACGAACTGTAATATGAGCATCACTAAAAATGATATTTTGATATTTAGCTTTTAGCACTCCTTTATTACGAGTGCCAACATTTGAGAGTACTGGGTCATAAAATATTCTAAGTAAACCTTCATTTACAAGACCCCTAGGAGAATATTCGTATTTCCAAAACTTTCCTTTTTCCGAAGGTTTCCAGGCAAAGAATCTTGAGGTTTCATCCTCTGAGCCGTTGTCCATAAGAATAAATTCAAATTTAGTTATTCCAGATGAATACATATCCTCCATTAAAGAGGCTATGGTCATACATACTTGAGGAAACTCATTTCTCGCCCCAATTACCAAACTTACTCCCTGTTCATTTATTTTCTCTAATACATCCATAGATCTTTTCAATATCCTTTCTATTTAGCTCGTTAAATTTTATAGTCTCTCCTACATTCTGTTTAAATTCTTTAGCCCAAGATTCTTTTCTAAACGAGTAATTCTTTAAGTGAGACAAGTGGTAAAACATACAAGGTAACATTGGAACCCTAGGGTTAGTTTTCCAGTAGAGCATTTCTTTGTCCTTATAGATCAAATCACGAGGCCAACCTCCCTCATAATGCACTCCAGGTTGTTTTTTGAAAAACTTAGTGAACCCCATATGTGTCCATTGACGATCATAATGCTCAAAATCTATCAGTTGATATGGTGAGACTGCTAATCCGTCAATATCATTGTCAAGAAGGGATATGACGTACGACAGCCTATTTGGAAACCACATATCATCCCCGTCGACAAACATTATCCATTCACTATGGGATATATCTAGCTGATGCTGCCTCACTTGAGTTAGTAGTCTTGGTTCTTCTACAGTCTCATACTCTAATATTACCTTAGAGGGAAACTCCATCGCAAAATCTTCAACTTTTTCCAAAGTTCCATCATCTGATCTAGTAGAAACGGTGATTATCATCTCATCTACAAATGGTTCCACATTTCTTAGCACCATATCAACAAAAGGCATATCGTTTCTTAGTATAGTATTACTGGTTATCTTCATTTTTTGACACTCCAAATAGACGATTTCTTAAATGACTTATTTCACAATTTCCAAATACTTTTCTCATAAGCTCTCCTAAAGTTTCTTTATTATAGGCTCTCATATGCTCCGCACTGCACTCTGGACCTGACATATTGTTTGGTACAGCAACAAACATCGTTCCTCCTGGGTTTAACACCTTCTTGCATTTACTAAGTACCAACTCATCTTCCTGTATATGCTCTAGGGTATGGTTCATAGTTACTAAATCAAACTTCATTTTTAAAGTATCTACATCATATGCACTCATAGCAATACCTTTTACCTTGTACCTATCCCACATTCTCTTTATTCCAACATCAGAAACGTCTATTCCTAATCGTTCTAATTCAGGAAGTTGAGCAAGTAACTTACCGTTTCCGCATCCAATATCCAATATTGATTTGGCTCCTATACGCTTGGCGGTTTCTATTGCTCTAACCATACAATATTTTTCATATCTACTTCTACTTTTTGCCCAATATACATTCCAATACTCAGGCGAATTAGATCCATCATATTTCATTTTATTGCCTCCACTATTAAATTAGGTAAATAACCCCTTCGTATCTTTTTATAAATTCCTAGCACTCTAAACCCTTGATTGATAAGAAGTGAACTTAGTTTATCATCCCAGTATCCTTCCTTATGATAGGCCCAATCAAACTCCTGTGAACCAAAAGCGTGTCTACAAAGCCAATATCTATGCTTAGGGTTAGTGTCATTTATCATTTGTTCACAGATACCTAAGAAATCAGGAACCTCAATTACAATCCTTCCACCTTCTTTAAGCCAGGAATACCAAAGCTTAATGATTTCTGGTGCTTCATTTCGATCAAAGTGTTCTAAGAGGTGGGCTGAGTATATCTCCTCAACGTCACTAAAACTCATAGTTCTAAAATCTCCCAAGAAGTCAGGATTAGCATAAGACTCAATATCTATTGTCTTAAAACCTGGGTTTGGCTTTCTTCCGCATCCAATCTCAAGTTTCATACCAGTTCCACTCCTTTCAATTTTTCTTTCCACCAATCTTCAGGTTTGTTAGTTAGATGATACATGGCCTGTCTCTGAGTAAGCTTGTCTTCATAGGCTACCCTAGCAAGAACAACCTTTCCCACTCTTTTCATTTCTGAAACGACAACATCTATATTCTCTTCTGGTAAGTGCTCTAGAAAATCCGAAGAAAATACGACATCAAACTCTTTATCCTTAAAAGGAAGGTTTTTAGCCTCTGAGATACTAAACCACGGTTTGTCCCAGTAAAATTCTTTTAAGGCTAGAGCGAAATCTACTCCGTGGGCTTCCACTCCAAGATCTCTTAGTTTGTTAACTAGAAAACCAAGTCCACACCCAACGTCTAAAACTTTCTTTGGAGATGTACGCATAATATAGTAAGCTAACTCGGTTAGTCTTTCTCCATCTTTTTGAAACTTTCTAGAACCTGCGAAATATTTTTTATTGTAAAGTTCCATTAAACCTCCTTTGTGTAAATCCTTCGGTATTACAAATATCCTTTCCCTCATCAGAGTTAAAAAACACTTCCTTACCATTTGAAAGCTTTATTCTTAAAGGAACCCACTGTCCAAGATTATAGCCTTTTCTAAGGCCCAAATCCTCCACTAATTCACCAGGAATCACTAGAGCCGAATATCCTTCTCTCACTGCGTTGTCAGTCCATCTAGATCCAGCTATTCTATGTGTCATAAACCCCCCAAGGTGTTCAAAATCCTTCCTTCTAGCGATAAAACAGTTTGATCCCGCACGCATGTTCTTTTGGTATTTAACTCCATCTAGTTCCAATTCTCCTACGTTGTATCTCTCACGCATTATATTTGTAGGGTAGTGAATAGGCGTTGTATAGATTTTCTCCTCTGGAAATGCCTCCAGGAGCCTCACAGACTCCTCTAGCCACCCCTTCTTGTATAAAAGGTCATTATCTGAGATACATATGTAATCTCCTTGTGCTAACGCCAATCCTTGATTTCTAGCGTATCCAAAAGACATATTATTAGCGTTTCTAATATAAGTATTGATTTTACCTTGTTCACAAAGTCCTGATAGGAATTTCGAGTCAGAATCACTACCACCATTATCAATTACTATAAGTTCAAATGGATAAGAAGTACTAGTAAATAAAGATCTAAGCGACGCCTTGAGCATTTCGGATCTTTCTCCGTTCATGCTCCAATGTGTGATTATAATTGAACAAAATTTATCCATTTAAGATCTCCTTTTGCCACTTTAAATACATTGATTTATCAAACGGTTCTAGATTCCAACCCTTAATCTGATTAACAGGAACTAGAGGTCCTCCTATTTTTTGCTTTCTCCATGCAATGTCTAATGGAAGGTATTTAGCTGCAATTTTTCTTAATAAGAACTTTCCAAACTCTCCTACAATCTTCTGTTCTTCAAAAAGATTAAACATCGCCCTATCCATCATAGGGTTGTCTTGATAGGGTCGATGAATCGTAATACCAAACGCTTTTGCAATTCCATCAGTCATATCATCCATGTCTGGCCTCATTAGTTTCGTATCTACAGCACACATACCGTCCAAAAGTTCGTATGGAGCCATAATATCCGAAACCTTATCTTTATCCATTCCTATAATTTTGGCGTAAACTTCGTCTGGTTCTCCTAATATTTTATCAAGAGTTGGTTCATATTTATCAAAGGCTTCTATCTCATAGGCTTCGTATAAATATTTCATTATTATATGTCTTGTATAACCACACATTGATTCATCGGGTCCGTCTCCAGTTACAATGTGTTTAATACCCATCTTGGATGCAGTTTCACAAGCTATATAAAAAGGAAATATATTAAAATGAGGTATTGGTCTTCCTATGGCCTTAACAGCCTTCTTCATTACTTCATCGAATCTAGAAAGGTCTAAGTCTACAATAGTCAATCTATCTTCTAATCCTAAATGTCTAACAGTTTTTAAAACATCCTCAAATTCATCAAAACGAGAATCAAAGGGAATTCTTACAGTAAAAAGTCTATCAGGTTTAGAAAGTGCAGCTAAAAGTCCACTATCTATCCCTCCTGAAACAAAAAGATTAACTTCCCCATACTTTTCACGGATAGTATTAATCTCATCTTGAATTTTAGCTTCTAATGTATCAGTATTCTCCATCTCTATATCCCTCATTAACTTTATCTACAGCTTCTAAAAGATCCACATTAACCTTGTTGTTCTTTGCTTCTTGAATAATTGCTTTTACATCCTTTGGAAAACACTTCCCTCCGTATCCACGGTCTTTAGGAAAGACTAATGTGTGATTTCTATTGATTCTAGGATCAGCCAACCAGCACTCACGAAGCTCGTTGTAGTCCACTCCACAGGCTGTAGCGATGTCAAACCACATATTACAAAAAGTAACCTTAGTTGCAAAAAATGAGTTCTCCATATATTTACAAAGACAAGCCGTAGAGTAATCAGTTTGCATAAACTGGCAATCTACTGACATTCTTCTTTTAAATATATCTACGCATAGCGAAGTGTCTTTCTTATCCCCACCAAATACTTGCCAACCATGACCCTCCATATTCTTAGGATCGGGATACTTCCAGAAAGGGGTAAAGTACTTACTCTCCCCAGAAAATTCTGGACTTACTACGATTTTTGGTAGAGGTCGGTTAGTGTAATAGGACCCGTAAATAAGAGCAATTTTACTAGGAGGAATGGCCGATTTAATAAGAATAACTACCTGCGGATCAATCTCATGCAACCACGCTACCGTATCTCTTACAATATCTATATCACACGACCCATCCTCGGCAGTTGGGGTCATCACAGAGATAACAACAAGATCAAGATCCCTAAAATCACTTTTATCTCTCCCTATTTCAACCCCATAGTCATCACCTACATTCTTTAAGAAAGGATCATAAACGGCTACTACATCAGCCTTTAAAAGCTTATGAATCGCTTTTCCCACTACACCATATCCTACGATTCCAACCCTATAGTTCTTATCCATTAATTGCTCCCTCCACACGAGCAATAATTAACCTGTCCTTTGAGTTCCCATCCACAGTTTCGTCTTGATTCCACATATCTACTTTATCTGCTGAAAATAAAGTTACACTCCTAAAGTGTTTAGTCATTAATTCATAAAATTCTCCAGCATTCCAATGATTTAAGTGAAGCTTGTTATTAGCATCTACTTCTCTAATTTCATCATTTGCTGTATTAGGAGCTGTAATAAACCCTACGGTATGTAAATCATCTGAAAAGAACTTCTTTATCGTGGAAAGGCCCATTTCAAGGTCCTGAAGATGCTCAATCACCTCAATACAGGTTACAAGCTCAAATCTTGCAAACTCTCTAGTTGTAGGATGTTCAATATCGTATAAATCAAAACTTAGGTTATTTCTTTCAAAGGCTTGTTTAGCAAAGTTAATACTTTCCTCGTTTACATCTATTCCCCACACATGACGTGCAGTTTGGGACATTACGTTAGCTCCTATACCTATAGAACAGCCTATATCTACCACTGTTCTTCCAGACGCAAAGTGATTCATCACTGCTTGATAAATATTTCTCTGTAAAGGAGGAATCGTAACTCCCTTCTCCTTAAACCTTTTGACAATCTTATCTAACCAAGAAATCTCTGCTGATACATTAGTTTCCATAGTACATCTCCATTATTGCAGTAGATAACTGCTGTTCAAATATATAATCTAAATTAAATCTTTTTCTTAAACTCGTATTAGCGTTTAAGACTTTGTTAGTACTTAGTTCCGAGATAATTAGTTTAGCGACATCCTCCATATATCTGTCTTCCCCACAAGGGAAATTAGGAGTCTGAACTAAAGAACCAAAGTTAAAATACATGGCGTTCTCAAGCCCAAAATCTTTAAAAGCTGGAAAATTGGCATTTAAAACAAGAAGGTTCTTTGCTGCCATAGCCTCTAGTAATACTAAAGGACAGTTTTCAGACACAGATGGGAAGATAAAGATATTACTTAATAAGAAAATGTCTGAAATTACCTTGTGTGGTACTCCGTGTTCCCATTTAGGAACGTCATGCTTGGAAGTGAATATCAATTCTCGTCTTTCAATTCCTTTTTCTGCTGCATATTGATACATTCGCTCAATCTCGTCCTTCTCCCTTTGTGCATTAGCGTGAGCATTGCAAACAACTATTCTTATAGACTTACCCATCTTTTTAATATGACTCATAACCCAAATAACTTTGGAAAGCTGTTTTCCAGCATCATTCATCCTCGTTGAAGATAGAGGGTAGACGTCAATTACATCCACATTCATCAAATCATATTGATCTGTAAGTTCCCAAGATAGAGGATGGAAGTCGTACAAAGTACGAATATCCATAGGATTAAAAATTGTTCTAACGTCTTTTGGAAACACTCCATACATTTCAGCAGCTCTTAAAGCATCTGTATAATTCATATATATAAGTCGTGAATTGTCAGGAAGAGTATATAAATTGTCATACGGAGACCCATCCATCTGAGGTCTTATTGAAGGACCTGAATGCATCCAATGTAACCATTTAATATGAGAGAGTTTCCCCTTAATTGAACGTCTTAATGCTTCATTATAGGGAAGATAACTGTTTATAAAGATAATATCGTGAGTTAAACATACGTCTATATCGAGCATATGTTGTTCCATAGCCTCTAAAGCCTTGTTTACATCCTCTTCATAATGAGATAAGTCGTTTCTTCCGTAAGGCTCTAGAATGAGTTGTGGGATGACTTTACGTACCTCGACGCCCTCAGGTACCTCTCCAGAGAAGTTAGTTAAGACAAAAAGTACAGGGTCAAACCCGTTCTTTTTTAAAGCCTGTAATTGTTGCAAAACTACAGTACAAAGTGAGTATTCTGTATTTAAATTATAAAAAGTTGTTAGAATCGAAACTTTAGGTTTTTCTTTTTGATCCATTTCATTTACCTTTCAATTAAATTTTAATTTAAAAGTCTATCTCTGTACCTGGTCCAAAGAATACTCCCCCTGCTATCCTATCTATTTGGTCCATATCTCCGTTGGAATCTAAGATCCTTGGAGTATGAGGAATGGTAGAAACGTCAGAGTTTCTTAACTCCCTCTTTTTGAACCTCTCCCTGTAATCGAAGATTTTCGGTACTGCCGTCTTAATCCCCTTTTCTTCTTTGGGTTCTTGATGTCCCCGAAATTCCCCGACGTAATCATTCAGAATGTTCTCCATTAGGAGTCTCCTCTGGTTTTACTTTCATCAATTCTTCAGGATGCTTGGAACCCATATGCATGCCTAAAGCCTTTATATTCATTAAAGATTTTTCACAAACTGGGCATTTTATAGTTCCGTCTGAAATCTCAATCTCTGGTGCTATTTCGGATTCAGCGTCAGTCTTGATGTTTCTAAATGTCTCTTCTAAAAAGCCAAATCTATCCATTAAGATGTCAGCTACGTACTTAGGAAATCTCAAAGTTTCCCCCCCTGCTAAAGACCATGTTTTTGTTGCTCCTGTTCCAATAGGGGATTGGTTTTCAAGATCTACAAGAACTTCCCCATCCTCGCCCATCTGATACTCCTCGATTGGGTAGTCTACTATATCTACTTTGGTTGGATTTTTTAAAACTCTATATAACATAATTACTCCTTAAAATAATTACCTTCTTCTTTAATTCTAGTTAATAAATCACGTCTACAATTCATAAAATATTTAGGATCAACCTTTAGGCTTCCTCTCCAATAATCATCAATAGCCGATTCGAGTCCAGGCTGTTCTTCCTCGTCAAAAAAGAATATAACCCTCGTGGGGTTTAATGAGTTGATTCCCTTTACACCAAAGCCTACTGATAATAGAGCTGATGCCAAATTTATGTCAGATGTCTGATAAAATGTTTTTTCCATCTAATTTCCTAACCACTATACCACGGACTTTATCTTCTTACCATTATGTATACGTCCACTGTGCCAGCAGTTATACCAGTAGATATATGAGCCCTCACGAAGGGAACTGGTAAAGCGGCCGCTGCGTTTGCAAATGCTAGTGATGTAATATAAGTTGTGGAAGCTGCTGAAGTTGTTATAGAACCTAAAGACTTCCAGGTTCCCGTAAAGTCTGAAGTTACTGATCCTTCAATCTCTACCACACCCCCTGAAGTACCTGCACTAGTAACAACAATTAAAGATACTGCATCCGCCAAAAATGTATCTACAGGATCGGATTTAGTTTCATCTGTTGCTACACCATCTATAACCTTATAAAGAGAGGATTCTTTGCTTGCTAATGATTTTAAAAATGAAGATTCACTTGTTGCCATATAAATCAGTATAACTTAAAGCACAACTTCTATCAACCAACCAACTTCATCGTAAAAGTTTGCTTTTCTTAAATCCCCCCACTGGCTAAATTCCTTCATAACAGCACTAATATCCCAGTATCTTTTGTTTAATCCACGAAGATCGTTAATAGTAATTAGCACTCTAGTACAACTAGTGCCAAGTCTCTTAACTTCCTTTTTTAAGGGAGATAAGTCAGTAAAATAGTTAACAACCCCACAAAGTACAATAGTATCAAAAGTTTCAAATAGAGGAACGTCAGCGACGTCACTAACAATAAACCTCCCACTAGGAAAGTTCTCCTCTGC
>Ga0172381_10000518_pt1 | contig 46568 bp, 67 predicted proteins | sample Leawel6488metaG_FD_119754 | JGI IMG/M metagenome (GOLD analysis project Ga0172381, IMG submission 119754) | Leachate microbial communities from a municipal landfill in Southern Ontario, Canada - Leachate well 64-88 metaG | ecosystem: Engineered > Solid waste > Landfill > Unclassified | place... | reverse complement strand
TCCACTTAAAAGTGTCGTGGATTTGAACCACAAAGATTTCCTACTATTGGCTATTTCAGCGTCTTTAATGATAATTCCGCCACCTCCAATAATATAATTAGCAAAGCGTATGGCGTGGTTTCGCTTCAGCTTACTTAGTCGTGGACTTAGACCATCTACCACTCACTAATTATATAGACAAAATTACTTTTGTCCCTGATACATATAAAAGATATTTGTTCTAGTGTTAGCCATTCCACCTCTAACATCAGCACGTTTTGACGCCGTTTCCCTAGGACGACCAACTCCTTATTACCCAAAGGGTCGCTGTACTATTTTATATATATCAGGCACAAAACTATTAAAGTCTTATAGATTGACAGGTGTGGACGCTCTACCAATAGAGCTACATATCATTTCTGATATGGCTAGAATCGAACTAGCAACCTTCCCTTTTGGGCTGTCTTGCCATTTAGACTAATTAGATTTCTCTAATATAGGACTCGAACCTATATCTCGCCCCCATCTATCAACCTATATTAAGTTTTATGCCCTTCTTAAGACGTTTCCTTTTTAAAATATGATGTGCTATTACGCCAAATAATCCATAGACATATTTACCTTAGACCAACACTACTGTGGAATATGATGTCCCTTCATAGTATCGAGGGTTTGTCATCCCTGCAGTCGCACCACATACCGCACTAAGCCTTGACTAGGGCATAAGCATTAAAGACATACGTCTAGTAATGTGGTGGAATGTAAGCGAGAAGTTTTCCTCTTCCTTAACCGACATTCACGGCTACGATTAACTCATTATCAGGTGGCTGCTTCTAAGCCAACTGTTCATATTTTAATTGGAGCTAATATTAGAAGAAATTTATATTTTCCGATATTTTGTATTTAGGGAATTAAGTGAATGCCATACACCCTTACCCTCGGAGGATTTATTTAATCGGCTATTAAATAAAATAAATTATAACCACGATACTGCGTATATCACATCTAATAATTCGCTCCCTACAATCCCCCATAAGGGGACTGGGTGGGAATTAATTATTCTTCTATAGGATTTTCTGCTTCGTTAATTTCCAAAACTTCTCCTGCATCAATTTGTGCTTGGTCTATTACATCTTCTGTATTTTCCAAGGCAATTCTTTTTGCTTCTTCCTCATTTTCAGCTTCAATGTGATATGTTTGTTCCATTAAAGCTCTTGTCTTTACGATAAAATTCATATTTTTTATTTATTACTTTTTATTTCCCTTTATAGACTTATCTGATCTTATTTCTCCTAATTTTGGTTTTTGAATAATATATCTTCTTACTTCTTGAAACTCTATAACTTCATCTCCAATATTGGGACTATCTTCTTCTTTTGATATATCATTAATAACATCATTTTTTGTTTTATATATGGAAGTATATTCTTTTCCTTCTTCTTCCATTATTTCCATATCTTTAATTGGTATAAAAATTGTTTTCATATATTTATTCTTTACAAAAAAGAGGACACACGCCGATGAAAGAATGTATCCTCTTGTTTATCATCGGCATTAACTTTATTCCATTATACTCTCATATTCCTATTTGTCAAGCAAATGAGAAACCTTTAAAAAGAAATCAACGACATAGAAAACGATTAAAAACAAAAACGAAACTAACACGAACCTCAAAATTTCAAGTATATTCATATATTTTTTGGTTATACTTATATGATAATCCACAATTTAAGAGAGTTGCAAACAGGTTATGCACAGGTAACTTGACTTATCGTATATTTTTGATAAAATGTATTTAAGATATTCGGCAATCTGACAATAAACTGAATATTTTAGCAAAGAATGGATACATATAATACCTTGTCAGAGGTGCCGATATGTATCCATTTTTTGTTATAATAAAGTAAATAATTCGGGCTTAAAGTTAAGAAGTATGGAGGAATTTCAAATAAGAGATAATCGTCAAAAAGAATGGTTTTGGCTAGATAATGAATACTTAAATGGTTATGCAAAGTTTCTAGGAACAAGTTGCACTGTCGTTTATTTATCATTATGCCGACATTCAGATAATAATACGCAAAGTTGTTTTCCAAGTATGGAACTAATAGCTGAAGAAAACGGAATACATAAATCAACAGTTTTAAGAGCTATTAAAACTTTAGAAGAGTGGGGAATAATAAATGTGATCAGAAGGAAAAAAGAAGACGGAAAGCAAGAAAATAATATCTACTATTTAACTAAAAAAAGTTGCTGGAAAGAGAAGCCGAGTAGCACAAAGATACTCGGTAGCCGAGTAGCAATAAATAAAGATCCGAGTAGCATAGAATGTAAAAGCCGGGTAGCACAAAGCGACTGTAACAAGACTCATATTAACAATACTCAATTAACAAGACTAAATACTAGCAAATCAGAGATTTGCGAAACAAATATTAATCCTTTATTAGATATTTTTTATAAGAAAATTAACCCAACCCTAAACTTCGGAAATAAGACCGAGCGGAAAGCTTTACAGGAAATGTTAGATAAGTTCGGAGAGGAGAAATTAAAGGCGATGATTGAATACGCAATCAGTATTCAATCCGAACAATATGCCCCAGTAATAACAACACCTTGTGAACTTAAAAGGAAATTAGGACAGTTAATTTCTTATAAGGCAAAAAATAATAAAAATAATCAAATAGTAGAAATATGAGCGAATTATTAAAACCTCAAAAGATAATAGTAATGAGAAATGGAATAGAAATATGGATCGACGAAGAAAAGTTTAATCAAAAAGAGGAAGCTTTAAAAACAGAGAGATTTATAAAGATTGGAGAAAACATAATAAACACAGCAGATATTATGGCAGTAGTAAGTCCCAATGTTTTAGAGGAAACTACGAGGAGAAAAAACGGACAATGGAAATGTAAGCACGGAACTTGGCACGAAAGGGGAGAACAATGTGCTTGTGAAGAATTTAAAAAATATCAAAAGTTTTAAAAAAATGAAACCTAAAATAAACTGGACTAACCTCAAATCAAACCTTTGTCCGAAATGCAACTCAACCCTTAAAAAGGAAAATGACTTTTTACGAGTATGCTCCAATTCAGGGTGCGACTTCAAAATCGGAGAAGTGAAGATGAAGAACATCAAAGATAAATTTACTAACATTCACCCGAAAGAGGTGGATTAAAATGGATCAAGAAATATGAATAATGATTTAATGTTTAGTAGTAAAACTTATGAATGGGCTACTCCACAAGATTTTTTTGATAAATTAGACAAAGAATTTAATTTTACATTAGATCCTTGTGCTACACCCGAAAATGCAAAATGTAAAAGATTTTTTACAAAAGAAGAAGACGGATTAAAACAAGATTGGAACAATGAAATTGTGTTTTGTAATCCGCCTTATGGACGAGATATAAAATATTGGGTGGAAAAAGGAAGCAATGCAAGGGGAGGTATAGTGGTTATGCTTTTACCTGCTAGAACTGACACAAAATATTTTCACGAATTTATTTATCACAAGGCAGAAATAAGATTTATCAAAGGAAGGATAAAATTTGGAGGATCTAAAAACTCTGCTCCATTTCCTAGTATGTTAGTAATTTTTAATTAAAATAACCCCTCTAACACTTCAAACTATGTCAAACGACAAAATACTCACACAAACCACCAAACAAGCTGACAGCACCCAAATAATTGATTTAAACCCCTATACAGAACCTAAGTATTGCGAACATCACAAACTTTTCTATCGCAGTAAAGAATGCGTCCTCTGCAAAGAAGAAGAACGAGAGCGAATATTTATTGAGAATTTTGAAACGAAACAGGAACACGAAAAGCGAATGAAAGCGAAAAATAACTCAAAAACTTGGCACGAAAATAACAAAAAGAAAGTGCAGGAAAACATAGATACTGTATAGAAAAAACTGATTGTGGATAAAATATACTTGACAAATGAAAGCAGGTGTGCCACAATGGTTTCAGAGGGCGAGAATATACGCCAGTCAATAACAAAATATTTTATCAGCTTCACAGCTTTCAAGATATTATTGGCAACGGTATTCTGGCTCGTAGAGTTATAAATTAAAATAAAGAAATGAAAAATCAAGAAGTAATTAATGCTTTGGAGATGAAAGTAGAGAACAAAGGGAAAATGCCAAGTATTAGAAAAATACACGAATTATTAGAAGAATTGGGAATTGAACATTATTACTACGGAGAAAGCACTAATATTTGCGAAAGTAGAACAGGAAATAGAAGTTATGTAAATGATAGATGGGAAGGTAAAAAAGGAAAAAGAATAGTAATAGAAACAGAAACACAAACAATAGAATTAGATAGTTCAAATAGTTATTATTCTTTGAATAGTTGGAGTCTTGCAAATCAGATATTAGCAATAATAAAAATTAAAAAGTAACTTAAAAATTGAATGCATATGTGAGAAACGAATAAGGTGTTGCGAAGCAATAGGAGCTTAAAGTGGGTTATACCCTGCCTCGTAGTAGCGTAAAACAGTGGTACCTCTTCAACGAAAGTATTCACTTGCACAGAAAATCCGTTGAGGGTTGCAAACCAAGACACGGTACTACGCCTCTCTTATATGCATTCAATTTAAAAATAAGGTTGGTTAATGGGGGTTTGCCAGAGATTATGTCAAAGGCTTCGGGCGTAATTACGTAATATCCCCGATAGGGTAAGAGTAAGACTTATCATTCCCCACTAGCCAATCTTATAAAGAGCATAGAACGCCATAGAGTGTCCGAGGCCATAATTAGTTAAGATTAAAAAATATGAAAATAATCAATAGAAAGTTTGTATGCTACCTGCATTTTGTGGGTTGGAATGAAATTAGTTTAGGATTTCACATTGACGTGTTGTCCCCAAACCTAGAAATACATTTACCATTTTGTTTCATAAAAATTGGATGGAGTGGTACGTGGATATACAAAGAAGATACTAATAGAACTTTTGGGATAAAATAAGCTATATGAAAAAAATACTATTATCCCTATTACTTATATCGCTATTTATACCACTGTTTTGCTCTGCAATTACAATTAATAATCTTCCGAATAAGGAGTTTACACAATATTGTAAAACCGAAAACTCAAGAGGTTGCACATACGAGGACAATATCTATATTGATACAGATTACGCCCCACGTGGAAGTATGATATACGTATTCATCGTTCTACACGAAATAGGCCATATTCTATTCGTCCCTCATTACAAGGAAATACAAGGCAGAGACGAGGAGTTATTGGCCGACCAGTTTGCTTTCTATATTTTGACCAAGATTGATCTAAGTGGAGGATTTCTTCCAACCATATTAAAATAGTTTTATATCTTGCCCCCAAGGGGGCAATAATAAGATTATAAAATAATTATGACCTACAAAAGACCAAAATCAATCAACCAAGTCCTTGAACGAGATAAAATAACTATCTCTATATGGAATTTTTTAGGTATTATATTATTATTTGTCTTATATATATTAACAGTAATTAATTGGTAATATGAACAAAAAGAATTTAGAAAAAGCTATATCTTTACTAAAAGAAGCACATAAGATAATCGAAAAAGAAAAACCTCATAAAGATATTACAATTATAGCTATGCATATTGTCTATTCAATTTTATTAATTAATATAATTATCTATGAACAACAATGACATTTTACTCAACAAAATAGCTTGCGATATGTACAAGTTCGTCAAAGAAAACAACATAAACTTTGATGAAGAAGAGGAGGAAGAAGACGACGAATGGGAAGATTGGGAATGTGAAGTAGATGAAGACATAATTAATCTTAATAGAGGAGAAAGATGAACGAAGAACACTATAAAAAGGTAAAATGTTTCATCTGGCTACCGGCTCAGATAAACATATCAAACATATTCGCAGATAATTTGGCAGTTGATATTTTCAAAGACAACATAGTCTTGGAGGAAATACCGTGTCTGCCAAAAACAGACGACGAGGACAGGTTTGACCAGTCGCCATTATTAAGGGGTAAAAATAAAAAATAAGATGCAAATCAAAAACACAGGCGAAAGCCAAACAAAACCGTCAGTAACATTATTAGTGTATGGACAAGGAGGTGTGGGAAAAACAACATTTTCTGCTACTGCTCCAAAACCAATTATTGCTGATTGCGAAAACGGTTCAAAGTATTTCGGTTTAAGAGGAATAAAAGTTGATGTCGCTCAAATAGAAAGTTGGGCAGATATCCAAGAGTTTTACAAGGTAGCTAAAGACAGTGAATATGAAACAATCGTAGTAGACCCGATTGGCGAACTTATGGAAAAACTAAAAGTATTTCTTGTCAATTCCAAAGAAAAGAAATGGGTGCAGTATGACGGAAGTCTAACAATCGCAGGTTGGGGCGAAATGAAAGAAAGAATGCGATTGTTTATAAAGGCAATTAGAGATATTAACAAGCACTTAATCATCGTTGCTCACGTTGAAGAAAAAGAAGATGACAATAAGTTGGTCAAGCGACCAAAGATTATGACGAAGATGAGCGAGGAGTTGATTGCTTTAGTTGATGTCGTTGGATTTATGGAAACTGTCAGAGTACAAGACAAAGGCGGAGAAATGATTGATAAGAGAATTATCCGAGTACAACCAAGCGATAAATACGAAAGCAAGGACAGAACTGGACAATTAGGAGCAATTATAGAGCCAGACTTCCAAAAGATAATCAATGCTTGTCAGGGTAATGAAGTTTACAGTTGGTCAAGTACAAAAGCCAAAAAGCAATCAGGTAAGGAAGTTAAAGAAGAACCAAAAGAAGAAGTGAAAGACGAACAAGTCGCAAAAACAAAGACAGGTGCAAAAGATAAACTTAAAGAAGCATTAAAATAATGGCAACAGAAATACAAGAATTTACCCTTTATGGAGGAGAAGTAAAAGTCAAGTTTTATCCAAATAGTCATATGTATAAGGTTACAGATGATAAGTATGGATTAAAAGACGAGCGAGTAAAAGGAGTTACGACTTACATTGGCATTTTAGATAAAAGTCCAGCTCTTGTATCGTGGGCGACAGAACTAGCAGGAACACACTTACTTGATTTATTAGAAAGTGGCAAAGTTATAACCGCAGGAGATATCGCCAAGTCAATCGGACTTCACGCAGAAAAGAAAGAAGAAGCGGCAGATATTGGAACAAAAACCCACGAATGGTGCGAATACTTTATCAAACACAAGTTAGGTAGAGTAGGATTTGAGAAAGAACCAGAACTTCCGACAAATCAAGCGATGTTGCTCGGAGTAGATAGTTTTCTTGAATTTATAACACAGCGCAAAGTTGAATTTATAAGTTCTGAAAGAATTGTGTACAGCCGAAAACATCAATACATCGGTACTATGGATTTTGAGGCTATTGTGGACGGAAAGTTATCTGTAGGAGATTTTAAAACTTCTAATGGGTTATACAATTCAGTCTTTATGCAGATGAGTGCTTATCAATTCGCTGCCGAAGAAGAAGCTGAATTTTTAGGAAATCCAATCAAGTACGAAAATAGATATGCGGTTAGATTGGCAAAAGAAACCGAGCAAGAATATTCCGACAGAATGATTAAGAAAAACTCAATCAGGGAATTGCAAGGAAAACTTCCAAACAAAATAAAACCATATCAACCTTTTGAATGGATAGTAGAAAGTAGAGAAACTCACGAAAGAGATTTTGCAGGATTTATTAGTGCAAAAGATTTGTTTACTTGGAATAATCAGACAGATTTTTATAAAAATAAGAAATAAAAAAAATGTTACCAATCAACGAACACTTATCAAAAACAGAAAAAGTTATGATTAAAATTGAGCCAACAATTAAAAACGAGAAAGGAGAATGGCTACCTAACCGAGATTATAAACTAGAACTTGTTAATGGAGAAATTAAGAAGTTCAAAAAGCAAACAGGAGAAACTTTTGAGAAATGTCTTTATACTTGTAATATCATCAATGACAACGGCTCAAAATCTCAAGGTATTTATGAAGTACCAAAATTGAGCCAATCAGGAGAATTAAATTACATAATTAGAAAGATGATTGAATTAGACCTTAACGCAGGAGATATATTTTTTCTTGGAACAGACGAGAAAGGTTATGTAGTAATCAACAGATTAGGAAAGGGAAGCGGAGAAGAAGTTGAGGATATACCAACAATACAGGAAGATGAGGAATTTCCACCTGTTGCAGATGAGGACGAAATAGATATTAAGGATATTCCTTTTTAAAATGTTGGACATAAATAAAAGGCTTCAGGAATTATACTTGAAGCCTTTGAACAAATGGCGAGTAAGAAGCAAATCAGAAAAAGGAAAGTTTCATATAGTTGAAGAATTACCAACCCATAAACTTATATGCGACTGCATTGCAGGTTCTATGGGAAAACCTTGTCGCCACGTCAGAATTGTACTTAATAAAATTAACAATAACGATTATGAATGTAGATAAAAGAGAGTTTCAATTAACTGACCTTAAAGGAAAACCTTTGAAAACTAAATTTGAGATAAAGGATAAATTGAACATAACCGAAGACTATACAATTTTAATTAAGGCATCAGTTTTTACAGAACAAGCATTTGATAATCAAGACGGAACTTTGAATATTCTTTATAAGTTAGGAGTAAAAGACATTGAGATAATTAAAAAATAGCCTATGAATAAAAAAAGAATAGAAAATGTTTGTGACTTACTTAACAAACATCAAAACAAAAAAGAAGTCGCCAAAATACTAAACTTAACAAGTCAAGGATTAGGATATCTTATCCATAGATTTACAATCGTAAAGAAAGGAAAAGATGAGTACAGACCTAATTATGCGAAATTGGAAGATGAAACTCGCAAATAGATTTAGTGAAGAAGTAAAACAGTATTGGGCGGGTTGGTACGAGTGCCAAGAGTGTGGAAGAAACCACGCGGACTGCCTGCACCATATTTTATCAGGTTCAAGTCCTGATTACGTCAAAGGAAATCACAATGAGAGTATTCTCAACTCCTGCCCCTTAAATAACCACGACTGTCATCTTTATAAGCCACTTCACTCTTTCGCAAAGCAAAAAGAATTATTATTAAAGGTTAAAAACATTTTGGATCAAAATCATTATAAATATAACGAACTAGATAAGAAATTTTTATTAGTTTACAAAAAATATTATGTCAAAATTTAAAATAGGACAAAAAGTTAAAATAATAGGTAATCACTATGGGAATGGTGAAAAGTCTAGATATCAAAGTATTGTTGGTAAAATCGGAACAATAAAATCAATAGACGAAGATGGTTATCCTTATGAAGTCGTTGTTGACGGTGAATTATTAAATGATTTTTTAGAGTCCGACCTTCAAGCAATTACAAAAGACTGGGAAGATTTAGAGGGGGGGGATATTATTGTTAGTGACGGAACAGAAGCTATGATATTAGCACATTCAGGATTGCTATTTGCTAGAAGTAAAAGAGGAGATTTTAAGAGATATTGGAGTTTTTGTACAAAAGAACAACTTATCGAAGATGGCTGGTCAATTAAACAAGACCCCATAGAGGAAGAAGTGGAAGAATTGACAATGGAGCAAGTTTGCAAAGAACTTGGACGTGAGGTTAAGATTAAAAAATAATATGAAATATTCAGAATTAAAAAGTGAAATAGAAAAAAAGATAATAGAATTGGCCGAACTTATTGAAGATTTTTGTGTAATTGATAATAATGTTTATGCTCAAGCATATAAAAATCAGTTAAGAGATTTACACAGAATACTAGAAGAGATAATCAAATAATCAGCCCCTTGGCTGGTTCTTATGAGGGGTGAATCTTAAACTTATTACTCGGTGGTGAAGTACCGTAAATCCTCTCCTTATGAGAGCCAGTCAAATAAATATATAAAAATATGAAAATAGTAAAAAATTGTTGTTATGGAGGTTTCGGATTATCTCCCAAAGCTATGAAAAGAATAGCTGAATTACAAGGAAAAGAATGTTATTTTTTTGAAGGTTTTAATAATTATAGAGAAATATCATTACAGGAAGCAGAAGAAAAGGGATTATTTTGGAATTGTTTTTCTGTAAAAAAACCAGAAGAATATTTAGGAAAAGAAAAAAAAGATAAAGATGGAACTTATACAACCTACAATCAGAAATGGGAGAAAATAGAAATTAACGATTTTAGAGAAGATAGGTCAAATCCAATTTTAGTTCAAGTGGTTAAAGAATTAGGCGATGACGCTAATGATAGGCTTGCCAAATTAGAAGTTATTGAAATTCCCGATGGTATTGAATGGGAGATTGATGATTATGATGGAATAGAAACAATAAGAGAGAACCATAGAACTTGGTAAAAATAACAAACTAATTAAAAAGTAATTATGGAAACAAAAAAAATTTTAACTATCGGAATGTTAATGGGAATTATTCCTTGGGGAATATTCTTTGGGGATATCGGTTTAATAATACAAATTAGCGGATTATTATTAGTGATTATATTATTATGAACTCACTAACCCAAATCACAACCAACCTAGACCTCTCAAAACGTCTAGACATAGCCCTTAAAAAGGCAGGAATTAAAGTAGAGCCATTATTTGTATGGGCTGACGTGGAGGGCAACGGAGATTTTACAGAGATACAATATGAAAATGACGAAAGTTGTGAAAGATATGATTTTATTCCAGCCCTGACTGCAAATGAATTAAAACATATTCTAAAAAAAGAATATAATAGTGATGGGTGTATCTCTTATTATGATAAGAATAAAAATATGTATTATGGAGCTGGGTTAAAAGGACTCACAGAAAGCGAAAAAGAGGAAGATGCTCTTGCAAAAACTTTAATTTATCTTTTAGATTATATCAACTTTTAAATAAATAATACTATGAAAATATATAATTCAACAGAATATATAGAAAATCCAAGGGTTGGAGATTTACAATTAAAGGTAAATTCAATGTGGGATTTCGGAGCAAGAAGTGTTTGTTTTATGGATATAAATAAATCTTTTGGAGGTGGAACAAAGGTAATTTCGTACGATTTAGAAGAGTGCATAGATGTTGTTGATGAAAAGACTACTAAATGGAAACAAGCAGAAATTACGCCAGAGATAGTAAATTACTTAGAGGAGAAAGGATATTGTGTCGATAATGAGTACAAGAAAATAATACCAGAAATACCTCAAATGAAAGGAACATTAGAAGCTCTTAATAATATAACGATTGCTAAAAAGTAAATAACCATATGAAAAAATCAAAATGTTGTGGAGCAGAGGTAGAAGAAATTGATGAATATTTTGGAGATAATAATTTATTTAAAAGACATTATTGTAAAAATTGTGGTAAACCTTGTGAAGTAATTGAAGAAGAAACCACCTTGGACACTTTTATTGATATTAAGAAATGGTTTGAAACTAATTATTTAGACGGAGATAAAATACAAGACGGACAAATGTTATCCTCTGAAGAATGTTTTGATGCAATTAAATCCTCCCTAGAAGCCCAAAGACAAGCCATTGATAAGGAGTGGCGGGGGAGGATAGAGGTAATAGAAAAAGAATGCACCAATGGAAATATTCTCAATGAATACTCTTGGAATAAACTTAAAAAACAATTATTAAAATAAAACAATAATGTATGGAAATAGATATAAAAGAAGCATTGCTTATAGTGCTTAAAGAATATATTGAAATTGCTCAGCATAGGGATTTTAGAGATGAGGGAAGTATTAAGGGATTAATAGATTTTTTAGATGGAAAATATGATGAAAATTAAGTAACTAACCCCTCAACAAGAGGAATAAAATAATATGAACAACGAAGAAAAACAAAAAGTAATTAACTTAGTAATTAATTCTTTTATAGCTGGAACTTTTACTGGAGTAATATTCACATATTTTTATATGTTATTTATTAAATAATAATCAAGACTATGAACAACTTACAAAAACTAGAAGCTATCATTATGGTATGAAAGTTCTTTTGTTGAACTAACCATAAAAGACAGAAAGTGGATAGGCCAACAATTAGAACATATTAAAGGCAGAAAATTTCACAATGAATGGGTATTTGTGTTAAGCGATGGACAGCTAATAAGCGAAGAAGAAATTGAATTTTTTAAGGATAAACCAAATTATGCAGATAGTAGAGCGATTGTTAAAATATTAGGCAGACCAATAACCATTTTGGATGTGATGAATACTCTTGCAAAAAAATACGAAGATTGGGAATATGCACTTTCTATATCTGGCGAATTGTTAAAAATGATTAGAAATAACGAAAACGGATTTGCTGAATTTGAGGGAACTGGTATTCATTTTGAACTAGGCAAACCCCTTTCCGAACAATCCGAGGAAACAATAATCAACCTATTAAAAATATTTGAAGTATGAAAGAACCAAAATTTACCCCACTAAAAATAAAAGACGGAATAGCAAGTGGCGGTCAAGTAGAAAAAGAACCAAAACAAAGTTGGGAGGAAAGACTTGAAAAATGTTTTTCAGTTAAAACACAGATAGAAATTGAAGAACACTCAATAACTATTGACAATTCAAATCTTTTTAATTCTATTAAGGAAATATTCTCCCAAGAAATCCAAAAAGCAAGAGAAGAAACCCTAAAGGAGGTGTTGCCAGAAGAGAAAGAAGTGAAACAATGGTCAATGTACACAAGAGAAATGCTTAATATAATAAAAGAACATAACGAGTGCCGTCAAAAAATAATAAATAAAGCGAAAGATAATTGGGGGATAGAGTTAAGTTAATCAATAATAAAAAATATATGTCAGCATATAAAAATACATCAGTTAATTGGGTAAAGAGCCAGGCTTCAATAGTTAAGCTTTTAAATCAAAGAAATATTTATCAAACAAGATTTACCAATCTTGAAGATAAATTTGTTATTGAATTTTTGGCCACTTTACCAGACCAAGAAAAGCCGATTGGAGTTAGAATTTTAGTCCCGATTAAATATAAAGGCGAAGACGAAAAGAGAAGAACGCAAGAATTGAATATTTTGCACAGGGTTTTATTCTACCACTTGAAAGCGAAATTTGTGGCAATTGAAAGCGGATTAACCGAATTTATGGAAGAATTTATGCCTCACTTAATCATTATGGATAAGAGCGGAAATAGCACTACAATGGGTCAAGTGCTACTTCCTCAATATAAAAATAATCTTGAAAATGGCAATCAAAAAGATTTTAAATTATTGCCAGGAGAAGAAAATGTTTAAAATAAAAAAATGAAAAACATAAAAATAAACAATTCAACAGCTTTTTTAACATTATTAATAATTTCAGTACTTTTAGCAGAAATTAATATATTAAGAACTGCCTTTATTTTTCTTGCAATAGTATTTAGTTTTTCTTTTTATGTATGTCTTTTTAGAGAGTCAATATTTATATTTGATAAAAAACTATGAAAAAACTAATAATCATAATCCTATTCTGTCTAATCCCTTTTACAATCTTTGCTCTATCAGATAAAGAAGTAATCGAAACAGAACGAATAGTTCAATTAGAACAAAGAATTACAAAATGCGAGCAGAAGCTATTAGAACACGAAGAACGACTATTTACACTAGAAATACATTTTGAAGTGCTAGACAAGGCGTTTAAGACGTTTAGCAAGAACGTAGTTGATATGTTAGGGGTAATAATAACTAAAATAAGTTTGAAATAAGATGGAATTATTATATAAAGCTATAATTATAACGTCATTGATTATATTCTTAGGTGGATTATCATACTTAATAACTGTAGGAATTGTGTTTATTTGTCAGTTATTAGTTAATGCAATATTTGGATTATCTTATTCATATAATGTTTGGCTGTTTGGATTATTGGTTTGGATTATTATGATAGCATTTAACTCTTGCAAATCAAATAAATAGTGGTATAATTAAGGTAATAAATATAAGCTTTCCCATAAAATGCTAGAAGATAGAGAAATTGACAGAATAAACAAACCTAAAAAGAATGACAAGAAAGTAATACAGGGCGAAAAACAGTTGGAAAGCTGGAGAAAACCTATAAAAATAAATGACAAGGATAGCAAAGTTCGTAAAGTATAGCGGACATTGGCTTCATAGAGAGCACCGGAATAAAAAAGGCAGAACTATCAATAAACGAGGTCAAAGACACTTCTCAATCCTTAGATAAATTAAAAAGTCTATATGATAATTAGTTAAAAAATAAAACTATGGCTTGTAAAAGTAAAGGAAAAAAGAAAAAATAAATATGTTATCATACGAACTTTGTAAACAATTAAAAGAGGCAGGGTTTCCACAAGAAGGAGAATATTATTTTGATTTTGAGAAAGATAAAAATATATTCGTATTGAGAGGTATAGAAAGTGATTATTTTGAAGGCATTGATAAAATTTTATGTCCCACTCTATCCGAACTAATAGAGGCTTGTGGAGATAATTTATGGTATTCAATGGGTAAAATTAACGAGATGTATGTTGTTATTAAAGATGGACAATGTTTTCAAGGAACAAGTAGAGAAGAGGCAGTTGCTAATTTATGGTTAGAATTAAATAAGAAATAACTTTAAGTCAGAAATGAAGAACCAAATAATAGTTAATAAAAAAGTGTTTTCCTATAATGATTTTATATCCATTATGAAACTTGTAATATCTAGGCTAACCCCAGAGTATCGTATTAGATGTATTGCACCAACTATTATGTATTTTAAATGGGAAGGATTTTTTGAAAATTTAAATGAAGACAGAACAAAGTTATTTAATGATCTAGGAATTGATAAAAATGGATATTACATTAAGGAAACAAATAAAAAAAGTAAAAATGATTGTCAATTACAAAGATGAAAGTAAAGAGTAATATTCTTATTGAGCGCCTAAATTTAATATAGAGAACTTATAGTTCCTCGTCCTGCAAGCGACGATATTATTATTGAGGCTCTCAATAAAAGTATTATGTATTTAAGTATTTTACATTTATGAAAGGCAAAAGAGGGTTTCAAAAAGGAAATAAAGAAGCTAGGAAGAAAGGTAAGCATAAAGCTACTCTAGAAAGAGAAATTGTTGCTGAAGCAATACGACAAAGAGTGCTGTCTAATGCTCAAAGATTGATTGATGCTCAATTCACTCTAGCTCAAGGGTGTTCTTTTTTATTCGTAATTACTAAAGATGAGAAAGGAAAAAGAGAAAAACCAGTATTGGTTACTGATTTAGAAACTATAGAAGCATATCTGAATGGAGAATTAGATAGCAACCCAGAAGAATATTATTACATCACTACTGAAAAACCAAGTGGACACGATATTGCTAACTTACTTGATAGAACATTTGGAAAACCAAAAGAAACAATAGAACATAGTGGCACAATCAAAAGCCTAATAGTTGATTTATGATAGAGGAAAAAGTAAAATTCAGCGAACTATGTAATTTTACTCCAAAACAGTTATTAGCAACAAAGCAAGCAGATTTATTCGTTTATTCTTTATTCGGAGGAGCAGCAGGACCAGGCAAGTCTTATTGGTTAAGATGGTATTGCATTAGAACCTTAATCAAGTGGGGTAAAGACTATGGAATTAATGGAATACACGGAGCTTTATTCTGTGAGGACTATATTACTTTAAAAGACAGACAATCAAGCAAAATGGAAATAGAGTTTCCAAAGTGGCTTGGAGAGATTAAAGATAATAAGATTAATGGTTTAGGATTTCATATAAACCCTGAATATGGCGGACACGTTTTATTATTAAGGAATTTAGACGACCCCAGTAAATACTTATCATCAGAGTTTGCTATAATAGCGATAGATGAACTAACGATGAACCCAGAAGAGAAGTTTCATCAGCTTAGAAGTAGATTAAGATGGACTGGAGTTCCTGACCCAAAGTTCGTGGCAGCTACAAATCCTGGAAATATAGGGCATTCTTGGGTCAAAAAGAGATGGATAGATAAAGACTTCCCAAAAGAAGAATTAAACATATCAGACAAGTTCGTCTATATCCCAGCATTGCCAACTGATAATCCATATTTAGCACAGAGTTATCTCGAAACTCTTGCATCACTGCCAGAGAAGAAGCGCAAAGCATATTTAGAGGGTAATTGGGACGTATTTGAGGGGCAGTTCTTCACAGAGTTTGATAGAGAGAAACACGTTGTAGAACCATTTACTATTCCTCAAAGCTGGATAAGAGTAAGAAGTATTGACCCTTCAGGAAGAGACGGCATAACATCTTGTCATTGGTACGCTATAGACTGGAACGGTAGAGTGTTCTGTTATAGGGAGCATTACGGTACTGGATTAGACTCAGACCAGCACGCTAGAGAGATTACTAGATTAAGCCAAGGGGAAGAATATCGATATACTGTTATTGATACTGCAGCATTCGATAAATTAGGACTACCAGAAACGACAGCAGAAGTATATATGAGAAACGGAGTAACCGGACTCGTACCAGCCTCAAAGAAAAGAGTAATGGGTTGGGATTTAATGCATCAGTATTTAAGATGGGATAATAATACAGATCCAAAATTAAAGATATTCAGCACTTGTCCTAATATTATAAGAACAATTCCTTTAGCTATTCACGATGAATTACACCCAGAAGATTTAGACACCAGAGGAGAAGACCACGCACTAGATGACGCTAGATATGTATTGCAAACACTGCGAGACAATAATACACAGAAGCCTATGACACCACTTGAAAAAAGACTGAAAGAAATAAGGGATGGAGAAAGTGAGTTAAGTTTTAATTATAGGAAATATTGACACGACAAAAATATAGATTTATAATATAGAAAAAGTTATTGGCCGACCCAATAATAATGCCTAAAAAAGAAAATAAAATTGACGGAGAAGTAAAAGAAAAAGAATACGTTCCGACTGAAGAAGAGTCTTTACTTCAGGTTTTTCTTGACCGAAGAATTAAGGAGATGAAAGATTATAGGGAAATATTAGGTATTGAAGATGACTGGAAAGAGGCAGACACAGAATATGTTCCATCTAATCTAAAACTAGATGACTCAAGAAAAGTATTTGAACAAGACCAAGATGTAGGCAAAAGGTCAAGACCGGTAAGAGTTGGAACAGATGAAGACTCTTGGAGGTCAGACATATCTGACCCAGTTCTTTTATCTAAAATACAAGCAGCTATATCAATTATTATTGATAGAGATCCTCAAGCTTCACTTTCATCTTTTATTAAAAAGTTTGAAAAAACATCAACTCTAATAAATGGACTATGGAAACGTAATTGGAAAATATCCGAGTCAAAGCAGGTATTCAAGCTGTTTATTTTTGATTTAGCAAAGTATGGCTGGGCTGTCGGTAGGTCGTATCCTTGTGTTATTAAATACAACAAGAAAGTATTAACTGAGTATGATTATGAAAAACCAGAAAATTCTATCTATGAAGATAAAGAATTGATTTGGTATAATGATGTTAAGAAGCAAAGACTAGACCCGTTTAGAACTTGGATTGATGAGATGACGAAACCTTATGATAGGTTTTCAATGAATGATTGCTATTACGAGATAGATTATTCTTATGACTCAGCTAAAATAGAATTCGATAAGTATAAAAACTTTGATAAAGTCGGAGACTCAGCAAAGTTAATTGATTTGGATAATTTATCAGATGAACAGAAAAAACAACAAGATAGAGAAAGAAAGGATATTATAACAGTTGGATTTTATGAAAATAGGTTGAAAGACCAATATGTAATATATGTTCCGTCTAAGAAGATAATACTTCACGAAGGACCATTACCTAACGATGACGGACTATTAAGTATATGGCAAACAATGTGGGTATTGAGAGACTCGAATAATCCTTATGGAATATCTCTTTGGAAGATGATTAAGGGAAAGAAAGAATTGTATGACAAGATGATGAATATGACAATGGATCAACTTGTTCTTTCCATTTACAAGATGTTTTTTTATACCGGAACGACAGATTTGTTCGGAGATGGAAAGATTAAGATAAAGCCAGGAATGGGAAGACAGATACAGAATGGAAAAATTGACTGGAACGAAGTACCAGGTCCAGGGCAAGAGTCTTGGAAAGGACTTGAATATATTAAATCAGGAATGGACGATGACTCTGGTATAACTCCAACTATCGAGGGAGAGATAACTGGCAAGACTTTAGGAGAAGTTTTGCACGCAAAAGAAGCTTCACTTAAAAGGTTAAAAGTTCCAGTGGAAAACATATCACACGCCATAGAACAAGATGCATACTTGACTATCTCTTGGATGAAACAGATATACTCAACGCCAGAAGTTAAAGAGTTTTCTAGTGTTAAGGATATGCTAGATTACGAGAAAGAAAGTGGAAATACTCACGACGAGAATGGATTGTATGGAAAATTAGGAGATAACGGAGAGATAGGAAATCTAAAAGCAGCTTATTACCCAGAATTATCACTACATTTACAAGAAAAAGAAGGACAATTATATGAGTCAAAAGAGTCAAGATATTTCCAAGTAGGAAAAGATATTAAATTAAATGACTTAAATTGGAGAGGAATAATTGAAGTTAATCCTATTTCAATACTTGCTCCGTCAGAAGAGTTAGAAAAACAAGCTAAACAAGAGATATTTAATTTATTAGTTCCAGTATTACCACTAGACCCAAATATTTTCTATAAATCAGCCAAACAATTGATTAAAGCTAGAGATGAAGACCCAGAAGATTGGTTGCCTGATAGTTGGTTAGATTTAGATAAAGCTAGTGAGCCACTATTTATTGCTCCTCAAATGCCACAAAATGTCCCACAAGAGGCTTCAGGAGGTAATACAATGCAAGGAGCAATGGGAGTAACTCCAAACACTGGAGGTCAGACGGTAGTCCCACAAAATCAAATTAACCAATCAGCTAAAAATACAGGACTATGATAGACAATTTACTTAAAAAATCTTTAGAAAAGTTAGTAAGGAGCAATGAGTATGAGTCAATTATTAAATTGTATAGTCAAGTTATTGATAAGTGGAACTCTGAAAGTACAATTGGTGATAATGAGTTCGAAACTTTAAAGAAAACTTTTATTAAAGAGGGAAAAGTTCAAGGATTAAAAGATTTTTTTGAAATCATAGAAAATATATGAAAAATATAGCTGAATTAAAAGACATAAACGGAAAAAATGATATAGCGATAAAAGTTGAAGGAAAAGAATATGTTGAAATAATATCAGGGAAAAGAAAATCAAAAATAAACTTTCTTGATTTATATAATATAGTGTTTATAATAGCTAATGAGGAACAGAAATGTAATTTAATTCCTACGTTTGAAGAAAGAATAAAAGAACATAGAGTTCAATTAACAATTAAAGCACAGAAGGACATTAAAAAAGGAGAAGATATTATAGTTAATTATGCAGTTAAGACCCCACAAAAGGTCGGCTAATAAATCTTCCAAATCTTAAAAGGAAGTAAAAAAAATAAGTAAAAATTTATGCCAAGAGGAAAAAAAACAGTTAAAAAAGTAGAAGAAGGTAGTGAAAGTGCAAAATATGTAAACTTAGAACAATTTAATCAATTAGTTGATGTAATTGGCAATCTTGCAAAAAGTATTGACGAGATGAAAAAGCCAGAGATTATTGGCGCTGAAAGTGAAAAAATAAAAGATGTACCTATTAACGAAGATGACGGTTCAGGAATGATTGATAAATTACCAATTCCTCCAGGTTGGAGAAGATTGGTAGATGAGATATTAGGACCAGAATTTGGAATAGATGTATCTTATCCTGATAATAATGGTTCAGGGTTCAAATTTACAATCATAGTACCAGATGAAAAATCTAATATGTCCGAGCCTTATAGGAAAATGTATCGTGTAGATAAAAGGACAAAAGCTCTATCTAATTCAGAAGGAATAGATGGAGTTAGAAAATATTGTGAGTTAGTCGCGCAAAATTTAGGAATAAAGAAAAAATAGTATGCCAGAAAAAATCACAAAAGTTAAAGGTGGTTTCAGAGTTTCAACTCCAGGAGGAGTTAAAGCAAAATCAACCACTAAAGCAAACGCAGTAAAACAAGTGAAACTTTTAAGGGCAATTGAACATAACCCAAATTTTAAACCAAAGAAAAATAAATAAACAAAATTATGGCAAAATTAAATTTATCTGAGAGATTATACGCTCTTAATATTCTTAATCAATTTAAAGGTAATACTGAAACATTGGTTGATGTATTAGAAGATGTTAAAAATTTAAGTATTGAAGAAGCAGAGTGGGAAATGGCAGAAAGAAAAATTAACAATTTTGTAGGAGAAGACGGAAAACCAGGTACAACTTGGGCTTGGAATGATGAAAAAGGAGGAGAAAAAGAAATTGAATTTAAAAAGAAAACATCAGAATATTTGAAAGCAAAAATTGAGGAAATGGATAAAGCTGGAGAATTTACGTTTCAAGACAAGGCTGTTATTACATTGAAAGAAAAGTTGTAGGATTGATACACTGCTTAGACAAGTCGGCCGTCTAGGCAGTAATCAGCCCTAAAAGCTGCATCTTGGTTAATCTTTTATCAAGTAAATAATAAAAAAGTAAAAACACTATGTCAAAAGAAAACGAGGAAGTAAAAGAAGTTGAAGTTCTAACTCCAGAAGAGTCAAATGAGGAAAGTCCTGATTTGATTACAGAGGAAGAACTAAACGAGGAGACTGAAACTCCTGCGGAGTCTTCATCCGAAGAAAAAACAGACGATACTAAAGAGGAAGATGAACCTGAAGAGGTATCTGAAACCGAAGAAGACAAAAGTATCGTAGAGCAGTCTGAAGAAGAAATCAAAAAATTACCTGATGAAACACCAAGAGAATATGCTTTAAGGCAAGAGGTTACTCGTCTTAAAAGAAAGAACAGAGAACAAAGGAAGTCTGAGTTACTCGGTGAAATTAAACCAGTAAAAACTTCCCAATCTGATGAACTAACTGAAGAAGACAAAGAACTTCTAAGTCAATATGACCAATCTGAACTTACTACCTTTGAAAAAGTATTAAGTGCAATGGCTAAAAAGCAAGGGTGGGTTAAAAAAGATGAATTTCAAGCTACTACATTTAAGGAACGTGCTGAAGATGTTTTAGATAGTTTTCTTCAAGAACATCCCGAGTATGCTCCAGAAAATGATAAGGATAATGTACTATGGGGAAGATTTAGAGAAGAGTTTTCTCTTTATAAAGAACCTAGCAGTCCAAAAGACTTGAAACGAATTCTTAATAAAATTCATAAGGAAATATATGGTATCCAATCTGAAGATGAGCTTAAAAAAGTAAACGCACAGAAAGAGAAAATTAAAGTCGCATCTCATTCTGGCGACTCATCGAAAAGAGGTCAGTCTTCTTCCAAAGAAAGTAAGATAGATCCATCTCTAAAACCATATATGAAAGGGGATTGGAGTGATTTGGACTTATAACTTTCAGATGAGGAGATAAATTAAAATTAAAATAGTATGGTAGGATTTAAAATACTTTCAACTCCAATGGAAACAATCGAGTTGAAAAAGTATCCAATCTCCTCACAGACTGTATTGGTAGGTGATTTGTTTGAGTTAGTTGCAGGTGCAACAACTTGGACAGCAACAACTGCTACATCTAACCATTTTACTAGGAAAGTTATAGCTTATGAAGCTGCTAGCACAAGTGCTACAGAGTTTTTAGGTTATGAAGTTCTAGGAAATGAAACAGTAGAAGCTCAATGTGCAAACACTGCTGCTGCAGCTGACAATGGAGATTTGATGGTCCTTTCCGACAAAAATACTGTTAATAATACACATTCAACTTCAACAACTGAATATGCTTGTTTTATGCAAGATAGACCTGGTTCAACAACCACTTCTATTATTGGTAAAGTATTAGTCGGTAACGGAGTAAATCCTGATGCTACTACATAAAATCTATGAGTTCAACAGCCCCATTAAACATAGCACAAGCCGCTGACCTTGTAGACCGAAGTATTCAGAAAATCTTTATGAAGACTTCTGACCCTGAAGTACAATACCCAAAATACTTCAATGTTAGAACTACAGAAGATTATTATGAAAAGGATAGTAGTCTATCAGGTCTAGGTGAAGCAGATTTTGTAGAGGAGAACTCGGTAATTGTATCCGATATTCCAATACAAGGCTATGACAAATTATACACACAGAACCAAGTAGGATTGATATATCCTATTACTTGGAAAATGTGGAAGTACGGTATTAAAAGGAGAGATTTGAACAATGCAGCAAAGGAATTGAAAGCTGCGGTAGCACGAAAGAAAGAAAAACTTTGTGCTGAAAGGCTTACAAACGGTTTTGAGTCTACTTCTTACACTCACTACGGTATTAATGGAACAAAAACCATTTCTACTGCTGGAGGGGACAGTTTAGGAGCTTTCGAAGATGATCACACCAGAGAGGACGGTGGAACAAACATCAATAATATTGTTTATGATGGAACTACATACAACCTCCCGTTTGATTACAGTGGTTGGAAAGCCGCTTTGAGAACAGCATCATTATTTGTAGACCCAAGGGGAAACCCAAGACCAGCAAAACTTGATACTGTTGTTTGTAAAACTGGAAGTTCAGTTTACTTCAAGGCAATGGAGATTTTAGGAGCTATCAAATCTGGTAAAATACCAGAGTCAATGGACAATGATGGTGCAGGAACTCCAGCATTTAAAGTTATTACTCTTGATTATTTGGCAAATGACGCCTATTGGTTTGCATTTGACAGTTCAAGAGCTTTGACTGACGCAGAAGGATTTCAATTTGTTGAGTCGCAGCCAACAACTATTGACCCTGTAAACATTGTTTACAAAACAAAAGAAATCCAGACTTCTGTAACAGCAGCATTTGACTTAGGTCATAATGACGTTGCTAGATGCTGGGTTGGTTCAAAGGGTGATAGTTCAAGTCCGTCTGATTAAGATGGGATAATTAAATAAAGGTCGTAACAAAGCAGTTGCGAAGTGGGTGAGAATATTATTCAATCTATACACGCACTGCTTTCTAAAACAATGACAATTAACGGAAAAAATTATAGTTCTCCTAAGAATATAAACTTGAAAGAGGGTATATTGAGATTTAATGGAACTTTTGCATCAAATCCATTAGGAGACGTATCAAAGGGATTATATGTGGACTCTTCAGGAAATCTAGTTTATAGATACTTGACTACTTCCACAATTTTGGGGGCAGCAGGAGGAGGAGGAAGTATTCCTTCGTGGGACTCAATTATTGCAGGAGACCAATCAATGCAAATCGGAGCATTAGCTTCATTTACTATTGATAGGAACTCAGGTGATAATGATGTTTTGACAATTACTAATACTGGAGCTGGTGCAGGAGACTGTATTCAGATTACTAATGCTGGCTCAGGAAGTGATATTGAAGGAACTTCTGGTACTTGGTCTTTTAGCTCTGCTGGTGATATGATTGCTAACACAATCACATTAGCTGGTGATGAAGGTTCAGACTCAATAACATTAACGATAGGAGACGTTTCTGTTGTAGATGGTTCATTGACTATAGTAGATGCAGATGATGCAGCTACATTATCAGTAACCAACGACACAGCAACTTCTGCTTCGGTATTTGTATTTGCAGGTTCTGGTGTATTTACAGGTTCTACAACAACCTCGTTTATGACCATTACTCCTTCTGGCTTAACTACTGGAACAGCTATTTACTTTCCTCTAGCAGCAATGACAACTGGTACAGGTATGCATATTGTTTGTGATACAGTAACATCTGGTAAGGTGTTCCACATTCAATCTGGCGTAACTGGAACAACAATGACTGCTAATGGAAGATTGTTTTACATTCAACATACTGGAACAGGTGGAAATTCTGTTGGAGCTTTGGCAGAGATTACTTCAGCCGTTGCTGATGAAACAGTTATCGCAAAGATTACTGCTTCTGGTGCTTTGGCTTTAGGAAATGCTTTGAAAGTGTCAGTATCATCAATGACGACTGGTTCTGGTATCGTAATATCAGACTTAGATGCATTGACTACTGGTATTGGTGTTCATATTGCTTCGGCCGCAACAGCAATTACTACAACTGGTAGATTGCTATATGTAAATCACACAGGAGCAAGTTCAACAACTGGTACTCTGGTAGAGTTCACAACTGCTGCAACTGACGAAACAGTTCTTTGTTCTTTGACTAACTCAACAGCTGGTCAAACAACTGGAACTTTATTGAACGTTGCTGCATCTGGATTTACTACTGGATACACAGGAAGTGTTGTTGCTATATCAAGCTCATCTACAACAGGTGCAGCAAATGTAGTATCAATAACTGGAGCTAACACAACAGCTGGTAATACTTTACTTGTTACATCAGGAGTTACAACAACTAATGGTAGAGCAATTAAGGTTGTAGCCAACGCACTTACAACAGGCGTCGGTATTGCTTTCGAACATACTACTTCTGTCATCGCAGACGGAGGTTCTATGGTTCGTTTGAGCGACTCTGGTGTAGCTACAGGAGGAACAACTAATGGAACTATTCTTGACATTATCAACACTGGCTCAGTAGCTGGTACATTAGTCAAGATTAACTCTAATGTTGCTTCACAGACATCTACTTGCTTACTTGATGTTGTAGCGGCAGGTTATACCACAGGTTATACAGGAAGCGTTGTAAAAATGACCGGTTGTTCAACAACTGGAGCAGGTACAGTTCTTTCAGTAACAAGTGCAAATACTACCGCTGGAGGTGCAGTCTTGATTACAAGTGCTGCAACTACAACAAATGGTTATGCTTTGAAAGTATTAGCAGAGGGCTTAACAACTGGTACAGGTATCTTATTCGCCCACACTACATCGGTAATTGCTGATGGTGGTTCAATGGTAAGGTTGTCTGACTCAGGTGTTGCTACTGGTGGTGCTTCAAACGGAACTATTTTGGATATTCAAAGTACAGGTTCAACAGCAGGAACTTTGGTTAAGATTAAATCAAATGTTGCTGGTCAAACTACAACTTGTTTGTTAGACGTTGTAGCTGCTGGATATACAACTGGTTTTACTGGATCGGTAATGAAAGTTACTGGAGTATCTACAACTGGTGCTGGTAACGTGTTACTAGTTACAGGTGCAAATACAACTGCTGGTGAAACAGTTAAAATTGATGCAGCTGCTCTAACTACTGGTACAGGATTACTTGTTACTTCTGCTGGAGTTTTAATAACTACTGGTGAATTAGTAAGCTTGGTAGCAAATGGTGCTACTACTTGTACAGGTGTATTAAGAGCTTCAGCAACTTCTCTAACAGACGGTTGGGTAGCAGAATTTACAGGAGGTGGAGCAAACTTTACCGCAAGTGGTGGAATGCTTAATCTTCAAATGGGTGCTGCTACTGCTGGAAGTGCTATCAATATCACAACTTCTGGTGTTTACGCCGGAACAACTGGTTTGATTGATATTAACGCAGCTTCAGCAACGACTGGTGTTCTAGTCGATATTGACGGTTCTGGTCTAACAACTGGTACTGCCGTATTGATTAAAGCAACAGAAGCCACTATTCAAACAACTGGATATTACTTCAGATGTTATGACGGTGCAGCTAATGATTTCAGCATTAGTAAATATGGTGCAACAGTTATTGCAGGTAATGCAACTGGAACAGCAGCATTAACTATTACAGCTGGTGATTTAGTATTAGGTTCAGGAACAATTACTTATAGGCAACTAACAGAAGCTGTTACTACAACAAATATATTGACAGCAGCAGAGTCTGGTAAGACTTGTTTCCTTAACAGTGAAACAGAGTTTGCAACAACTCTTCCAGCTCCAGTAGCAGGACTTCACTTCAAATTTATTGTAACAGCAGCTCCTTCAGGCGCTAGCTATACTATCGGTACTAATGGTGGTGCAGATGTTATCTTAGGAAACATCGTATCCTCAGCAGACGCAGGTGGTAGTGCAGCAGCAACCGCAGGAACTCCAGCTGATACAATTACTTTTGTAGATGGTCAGGCTAAAGCAGGAGACTGGGTTGAGGTAGTTAGTGATGGTACATATTGGTATGCTTTCGGAATTGAAGGCGACGAAGATGCTATCACGCTTACAGCTACTTAGTATTCTTTTTAGGGGGTTTTCTTTAAGCAAAACCCTCTCCCTTAGGGGATTATTATAAAAAATACAACGATGATTAACGAAAAAGTATATAAAGCTGATATAAATATATCCACCACAGGAGATAATACTATAATTGCTGCTCCAACAGGGACAAGTGAGTTTATAGTAGTAGACTCAATAAACTTCGTTCCCAATTCAGCAGTTACGGTTCAACTAAAAGATGGTTCTACTAACTATGGAGGAGCTTATTCATTGACTGCAAATCAAGGTTTTACATTGGATAAACCAAGTGGAATTGACGCAGGTATTATAACTTGTAGTGCTAATAATGCATTTGTTATCAATCTATCTGCTGATGTTCAAGTTAGTGGTTTTGCATTATATCATATTGTAAACAGATAGTATGGCTAGAGAAATACGGACAACAAAAATGCTTCTTGATAAAAGGAAAGATAAGTTTCGTGATTTTGACATCAAAAAAAATCAATTAAAAGAGAAGCTAGAGGTTATAGAGAAAGAAAATATTGAATTAGCTAATGCAAATACATTTACTAATGAAAAATTAGTCAGTTTGAAAGAAGAAATATCTCAATTAGAGAATAAAATTGATACTTTAGAGAAAGATGTCAGTTTTTATCTTCAAGATATTTCTGATTTAAGAGAAATTAGAGAAAAAGAGTTAAGTTCTATAAAAGAAATGTATGTTTGTTTAGATGAAAAGATATCAAAATCTGAACAAAAACTCAAGGAAAATATAGAAAAATCTGATTTATTACATCAGAAATGTGTTGAAGAACAAAGTAAAATTCAAAGAGGAATTAAAGATTTAAATATTTACAAGGAAAGACTACAAAAAAAGTATGACGAGGTCGGATTAGGAGAAATTAAGTTAATAGACTAAAATGGGAGGATTTATAGCTCCACAAGGAGAACAATCTACTTCATCGGAAATAACATTGCTAACAGCATTAAATAATTTAGCTATTTCTCCGACTGGATTTTTTATTAGAAAAACAGGAGATTATTCTTTTGAAAATGCTGACCCTAATACCGGAGAAAGTACAACTTATTTAACAGATGCTCCGTCAGATGGATACTTTTATGGAAGAAAAGATGGTGGTTGGGCAATTATTACTGGAGACGTAAAAGGTCCAGTTAGTTCCATAGCAAACAATATAGTAGTATTTAGTGGAAATACTGGCAAGATAATTAAAGACGGAGGAAAAAAGATTTCTGATTTATTATATCTTGACCAAACAACACCACAAGCAGTTATTAATGGTTCTCCGATAATGGAGGGAATACAATTTGATACAACTCCATCAACAAGTAATGTTGCTGAAGGTCTTTTAAGATGGAACTTAACTGATGGAACTCTTGATTTAGGAATGTCTGGTGGAGATATTACTATGCAAATAGGTCAAGAGATATTTATTAAAGTAAGAAATCCTAGTGGTGGTTCTACTATTGTAAATGGTAGTCCAGTATATATTTCTGGCAGAACTGGTGTATTTCCTGACATATCATTAGCTCGTTCAGACAGTGAATTAACATCTTGTTGCATAGGAATAACAACACAAGACATAGCATCGCCTGCATACGGATATGTTACAACTTTTGGTTATGTTCGTGGAATTAAAACTGATTATACTGGAGACGGAGATTGGGGAACTACTTGGAATATGGGAGATAAACTTTATGTAAGTAAAACAATAGCTGGACAACTTACAAACGTAGAACCTACCACTCCTCATCATTCAGATATTGTAGCAACAGTTGGAGTAATTAGTGCAACACAGGGAAGCATTTTAGTAGTAAATGAAAAACATTATGCTCTTGAAGAACTTACAGATGTTAATGGAACTGCATTAAGCACAACAGGACAATTCCCAATGTGGAATAATACCGCTGGTTATTTTGATTTTAATAAAAACTTTTTAACAGACTCTTTGCAGATTGACCAGACTACTCCTCAGACTATAATAAACGGAAGGCCAATATTCAATGTTGGTTTATCTGCAAATGCTGATGTATATGGAACTAACATAAACTATAATGAAGGACTATTATCTGACCCAACAATAACAGATGCGACTGGTGTTGCGATTTCTGTTACTTCAGTTGATTGCTTGATACGTTCTGACTCTAGTTGGGGTGCTGATGAAAAATTATATAGAAAAACAGTTCCAGAGAATACATCTCTTGCTGTAACAGATAATTCAATTAACTATATATATGTTACTTGGAATAGTGGAACTCCAATTTATGCGGCAACTACCGATAGAAGTGTATTAAATAATTCAGATGCAATCCCTGTTGCAAGAGTTCAAATGGAAAGCGGAAGCATTCTGTATCAAATAATATATGAATATCTTGGAAAAGGATTGGCTGCAAGAAATTTTGATAGAGTAATGAGAATAAGAGGTAGAGGAGGAATTGAACCAGAGTCAGGATTAGGGATTAGTGAAACTGCTACAAGGGTAGTCAATATAGAGGCTGGCTATGCTTGGTTTGGAATGTCAAGAAAAACAATGGGTGCAATAGCTCAAGGAGGAGTTGGGGTAGTGTCAGAGCTTTGGTATCATTCTTCTGGTGTTTGGACTCATTCAGATGTTACTGCATATAATAACACTCAATATGATAATGGCACAGATTTAGTTACATTAACTGCTAATAGATACGCTGTTAATTGGATATTTAGAAATCTTACAACTAATTCAATCGATATAGTTTTAGGAACTGGAGATTATACATTAGCACAAGCAGAAGCATCAATGGTTCCAACTCTCCCAGATGCAATAGCAAATTTCTATGTATTATGTGGAAGAATTATAGTCCAAAAAGCATCTGATACAGCTTACGCAATAGAAAATGTTTCAACATCTGCATTTAATCAAGCCGCAGTTACATCTCACCCTGACCTTAGTACATTAGCTTGGACATCTTCAGGACATACTGGCACAGCTTCAACTATTGCAGGTTTTGCCGCTGCAACTGGTGCTGCTGCTGAATATACGCTATCAGGAACAGGGACAGCATTACCGACAACAACCGCTCCAACTTTTGTTACTTCAATTACTACTCCGTTAATTATCGGAGGAACTGACGCAGGTTCAAACATAATTTACAAATCAACTACGGGAGCTGGAACAGCGGCAGGAATTTCTCATCAATTTACTGGAGGAACTAACGGAGCAAAGAATATTCTTACAATGTTGAATAACGGAAATATGGGAATTGGAATAGCAAATCCAACGTCTTTTATAAGTTTTGGGTCAAATGTTGCCGAGAAGATGATAAATATGTATGAGGCAGCAGCGTCCAAAATATATTATGGATTTGGTATTGCCTCGAACGAATTGCGTTCTTATGTATCAGGTACAGCAGGTTTCTTTAGCTGGGGTCAAATTTCAACCTCAGACGGAACAACATTTACCGAACGAATGAGATTGACTAATACGGCTCTTCAAATTACTGGGAACATAGAGTTAGGACACGCCACAGAAAATACATTATCAGCTTCTGGCGGAGTTTTATCAATAGAGGGGACAGCAATACCAAAAGGAACTGGAACGACAAATGAAATAGCTTATTGGTCTGGAACAAACACACTTGGAACTCTTGCCGTAGCAACTTATCCTTCATTAACTGAATTAAGTTATGTAAAGGGTGCAAGTTCTGCGCTACAAACACAAATAACAGCAAGAGCAACGTCTGCATCTCCAACTTTTACCGGAACTATAACATTAAGCGATAATACAAGAATAGATTTAACACTTCCAAGTGCTGATACATACTGCACTGGAAATACAACTGATAGTTTTCAATCAGGATATACTGCTTCTGCTGGAGATTTGGTTTTTATGGGTTCTTCTTCAAAATGGTTAGAAGTTGATGCTGATGCGGTTGCAACTTGTAAAGGATTATTAGGAATAGCATTGGAAGCAAAAAATGACACCGAAGTAATGAAGGTTGCATTACCTGGTTCTTTTGTAAGATTTGATGCTTGGAACTGGACAGTTGGAGCAACTCTTTATGCAGGAGAAACATTAGGTGCGATGCAAGAAGCAATACCAACGGGAGCAGACGCAATTATTAAAGTGGTCGGATTTGCTGTGAACGCAGACACAATATTCTTTATGCCATCAAGCGACCAGCAAAGTTGTGTAGCTTAATTAAAACTTTGTAGTATATTTATGAACAAATTAAAAGGTAAAAAACAGACACCAGAACATATAGCAAAAAGAATGGCTAATAGTTCAACGTGGAAAAAACGTTCATATACTGAAGAATATAAAGAAAAATTAAGACAAAAGATGTTGGGAAATAAAAAAGGATTTAAAAAAGGAATGACTCCTTGGAATAAGGATAAAATTGGAGAATATAATTTAGGAGAACCATCATTAGAACATAGACAAAAACTTTCATTAAGTAAAATGGGAGAAAATAATCCTTCTTGGAAAGGTGGAATATCAATATTAAAAACATATCCACTTGATTGGACTGAAACATTAAAGGAAAGTATTAGAGAAAGAGATAAATATGAGTGTAAGATATGTGGTATTCATCAAGATGAGATAGATATAAGTTTACACGTTCATCATATAGATTACGACAAAGACAATCTTAATCCAGAAAATCTTATTAGTTTATGTCCAAGTTGCCATTCTAAAACAAATCACGATAGAGAAGAATGGATAGAATATTTTAATAAACAATCAACAGTAGCATAAAAATATGTATTACAAAATAGAAAAATCTGGTTGTTGTGAAAGAAAAGGAATGATACAAATTCGTTTTAGTTTTTATTTAGATAAAGAAGATTATGGATATGAAAAACATTGTATTGATATTCCAGAAAGAGAATTGACAGAAGAAGAAATAAATAATCCAGAATTAGCAAAGAATGTAAAAACCATTAAAAGAAATAATCCATTTCATAATCATTTTGTTTATTTAGACCCAACGATAACAGATAAGAAAATTGAAGATATTGGAAATGGATTATTAAGTGAGGCGTATGAATTTTGGAAAAGAGATGAGTTTCCAAGTATTAAGAATAGACCATATACACAACCACAAATAACTAATAAAAGAAAGTCTGATTGTAAGAATAGAGTTTTAGAGATAATAAATAAGTATAAGTAAAATGGCAATTACCATAGGTGCAGAAGCAATAGATAGAGCAGGTAGTTTTTCAGTTGCCACCAGAACGTGTATACAAACTGTTGGTGCGGCAAGTGAAACTGGAACATTAACTGTTTTTCAACTTTGGTGGGCAATAGATGCTACCGCTGTTAAGGTTGGAACATTTAGTGGTAGTGGAACTTCTTATACTAATAGAGATGGAGAAACTCTTGGTGATATGACTGCTGGTTCATTACAAACTTTTTCAGGATTAAATTGTGATGTTACTTCTGGTGATTTTATTGGAGTTCATAGTGATACAGGTTTTATAGAACTGACTGCTTCTGGAAGTGCTTTCTATTATTACTCCGGAGATGCATTTGGAGCGGGAGCAAAAACGTATGATACCCCAGGAGATAGAACTATTAGTTTATATGGATTAGATGCTTTACCTGCGAGTGGCCCAGCCAATTTAAAATCATATAATACAAACCTAAAGGCAAATATAAAAACAATAAATACTAATGCAATAGCAAATTGTAAAAGTTTAAACACAAATGTTTAATAATTAAAAACTATGCAAATCCCAAGACTAAAAACTAAATATGGAGAAAATATAGGAATAGAGTTATTTATTCAGTTTCCTGATATTTCAGAGTATGAAGAAACATTTTTAAGCGGAGATGAGGCACTTGGACAAACAACTTTAAGTGTTATTTCAGGTAAAAACTTTTCCGATAATGACTATGTTTTAATAGGAAACGTGGGAGACGAAACGGCAGAATTAAGACAAGTATCATCACAAACTGATACGACTTTAGTTACAGATGCTTTAGACTTCGCTCACCCACGAGGGACTAGAATAAAATTTATTCCATATAATCAAATAGTTGTTTCTCGCTCTACTGACGGAACTACTTATACTCCTTTAAGTGCAGTAGATATTAGACCAGATGCCACAGAAACCTATATACAGAGGTCATCTGACGCTTCTACTGATTATTATAAGTATCGTTTCTATAACGCCACTACAGCCCTATATAGTGCCTATTCTGACATAGTTGTAGGTTCAGGTTATGCCGATAATACAGTTTTTTCAATAAAAGACAGAGCATTAAGCCAATTAGGTGAAAAAGTAGGAGATGTAATAAGCGATAAGTTTTTAAATGAAGCATTATGGGAAGCTAGACGAGAACTAGACAATGATAAGGCAATAGGGAAATGGTCATTTAGATTTAAAAGGAATGCTAATATTGGAAGTATAGTTCCAGGAACTTATCAATTATCATTACCGACAAATTTAAGAAAACCTAATACCAATGAAAATATATTATCTTTAAGGGTAGGACAAGACGGAGAGAAACTTGATTATCAAGATATCAATAGATTTAATCAAAATTACTATGGAATACCTCATACTACTTTAAATGGAGTAGTTGGAGATACTGATGTAACGATAGTTTTAACTGACTCGGGAGATTTTGATGAGTCGGGAAGTATTTATGTCGCTGGAGCGGATATTAGTGGGACAATAGACACTATTGCTTATACTGGAAATACAGAGTCCACTAACACCTTAACTGGAGTAACAGGAATTGCAACAGGAGGACACGTTACAGGTTTAGATGTCTGGCAAGACCAAGCATTCGGACTTCCAACTGCCTACACGATAGACGGAGAGAATAAAAAGATAGAGTTTGATGTTCCTTTTGACGATGACTATGCTGGAGAAAATATTTATATGGATTATTATACAAAACTACCAGATTATAATTCTGATAGCGATGTATTGGATGAGCCAGAATGTGATTTATTCGTTAGTTATTTAAAGTGGAAGATTAAATATTTAAAATCAAACGGAACTTTAAAACCAACTGAAGACGGAGATTATGCAGAGTGGCTTAAAAGAAAAGATGATTTAATAAGTAAAGAAAAATTAGGACAAGATATTTATTTCTGCATATAAAATTATGAAATTAGATACTATACAAATTACAAATTTTACTAACGGATATATCTCAAAAGGAGCTATTTCTGAAAGTCAATTTCCTTTAGACGCTGTAACAGAGTCAATGAACTTTGATTTTGACCAAATCGGGGCAGTTACTTTAAGAAAAGGAACGACACTATTAGGAAACCAAGTTACATCTGGTGTTGATATTTTAGGTTTGTATGAGTTTAGAGATAGTGGAAGTGGAACTAATAATCAAGTCTTAATGGTAAAGCAAGGAAATGTTTATTACTTGAATAGCGGTTCGTGGTCAGCTAAAAGAACAGTAACTAGTGGATATAAAGCCAATTTTACTACATTTCTTGACTATATTTTTATGGTTAATGGAATTGACGCTACTATGACTTGGAATGGAGATGCTGGAAGCTCTTTTGGAACTGTTAATGCAGAAAGCGCGCCAATAGGTAATTATATAGAAACTTTTAGATCAAGAATATGGATTGCTAATTCTACTGATAGACTTTACTATTCTAATTTACCAAGCGCAGAAGCAATACCAACTATAAGTTGGAATAATACTGTTAATTATATAGATATTAGTCCTCAAGACGGAGACAATATAACAGGACTTAAAAGATATAAGAACGCATTGCTTCTTTTTAAAAGAGAACATATTTATAGAGTTTATTCTACGACAGAGACAGAGCCAGACCCAAAAATAAGCGTAGGGACATATTCTGGTAGGAGTATCGTTGAAGCAAATGATGGAGTATATTTTCATCACCCTTCTGGTATTTATAAATATTTAGATGGAGGTATTACTTGCATATCAGAACCTATTATAGATTTCATTAAAAATATAACTGTTGCTAATTATTCCAAAATAGCAGGTTGGCAAGACGGAAATCACGTTTATTTTTCAGTCGGAGATGTAGTTATAGGAGATGTTAATTATTCTAACGTTGTTTTACGATATACTATTTCATCTAAAGTATGGACATTCAGAAGTTACCCGACTCAGTTCTTAGCATCAGGAACTTATAATGACGGAACTACGATTTATAATATTTGTGGAGATGATGATGGAAACGTGTTAAAATTAGACACAGGATATACTGACAATGGAAGTAATATATTTTATTCTCTTACAACAAAACCATATACACTAGATGGACTATTTTCTACAAGAAAACATATTTCTAAAATGGCAATAATGCATTCGGGAGCGGAGGGTTCTCAAATAGGATATTGCGTTGATGATTATAAGATAAATAAAATACAACCGATAGCACAAGTAAAAGATAAGATAGCCAAACCTTTTACAACCGACATTAAGGGAAACAAAATTTGGTTTAACATTAAAGGTTCATCGAGTGGAAATCCGTTTACATTTTACGGATTTGAAATATTAGATGTGTCAAGTGAACTTATAGGATAATATGGAAAATTCATCATTATACACAGTTTTTGATAAGGGATTATATAGGATAACAACAGAAAAAATTGTTATGTCTAGCGATATCGACCCAGATACAATAACATCTGGTTCTTCGGTTTCTGTAATGAGTAATGTTTTAGGTAATATATATTCTGGTAAAACATCTTTTTCTAATAACGAAACTGGATATATTCTCGGACTTGATAATGGAGTAGCTAAATTCTATATAGGAACAGATACAAGCTATTTTAATTTTGACGGAACTAATTGTATATTAAGTGGAGATTTTATAATTTCAGGTGATATAATATCTTCAAACTATGTAGCTGGAACTTCTGGTTATAAGTTAGAATATGCGACTGGAATTGGATATTTAAATTCTGCTGTTATTAGTGGAGCAATAACTACAACTGCTGGTTCATCTATTACAACAACATATCTATCAGGACTTGTTGGTCTTTCTAATACAAACATTTCAGCTCAAGGTTGGACAAATACTTGTGTTTTTAGTGCTACTGATTACAGGGTTGTAGCTTGGGCAACTGGAGTAATTACTACAGCTGCGGGAACTGCTTATAATATTACGGGAGCGAATACCGGTAATATGGCATCAACTACTTATATTTATTTAGATATTGCTGTTTCTACAACTTTACTTCAAATAACTACTACTGCTACAACTGCTATTGGTTCAGGAAAAATTTTAGTTGCTGTTGCTACTCCAAATACAGACACAACTTCTAAAGCACAATATCAAGTTTATGGAGGTGTTGGTGGAGTTAGATTATTTGTAGATAACATATCGGCCAATTCAGCATCAACAAATGAGTTTATTTCTAATTCTGCTCAAATAGCTAACCTTGTAGTAACAAATGCTAAAATAAATGATTTGGCGGCTAATAAAATAACTGCTGGAACTGGTATTATCAATAATCTTTCTGTTCTTTCTACACTTACAATGGGAAGTGCGGCAACAGATGGAACGATACAGAGTTATGGTTGGAATGGAACTGCAAATGGATTTCAAATTTTGGGAGGTGCAACTCCATCTATATCTCTAATAGGAGGAACAATTACTGGTGGAACAATACAAACTGCATCATCTGGAGCAAGGATTACTATTACAAGTAATGGATTAATAGGATATAACTCTAGTAATATAGCTAAAATATATATCAACAATCCTTCAGAAAGCACTTATGGTGATATATACGTTAATTCTCCAACAGAGTCCCCTAGTATATTATTTGCAAATCGTCCAACTCTTTCTCAAAATTATTCTTCAAATCAAGTTTTTATTAGTAATCAAATATATTTAGTTGATGGTAGTGAATATACTGACGCTAGTTCATTATTTAAGGTAGTAAATGAAACACCTAATGTTGAGGCTACAATTACTGAAAATGCAAGTGGAACATTATCTTTAGATAGGGCTTTCGGAGAATATACTTTAACTGCCAGTAAAAATTTTAAAATTGAAATAGATGGAATTGGAAGTCCTAATACTTTTAAATGGTCAGATGATGGTGGTTCTACTTGGGACGCAACTGAAGTCGCAATTACTGGTTCTGCTCAAAGTTTAATTAATGGAATATCTATAATATTTTCAGCGACAACTGGTGGTGTTAGCGGAGACTATTGGACATTTTCTACCGGAGCAATAACATCAACAACATCTAAAAAAATATGTAATATATCACAAAATAATTATAATTTTAGTGGAACTATATTATATATTAATAATGTTGGTAGTGGTGGATATGATATTTATTCTAATAATTGGAATGTTGAGAATGATGGAACAATAAATTGCTCTAGTATAGTTCCAACAACAGAAATAGCCGTTGCTGATGGGGGAACTGGTAAGTCTTCTTGGACTCAATACTTAATTCCTTATGCCGATACAACTACCTCTTTTTCACAAATAGCTATTGGAACATCTGGTCAAGTTTTAACTTCTAATGGTGCTGGTTCTGCTCCATCGTTTCAAACTTTAAGTGGAATACCAACTGGGTCTATTTTTAATTGGGCTACAAGTTCTGCACCAACTGGATATTTAATTTGTGATGGTTCAGCAGTTTCAAGAACTACTTATTCTGCTTTATTTGCGGTTATAAGCACGACATACGGTTCTGGCGATGGTTCAACAACATTTAATGTTCCTAATCTTAAAGGAAAGGTTGTAGTGGGATATAATTCAGCAGAAACAGAATTTGATGCATTAGGAGAAACTGGTGGAACAAAAACTCATACTTTGACAGAAGCAGAATTAGCGGCACATACACATACGGTTACCAACGGAGTTACAGCAGGGTTATCATCACTTGGAGGTGGTGGGTCAATAAATGTAGGACAAGTTACCACAAGTTCGACAGGGTCAGGAAATGCACATAATAATTTACAACCATATATTGTTTTAAACGCAATTATAAAATATTAAAAATATGGCACAATATAATATTAACGGAAAAACATACGATACAATGCCAGTACGATATTTCTATAATCCTACTGACAATTTTATTACAGTTGGGGCGAGTCCTAATCATCTTTGGGGTACTCGTGAAATAACACAGTCAGAAGCTAAGTCATTACTTAAAAATGACCCTAAGATAAATATTTCTTCACTGCAAGGAGGTGGTTTAAATAGCGAAATTGCTAAAAATATGATAGAGGACGCTAATTATGACACAAAGATGTTAGCTAGCGTTCCAGAGTTAGGGTTGTCTTATACTTCAGTTGATACAGTTCAAGGAGCTTATAAAATGGCTAATGACCCAAACCTCATAAATGTTGGAACTGCTGAAAAACCAATGTATGTTCCAAGAGGAAGTGCTGCAGCAGCTAATCAAGTAAATATAGGAGGAACTAATGCTCCAATTACTCCAACTCCTCAAGTTTTAGGAAATCAAAGTAATAATATTAAACCTCCAACTGTAAATTTACAGCCAGGAATGACTGGAAATGATGTAAAACAACTTCAAGATTATCTTGTTTCTAAAGGTTTTATGACTCAAGCTGAAGTTGATACTGGTTATGGAACTTATGGACCTAAAACAACCGAAGCAGTAAGAAAATTACAGGAAAGCTTAGGTGTAGATAACACAACTGGAGTCGGATATTATGGACCAAGAACAATACAAGCAATTTCAGGAACTACAACAACTCAACCAACTACAAATAATGGACCAGCTACAGCCATAACTGAGCCAACCACAAATATAACTACTACTGATCCAACTACAAGTGAACCAACAACTACCGAACAATCATATACAACTGGTAATGAGTCATTAGATGAAATACTTAAATCTTTTCAGGGTACATTGGAGGAATTATTGAAGCAAGGAACAACTATAAATCCAAAAGTAGAAATAACACCTGAAATATTAAAACAATTCACAGACCAAGTAAGTTCAGAACTAGACCCTTATTATAAATCTCAATTTGAGGCAGTAAAAACAGATTTGCAAGATGATTTAGGTTCATTGTCCGAACAATATACTCAGGCAGCAAAAGAAGCAGAGGCACAATTCAAACAGTCATTAGCAACACAAAGGGAAACTGAAGCTGGGGCAGGAACTATATTTAGCGGAGGAAGAACTACTAGAGAGGGAGCAATAAAAAGCTCAGCAGAAAGAAATTTAGAGTCATTATCAACATCTCTTAAATCAAAAGTAGGAGATATTGGTAAAATCGCTGAAAGAACAATCGGTTCTCTTGGATTATCTGGGGTTACAAGTCCAACTGTTAGTAATTATGGCGTTTCGACATTAGGAGAGGGTCAATATACTCCAATAAGTACAAGTCAATTATATTCTTCTATGGGAGGAATTACAGGAACATTAGAAAGAGAACAGGTAGAAAAGAAAAGGTCGTATCTTGATTTATTAAAATCAAATTATTTAAGTGAAAAAAACGTATAAATATGGCAAACGAAACACAATTAAGAAGCATAATAGACGAAATGATTAGAAGAAAAACTCTTAACGTTCCAGATACTCAAACTAGGAAAGATTTTGAATTATCTAAAAATACAACTAATCTTGGCAATGTTTCTGGTCAATCAAATATACCAGTAGCTCCAACAGCAACAGCTAAACAAGGAGTTGATACTACTCAACTTGATAACGGAGACCCTGTAAGGAAGTTTAATCTTGCTTTAATGGATATGCTTAAAAAGGCTCAAGGAGGAGAAACAAAACTATCTCAAGAAAAGGCACAACTAGAAAGAGAAGCATATCAATCAGGTCGTGAAGTATTTACAGGAGCAGAAGCTAATATGACACCAGAAGCTAAAATGGCGGCATTGAATAGAAATGTAGATATGTATAATCCGAGCATTCAGGCAGCTACCACTAAAATTAAGCAATTAGGAGATATCGCAGACTTGTTCCAAAAAACTTATGGACAGGATTGGAATAATTTAATACCAGCAACCAAAGAAGATGCTGAAACCTTTAGAGCAGCTCTTAGAAGTGGAGCAACCTTACCAACTGATATTTTAACCAAGTATGGTAAATTTTTAACTACTGATGATTGGGCAAAGTGGGCTGAAGCTAATAAAAAAGGAGAAACTCAACCGTCTTCTTATAAGGAATGGGAGTTAGCAGGGGGATTAGCTGGAACTGGAAAGACTTATGCTCAATTTATTGCACCTAAAGCAACAAGTAGTGGAGGAGGTTCAACTAAACTTACAACAGAACAAATAAAAGAAGCTGAAAGGGCAGATGTTGCTGGGGAGTTAATAAAATTATCAGGTTCAGACGGATATGTTTCTCCAGAAAATTATTTAATGTGGAAAAAAAGATGGGTTCAAGAAGGTAATATAGCATCTGATTTTGATAAATATTTTAGAGATTTTAGAAATCCAAAACAAAGACAATGGGAAGAAGAGTCTCAATCTTTTAATGAAAATCCATATAATATAGAATAATATGGCAAGTAAGTTTTCAAAATATATAAATCAACAAGAAACTGACAAACAAGTTAGTGATGTTGTGGTAAAAAGTAAGTTTTCAAAATATATAGATAAAGAAACTGTTGTTCCTGAAAAAGATACCATACCTACTTCTCCACTTTTATCTGAAAAAAATCCTTTCATATCTACAACAACATATCCCAAAAAAGAGACCGTTACTCAACCAACTTCTAAACTACCTACTCCGACAATAGGATTTCCGAATGCTCCAACATCTCAATTTCCTAATAAATACGCTTCAACAGCGATGTCAAAAGCACCAGTAGAGACAAAAGTAGTAGAAAATCACTTAGATAATACTTTAAAAACTGTTCAAAATGCTTTTGTAAAATTTGCTGATAATTTTAAACCAAAGGTTACTGAAAATGTTTTATTTGGACCATTAGCTAAACCAGTAGCTGAAATAACCTCTAACGTATTTTCTTCTTTACTTAAAACTCCAGCCTTAACCGTTGCAGACTCAGTCAATAGAATAGATGAGTTCAATAGGGCTATTGGTGGAGGATATACTCAAGATCCAAAAAATCCTACCGCTAGTATTCCAAATTCTTTGGCAAATAAGGTTGGAAAAGGAATAGAGCTGGGAGTAGGAGCGGCGAATGTTGCTTTTATACCAATTACATCAGTATTTGAAGCAGCTAAGCAATTACCAGTCGTTGATTTGCCAGTAAAAGGTATTGAATGGGTATTTGGAAAAACTGGCGAATTAGGAAGCTATGCTGGCAATATCGCTTTAGATAATTTACCAATTTCAGACCAAGAAAAAGAAACATTGAGACAACCGATTACAGAATTATTAAGCCTTATTGGTATGGTAGTTTTAGGTGGTACTTTATTTAAAGGTGCTAAAAGAGGAATTGAAGAAGCAAAAATTTATAACGCTTTAAGAAAAGAGGGAACACCAGAATACTACAATGCAGTTATCCAAAAATTAGGTTCACTTCCAACAGAAAACTTAATGAATGAAGCAATGAGCAAAGTAGAGAGTAAGGTTGTTGAAAGAACATCTAAGGGAATAAAACTAACCCCAGAAGAGGGAAAAAAGATTACTGATGAAGTTAGTAAGGAGGTTTTGACTATTAAAGAGCCAATAAAGGCAGTTGCTATTCCAAAACCTATTGTAGAAGCCCCAAAACAGCCCGTAGCAGAGCCGAAAGCTGAGTTTAAGACTATTATACCAACAGAACAGATTAAAATACCAAAAAAGACAGTAGAAACGGAATTATTAACTAAAAAACCTACTATTGAGTCACCAAAACCTAAAATAGAAACTAAAAAGATTGAAGAAATTACTGAAACAAAAAAGCCAAAAGATTTCAAAAGTCGTGTTTATCAAAGACTAAAAGAGGACAATCCTGAAACTTTAGTAGAAGATGTTTCTTATGAGGGTATTAAATTAAAAGAAGACGCAGAAAAGGCCGTTAGTCTTATAGAAAAAGATAAACAACAAGCTTATAGAGTTGCTATGAATAGAGAAGAAGCTCCAAAAGGACAGACATCAACCGCTATCAATATTGCTTTATCGGAAAAGGCACTAGACGAAGGTAATATTGATTTGTATGGAAAACTTATTAAGTCAAGAAGTTTAGCACAAACTAAAAGAGGTCAAGAGTTGGTAGCAGAGAAAGGAAGTATATCAAATAATACAACTTCAAGATATGTAAAGGAATTGATAAATGATAGGCTTAATAAATTAGGAAGTCGCTATACATCAAATCTTAAAGAAACAAAGAAAAAAGCCATTGAAAAAATAGACAAAGAAGTTAAAAAAATGGAAGATAAAATCAAGAATAAAAATCTTGATATTAAGACAGCGTTAGAATTATTAGATAAAATTACTTGCGTATGATTGCTTGTACTCCAAAAGAATTAGCTAAAGCATTAAAAGAAAAAGTGTTAAGAGGAGAATTAACTGCTGATGATATAGCAAAAATGCTCCCTAAAGAAAAGGCAGAACTAAAAGCTATTTTAGAGGATTTTGTAACCGACAAATTGAAGGTAAATGTTACATCAGAAGAAATTGGAGTTATAACAAAGAAAGCAAAAAAGATTTCAGAAGCAGAAAGAAAACTAAAAGGAGAACTAGGAAACCCCAAATACGAAAAAGAAAATATAGAGTTTTTTAAGGCTAAAAAGGAAATGGACGATTACTTATTGGCTAAAAATCCAGCTAGTAATTTGAGAATATTAACAGGAACAGTTGGTAGAGGTATGATGTTATTCTCTTTGAAGTCTCCTATTTTGAATATAGGTTCAAATATTGAAATAGGGTTTGCAGAAGCTTTATCAAGAAGAATAAATAATTTAGACTTGAGAGGAACAGATAATAAATTGGCTCTTGATTATGTAAAAATGGTCAATAAAATATATCAGAAGACTGGATATGATATATCAAGAATGGAAAATATAAAAGATACTGGAGTTGGAGGGGAAAGAGTTTTAGGAGAAACTATCCACTCACAAGGTAAAGGACCTGTTAGAAAAGTGGGACGGATTGTTGAAGATGTAGTTTTTAAACAGTTAATGGGAGCGCCAGATACAGCTTTTGCTTCGGCTCACTTTGCAGATAGTGTTAATCTTAACGCATTAAAATTAACAAAAGGGGATAAAGTTAAAGCAAGAGAGGTAATGGAAGACTCAATGAGAATTGAACCTACAACTATTGAGGGTAAATTATTAAGAGAACAAGGAATACTGGACGCACAAAAAGCTACTTGGACTAATACCAGCACATTATCAAAATTTATAGAAGGAATAAGAGGACTTTTAAATAGAGCAACTGGAGATTTAAGAGCTGGAGATTACTTTTTACCTTTTATTAAGACACCAGCTAATGTTATTGCAACTGGAATGGATTATGCAGGAATGGGAATACCAAAAGCATTAATTAAAACATTAAAAGCTGTTAAGAATGGAGAATTTGGAAACAAAGAGCATATTCAAAGTATGAGTAGAGATTTGGTGCGTTCTGGATTAGGAATAACATCGGCTTTAATTATAGCAAATCAATTAAAAGATGAAGATTTTGTTGGTGCTTATGACCAAAAACGTTCTCAAATAGAACAGTTAAGAAATTCTAGTTATAACGCTGTTCGCATTGGAGACAAATGGATTTCAATGGATTGGTTTGGACCTCTATCAATTCCTATCTCATCAATAATGTATGCTAGAAAATATGGAGAAACTCCAGGAGCAAAAACATTTCAATACGGAGTTGGAGTAGTTTTTCAATTAAAGAACTTGCCTGGTATTTCAGAAGCGTACGATTTTGTTAAATCAAAAATGTACAAACAAAATCAATCTTTAGAAGAAATGACTGGAGATACTAAAGATTATATTTTAGGAGAAGCATATAGTAGGTTAGTACCAAGCTTTTTGAGTGATATTGCAAAGGCTACCGATACTAAAGAACGACAGACAGGAGGAACTACTGTTGGAACAATACAAAGTAAGATACCAGTATTTAGACAAATGTTGCCAGAGAAGAAAACTATATTCGGAGAGTCTATACCGACAGAGAATGGATGGCAAACTGTTATTTTTGGTAGTAGAATAAAGACAGATAGAGAAAATAAAATAAGTAAAGAATTAAGCGATGTTTCTTCTTCAACAGATAAAGGTATTGCTTTTACTGATTGGGATAAAAGTTCAAGCAAGACACTTGCACAGTTCAAACAAAAGGTCGGACAAAAAACATTTGATAATGCTAAATTAGATTATGGAAAATATCTAAAACAAAGATTAACAGAAATATTTAATAAAAATGATTACAAAAAATTAAGTAACGAAGAAAAATTAAACGTTATTAACGGATTAGATACTGAAGCAATGAATAAAATATTTAAAAACTATAATTTTAAATATAAAGCACCAGAAACTAAAAAAATAAAATTATGATTTTAGAAATAGCTCTTTTGTTTGTTATATTCTTTTTAGCATATTTATCAATAAAAAATGACGAAAATGAGTATAATAAATTAAGTAAAAATATAAAGGTCGCAAAAAGATGAACCAAGAAAATCAAAAACCAAACTTCTACGAATTATATTTAATGGTAGGAGAAATAAAAGGACGTGTTGAGGCTATAGATAATAAACTAGACTCTTTAAATAATGGTATTACTGGTTGTGAGAAAAGAATATCTGACCTTGAAATACAAACATCTAATATTAGAACTACCGCTGCAACTATCGGAGGAGTATTTGGATTTTTTGTTTCTTGTTTAGGATATTTAATTAATTTCTTTTCAGGAAAATGAATATTATCGAGAAAAAAGTCAAGGCAATCATAAGATGGATTAAAAACGACTATCCAGTTAAAACCATAATCACAGGCTCGTGGGTTTTCGCCAAGTGTCCCTACAAAGTTATACGTCAATTAGATAACGAGTATGCAACGATTTCATTAGAGGAAATGACAAAGATACTACAAGATGACTGGACACACGACTTGCCTTTTAATCCGCAGACTTTTGACTGCAATGCCTACGCAATTTCCTTAAAGGCTCGTTTGCAAGAAATGGGATTTAACTCGGTAGGACTAGCAGACGGACAACAACTAGACAATGGAAAATTAATTGACCATTGGTTCAACGTTTGGTTTGATGACAAGCAAAACTGGTATATAATAGAACCACAGGACGGATTGATTACATTAGCCAATAGACCAGTTATAAACAATAAAGGCTATAAGATTAATTGGATAATTATATGAACATAATCACTCAACTTTTACGCACGATAATACAGAAACTTCAAAAGAAAGGTTTTGACGAATTTAGGTATGATTTAGGCCTTAGAGAGAGTGCAAACAACTACCAGTGCAAAAACTCGCTTGGATACCTTGGGAGGTGGCAATTTGGGCTTGCTAGACTATGTGATTACGGTATTGTTATTAATGACGGTTACAGTTATAAGTGGAAACAAGGATATTCTGAAAAGATATTCTTGAATAGTCCGGCACTCCAAGATAAGGTTTTTAAATGGCACGTTTATAATTTAAAAGAAAGAATAGAAATTGGATTTGCAAAGTATCTTAATAAAGAGGTAAATGGGGTATATTTTGACGTATCTGGTTTAATTGCCGGTTGTCATATCGGAGGAACGGGTGGAGTAATCGACCTGATAAATAATAAAAATAATACTGACGCCTATGGAACTTCTGTAAAAGATTACATACAGCAGTTTAGTGGGTATAAAATATAATGGAAACACAACTAAAAAATACACTATCGCTAGTGGAAGTTAAAAAAATGGCTTGGTATCTATTTCGTATATTCGTTATAGGAGGGCTAATATTGGCTGTCTCAACCATTTCAGGACTAGATTTGAGTAAATATCCAACTATCGTTCAAATATTGCTTATACCAGCCTGTAATTGGGTTTTAGAGTGGCTTAATCAGTACAAGAAAGAGGTTAGACTGTAACATTCTCTTGACAAAATCGTCATATATAAGTGTAGCTACAAGCCCGAATAAACATAAAGGACGCTTTTGACCCACGCATTTGCCTTAAAGGAGCGTGGGTTTTATGTTATAATAATTATATGTTAGAAAAAGATATTCAAAAATTAATTATTGATTATTTACGATATTCTGGTTGGTTTGTAATAAAAAATAATACAGTCGGAATTTATAAAAAAGAAACCGGTAAATATATACCAAGTCAAGCCGTTGGACTTGCCGACCTGACTATTCTGAAAGATGGAAGAGTAATAATGATCGAGATAAAAAATGAAAAGGGAAAACAAACAGATGGACAATTAGAGTTTGAGCGGAACTGGACAGAACACGGAGGTTTGTATTTCGTAGTTAGGAGTCTTGATGATGTAGCGCGCATAATAAAAGAACACACTTAAAAAGGTGTGTTTTATGTTGGGTCAATTCTCTCGTCTTGTAGAGAATATAAGGAACAATTTTCTTCATAATCAATGTCTTCCCAGATTATCTGGTCATAGTGGCTGTCTGCTGGCATTGAGTATTTCCTCGCTTCTCTTGATACATTCGTGTATCTTTGCGATGTCCTCGTCTATTTTGGCGAGGAGTTCTTCCATTTTCTTAATAAGTTCGTCTTGAGTCATTTTGGATTGCCTCTCTTGTTTCGTAGTATGTACTGATGTACATATCGGGATATAGTCTTAGAATAGCGTTTTCTCTTGCGGTAATTTCTTGCTCAATTTTCCTATGGCAATAAATGCACAGTTTCTTGACGTATGAGGAACATCTAGGGTCAAAACCCTTGAATATGAAGGCTTTGAGTATATGATGTCGGCTGGCTTTAACTCTCCTAAAAGAAACTCCGCAACAGTCGCAATATCCGTCTTCAAGAACAATTTTAGGTTTGTACTTGATTACCCGTCGTCTTCTTTTCATTATTCCACCTTTGTAAATGAGCAGTCCCGTAGGAAATAATCTGCTTCTGCCAATTATCTAACTCTTGATAGATTAAATAACTGGCGAGAAATTGACTATTAAAGACGTTAATTCCATTTATGATATTTAGTTAATTTTAGTCTTTCCATTTTATGACAAACTGATGCCCAACTTCTATTAAGATATAAACCCATATCCTCATATGATATATTTTTATAATTTTCTTGAAGATAACTTATTTCAGATTCTTTCCATCTTCTGGGTTTTCTAAATATTCCAGTATTTCTTTGTCTTTCTTTATATAATTTTTTAATTTGTTTTATTCTTTTAGGTGATAGATTTTTACCTTTATTTCTTTTAGCATTTGCTTCTAATTCTTTAAGATAATAATCAGGATTTTTTCTCAATCTTTTTGAAGCTTGTTCATATTTTTTTCTAATTACTTTTTCCATATAAGTGTAATTATTATAGTACCAATAGTCCTCTGGTTATCTAGTAGCTCGGGGACTTTTTTAATTGGAGGGCAAGGGACTTCCACCCTTGCAAAGAAATCTCATCCTTACACGTCAATTCGTTTTGCCGTCAAGCCGTCCACTTAAAAGTGTCGTGGATTTGAACCACAAAGATTTCCTACTATTGGCTATTTCAGCGTCTTTAATGATAATTCCGCCACCTCCAATAATATAATTAGCAAAGCGTATGGCGTGGTTTCG
>Ga0172381_10000517_pt1 | contig 46573 bp, 74 predicted proteins | sample Leawel6488metaG_FD_119754 | JGI IMG/M metagenome (GOLD analysis project Ga0172381, IMG submission 119754) | Leachate microbial communities from a municipal landfill in Southern Ontario, Canada - Leachate well 64-88 metaG | ecosystem: Engineered > Solid waste > Landfill > Unclassified | place... | reverse complement strand
TATACTGGGGCTTCTTTATGGAAACTACAAAATTATATAATTATTAATAATTCAAAAAAGGAGAAAAGTATGTTCGACCTTGAATCACTTTGTATAGTAGTAGTAATAATAGTTATTCTTTGGGTAACAGTTCTTAAAATACTTTTTCCAAAAGAAGACTACATTTGTAAGGATTGTGGTACTGTGGCTACCCCAAAAAAGAAGATACCGGGAAGTGCTCTTGTCGAGTTAGTATTGTGGTTACTTTTTATAATCCCAGGACTAATATACACAACATGGAGAGTATCGACTCAATACCTGATATGTCCTACTTGTAAAAGTAAAAATGTTGTCCCAATTAACTCACCTATAGGAAAGAATCTGGTTTCTGAGACTAAATTGCATTCTAAACCTTAACACAGAGTCTACTTTGAAATTACAGAATATGTTAACAATTTTATAGCCCCGGTGAGTGCTGGGGCTTCTTTACTGGACTTTCTTTACTGGACTTTCCATAACTGTTTTAGGGCCTAGGTTCTGATTACCCTATAAGCATTTCTTAATTTACTGAAATTATTTAACAAATTTAATAAACAATGGAGAAATTTTATGACTTTTATACTTATTTTTATTAGCATTATTTTATGCTTTATATTTCCTATTATTGGCATCCCTTTATTAATTCTATGTGGTTTAGCAGAAATTCTTCATGCTATGCGACCTCGTTATATATGCTCATATTGTAAAGAAGAAATAAAACCCAATGCACGTGTTTGCAAACACTGTGGAGCAAAATTTAACAAAAAATAAAACAAAAAAAGTTATTAAGAATTAATAATTGCATAGAAATAATGGAGAAATTTTAATGAAAAACATTATGTTAATGATCGTTACAGTTACCCTGACTGTGTTAATACTAGTAATATTAGAATATACTATAAAAAACCATACCATACCAGAACAGACCTTTCTACAAAAAGCTTCTGAAATCAATATCCTTATACAAAAAACAAACTTCAGATCCGCTCAATTAGAAATAAATAATCTTCTTTCCATAACTGATAAAAAAGAAAATAAAGATTGGTTACTAAAAAAGTTACAGGAAATAAGTTATTTACTTAGCCCAAAGGGCATTAAGGAATCTAAATTAAAAAAAGAAGCTAAATTAATACAAAATGCAAAACTTGCAAAAGAAGCTGAGGTAATCCTTAAACAAGAAACTGCGAAAAAAGCAAAAATGTGGGCTAAAGCTCGTAAAAAATTAAGAAGTAACCGTGATAATATAGATGGGATTACCTGGTATAGGGATAAGGAGACTGTTTATTATACTAACAGAAATAGTGTTCATATATATATGGGAACATCTGGAGGAGCACTAGGGTTAAGGTTTGTAATACAATATTATGGAAATTCTTGGTTATTTATAAAAAGTTATACTATAAAAACAGATAAAAAAACATGGGATATACCAATAAAATATTCTGATAGAAAAAGTGATAATGGAGGAGGTATGGTGTGGGAATGGGTAGATGTAGCCCCATCCGAGGTACAAATAGAAATGTTAAAAGATATTGCTACCTCCAAAACTGTTAAAATCAGGTATAGAGGTAAAGATTATATAAAAGACCGTACAATAACTAATAGAGAAAAAAGAGGAATTTCTAATGTATTAGCCGCATATTACTTATTAAAATAGTTACATAATTACCTTAAAACTTTATCTTGATATTTTTATAGCCCCAGCATATGCTGGAGTGTAGTTCAATCAAAGGGGGAAGATATGTTGGCTTCAGAAGTCTATAACACTGTTTTAGGTATGATCAAGAAGAAAGTAGAGCCAGATAAGATTCGAGATTTTATTTATTCTACAAACCCCATCAGTTCTGATATAAGTACTGGGGAAACTATGGTACTGGCGTTTTATTATGATGGTACTGTATCGTACACTGCTAATTTTAACAAAGTAAGATTATTATCTGTAGTGTGCTGACTTGACAATTTTATAGCCCTGGTTTATACTGGGGCTTCTTTATGTGGGCCTGAACGGCTTTGACAAAGCTACTAGGGATTAGGAATTGCATGCCGAGGCGCCGGAGGCCTCGTTAAACACCGGCAAAAAAAGAAGAGCTAAACAAGAACTTCAAGCAGCCGCTTAAGGCTGCCGTGGCACATACAGCCTTCCCTGGCGTTATGTTGCTGCGCACTAAAAAGGGATAGCATTCAGAACCGGTTCTGCGGGTCGAAGATGCGAATGCAAATCAGGAAAAGAAGGTTTAACCGTGTCTGGTCGGTTGCTCCGGGTATTAATACCAGAAAAAGCATGTAACGAGTTTCTATGATCATAGTTTTGGACCGGGCTCTCGGATGCCCGCAGGTCCACCAATTTTTCTAGTATGCCCCCGTTGTGCAAGACAGCTGGATCGTAACCGGCCATCTCCTATGGGTAGGACGGTGCACGACACGTTGGGAAAAGAGTAGAGTGCGTATGCCTTTACTTTGAGAAGGAGTCGAGACCTTTAGGGGGCGCCAATTTATCTAAATTATTAAACAAAGCAGAGGTAATCTATGGAAGAAGATAAACGAGGATCCGAAACTTATAAATATGGAGTCAAAGGATGCTTAAGACGCAGAACTATTTTAGTTAATAACTATAAAACATTCTTAGAGTTGCAGAGCAAGCCTTCTAACGCAGTAGACGGAAAAAGCTTGTTTAATGCTATGTTAGGATTTAGACATGTGTACTCCGATTACGTCGAAGAGATGCAGAAACGACTCGTACCTATACACGAGTGGTTCTTTAAGTGCAGTGGCCACTTATCAGATATTTACTTAGATGTCAGTAATTACTATGTGTTTCCACCAATACTTGGCTTGTTTCTGTACGAGAATAGACACAGTACAGACAAGGCTGTAGAAATGGTTAGGCATTACGCAAAAGAAGGTACGGCTTACGACAACTCTATATATGGGACACACACGTACTCTGCTTTGTTAAAGATCGGTGAATACGCCAGCAAAGGTTATGTTTTAATACACCACATAACTCCCGGATGGGTGTTATTCAAGCACGGTACCCCTATTTGGTGGGAGAAGTCTGGTAGTATAGCTGACGTAGTAAGGAGACGTATGAAGTAACATTAGGGCAAGTGCAGAGTCTTTGCCTTGAGAAGGAGTCGAGACCTTCAGGGGGCGCCAATTTACTTAAACCATTAACCTTATACAAACTTAACGAAGGAGGGTAATATGAGCCTAGAAGCTGCTAAATACAATCTTACTCAGTCAGACCTTATGGATGCCTTAGACTTATTATTATCCGAACTTCCTCCTCAAGATGAAATGATACTAAGAATGGGATTCGGCCTTAGTGTTGCAAGCGACCACAAGCCGGTATTCCTGAGTGATGCTATGGGGATTACTAAAGTAAGGGTCGATTTGATAGAGAGTAAAGCTGTTAGTGGGTACCAGAAATTAATAAGATCTAAGTCTAAACCCAGGGTTTGTAAAGAAGATGTTAAAATCTATAAAAAAGGTTGGAAACCTCGTAACTTGTGGAGAGTATTAACCGATATAAATCTAACTCCAACTGCTTTCGAGAGACTTCTATATCTTAGTAAGTTCCTTAAAAGCTGGGGTATTACATTTTATGAATTCGTTTGTAGCTGGACTTGGTATTCGGAGTTCATAAGGGATAGTAAAAAGTCTGAACTATGGTTGGCGGAACTGCTCCTGAAAGAAGCTAAGCCGTGTAAATATGCTGATTATAAGATAATTACAAAGTTGTTGAGCTGCCTGGAGAGCGTTGGCTACATTGAGGATCCGTCTACAGATGACCCTTTTGAATTTCTACATACTAAGGAGCTTTCCAGCATTATTAATAAAGAACTAAGCATGCTGCCCCCCAATTACTACTCTGTGTTGAATTATAAAATAGGGCTAGAAGAAGACGCAAAGTCATTCCAAGAAATAGCAAATATAATGGGTATGACTGTCCCCAAAACTGAAGCACTTTACCAGAAAGCAGCAAGCCAATTTAAACATAGGCTTCTAAGACAGGGTGTAGAACCTGAAATACTACGGGGAAATTTTTCAGAATCCATGAAAGAGGTTGTTGAGCGTCTTAAAATACGTGCCATGAAATTAAAAAGGAAGGCGCTTAACAAGCATGTGTATGTACCAATTCCTATTAAGAAAAGTTATAGGAAGCCAAAGCCTCCAATGTGGACTACTAAAGTTATTCATTTAATACGCAGCTTAAAACAGCAGAACTTAGTTATATCTACGGGGGCTAATTTACGCCTCCTAGCAGGGCATAGAGTGAGAGTTAGTCCAAGCCTAGTAGAGATTTGTCAGTTGGGCGATCGTTTCTTCTTAGACTCTGACAGCCCTATTGCGAATAGCCTGACTAGCTGGGGGGCACTCCTACCTAAATACCCTGGGAGACCCTCCTTAATAAAGTTTATAGAACCGGGGAATTTTCCCGGGATAGGCTGTTCATTTGGTTGCCATATTCCAGTAGAAATAATGTTTTACAATAGGAATGGAACAGTAGTATATAACATAGTTATAGATAGACATGGTACGGGTACCATTAGCATGAGTCAGGCTCTGGCCTCACTTTCTAATTTGATAAAAACAATAGATAACATAAACTCTATAAAAACTTGGGATACAGAGTCTATTGGTAGATTAAGAACAGAACACGAAAAACGTCTAACCAAGGGTATAGGAACAAGAGAGAAACTGAGATAATTACGAGTTACAAAATTCATAAAAGAAAGCCCAACCCTTTAGGTTTGGGATGAATTTTATCATTATTTTAATTTTTCTCTTGCATTTAAATATTCTCCGTATATAATTAAAAGGTAACTACTTGTAGGGGTCTTCAATATGGAAATCGTTAATCCGGTTAAACAATATAAAACAGATAATACCATGGTATACTCCTGTCAGTACCATGTTATTTTTGCTTCTAAGTACAGAAGAAAAGTTCTTACTGCTAAAATTGATAGTCGCTTAAAAGAACTTGTTTTAGAAAAACAGGAAGAATATGGCTACAGAGTTATAGAAATGGAAGTAATGCCTGATCACATTCACTTGCTTCTGGATGTTCATCCTAAAGTGAGCATTGTAACAATAGTTAATAAGATTAAAGGATATACTTCTAATATACTAAGATCGGAGTTCCCTTCCCTTAAAAGTCGTATCCCCGCATTGTGGACACGCTCTAAATTTATTACAACTGTGGGGTCAGTCTCTTTGGAAGTAGTTAAGCACTATATAGAGAACCAGAAAAATGTCTAACTTAACTTATAAAGTAAAACACAAAGTAGATTTAACAGACGAGCTCACTAAAGCTTATAAAATAGCTATGTTTGCTGTTAAAACAAAAAGTAGGTCCTCTGCTGATGTAAAACATTTGGGTCTGAAGTCAGCCATAGCTAATCAGATATTGAAAAAGTATTCCCGTAACAAAAAGATTAAACGGGTAAAATCTGTAAAATTAACAGTACCTGGACAGGGGGTAAAATGGAGTTCGGGTAGCCTGTACATTCCTTGTCTTAAATTAAAGATACCTTTTGAAAAAGACATATTGAAAGTTAATCAGATAGAGCTCGATAGTGTTTATGCATATATTACCTGCACAGTGTATGATATCCCGGAAATGGTTCCGAACGGGTATATAGGGATTGATCGTAATGCTACCGGTCATATTGCCGTAGCTACTTGTGATGCCGCAGTACTGAAATTAGGAAAAGATGCTCCTCATATTAAGAAAAAGTATTACAGAATACGAAAGAAAGCTCAGAAGCGAGGTGCTTACCGATTTGTTCAAAAACTTAAAGATAAGGAATCCAGAATTATCAGAGATATTAATCATAAAATAAGTCGTAAAATTGTAAACACGGCGGTAGCTTCAGGAAAAGGAGTAAAACTTGAACAGCTCCGGGGAATAAGAAAACCGAAACGAAATAAAGGAAAAAACTTCAACCGCATCGTGTCCAACTGGTCTTTTTATCAACTTGAACAATTCATTTTGTATAAAGCCAGGTTGCTCGGTGTAAGAGTGTCTTTTGTTGATCCGTACATGACAAGTCAAACTTGCAGTAAGTGTGGACTCAAAGGCATACGAAAAGGCAAAGTGTTCGTCTGTTCCTGTGGACACAAAGATCATGCAGACGCTAATGCTGCATTCAATATAGCAAAGGCACCTATTCTACATGATCCTTCAACCGTAGACAGAGATGCGGTTGAGAGCACTTCTGGCAGTGCTCGAAAAGCTCTAAGCGAATGCGCTTAACTTTAGAACCCCACATGCTTTAGCTGTGGGAGTATGTCAGAGTGGATAACAGAAGGGATTTTATACTCCTGACTCGATAATAATTTTCATGGAAATAAGAAAAGACCTTCAGGGGCTTAAATTTTAATTACATATAAAGGAGATACAAGAGGGTATGCTATGAACATAACAGAAAAAGTTTTACAAGCTATAACAGAACGCCTTCTTAGTAAGGCAGAGTTATCTAGGCGTATGGGGATGTCCCAGTCTGCTGTGGGCAAACTGTTACGCAATGAAAATCCTTGGAAGGAATATCATCTTAACCTGTTGGAATACGCACTGGGGATAGATAAAGCCTGGTTTTTTGATGAAAGTGAATCGTCTCACATCCCTCCTTCCTTGAAGGTAACAAGGTATGGTAAAGATCCTTGTTATATAAAAGAGATTAAAGAAGGAGTGAGCGACCCTGCTTTTTCCAGCGTGTACTTAAGTGACAGCCTAATGTATAAGCTAGGATTGCCAGCAGGAAAGACTTCGTCTTTCTTAACGGATCAAGGAGGTCCCCCAAAACTCTTATTCATAGAGACAATAATAAATCCTGCAACAGTCCAGGGTACCTGTTTAATGAGCGTGGGGGGCATAAATTTTGTTGGGTCTATTAGCAGAAACCTCGATGGCACTATTCTAATAGAGATAAAGGGATCATCCCAGACTTTTAAAAACCAGGATGACTTATCAAAAACTATAGAAATACTGGGTACAGTAAGAGCCCAATTAACTAGAACATAGTAGGAGAAAAACATGCCCGAACAAAAAGAAAACGGAAAATTTGTAGTATTTGCAGACGCTCTTTATGAGCACGTAAAAGAAATCGTTAAAGGGGAGGATCACCTTTTCGTCACCGGCGTAGGCAAAGACGAAATGTGGGATCACTACCTCAGTAGTTTCCCTGAAGGTTCAAACCCGATCTTTAGAGAGAGAGCTGAATTTGACTGTGGAAGTTGCAGGCAATTTGTTAAAGCATTCGGTAATGTAGTGGTTATAAGAGACAATAAAATAATCACTGCATGGGACCTCGAAGGTCTTGAGTACCCGTACGACACAGTGTCAAAAGCTATGGGTGACTTTATTCGTTCAAAGCCTGTAGAAAATGTATTTGTAACTCGTGACAATAAATTCGGTACTAAAAGCAACCGGGAACTTGCAGAAGACGGGTCGGTAACGGTGTGGAACCACTTCCATGCTGAGATCCCAAAAAGTCTCACTACTTCAAAGGGTACATCCCCGGAAGCCGTTATGGCTGTTTACAGAGCTGCAAAGGAAGTCTTCGAAAGGAGCCTTAAAGAACTCACACTTGATGCTGCCCAGACAATCCTTGAGCTGGTAGCTCAGGATTCGTTGTACCGTGGCGAAGAGCATAAAAAAGCTGTAACTACTTTTGTAAAGTACAAAAAGGAATACGACGCAGTTCCGGAAGAAGAGAAGGTCAATTGGCTCTGGAAAGCCAGCATCAACAACCCTGTAAGCAAGATAAGGAACTCTGCTATTGGCACTCTGCTTATCGACATCTCTGAAGGAGTGGAACTCGATAACGCTGTGAGAAAGTTCGAGAGCGTAGTGGCCCCTACTAATTACAAAAGGCCTAAAGCTATCTTTACTAAACGCATGGTAGAAGAGGCGGAAAAAAAGCTTGTTGAAATGGGGTTCCTGGACAGTCTGAGCAGACGTCATGCTTTTATTGAGGATCTGACGGTTAACAATCTTCTGTTCGTAAACAGAGATGCCAAGAAGAAAATCGAAGGCAGCAGCATCCTGGATTCTCTCAAAGAAGAGTCTGAGACAGTCAATCCTAGAACCTTCAGTAAAGTTGAAGAAATAAGTATCGCTAACTTCCTAAAGAACATAGTTCCTAAGTCGGAAAGGATAGAGATTTTGATGGAAGGACGTCATCAGTCTAACCTCATGAGTCTTATTGCTCCTAAGGTAAAGGACGCTAAGTCGATGTTTAAATGGAACAACAATTTCAGTTGGAGTTATTGCAGCGACACTGCCGATTCAATGAAACAGCATGTTAAGGCTGCTGGGGGTAAAGTAGATGGTGTTCTAAGATTTTCCATAAAATGGAACGATGATCGTAAGAACGGCAATGACTACGACGCACACTGCATTGAACCTGATGGGAACCTTATATCCTTCCAGCAGAAAAGAGGACATAGTTCTGGCGGTAACCTTGACGTAGATATTATGCATCCGAATGGCGTAGCAGTTGAAAACATCACATGGCCTAACCTCGCTAAAATTCAGGAAGGCGTTCATACGTTTCTGGTACATAATTATTCACATCGTGGTGGGCGCAATGGTTTCGACGCTGAGATAGAATTCAATGGACAAATCTTTTCCTTTGCTTTCCATAAAGACCTTAAGCAGAGTGAAAAAGTAATAGTAGCTAAAGTTAGATACACCAAAGCTCTTGGATTTGAAATAGTTGAATCCCTTGACTCAAGTGTGTCAACTAAGGACATATGGGGGATAACTACAAACAAGTGGGCCGAAGTATCTACCCTAATGTTCAGCCCTAACTACTGGGACGGACAGGAATCCAACGGAAATCGCCACTATTTCTTTATGATTGATAAGTGCATAAATCCAGGAAATCCTCGTGGGTTCTACAATGAGTTCCTCAAAGAAGAACTTCTGGAACACAAAAAGGTATTTGAGGCTCTCGGTGCTAAGGCAGCGGTTGCTGAGAGTGCCGATCAGCTTTCTGGTCTTGGGTTTTCGGAAACCCAGAGAAACGACGTGTATGTAAGGGTGAAGGGAGCCTTCACTAGTATTTTGAAAATAACTTTCTAAGGAGTGGAAAATGGACACAGACAAACTTTTCGAGAGAGCGTCAAGACGCAAGATGAGATACCAGACCGATAAAGGAATGGTATCCACAGAGGACCTTTGGGATCTCAAGCTTGAGGATCTCAACAACATAGCCAAGGGCTACAGCAGAAAGATCAAAGAGGAAAAGGAAGAAGATTTCCTTAAAGAGAAGACTGTGGAAAGCACAGTTACGAAGCTGGCATTCGACGTTGTTCTCCACGTCCTCAATACGAAAGTTGAGGAAGGTAGGGCTAAGCTTAATGAGAAAGCTAAGAAGGCTGAGAAGGAAAAGCTCCTTAAGATCCTTGAGTCCAAAGAGGACAAGGAACTTGAAAATCTTACTCCGGAGGAGATAAGAGCTCGCATCGACGCTCTTTAATTCATTCATGGGGCCCTTCGGGGCCCTTACTACTGTATAGGGAGGAGAATATGAGTCTGAGACAATGGCTACTTAGTAAGGGTATAACTAATCCTCACCGGTATCTAGCTGACCCTGTTGATTTATTTTGGGAACACAAGGTAGTGGGTTCTAACTCTTTAATACCCAAAGAAGCCACACTACTAGCATCTGAAGACCTATCTCCTGAGACTTACACTAGAAAAGAAGATCTTAAAAATATACTTAATATAGCTATTGATAAGCTACCTGAAAGAAGTTCTGATATTATCAAATTGAAATATGGAATAGGCTGTCCCCCACACACTCTTAAAGACTTGAGTATTAAGTTTAATATCTCTAGGGAGAGGGTTAGACAGTGCACTATGAAAGCACTTAGGGATTTGAAAAGATACCTTGAAATAGCCTACACCTCCGAGAAAGATCGTCAAAAATCCCGATCTGAGGGTCTATATCTCCTGGCTGCCGAAAAACAAAATATTGTTCTAGGTACTGGTAAATGCTTGATATCTAAGGACTTTAACAAATCAGTCTGTGGTAATAAGTTATACTGGTATAGTGACTCTGTAACAAATATAAGGGATGCTACCTGTCCATCTTGTATTTATAAAACTGCTACGTCTCTACTTTTTAATTGGTTGGATGAATGGTGTAACCGTAAGGGAGTGGCTGTTACGCACGGTAGCTGGTTACTCAGCGTAAGTACTTACAGATTCTGTCTTACGGAACGTTTACTCACTACGGAACTATGGCGAAGTCCCTGCGTGTACTATAATAAGGACAGCTTTTTAGCTTCCTGCTTACCAGGGTACCACACCCAAATAAATCCAAGAAGTTTCCGAACGGAGATAATAACTCTTAAAAAAGTTCCTACTGACCAGAAACTACTGGGGGCAGAGTATAAAGAATACCATGTCGTTAGTATAGCCTTCTCATTCCGACCACTTACAGGAGAAGTTCTTACGGAAGTTCTATTAAATAGGGGCTTGACTGGGGCTTCATATCGGATGGTACACGAGGATATAACAAAGTCTACCTTTACAGAGTTGTTAGATAATATCTCTGCTAAAGATATTCTTGATATAGGGCGTATTGTAAAATGGGGTGAGGCATCCAGGTTTAGTATATTTTATAAAAACTAAAATTAAAGGAGATTTACATGGGAAAAGACCTAATATGCCCGCATTGTGGAGAAGCAGAACTGGAGTACATAACTGGTGCTCCGCCTTATAATCCAAGGAGCTACTTACAGTGCCCGAAGTGTGACAGTACATATGCATCTATTGCACAAGTAAGGAGGGTGAACAAGAACAAGGAGAAATCAGAATGATACAAGCAACCGCAATCAAGTTCTTGATAAAAACAGTAACTGAACTTCCTCATCTTACTAAAGCGGGTAGAAATTTGCTCAAAGCAACTGTTCTGCAAAAATCTTTTAGACTATTTGGAGATAAAGAGAGGCAGGCAATAACGCATGAATTCCCGGTATGTATCTACCAATGTGAGAAATGTGGAAGGTATAGTTTCATACCCTTTGAAACTATCGTATGCGAATGTGAGCAGGACTCAGTAAGCATGTTTCTTCCCTAAGGTTTATAAACCCATGCAGAGACTGTGACGAGTGTAATTCAAATTGGGAATTTCTTGAACCAGGAACTAAGGAAGTGAAACGTGAGGATAGAGAGTTGCGTAAACCTAAAACAAAAGGATAAGAAATGAGAGATAAACAAAAAGAAGTAGAAGACAAATATTTCAGGAATTTTCTGTTGCGATGTAAGAACCTCAAAGAAGGTAAATCCTTACAGTACTACGCAGGCTACTATTCTCTCAGTTACTCGTACGAGGTTCAAAGAACAGACAGAGGCTGGGTGTTGTTGACGCTGAGATTAAATAAGATAGACCAGCAATTACCCTTCTCAAACAGAAAGGAGTTAAAGGAAGTTCTTGCACATGTTGAGGGCGTATCTATCTCAACATTGCAGGGATTCGCACGAGGAACAGAAAAAAAATACCATCACCTGTCTGGTAGAATGTTAAACCAATCCACAGAGCTAGGAGGGACTAAATGAGAAGATCTATTTATATAGATATAAGCAAGGATTTCAGTAGTATACCAGGAGCAAGATACCCTCATGAATCTTCTTTCTGCGGCCAGGACTTTAGAGAAAAACTACTTTACCCGGCAGTACTTGAAGCCCTGGAAAAAGACATGGTAGTGGTAGTGAACATGGACGGTGTTTACGGATTCTCCACTGCGTTTCTTGACGAAGCGTTTGGGGGTCTTACAAGAGTAAAAGGTATTGGGTACCACATAGTACGTCACCACGTGGTTTTGATAAGCACAGAAGAGCCAAGCCTGATAGAAGAAGTTGATGATATCCTCAAAGATTCAGAATTTTCTCCGGATAATACCATGAGGACTTTTAAGAATTATGTCTTAAAGATACTTTCAAAACTTAAAAGGAGGCAATAATGCCGGAAAATAACAGAGAGATAGTAGCTGAATGGGTCAGAATACCTAACGGTATGATCCTGGAACGTTACGAGGTTGACGGAGTCCCTAAGTGCATAGTTTACGAGAAAGAAACAGAGGACTGCCGCAGAATGATGTGTCCCTACTGCAAAAAAATAAATGATATACCCGTGTGCCTCCTCCACAATCAATTCGTGTTCCCCAAAGGAAGTCCCCCTACGACTCGTTACTGCGATGTATGGTCCAAGAAGTCTTTTACTTTAATAGTAAAAGAACATCTCAGTAAATGGTATGGGGCTATCTCAGTTGATACTCTTAAAAAAGGTGAATCACCTAGAACCCGTTGTATCTTCGGACCTTGTGAAAAGTGCAGCGCTCCTTCTAGTTTTGTTGAAGATATATGCTTCAATGGGAGCTTCTACTACTTTGTACAAGCTAACCCCGAAACATACAGTCCTATTCAGTTCAGCTTTAAAGAACTCAACGACATATTACGATGTCTTGACGTTTTAGAAGAAGTGGATGACCCGGCCTGCAAACAGGCCAAGGCTTTGTATGTGGATAAACTTCGTCATAAAATAACTGGCGACAATGATTAGGAGAAGTAAGTGCTAAAACTAATGGCTATATCAGAAATGCTGGTGGACACTAGCACTCTTACCGATAACCCGGAAGGGTTAAAGTGGTATAAGACCTTGACTTTGAACCAGCGTATAAACCTAAAAGACAGCTTTGAAATGCTTTGTGGAGTTGGATTCCAGGAACTCAACTTCATGCTCAGTCTAAGAGAGAGGATAACCCTTATGTATTCAAAGCTCATAAGGGAAGGAATAATTTAACGGAGAAAAACGATGCCGGACTTTGAACTATACAGATATGACTTTTATCCTTCTCCTAAATACCTTGCATGGACTAAAAAGATGGAGGCTAGAGAGAAACGGGCAGGAGAACTTGAAAAATACTTTAAGAAAGTATTAAAAGAAAGAGAAGCCAAGGAGGTCCCAAAATGAGTACCCTGTCCGAATTAAACCAACAAGCAGACTTGTTTGCCTATAACTTTCTGATGCCAGAAGATAAATTCAAAGAAGCGTGCAAAGAATACAAAAATGACAGTTGGCAGATTGCAGGGCACTTTGAGGTTCATAGAGAAAAAGTATTGATATGGATGAAATACCACGAAATAAAACCGACAGTTTAACAGTTTAAAAGGAGTTTTATTAATGAGAGTTATTAGACTTATAAGACATTATACTGCCTGGAAACGCGTTATATTGCACGGGTATTGCCCTGAATGTAACAGTTCTGCCCCTAAACTGTATGATTGCCCTATATGCAATTATGATACTCATTCCCCATTTAGTAGGGAGAGAAGGAAAGAGCTTTGGGAAAAATGGAAGAAACATAGGAGAAAATAAGGGCAGCTACATGCAGACATAGTTGTAAACCGTGGGAAAGCCCTCCGTTTACTTTGGAGCGTAATAAACTTGTAACCGCTACAAAGAAAGCTTATAAAAAGATCTACGACGGGAAAAAGAGATTACAACTTGACTTAGATACAGAGAAATGGGTAGCCCCTGAGGAAACTCCGACGTGTGGCTTTATATGTCCTAGGTGCAACTGTTTCTCCGATAGCTGGGACTTGTATTTAGTAGGTGATAGAACCTTGTGCCTTAATTGTGCAGTAGAGCATTATGAAGATGAGCAGAGGAAAAAATGAGAGGATTAGTCTTTAGCAATATTAACCGTGCTACCATACACTGCAAAGTAGAGGATGCACAATTTAGTCACAAGGGCAAACCCCTATGTGAAGATTTAAAGGATACACTGTATACGTCTACTAACCCTAGACGTGTTACTTGCAAACACTGTCTAGAACTTATGAAAGCGAGTAAGGCATTTTGTGAATGTCCTAATTGCGGGTTGTTATGTAACGGGGAGTTTGTAACAGTAAACAGTAAAAAACACTGCGTTATCTGTGATTCACAGGTGATAAAATTTAAGTAAGGAGTAGTAGAATGACTGATGATAAGAAAAAAAACGTATCTAAAATACTTAACAAAAAGGAAGGGGTTGGGAGTTGATGGACGACCCCATGATGATTCGTGGAGGCTCTTGGATCGCACCGGTGCGTTCCACATAATGATAAAGCTGCTAAAATTTATAATATTCAAACATTTGTGAGGTAAAACCCATGGCAATTAAAATCGTAGTACAATATGCCGGGTTAACCCGTGGAAAGTTTATATGGTATGTGTCCGACTACCTTATCACATCCTTTTCTAAACGAGAATTAGAAGAGAAAGCTCTCTATATGGCTGCTGACCAATATAAGGCTGGCCCTGACGTACAAATTTATATGGAGAACCCCTACGATACTGAGGCTGGTGTCTATCTGATTAAGAATGATAGGGGATACTACATAAACCCAGCGCTGAAACACCAACCAGAAACAGGTGACCTACGAAAAAAAGAAGGCACGGATGTACCCACTCCAAATTCTCTACCGACTCATAGTAAAGACATTAAAGAACTCTTCCAAAAAGCTAAGGAAGCTGCTATGCGGTCCGTTGCTCCGCCTAAAGTACTACACAGGGTAGTTAAGGACCACGGATGCAAAATAAAGGATAGGGAGCCTGTAAAGGAAGTAGAAGCTGCCCAGGTGCCTGATACTCCGGAACCTGGTAAGAAAGTTAAGAGAAACCTGTACCCGGTATTTATGTTTATAACTTTTTCAGCACTAGTGGTACTAACACTGCTTATGCTGATATACTCTAAATAGGAGGAGATAATGGCCTTGAAAAAATTAGAAAGGATATCAAAGAAAGATCTTGAAAAATTCCTACTTGATAAAAGTAATTTTACGCAGACTCTTCCTGTACGATACGTCGTAAAAGGTCTCAGGACCAGTAAGCAGGGTTTCAACATAAGGGTAATGGTCCACGATGCTCTGACAGGTGAGAACTCTTTAGATCTTGTAGGGGTATCGTTCAAAGGACGTCTTACTTTGGCAGCCATGGAGTACGACGTAGGACAAGGGGATATGCGGGTATTAGCCCCTGGATCTGAAACAGTAGATGAGGTGCAAGCCCTTATATCAATGCTTGATGAGGATTCTATAGCCAACATAAATGATGGGTACCACTCCTTTAAAGAGCTATACGACTTCAGGTTGTTTTACAATGCAGCTCTGTTTAATGAACTTCATAAAACTGGTGTTAAAATAGAAAAATCATTTAAGCACAATGACGGTACCTACTGCTTTGGTAAAAAAAGAGAATGGTTCATAGTAATGGCTGAATTACCTTCCGGACAGATATCTAATCATTACCCCAAGGACTGTTGGGACTTATTCAAAGTACCTTTCGCAAAGATACCCACCATACAGTTTGATGGGCACACGTCTGCTGACGTACTGGAAAGACTCAGAATGTTAATAACAGATGCGCCCAATTATTTGTGAAACAAACCATAGGAGAAAAAATGAAAAACTTAATAGAACTGATCCCTAAAGCTTCTTCCAACAATATTCAAACTTTAAAGGGTTTGGAAGAATGGGAGAGAAACCTTAACCTTACTTCAGATCTGATCGCTATCATAAACACTATGTCAATTAAAACGGACATGCATAAAGAAAATAGTCATAGGAAATTTGAAGTTGGGGACCTGACACACTCCCAAACCTAAAGGGTTGGGCTTTCTTTTATGAATTTTGTAAAAGATAGCTACGTAGCTGTTAGAGGGATTATAGTAGTAACCACCTTCGGATCCATACTTGTAGAATGGGATGCCCTGGAGAACTACTATAAATCTGAAAACACCGCCATTGCACTCGGAAATTTTAAAGAAGATCCTTTGACGTGCCCTTTTTGCTCCACGAATAAAAAACCAGTATCAACTTCAACCTCTACAGGAGATTTAGAACTTGAAATTTCAAAGCAAATGGAATGTCCTACTTGCAGCAAAAGCTGGATAGTTACCTATAAAATGTCTGGAGTTTCCTGGGCAGGTAATGACCACTGTCAAGGAGTCTCCCGTAAATATTTATTAGAGTACGACCCTATGGGTAACAAGAAAGCAGATTAAAGTAATTTATAAATAACTATAGTTTACTTTACGCATGTAAAGTAACACATGGAGAAAAAAATGAAGAAAAAAAGTAATCAAGAAAAAGTACCAGGCGTTGAACTTGGAGTAACGGCAGTGAGAGATTATAAAGGAATATACTACTCTAAGTCCTTCCACATTCACGAGTTATTCAACCCTGAAAACTTTTTGGTAGTCAACTTGACGTCAGACAAGCAAATAAAAGAAGCTTTTAACTTTATCTGCTTCTGTACAGATCTTAGAGCCCTTACCCCGGTTCTTAAAAGTACTGAAAATTCATCATACCCTACTTGCCTTACCTACACAGATCTTATAAAGGCCAAGAACAAATTCAAACTTAGAAGAGGCCTGTGCATTGATTTCCTGCACGGAGTTTATGGTGACATCGATCAGTACCATAAAAGCCATTGCACCATCCTCAAGTTCAAGGATTTAAGGTCCCCCATTAGCTTCGCAACAACTAACGGCTTTGTAATGCCTACTAACGTTCCTAAACCTATAGAAGTCACTCAGAGTGAGCTTCCTTTCAATACTGTCTACGGTGTAACCCTTGGTAAAGAATATACCACTATAACCCTCCCCAACATCGTTTTCAAAATTGATGTGGACAAGAACGGTATGCGTTCAATTAGTGAGGTAGAAACTAAGGAAGCTGAGATCGTTATAAAAGACGGTGAACTCAAGGACGTATACCTTACTGCTAAAGAAGCTATTAAAGCATTGAGGTGGTGATGAGTAAGAGAAACATAAATACTCAACTTAACGGACTGCACCTCTTTAACGAGGCGGTAGGCAAAGAAGGAGACATTGTAAACACGGGTACCATACACGGTACCCGACGTGACTACACTTTATTAAAGTATACCGAGTACAACCAAGGAAGATGGTTCGAATCTAAGGATATAACTCCCTATTACCGAGAACTAACCGAAATGACCGAGAAAGAGAAACAGGAATTTGCTAACCTATTCTTTGCTGGATGTACTATAACTAAAGTATTTCACCGTGTAACTACGGACCAACTGGAAGTAGAATTCGTGGATGCTGTGCACCTAGACGAGACTCCTGTATGTACCCCTCTTACTCACCTTCAGTACTTGTGGTTAGTAATACACGGATTCAGAGTGGGTCAAGAACGTCTTCATCCTGGGTACAAACAAAAACCGACGGATTATAAACCAGGGGATAGGGTGCTGTGCCCCACCTGTGGAGCTCCTGGTAGGTATGACCCTATGACATCTAACGTGAACGAATCAACAACTGCTACGTATTCAGACGCAGTGTTCTTTAACACTCATACCAACTTGTGGGAATGCCACGACTGTTGGCTTAAATAGGAGGTTAACATGGAAATTAACTTACAAGCAGGGAATTACAACTTCAACGAGCACTTGGTCCTTGACAACGGCAATGTTAAAATAGCTGTAGTATTTGAAGCTTCTAGAGAAGAAGCGGTTGACTTTTTCCTTAACCAGGGCAACTACGAACACGAAGTCATACTGGACTTCGCAGAAGGAGTCCCCCTACCCAAGCTTACGAAATGCTTGAACACTACGCCAATAGACCTTACAAAATTCATAAAAGAAAGCCCAACCCTTTAGGTTTGGGAGTATGTCAGCTACTTACTATCACAAATAGAAATACTGGGGTAACCATGAAGATAACATTAGAAACTTGTGATCCCAAGTACGGGATCTGTGACCGCTGTGGTCAAAAGGTGCAGCTTAATAAGTTTCTGTTTGGAAGCTTACATATCTGCAATGAGAACAGCTGGGCTGCTATGGTCCACCGAACTCGAAAGGACGCTATTAAGAAACAAGCCGCAGGGTATACCGCAGCGTCTACTGCAGAACTTATGAGCACACTTGGAGGTGGATCATGTTTGAAGACCGGAGTAATATCTTCCCAAAAAAAATAACAGAGGAAATGACCCAAGAAGTTTGGGAGCTGTACCCCTATAACGAAGACACCCTCCAAGGAAAGGTCATGGGTAAAATAGTAGAAGACCTCCAAGATCCTCCTAATATATGCTTCTACTCTAGGTTCTCCCCCTACCATTCCCACTCAGTGCCAACTGTGTTACCCTGTGACCTAACTGAAAAATGGAGAAACAAGGTTCATCGTCCTGGAGATGTTATCTATGAGTCCCCTATGGAGATATACATGGTGCTTGACTTAGCTACCCCTACCAAAAAAGAGATTAATTGGAATGCTACGAACGAGGCTACCTTTATGTCAACTCTAAAAGACGAATTTTACTACCTGTATCGTATACCTGAAAGAATACTGTCATACATCTACCAAATAGAGCCGGGTTTAAGCCTAAGGCCTGTCAACAACCCTAACAACCTACTTAGTTTTGCCAGGTATCTGGACTCTCCTTATGCTCTTGGTCATAAAAAACTCCACAGTTTTCGTACAGTAAATCAGATAGCCCACAAGGACGCTCATTACAGGAAAAATCTCATGCTTGTCACTACGCATAACAACTGTGTAGCTACCTATCTAAGACTTAAAGTATTTATGGACTTGGTAATGACCTCCCCTATCAAAGCACAGCTTCTAGATATCCTCAAAATGAACTACGAAGGTCTACCTTTAGCAGTAGGGGACCAAATGGTCTGGGTTACTTATGATTTAATATTCAGAGAGGTTAAAAATGAAAAAAATAAATGAATTCTTAATGTTTCCAGTAGTACTGGAGTGTATAGGGCCAGCCCTTTGCCACGTAATGTATAAGCATACAGCTGGAAAGCACAAAGATGCTATGTACGCAGCCAGGAATAACCTACTGGTCAGGGCTGCTGTAGCTATGTTATGTCCCTATGAAGGGTGCGGCGCTGCTACTAGAAGGATCGAATACTTCAGAAAGCAAAGCCGTATGCACGTCCTAACGTCCTTACTGTGGCCCGCCGCTAGCTCCAGAGCTCCAAGACTAGAATCCGCCAGGACTACTCTGGCTTGGATGACAGGTGTTGAGGTGGCCTTTCACAACCTGGACCCAAGTATAAACCTTCCTGAGTTCAATAGATCTATAAAAGGACGCACAGAACTTATGGACTATCTTTGGAACTTCTCGCAGAAAAGATTGCTAAAAGTCCACAACAAGATGCAGGAGCTTAGCCGGGAAGTCCCTGCTGAATTCCTCTCTGAGGAGCGTGTTAAAAAAGCATGTACTATCTACCTTGACTTGATAGCCAGCAACGTTAACAAACCAGATAACCGGTGCATCTACAATTTCAGGGTACCAACAATAGAATAGGAGAAGTAATGAAATACATTAAAAGAACAGAAACTGTAGACGCGTTCTGCCTAGGAACTGATCTCTACCCGTGGTGGTTCAGAATAGGGGTAGTTAATAAAACCATACGCCCACTTGAGGATATAGCCAACTCAGATCCTGAAGACGTTATGGCCACTATTGAAACCTGGTTCTTACAAAAGGGTGGGGACGGCAGTGCCTATGACATTGGGTTCACCGCCACTAATGGTGACTACCTTATCCATAGAGAGAACGAGGTAATAGAAGTAATGAACGCGAAAGAGTTCAAGGATCTTTATGTTCCTAAGACCTTTGGGGCTACCATAGACTTTACTTACATACCTTCACATATCAAAGATGATGAAGCTTGGGTCAAAGGACTTATAGGGGCGTCGTGGGTAACTAAGTTGAAACCAGGGTTGTTCAAAGTCCAATTCGGTAATGAAGAGCGTGTAAGGGAAGTCCCTTACATAGCTAAAGAAGATCTTACAGATCCCGACCCGGGGGAAGACCCAGCAGCGTCTACTCCCTTTCAAACAGGTTACGGAGAAAAGGTAAGAGAACGTGATAAGCCTGAGGCTAAAAAGAGATGGTGGTTATTTTAACTTAACATATCCGGGGATGGGTATCAAAAAAAAACAAACCGTTAACAAACTTAAATGGAGATCCACATGGAAAAAATCAACAAGAATTTTATTATCGGGGCACTCATCGTGCTCGCATTCCTGGCAATACTTTCGTTGCCGTACGTAGTAAGCTCCGGAGCTAAAGGAGCCATAGAAGGGGCATTCGCCAGTGATACGAAAGAGTACACTATAATGGACGAGCCGAACGAGGAAACCCCGGTGGGAATTGTAATGAAAGCTTTGAAGAGCTTAGACGAACCAAACACTTTGGCTACCTCATCCAAGTTAATACCCACTACAGAAGTAGCCAAACAATTTGCTGATAAATGCTTCTTATACTACACCAAAGAAGATAATGGCAGAATGGCAGAGAATTATAAACTGGATGGTAAAATGAGTGTTTCCGACTTTCAATTTAAAATGCAGGCTACATCCGACATGATACTAAGAAGGCTAATAGAGAGTGGGTATACTCAACGTATCAACTGGCCTAATATAAAATTTCTAGGGTACACCTACGTAGAACCCGGTCCTTCAGTGGAATCGCATATGAGACTATATTTCGCGGATCAAGGCCGTGTGTACAAAATTCATTTCAGAGCTATCTATATACAAAGTGGTGAAAAATTTCTAAGTGGCGCTTTCTTTGAAAGTGATGCCCACCTTGTGTCGATGGATGATGCAGGAGCAGCTAATATTAAATCATTCATCCGGCAACTGCTGGCTGATTAATATATTTCCAAGTATGACAGGAGATCCTCAAAAGATCCCATCCCCGGAATCCCGGGGGTCTCCTGCCGTCAATACATCCTATAGATCTTTTTTTCTTTAAAGACTACCTTGTTTTTTTCGTCAAAATAAATGCGGAATTGTGTTATAAGAATTTGAGTATAGGGGATATTGACGGGGAGACCCAGGCCTCTATATATCTACTCTTGCCTAAATAGCTATGCCTGCTCCGAACAGGTATGGTGGCAAGCTACCGTGTTAGCACGGAGAAGTGTTGCGTACACACATACTGAAGGGAGAGTTGTATTATCCAATAAGGGCCGGCTGGATAAGAAAACTCTTTGGGCTTTAACATTACTTATTAAGTTAAGTAGTGTAGGAAGTCAGTACGCCTTAATTTAATTTCAAATGGAGGACGTTATGAAAGAAAGAATTGCAAGAATAAACAAGAAGCTGAAAAGTATTGGGCTTAGCCTTGTAACTGAGGATCTGATAATAGAAAAAGTAAAGGATAATGTCCACGACACTCTGTATATTTTAACTCGTTTAAATCTCCCTAGTGAAATGGAAGACTGGCTTATAAGATATATGAGTGATGTATACAGAGATCTTGAATCTATCTATCACCAGTACCAGGACTTGCCCGAAGGGTGGGTGCTTAAAAACCCAAAAGAAGAAGAGAAGCTAGACAAAGAAACTTACCTGGAATTGGACCACGCTATTGAACTTTATAAATTGAGACAGCGACAAACACCTATAGCTGAAAGCGTAGGCCTTAACCCAGAGTGGGACTTCTGGGCACCGTGATGTACACCCCCAACATCCGCATAGGCGTGAGGGGGTTTTTATGTAATTTTTTTCTTCAAAATAAATGCAAAACTGTGTTATAAGAAATTGGAATGATATTAACCTTTTAGGAGGTATAGACAGATTCCCGAGCCCCTTTCCCTAGGCACGTTAGAGTAGGTAGGGAATAGTCCAGAGCGGATGATAAGGCAGTAGCGGGTTAATGCTCTCAAAGCCTGGGAAGTATCCCTTAATGCTGACACAATCTCACTGCACGTAAATCATACCTGTTAAGGCAAGGTGTGGAGATTCCTTGAACAGTGGAGTCTTAGTGGTGAGGGCCCCGGGGTAATGCCCGGGGTTAAGTCCTTATTATTATTAAACTTATAATGGAGAATAAAATGAAAGAGAAAATTAAAAACAAAGCAGTAGCCACTCTCATCTACCTCGTAATCTTTGCCGGTCCGATATTCCTCGTGATGTGTATTATGGCCTCAGTTTCCGGGTTTGTTCCCTCTTCCGAGGAAGCAGCTAACACTTTCGCGGGTCTCCTTCTCATAGGAGGATTCGGAACCTTCTGCACGATGAAGTACGTTCTGTACGTCGTCGGAGAGAAGGTAGGGCACATGGGATGCCTTGAATGGGTAACTGCTCAGGACCTCAAAAAAGGGAGTTTGATAGCCCTGGAAGAAGAGTACCTAGAAGTCCTTAGTATCAAAAAAAATGATACTAAGGTTACTGGGAAATATGAAGGACTCGACGGAGTCCATGAATTTATGTTTAAAAATGAAGACAAGCTACAGGTTATAAAGGCCTGTAGTTAATAACTGAAGACTAAGGACCAAGTCTATAAACAAAGGTCAACCCCACCTCTTCCGGGACATCGGAAAGTGGGTCTGTGGTACCCTCCGGCGGGAGGATCTGCAGGGGCCAGTATGGTCCGAAGTTTAGAGCGCCCCGAGCTACGGGCGTTTGACACAGGGTGGTGGAGGGATAAACGGCGGCGTTAGCTCTTGCTTAGCAAGGATACGTCGGAACAGGTTGGTTGATCCTATACATAGGTTTATCCTATAAAAAACAACAAATGGGAGGGTACTCTGTATGTCCACAGGGTCCCTGTCCTGGAGGTAGTGCCTTCTTCCGCATTGGAATCCGAAATTATAGTGACTAAATTTTAAAAACAATTCATAGGTTGAACCATGGATGTTTGGAAAAAAATAAAAAAAATCCCTGGTCGTAAAAGATATATGATGGCAGGGGATGAGGTAGTAGGAATAGTGACAATGGCAGCTACCTACGAAATAGAAGGTAGGTATGCGTCAGAAGACGAATACTGTATGCAACGGTACATAAACAGAAGAATAAAGACGAAAGAGAAGTACCACAGTACTCAAAATAATCCCAAAAATGTGTTATAAGAATTTGAGGTAGAAACCGCTATACGCACTATAGTATGGAACCTCCTTGACTATCTATGGAGTCTATACCCATAGAGGGTGCTACCCGGCATCTTTAAAAAAGGGGTGCGCTCATGGAGCGGGATCGACAAGTCTATGAAGCTGATCACTTCAAGATGTTGTCCGGCATGCATCTTAAAAGGATGTGATGCAGATCGAATCCTAGGCTGAAGAGCGCCCCCACGTGGGGACGTGACCTTTAGCGATCCAGTATAGCGGTGTTGCTATACCCGGTGAATCCCGGGACGAAATGTATACTGCGGGCACGTGCAGGTATATGTCTAGTCAGATTACCCAGGTTTAAATTGCTAGCTCCCCCGCTAGTAATGAGGGTTATATGGGGTGCCCCATGCGGGTAGCAGTTCCACCAGCGCCGGGTGGGACTGTGGTCCTATTATTATCAGTATTTTATTTACATATTTTTTTGGAGATTACTATGATGAGATGAAATGTATCTGAGGTTAGGGCTAAAGCCCGTATCGTAAACAATAAAAATTTATGGAGAGTTACATGGAAAAAGAAACCCCTGGGAAAGTGCCCTGGAGAGAGCATGCTATATTTGGATTTGATTCTGCTATGATATGCAAAGATCAAGAACTGCTGCCAGCAGTGGCTGACGCAGTTGAATTGGTATATGATAAGGTTTTTGACGCATTTATCAAATGTGTAGACAAAGAAGGTGTAGCATCCAAAAACTTGAGCATAAAACCCTACGACGAAGAGGATGAAGAACTCCTAAAAAGAATTGTTGAAGGAGAAGAGGTTAAAACCCTATGGGTTATAGTGACCGCTAGCAGAGAATCAGCACTAAGGGAGCTTACAGTTGAATTGCTTGGGGGCCTGTCTAAAAAACTGTATAAAAAATATACAGTCGAGGACGCAGACCCCATGATAACATTAAATGCAGGACTTAGGTTAAAGGGGGACCAGGTAACCTTAGACAGTTACAACCTTAACTTCTGCATCGTAATGGGTGGAGCAAAAATATTTGCTATTCTAGAGGAGGATAGCCCGCAGTATGCCAGCCTTAAAACCGTTTTAACCAACGTTAAAGAAGAGTTAGTAAAAAGGGAAAAAGAGAAGGCTGCCTAGCTAACAAAGTATAAAAGGGCCTTCGGGCCCTTGTTCTTTTTTTTACTTTCATACCCTTTTTCGTTATAAGTATGTGGAGCTTTATTATTTTAAAAGAGGAAACATTATGAGTCCAAGAATTTATCAAGACAACGAGGTTGAGAGTACTATGAAAGCCGGAGAACTCTTTCGTAGATTTATTACGGATCAAAAAGTAATAATAAACCTGGAGCAGATTAACGAAGTTACCCTTGAAAGGTTTAAAAACCTTATGGAGGTGTTCTTTAATGACTCCATGGTACGCATGCGTAAAGACAGAGACACCGGTTTAGTAGAAGATCTTAAACCTGACGAGATCTTTGTATTCGGAAGTAACTTGTCAGGTCGCCATGGAAAAGGTGCAGCTAAGATGGCTATGAGGTGGGGAGCTAAATACGGGAAGGGTTCAGGCCCTCAGAATAGAACCTACGCTATACCCACAAAAACAGCTAACATCAAGAAGACCCTTGGACTCAATGAAATACGAAAGTATGTAGATGAGTTCATAGACTACGCTGAAAAACACCCGGAACAGACATTTCTGGTCACTGAGATAGGGTGCGGACTTGCAGGTCTTAGGCCTGATGACGTAGGGCCTATGTTCTTACCTGCTGTTAGACATAAAAATATTAAACTCCCAAAACGCTTCTGGAAGGCTATCGAAAAAGACTGCCGCAAGCGCTTTGATAAAATTCTTAAGAAGTAGGAGGTATAATGAGCATAGCTTACTTAAATCTTATAGGACTACTAGTCGCTCACTACGTGGGTGACTTTATATTCCAACCACGCTTTATCGGCGATAACAAGTCGAAAAAACCTGAGATAATGGCTCTACACTGTTTGCTATACGCCTTACCATTCTGGTTATTATTTGGACCTGAAGTGGCCTTGGCAACTGGAGCTCTCCACTTCCCAGTGGACATGCTGTCGAGCCAGATTACTAGGATGCTTTACAAAGAAAAACAGTACTATGGGTTCTTCAGTATAATAGGACTGGATCAATTGATGCACTACGTAGTGCTGATCTATACCCTGCACTTTATGCTGTAAAGAATCATACCAGGTCTGGGAGAGCATAAAACCTCTGTACCAAAGAAATGGCAACCCTATAATAGGAGACGTGTAATGAAAATAGTAACCTGGAAAGAATTCATGAAGTTGCCTATGGGAACGGTGTTCTCTTTTTATGAACCTATGGCCTTTAATAACCTAATGATAAAAACTAGTGACTTGCAGCGAAGTGACTTCGATTTTTACTACTGCTCACTAGTCGGTGCTGTAGACAATGATGATACGGGTGACTTCCTCGATAAATGCACGGCAATGGAAGAAGAAGGCGCATCCTTTCCTGCTAACTTCGAGATGGAGAACAGGGACGGTATGTTCGATACAGATAGACTATTCGCTATCTATGAAATACTTGATGTAGAGGAGCTGATACGGGTACTTAAGGAAACTATTTATTAAGGAGGACATAGTGGGAAAAAGCCTAGGAGACGTTAGAAGAGAAAGACTTGCTAAGTACTACCCTAATGGGCTTCCTACCTATGATGATTTCAAGGTAGGGGACCCGGTTAAGATAATAACCCCTATGCAGGACTTCAGGTTTTTCAATTACCAAACTGGTACTGTTACTAAGAACACAAAGGAGTACCTGGGTATCAACGTTAAATTTGATGAGCCAATGAAGTACGAGAACGGGTACATACTTGAAGAGTATAATTTTGAAGCCAGTGATCTGGTAAAACTTAGAGCCACTAGGCCACAACACAAAAAAAGGAGAAGAAAAAATGACCCAGAAAAGTAAAAAATTTGTAGAAGGCGATATAGTATACAGCATAGCTACAGGAGATAGATTTAAATTCTTCTCCTATATTACAGTAGAATTCAAAGGGGTAGGTCCCAAAGAGATAGCCCTTGTAGCACAAGAAAAGCAACATATTGGAAGATGGGTGACGAATACTAGCCTGGACAGAATAGACCCCAGCCTGCTGACAAAGGAAGCACCCCTAACTGCTTCCGAGAAAAAAGCAGAGGAACTTAAGAAGACTATAGCTGAGCTGGAGCTTAAAGTTTCGACTATCAAACAACAAAATGTTAGTTTGAACAGATTTGTAAAGACCATAGAACAAGGACTTAAGCCTGCTGAGATGGGAAAGCTTGAGGACTTCTTCAAACCCGGTAGCGCTAGATACGTAGTTAGGCCTACAGGGAGAATCTTTGAAATAGCCAAGAGCACCAGGGAGCTTTCCCCTTGTTTTGAACTGAAGGTGTCGCTATCTGATTATTCTAAGCAGCTAACCTACAGACACACTATGAACGGTAATACCGTAGAAGTAGCTAAAACTCTTAAGGAAGCTAAAGAAATACGTGCTAAGAAGCTTATCTCTAAGTTAGGTTTAGACACCTACAGCTTACAAAATGCATTCGGACCCAACGAAGATATAGAGGAGGACCTTATGAAGAGGGTAATTAAAAACTCTATCACTAAGCTTGAAAGGATGGTAGGAACAGCCATAAAAAACTTAGAAGCTAACTTATACGATATCGAAATACTGGAAAGAATGCTAGGAGAGGGTCTGCCTACCACTATTTCGGAATACCAAGAAAGGCGTTCAAAATCACTGGACAAAGATACCGAAACATTCGATGAAAAGTTCCCTAAACTTGCGATACTTAAAAAGGAGTACACAAATGAATAATGAAGAAGTAAAACGAAGGATAAGGGAGCTCAACCCTTTCAAAATGCCATGGGAAGTAGCTGGGGTTTGCAACCTTGAAGCTGAATTCGCCACCTGCCTAGCAGAGGGACCTGTAGACCTCGAGCCTATAGACTTTAAGGACTTCCCTAGAGTAGTCGAGTTCCTTGCTACGGAAGAATACGATATCATGGATCGCTATCGCCATGCTGTAAAAGAATCAGTAGGTGAAGCAGCTTACTCAAATAGATGGGTACAAGACTATGCCAATGATCAATTTAAACCGGACTACAACGTAAAAGGGTTCAGAGACGCTTGCCACAGCCTCAAAGCTGTGTGTACTGCATTCCTTACCTTTAAAGTTCCGGACGTCCCTAACTACAGCGGTGATAAGATCCCGCATCAGTACGTTGACTTTCACCTTAGGAAATTCTTCAGTCAGTTTGAAAAAGCGATACCCGGGCCTAACTTCAAAAATTTAATAGAGCTGTACAACGACTGCAGGGGTAATGAGCACATGTACCTTGCCTTCGGGGTTCCTGACTTTCCAATAGCTAAGTTCATTGATATGATGAGTAACCAGGAGGATTACGAAGAGCTTGTCATTGTTGCGAACACCTCTGTGTGGTTCGTAAGGAACTATGATGGTGAAGTTTCCAGCTCAGAGCTTTCCAATAAGACATTTAGCGACGTAACTATAAATCTTAAGAACCTTGATTGGAAACTCTACGTTGACCGTCAGGGCCCAGTGGATATCTATGAAATGTGCTGGCTTAAAGGTGTGGACCAAGATTACTTTGAAGAGCGACTTCTCCCCAATCCCAAGATAAGGGAAAAGATGGAGAAAGGGCTGGTGCCGAGATGAGAAAAATTGCATTCATAGTCCACAATGCTATATATTTCATCCGAAAGGAATGGGACTTGGTAAAGAAATCAAAAACATTTTGTAGATCTTTGGGCTTGAATTTAAACCTAACAAAAGGAGATTATACATGTCAACAGAACATGAAGAACTATACCTAATTGAGAGGTTAAGAGCAGCTTGCCTGGTCAAACTCAGATCTAACTCTCACAAAAAGCATTGGAAGACCTTAAGCAACCAGCAGCTCTTAAGGCTCCTTAAAAAGGAAGTTTCGGAGCTGGAAACTTGCATTAATAAAGGTACTGAGTCCGGAGCTTGGTATGAAGCAGGAAATGTAGCCAACTTTGCAGCTATGATAGCTGACAACCTCAATAATCCAACTCAAAAACCTGAAGTGGACGAAGAAGTTGCCTGTATGTCCGACATAGACTTTGGTGAAGAGATAGATCCTGAAGCATTCCTGTCTAAGTATGGACATCATGGATGCTATGAGATGGCTCGGCTCCTAAAGAAAGCTGCCAACGACGACTATGAAGCCGCATTGAAGGTTAAGTATACCAACTTGAACAAAAGGAGTAAATAAGATTATGCCAAAATCTAAAGTACAAACAAGGATCATAAGTGCCTTCCCTGGTATGGGTAAAACTTATTTCGCAAACAACAACAAAGATACCTGTACAGACAGTGACTCAAGTAACTTCTCGTGGATCAAAGACGAGAAAGGTGAGAACACAGACGTTCGTAATCCTGACTTCCCGGAGAACTATATCCAGCACATCAAGGATAACATAGGTAAGTACGAGTATATACTGGTGTCTTCACACGACGTAGTGCGTGCGGCTCTTCGTGATAATTGCCTGTTCTTCTACCTTGTGTACCCGGAAATGGAGGACAAAAAAGAGTTCCTTAAACGTTATAAAGAACGCGGTAGTCCTCAGTACTTCCTGGATATTCTGGAAAACAACTTTGAGAAATGGCTGGCCGATTGTAGAGAGCAGAGTGCTTGCGCTCATTATACTGGCTCTTCAACTTATCTGTCAGATATCCTCCCTAAAATAAAAGACTTCGAGGGTGACTAACATGCAGACCAATATAATAGGACTGATACTGAGTTTAATTTTCCTCATAGGATGGATAATATTCTTCATAACATCCAGGAAGAAAAGTTTCTTCCCTTCTATAAAAGCACCCTTGATAGGGCTAATAATTGTTAACACTCTACTCGTCTTATTCTCGGTGTTAATGCTCTACTTACGCTTAACTGGAAAAATTCAATAACGAATGTTATAAGTAGTTGTACTACCAACGGAGGAGATAATGAAATTGACTGACGAACAGAGAGTTATAGTTGACAGACTTTCTGATCCAAACTTTAATGGCAATATGAAAATAATTGCCTATGCCGGAACCGGTAAAACGACTACTTTAATGGCGATCTGCAAAGCACTGCCCAATAAGAAGATACTCAACCTATCTTTTAACAGGAGTGTAGCCGACGAAGCTAAAACTAAGTTTCCAGGCAATGTTACCAGTGAGACTTTCCACGGAATAGCGCATATCAAGATGGGCAAGCCTGACCTGGTACAGAATCCTAAAGACTTTGTTAATCAGTACCTTAAAGCCTACCCGGAAGATTCTTTCTGGTCTGTGTGGGGAGGGTACCGTACTCTTGTTAAGTTCTGTGAGACCGATGCTACTGAGATAACTTTAGCCCATGCTCTTAATGAGAAGAATATGGACTCCTACAGAAATCTTAGTAAGAACAAAGGGTACACTGACATGTTCGTTGCAGTGGCTAAGAGAATGTGGGATCACTGGGAGGCTAATCCAGACAGTAAAGTTCTCCACCCTATGTATCTGAAGAGATTCACTCTATCAACCGCCTGTGAGCTCAACGAGTTTGATATGCTACTAGTAGATGAAGCCCAGGATGCCAACCCAAGTATGTTAGCCATACTTAAAAAGGTAAAGTGCCAGATAGTAGTTGTTGGGGATCCACATCAACAGATCTACGAGTTTAACGGGGCTATAAACGCTCTTGACCAGTGCGACTACGAGACCTATTACTTGACCCAATCCTTTAGATTCGGGGAAGATATAGCTGAGTGGAGTAATGACATTTTGCTGCATACCAGGGCCTTTGATGGGACTCACCTTATACGAGGAAAGAAAAAAGGTAGAAGTATTATCCGTGAAGAATCGGACATGGGTACTGAAGACCTATGGAACTTGGATGCTGTTATATGCAGGACTAATAAGGATTGTTATGATTCAAGTAAAATACTTGTAAACAATTCCATACCTTATAACTTCTCAAACAGTAAGGAAGCAGCCAAAGAGCTTGATACTATACTTGAGCTACGTAGAAACTGGCCTGACAAGAAGAGATACATGGGTTGTAAAAGCTGGCTGGAGCTAGTAAGATACTCTGGAGAGAACAGCTCGGATGTTCCGCATGCCTGGATGGTACAACATGTTGAGAAAGGCATGGGAAATGCTATAAAAGACTTCGTAGATGGATCGGTAGCCAGTGGTGTATACCTTACCACAGCGCACAGAGCTAAGGGTCTTGAGTGGGACCACGTTCTGATCACAGGTAGCTACTTCGCTGATCGTAAGAAGATCTCAGAAGAAGAGCTGCGACTGTTTTATGTAGCGTGTACTAGAGCTATAAAAACTCTGTTCATAGCTAACTCCCCTGATAATTACATGGAAATAATGGGTGATTTTGTTAAGAAACTGAAGGAGCAGAATATTAAAGTCGTAAAGGTTTCAGACATACTTTGATTTTTAGCAAATGTATTGCTATAATACTTTATGGTGTCGGTGGTAGAGGGTAAGCCTCATGGTTCTTTAACAGATAAAATGCAACTTGCGATCGACACCATAATCTTTATGAACGGAGGAGAAATGTGTATTACCGAATGTAAAAGTCTTGTAGAAACCCTAAAAAAATTACCCAGTACTCTGGAACTAAGTTCGTACGTAGCGGGTCTTGAAATGCTCGTTAATTACCGTGGACTAGTAACCAGCAGCATACTCGGTGCTGACAAAGAACTAATGGGCTACCTAACAGGTTCTCTAAATAGCTCAAAAGCTATCCAAAAAGATCCTGTAAGGCATCTTAAAGGTAAACCCAAGAAAGTACTTGAATTAATGAAAAAACTTGATGTTGAAATATCAAAACTTATCCTTGACCCAAAGGCAAAGCTACCCCTTCTTGATGCGGCATCCAATACCTACGAAGCAGTACTGCCCCCAAGCAACCAAGAGGGTACGTACCTAGAAATCCCATCTGATAATTATGAGCTAACCAAGCCCGCTAAAGACATCAAAGGTAAGTTAAGATACGAGCTAATGGACCCTGGTATAATAGCGGAGGTAACTCAATGGCTTGAAATGGTTGATGATATTGACTGCGATGACTACTTTGATGAAGAGTTTATCGACATGTGTAAATCAATGCTGGCACAACAGTCATGGATGATCTTATGCATAGTCGTTATGAAAGCGAAAGGAGTTACCCTCGATCATATAGTAGAGTGCTTCATGCTTGGTGCTAGGAAGTATTCAGACTATGGGTGGAAAGACCGTAGCCCTGATGACTACCTGGGGGCTGCCTACAGACATGTAAAGGAAGGGCCTAATAAATCAGATGGTCACCTTTCTCATTGGGCACACCTATGTTGGAACCTGTGTGCGCTGCGTTGGTTCGAAAAACGCGGTATGATACCAACAAATTTTCAAAAATAAACTATCCCTCACAACATTTTATAGGAGAAAGAAATGAAGAAATTTACAATTATGTTTGATCCAGAAAAGAACACCATCGACGTTGAAAACGAAGGTTGCAACTCTCTTGAAATTATGGGCATGCTGCATGCAGCGTCCAAAAAACAGAGCAAGTTCCTTATCGAGGAATGTGTCGTACAGGACAACGAAATAGCAGAAAACACGACACAGACTACCCTGTTCGGGGCTACTACTGGGGAAGAAAAGGCGGATGCCTTTCCTCCTGATATAGCTCCAGAAGTTGAGGGCACTGAGGATCTTAATGCAGGGGGCGTTAGCGTAATGTCCGCTGAAAAACGTGAAGAAAGAAAAAGTGTACCTGAAGAAGGTGTGACTATGAAAGAAAACTATGTAGTTGGAAACTCAGGAAGTATGAGTGCCTTGGTTACTCCGGAACCTGCTAAGGAAGAAGAGAGGGAAGTTGAGGAAGATCTTAATGCGGGGGACCCTGTTGAGGCAACACCTGTTGAAGATGACCTTAACGCATCCGACCTCAACGAAGCAGCCGAGGAATTAAAGGACGCTCCGGAACCTGCTCCTGAAACTCTCAATGAAACTAGCCCTGATCCTTTGGGACCTGCTAAGGAGGAAGAGAGGGAAGTTGAGGAAGATCTTAATGCGGGGGACCCTGTTGAAGCTGCCCCTGCTGAAGAGGATCTCAATTCTATGGACCTCAATTCAGGAGACCCTGTGGTTGAACCTGCTGAAAAAGGTACAGGGGATGCTGTTGGTCCAGTACCAGAAGGCTCCGTAGACGACCTTAACGGATAAAAACACTTAGGGGCTGCTACGGCGGCCCCATATTCAAAGGAGGGTCCGATGAACTACTGGGGGACTGAACCTACTAAGGTAGAACCCATGAAGGGTAAATGCGAGTACCGTGGCAATGCCTTTGTTACTACGAACGTAGATTTCTGGTGTTGTAAGTATAGAAAAAATGTATATAGAGAAGAGTGCTATAAATGCCTTGGTCTAAACCCGAATGAGTACCACACGTTGCCCTTATCATTTGTTGATGAAAGTCATACTTTTAAGGGGGGTGTGGATCTTAGTTGGTGGGCTGAGGAAGGCAATACTGTTGCTAAAAGAAAAGTAGATCCTAAAAAAGTTGCCAAGAGAAGGCAGCGTAACCGTGCAGCTAGTAAATCGAGGAAAAGGAGATGACCCAGAAATATAAAAAACTTAGAAGCAGAAGTGGTAAAAAATCAAAACTATATAAAGACCGTAGCTGGAATTCCAAGACTAAAATTAGGAAGCGCAGAAGGAAAGCAAATAAAAAGACATCCTATCTTTCTGGCGCTTTAAAAGATCTTACCTATCTTGATATCCTATTTAGGCAACCTTTGGGGCAACCTTATTCCAGAACTTACTAACAACATAATGGAGGAAGGTATGTACCATGGAATAGCAGATTTTATACCTAACCGATACAAAGTCCTACATCCCTGTCCTGATCGTATGGTCCCAGGGACCCACGTAGCTGACTTTTACTGTTGGAGAAAAAAAGAATGGATATACAAACAAGACTGCTGGGTATGTCTCCACAACAACAACAATAGCAGCGTGTATCATAGAAAGAAATTTAGTAAAAAAATGAAGCGCATAGAAAAAACTTTTAAGACCAAAAACTATATAAAAGAAAAAGAAAAAGAAAAAGTAAACTATAGGAGATAACATGAATAGGGCAATAAGAATTAAAAAGACCAGGAAGGAGATGTCAGACCTGGCTAGAAAAAATGGGTGTATGATAGTTGGCGTAGTTAAACATGGCGGTAATTATTATAATAGGTACACCCCGGATGAATTCGACAAAGTTACAGAAACTGCACCGTTTTTATTTGGAAAGGAGTACTACTTCCTTGAAGACCCTGAGGTATACTACCAAAAGCTTAGGCAAATACTAAAGAAGGCCAAGAAGGAAATGGAAGAAGCTCCTACTGCTAAAATACGTGGTAAACGTTGGGATGCAGTAAGACATGCTGAAGTCGAAATATCCAGGTACCTAAGACGTATTAGGAAAGCCGGACTTAAAAGAAAATCAACTCTAAAAAAGAAAGGGGATAAAAATGACGGAAAATAAACCTCTGGTAGGTTACGAAAAGGAACTTGTTGAACTTATAGGTAAAGATACTCTCTATAGCGTTGCCTATATAGAGGACTTCAAAGATCGTAAAGACAATGTCTTTACAAATGCACCTGTAGCCTTATCTGCTATGGGGGTACACGGATTTCTTGACTGCATAAAATGCATCGCTAAAAAGGAACTTATCTTACTTAATAAAGAGGATATACATAACGTAAAAGACTTGGGAATGTTTATCCACGGCTTTTTAACTAAAGCAATGACCCTACATAAAGAACCTGCAGACTGTGAGATCAGCTATAAAAACTGGAAGGTAACTATAAAAGTTACTAAACCAAAATCAGACCCGAGGGAAAAGGACCAGATGAAGCTTACTGAGAATTCATGATACCTACTCGGCACGAAGTATAAGGAGAATACTAATGAAAAAACTTAATAACATGATGATTCCAATCCTAACTCAATCTGATTTCATGGATTTCAGTAAAATAGTACTGGATTCTGAAACTTGCCTGCACTTTGGGTCTTCTGTCTACTTCTTCTTCCCAGGTTTCGCAATGTTAAAAGTAACCAGCGATAACTGCAAATGGCCTTTAATACTAAGTATCCAGGAGTTTGCAGACAAGCCTGGGGATAATGATCTGGGGGACTGGAGTTTTAAAACTTTCGAGCAGATAGCCAACTTTGTGCACCAACGAATGATATACCTGGGTCTTAATAAAAGGCTTTTACCCATCCTGAATGACGAAGATAAACCTGACTTTGCGGCTGCTAATAGTCTCATAGAGAGGAATGAAGATACTGCCTGGAAACTTGTTGGGTATAACAGAAAGTTCGATGTGGAAGAAATCCTGGATTATAAAAGCGCCCTAAATTCTCTAAGTGATGCCACTATTGCGATACAAAATCTTATAATAAGCCAGGCTAGCTCCCTGTATCTAGCAGAAGCAAAGGACGTACCATTCGAAAGTGTTAACTATGGTAAAGCCCCCCACTTAATGGATAAGAAATCATATGTAGAAGAAGAGGAGTAATATGGATAAGAAGAAAATCGTTAAATCATATCAAGGACTTATACACTACCTTCCAAAGCTTGGAAGAAAAGACAATGCCAAGTGGGTAGCTAAAGTACTAGATGCTGCGGTACCTATAATGCGCACTAAGGTTATGGGTTTCATTAATCTATTCCCTGAGATAGCCCGATATCCTGAAATGAAGGATGAATCTTACCTGCCTCCTGCTGGTTACACTATGCTGTTTATGATGGCTGCTATTGACCCTGATACCTACATGAAAGTATTCGGAGACATCGTTAAAAAATCTGGTGTAAAAGATCCTCGTATAACAGCGTTGGCTCTTGGGCACCATGCGTTACCTATAATGCTTAGCAGGTATCTTAAGCACCATCAGGCTGTTAAGTTTGCAGTATCTGAAGATGTTATGGAAAAGTCTAAGCTACTGGGAGATCCTTTAGATTTTCCTATAGACGAACTTATTGATGCAATTCAACATCCTCATCTGTTCGTGTGCGAAGACGGTAACATATTCATGTTGTACAAAACTCTGTATTACAGAGCAGAGGAGCAACAAACGGTTGAAGTACTCAGAATCGAAAAGGTTGGAGGCTTACTTGGCACTTCGTTCTTCGATGTGTACAAAGTTAAACCGGAAATGGATACCCTTCGTACCTTGTATGACTACTACAGAAATGATCGGTTGGAGATGATCGACGATGGTACCCCAACTGAAGCAATGGACGAAGCATCCGAGATCTTGCCTCTATTGATGCTTACCTTGTCAAACAATATAACCCTGCCAAAGCCTGTGGAACTTAACGAGCTGCGTGAAGCTTACCTGTTAACAGGTCATCACGATAAAGCTAAACGCCACGAGAGCTATCGTTTTATAGACTTGGAGCAGACAACCTTTCAGAGCAGGAAACCGACTAGTGAGGGATCAGCCGAGCCCTCGTCTTCTAAAGCACCCCACGCCAGAAGCGGCCATTTTAGAAGACAGAGGATCGGAAGTCGGGATGACTGGAAATACAAGACTATCTGGATAGCGCCTACCGTCGTGCATGGGGGTGCAGACGTTCAGAATAAAGTCTTTCGAGTCATTCAACTCTGACTCAGGGCCCTCCGTTCGGGGGGCCTGTTTATTTAACTATAACAGGGAGAACAGTATGGAAGTTGATAAAAACTTAATTGTAAAACTTTATGAGACTGCAACTAGCAAGGAGGTCTACGACCTTGAACATTCCCCTGAAGCGCGAGCTAGCTTCAAAACCATTAATAAGTACCTGTGCAAAAGCATAAGTGTACTAACTACCTACCATTTTGATCGTATAAAAGGTATGGTGGACGACTCTGGGAACCTTAAAATAGAAGAATTAAGATACTTTATTGAAGACGCTGCCCGCTTCCAACATTATCCCCTCGAATCTATGTCTAGGGTCCTCAAACATTTTCAGTTTATAACAGAAAACCACTCTCTTGAAACTTATATCAGTTTGGTACTATCTTTATCTAGCGTTCTTTTTAAGGATATTAACACGGCTGTGCTACAAAGATTCATCTCTATAAATACTGACAACGGGTCTAACGGATCTTTTGTTTCCGAAATACTTGCCAAAAATTATGTAAGCTACTATTTTGATTACATAGAACAGAATATTCTGGTAATCCCAAACAAAATACATTCCAATCTTTTAGATACTGACCTGCTAAAAAATATTACCCTTAGCAACCTTATTTCCGCATTAAGAGATAGCAGAACTTGGGTGCTCCTTACAGAAAGGGAGGACTACCACATTATTCGACTTATCAAGGGTGACTCCAGTGTTGAAGTTCCTTACTCCCTTGATATAATAGCGGGGTTCAGAGATCCTAATACCCATAAACTAACAAGAGGTTTAATGACAATAGACCTTAAAAAAGAGCTCTTTGATATGCCTCTACTTCCTTGGTTAGAAAAGGAATCCAAAGCTACCAAAGCTACAACGGATGAGCAACATTCTGATAAGGAAAGATACGGTAAAATGGGTAGTACTATATACAAATCTATACTTATGTTCTTAAATAGCTCCCTATTCCTATCCTGCCCAAATATATCCTACAAAGAAGAGGAGTATAGCTATAGACCCCACAATAAGACCAAACTACGTAAGCTAAAGAAAGCCAACGGGGGCAGGCTCCCTATGTATAAATTCATAAATATAGGGAACATACGGTTCACCCACGCAGAGGCAAAGGACGAAGATGATCCTAACAAGCCTAAAGGATCTCCGAAAAGTCCTCATATGAGATCCGGGCACTTCAGGGCTCAGAGGTATAAGGAGGACGGTGATTGGAAGACCAAGATCATATTCATAGCACCTATGGCTATACGTGGTGGATCTTCTGAAGAAACATTAGTATTTAAGGTGCTTAACATTTGATAATAGGGCAGAGTAGCAGAAATGGTATATGCACGTCTAAGGACGGTTTATTTTGGTTCGAGTCCAAAGTAGTTATTCCTGGAATGCTACCAGGTGATAATGCGGGTTCAAGGCCCGCCTCTGCCCTCAATAGTTTATGGATAAAGATTAATAAGAATAATAACAAAGGAGAGGTACCATGACCGGTAAACAAAAGAATAAAATTATTAAACTCAAGGCCAATATTAATACGTTAACTGGGGAAGGCATCAGTAGAGGAAAGGAATATGATGTAATTCTACTAGATAGTGTTATGGCTAGGTATAAATCAAACAGTGGTTTCTGGGTGAACACCACTATTGATGATCTGTACCTTATGTTTGAAAGAAGAAAAATAGTAAAAGCCGGGGCGTTACCTCTAACAGACGAGGAGCTTAAGCTATTCAGTTTAGAGTTTTATGGGTTTCTTAAGCACCCCATAACAAAGATAGAATTTATATCCGTACCTGAGTTCAATCATAACAACCAACTACAGTGCAAAACCATGCAGGAAGACGGGAATGAGATATGGTTCAGGATAAAAGATTGCAGAGCGATGGAGTGGATCTTTAAGAGAATAGACTTAAGTGAGGCGTATAGTTGCAGATATAATAATAATAATAATAATGGAGGACAGGGTGCCTAAAATTAAGCGTAAAGTAAAGGAACGGTGGACCCACTTTATGGGAGGATATTATGACAGATGATAAAGAAGTTTGGAAAGATATCCCCGGGTATGATGGTAGGTATCAGGTGAGTAGCCTGGGGCGAGTAAGGAGTAACGCTAAATGTTCCCAAAACCCAGATGGGGCATGGGTATATAGAACAGTACAGGTAAAAAAGGTTTCAGGAAGAAGCTTTATAAACCTTAGGAAGCCTCATACCCGTGCTATAACTAGTTACCGAATAAATAATTTGGTAGCTGAAGCCTTTATACCTAATCCAACAGGAAGCTTAGAGATCAGACACATAGATGGTGATCTTTCAAATAATAAAGCCGCTAACCTTGAATGGGTTATTTTTGAAAGCCTTGAAGGTGAACTGTGGAAAGCCATTAAAGGCTTCGCTGGTAAGTATGAAGTAAGCACAAGGGGAAGAGTACGACTAAATAAGGGTAACCGATATAAGCTTGTTACCTGTAGAGACAACTCTTCATGTGTCACAGTAAATATTGGCAGAAGAGAGGATAGGTACGTAGTGAGTAGACTGGTAGCTAACGCATTCCTACCCCGGGTTAAAGGCAAACCCCTAGTAATCCATATAGATGGTAATCTCAAGAATAATAAAGTAAGTAACCTAAAATGGGACACCCCCAAATGTGAGATTATAACTCGTAAAAGTATGAAAACAAGGACTAAAAATAAAAGGCCTACAAGAGAAAGGCCAGTGTATCAGTACACTCTTTCCTGGAATATAATAGCCACACATCCGTCAGTACAAGCCGCTGCCAGATCTCTTAAAATACATGCAAGTACTATAAGCGCTTGTTGTAGGGGTAAGTACGCGTCCTCAGGGGGCTATAGGTGGAAATACGTTACTGAATCATACCCAGGAGAGAAAACTGGGTATGTACCATTGCCGGTAGTAAGCATGGATATTGATACAGGGGAGGCCTGTATGATATATAAGTCAATAGCACAAGCTTCTTATGATATTGGAAGAGAAGACAGTAGCAAGATCAGTGCTACGCTTACTAGAAATAAAGGGTGTGTATCTTACGGGTTAAGATGGAGGTATGCTACAGAAGAGGAGATAGAGCTGCTGGGAGAAAATAATCAGGTGTCTCTTAGTTAAATTTAAGGAGGTAACATGAAATTCATAGGAAGTGACGTAGGTATACCTACAGATAACAAACTGGAAGAGATCGACTTTGATGCTGCCATGGAATACGTAGTGGATAACAGAGTACTCAGAGTAGGATCCGGATGTATTAAAGTAAAGGCAAAGATAAGGAAACGAGATGGTTACTCCGAATTATGTGAGTTAAATGGCGCTCTTATACTTTACTTGTACAAGGAAAAAATCCATACTGTCTACAAAGAGATTGTTCCGGATATTAAGTCAATAACGTTGCACCTCTTATTTAGGAATAGATCTGAGTTGGCAATTACAGTTAAAGATAGTAAATAAGGAGGTTACGATGGAAGCTAGAAGTTACAGAAAACGACCAATGGTCGTTAAAGCTGTGCAGTGGCGTGGCTGGAGTAAGGATATGGAGGACTTTGTAGGTAAAAACCTTGTAAGGCTACCTATACACCATAAACATGATTCAGTGCGTTACTGTATCAATACATTGGAAGGCCATTCTTATGCCTTATCAGATGGTGATTGGGTGATCAAAGGTGTAAAGGGTGAATTCTATCCATGTAAACCGGATGTGTTTGCCGAATTGTATGATATTCTGAATGAAAAAGAAGTAACATTAGATAACGACTGCTAAAAAGGGGATATAAATGTCAAAAAAAGATTTTCAGTCCCTTGCGAGTTGTTTCATAATATACTTGCTACACGGAGACAATAGCATAGTCACCCTTAAAAAGACTCTCGATATTATTGAAGAAACCTGTAACTTCAAGAAGCTGGAGAAAGATGTTGAAAGAGAGCACTTGACAAAGCTAGGGCTTGACCCAGATGATGAAGAGCTAGCTTTGATAGACGCGGTTGAGGCTGCTTTCAAGTCCCATAGAGGTACGTACCAGAAAGAAGAGTATGCTATACAGCAAGAGCTTGAGTTCTGGTTGGAATATAAAGACAAATTACGGAGGTAATTATGAGCGTAGATCTAAAATTTGAGCAATGTGGCCTTGGGACTATGGAATCCCAGGAGTTTCCGTTTGGTAAATTCAGGGTTGTTAGGGTTATTGGAAAAGGATGGGAACTTCAACTAGTTTTACGAGATGGGTCAGTTATTGAGCTTAGTAAGTGGGAAGCATATGAGGACGCTGTTGGTGATGCTAACTTCTTCTATGTATTAGTAAATAGTGTGTATGAAGCAAGTAAAAACATTAATTCAGTAGTTACGGAAATAGAGTGGTACAAATCACACGAGAGTCCCGAGTCTAAACCTGCACCTGCTAATCGTAGCTATAACTGTGTCTTTGACGGTCCACCAAGACCGTTTATATCCCGGTATCACTTGGGTGAGATTGTCGGTTTTAAGCAGAACCCGGCTAAAGACGATTTCGTACCGGCCGTTATACTCGGTGTTATTATTAAAGGATGTAAAGTAGCGCACCACGCTCTCCTTGCCAATAATGTTGAGGTGAGAGCCTATAGTGAGTGTTTCATTGACTACCCGGATAATTACACTTTACCGTCGGATCTCGAAAGGGAAGGTAGAGAGTACATTGAAAGAGGAACGCCTGGATTGTAGTTTAGTAGTATGGGGGAGTGGCGCAATTGGCAGACGCACATTAACTGGCACTATGACCAAAGTGGGAAACCGGGTTTATGAACAGACTGGCAGCTGGCGGAGCGAGGAGTAATTACCCAATACCTTCGATGATTGTCGTGCACAACCCGTCCCGGCGGGTGGCAATGCGGGTTCGAGTCCCGCCTCCCCCCACAGTTTCTTTAGTAATATCAATAACATGGAGATAGTAATGCACAAAGTAAACATAGATATGATAGCAGACCAGGAAATTACCTTTAAGGGTATTCCTATAAATATCCACGATATAAAAAGTATTATTGTGGGTAGCAACTGCGAGATAAAAGAGATTGCCAGGCTGAGTGATTCTGAAAAGAAAGAGGAAAGAAAGCAAGCCTTTGATGACTGTATAGCACGGGCGCATAAGATGAATAAAGAACTGAAATGGGGTATCCAGTCGGCTATGCTGGGGGTGTGCCTGTATGAGGCAAATAAACGAGAACTGTTTAATCCCATTAAGCTCAAAGAGTTTGATAACTGTGATTTTATACATGACGTTATTGGTCTTGTACAACATTGGAACCATAGGGGCGGTGGTGAGTTTAGTGATGATTTCCTACCAAGATCATCAGGAGAGTAATATAAGGTTCTTCTTATGTTACTTTATTGGATTAAACTAACATAAGGGGGACCATATGTCTGATAATAAGAAAGAGATTTGGAAAGATATAGCTGGTTATGATGGTAGGTATCAGGTTAGTAGTTTTGGGAGGGTTAGGAGTTGTAGATCGAATGAGTACCAAGTACTAAAGATAGCTACATTCAGCTATGGTTCTAGTATATACTTGTATAATGGAGCCCTACAAGAGTTTCATATGATAGACCGCCTTGTTGCAGCTACTTTCCTGACCAAATCAAAAGAGTCTTGCAACTTAGTGCATGTTGACGGTAATATACACAACAACTGCGTAGATAACTTAAAATGGAATTTATTTAAGTCCCTACCAGGGGAGGTATGGGTTGACATAAAAGGTTATGGTGGCAAATACCAGGTTAGTAATTTTGGAAATGTTAGAAGTACCAGCCCTAAAGGCGACACACTTCTTATGAAAATTCCAGTTAGAAAAGGCAACCAGACCCAAATGATATCTCTTTTTAAGGAGGGTACGCATAAGAATCATGCTGTTACTGGTTTAGTTTCTGAAGCCTTTATGCCCCGACCTAAAGACATGTGCACCCTGCTCCATATTGATGGGGATAAGCATAATAACAGGGTAGATAACCTACACTGGGAGGATACTGAGATATACCCTGAAGAAGTATGGGTAGACATAGTGGGGTATGAGAAGAGATACCAGGTGAGCGATAAAGGGAGGGTCAGATCTACTACGTCTAAGTATAGTAAAGGTTATAAAGTACTAGCCCAAATGGCTGACAGCAGGGGTTATTTACAAGTAAGTTTTAAAAGGGAGGGTAAGCAGAAATCTTTTTCCGTGCATAGGTTTGTAGCGGAGGCTTTTCTTTTAAGAGAGAAGGGTAGAGACCAGGTGAATCATATAGATGAAGACCGTAGAAATAACTTTTTAAGTAATCTGGAATGGGTTACCTGTGCCGAGAACATGAATTATGGTAGCGGTAAAGATAGAACTAGGCTGGCTAAAGTTGTGTCAGGTGCTGCCCACCCAGTAGTTAAACTTAATTTAATAACTGAGGATTCCATTTTTTACTATTGCTCAGCAGGGTTAGCTGCTAGTAGCGTTGATGATCATGTAGGCCATATAATTAAGTGCTGTAAAGGTAAGCGTAGTGATTGTAAAGGCTTCAAATGGCGCTATGCAACAGAAGAAGAAGTCAAAGCACTCATAGAGATATATGAGGCAGGTACCTACACAGATGAAGCCATACCGGCTGATCAGGTAATAGTCAATAAGGAGGACACTAATGCTAAAGAAGAACGTTGATCATATAATAAAGGCCACCAAGGATCGCTTGGTCTATCACTCTGTTACTATATCAGAGAGTAGTGAGAAAGGATTCAGAGAACTTCTTGACAAGTTTGAAGATGCTGACTTTAATACTGCTTCTGACAGTTTGACTGACGCTATATATAAGTTGCTGCTGTCCTTCGGAGTACCGGACTTAGCTGCTTACAGATGTTCATGGAAATGGAGTGATTAATACTTAAAGTAAAAGGAGAATAAGATATGGCAAGAAAGTTAGCAAGTATACAGATCATAAATGCTATAGACCCTATTGAAGGGTATGACAGAGTAGAGCTGGCAACAGTTTTGGGTTGGAGTTGTATTGTAAAAAAGGATGAGTTCAAAGTGGGTGATACAGTAGTCTATATAGAACCTGATACTCAGCTACCGCCGCACAAGGCATGGGAATTTCTCGATAAAAGACGTTGGAGGGTTATGACCTTGAAGATGTGTAAGACAGTGTCCCAAGGACTTATCCTCCCCTTGGAGATAATTAAAGAGGTTAACGCTAAGGCTAACTACAAAGTAGAAGAAGGTGAAGATCTTACTGAGATACTCGAAGCTGAGCATTATGAAAAAGGCTCAACTGGGAAGGACAAGGATGAAACGTACCGGAAAAGAAATTTTGTTATGAAATGGCTGATGCAGTTCAGACTGTTTCGGGTAATATACCGTAGTATCTTTGGCAAAAAGGAAGCGGGTGGTTTCCCTACTCATTTAATGCCGAAGTCTGATGAAATAAACATCCAGGCTATGCCCAGTATTCTTACAAAAAACCTTGGGGAAGTGTTCTACATAACAGAGAAGCTTGAGGGTCAATGTGGTAACTACTTCTTAGATCCGTCTAAGAAAAAAAACAACTTCATAGTATGTTCCCATAACGTCAGAAAAGGTAAAAAACCAGATCATTCAAACTGGTGGGACATTGCGTTGAAAATGAACATTGAAAAGAAACTACGTAAGTATCTTAAGGATCATGGTATCCATCTCGGAGTTCAGGGTGAGATTATCGGGGGACGCATTCAAGGGAATATCTATAAGATAAACGGCCTTGATTTTTATGTATTTAACATAAGAAATCTGAGTACTGGGGAAGACTATCCTCTCTGTGAAAAGCTTAAGGTGTGTGAAGAACTTGGTTTAAAGCATGTCCCGGTACTGAATGATAACTTCATCATTACAGACGAGGTGACCCCCCAAAAGCTTCTGGCAATGTCCAATGGTAAGAGTGCGCTTAACAAGCACACCTCTAGGGAAGGGTATGTCCTTAGAAGAGTAGACGCCGACAGGGTCTCTTTTAAAGTTAAGTCCCCACACTATTCTTTGAAAAATGCTAAATAGAAAAAACGCCATTATGGGTCCATAAAAAGGCTAAAAACACAGGTCTAATATACCACGGGGTTGCAGGCCTGTGTATAATTTTATTTTAAAAATGAGTGGGTGTCATGCTGCGATCGTTGTATTTTTCACCCCGTGGCCTGCCCCGTACCTACGGTACGGCCTGGGGCTGCGCCACGATGTTATGATAACAATAGGAGAATCCAATGGTAGACTATTATTTTGATAATGAAGAGGACGAGAAAGCCTACTTGAAGGAACGTCATACGTTCAAAACATCACGCCTAGAAGATCTGAGGTATTGTCGTGGATGCCATCTCATTGATGTTGAAAATATAAGGGAGGACATCCAAGAGCTTGCCTGCACTAGATTTAACGAAAGGCTACGTGCTTTTAGCGGTGCTTTTCGTATGGATTACAAGAACACCAGGAGTATCCCTAGACTTGCTAAATGCCTAGCCGGTCCGAACACTGAACCGGTTAAACGCGTACCCGCAAAGGCTATGTATATTACTTTGCGATTTTGGCCATGACCCCTACAATGACTAGTAGGGGCTCTCCGACTTATATCTATTTTTTTGTAATAAGTACTTGAAGACACAAACGTTAACATTGGAGGATATTATGGAAGACAACAAAAAGGTAGTGATACCCGATCGTATTAAGAATCAACTCATACAGATCGAGGTAGAGTTTGCTACTGTAATAGGTAAATACTACACTGAAATAGATAAGAAGAAGATCGACAAAAAGAAGTCAGACAAAGCATGGGCCGCATGCGAGGTAGTAGTAGAAAAGGCCCAGAAGTTGATGGACCCGTATGAAGATGGGCACTACATACGTGAGTTCTTTTACGACGATTCAATCCATTTCAATAATGGGGAGGATATTGATACCCTCCATAAGTACTTTGAGTATATAGAAAAGTGGGTGACTTATTTTGGGAGACTCGATCATCAAATAAGAGACGGGTCAGAACTTGCTAGACTTTACACCGAATACGCGGACCTTGTTAACTCAATACCTGGGTATGATCTAGCCTACGCAATTCTGAAATCAAAGTACTTCTTCCAGAGGGTTGAGGAGCTGTGCTACATGGGTACTATAGAAGGGGATAGTAGTGCAGAAAGACTTAACAACTACTTCGATAGACTGTACTACAAGGTGGAGGCTATTAAGCATAACATGCTGAGTCGTCGAAAATTTGAAACATTTCCAACTGAGTAGGAGACACCATGCTGAAAAAGTTATTAGGAAAGTGGTTAGACATTCCAACCTGCCCCCATTGTGGATCCTGGAATGTACGCCGAGGTTACTTCACCAGGGGTTGGAACCACCTATGCGAACAAACAGCGGGTGACCGGGGGGTTCAGTGTCCGGAGTGCCTTACCATAACCTTCGATAAAACACGAAAGGAATCCCTAAAGATTACCCCATGCTGGTGTACATTCAATGGGGATCCCGGTGAACTCTACCGGGATAGCAATAAACAATTTATGATTGATACTTATGGAGGTACACATGTCTAATTCAAAAGTAATAGACCATAGCAAACGCCTACGAAGAAAGGAATGGCTAGAAAAGAATAAGGAAACGCTTAAGGTTGCGTCCCCGGAAGAGCGTGAGGCTCTCCTGTCTATATTTGATGTATACGACAATAGAGATAACGCAGTTATAACCGTAACAGGTGAAGGAGGTGAGAAATGGATCTCAGCGCAGAACGTAAGATGACAACTAGTAATAATAATTTTTAAAAAAAATGGAGGGCAAAATGCCTAAAGAAAGAACAGATGTAGAGATACTTGCTAAGATCAAAGAAATAGAGGCTCAAGAACACTTGTTTGAATTCGTAACAGCGGATTTGAAGGAGTACCTTTCATATGAAGCTGTTAAGCCTTTTCTAAAAGAAGGAGTTACTGAAAAAGACTGGACACATAAACCTAAGGATCGAGACTCTATTCTTAAGCAAATGAAAGACTATATGACCTTTGCTTGGGATAAAGCAAACAACGAAAGAGGTTTGAGTGCTTCAAGAACGATGGACCACTACACTGCCTGGATCTGGATGCTGGGAGACGAAGAAGTAGATATCTTCGGTAATATCCAAGAATATGAATTTTATGGTAAACCACAACTGAAAGCTATATGTGATCATTACGGATGGGACGACGTAAATGATGACGATGGCGTCAGATCAAACGGATAGGAGGATAAAATGCCTAAAATAATTGATAAAAGACTTAACCTTTATGAGGTAACCAGATCAGGTACTCTTCATGTTAACAGAATAGCCGCAGAAAACATCCAACAATGCCTACTGTGTGCTAAGAAAATATGTAATATGGAAGAAGAAGACATAGGCCGGGTGGTTCTGATAACCAAGGATTTGATGGTGAGATTTGAACAGGGAGAAGAGTAAAAAGCCGGGAGATAGTTATGAGATCAATAGAATATAACGGAACGTACCGGGAAGTCATGGACACTTGTAAGTACTGCGGAGGGGATGTCATAAACAACTATGACGAGAATCCTAACAGGCCTTACAAGTGTACGTGCTGTGACAGAGATATCTGCCCTGATTGTGGTACGGAAACGGAACGAGGGGACTCTGACGATACGTGGGTAATAAAAGAAATTTGCCCGGATTGTGGGTGGGTCGATGAGTACGAAAATGAATAGCCTGTATATGCTAAAAAATAGTAGGAGGACATAATGTCAGCAAAAAGAATAGACAAGGAGCTTAACCTTTATGAAGTGCAGATTTCCCACACCACTGAACGGGCCATCTATGCAGCAGAGAATATCCAGGAATGCGTAGAAGCCATTAAAAGGAAAGAGGACATAGAAGAGTCTAAAATAATAAGTGTTAAAGTGTTGTACTTCGATATAAATGTTACCTTTTGCCATCTATCTAAGTAGGGG
>Ga0172381_10000516_pt1 | contig 46573 bp, 69 predicted proteins | sample Leawel6488metaG_FD_119754 | JGI IMG/M metagenome (GOLD analysis project Ga0172381, IMG submission 119754) | Leachate microbial communities from a municipal landfill in Southern Ontario, Canada - Leachate well 64-88 metaG | ecosystem: Engineered > Solid waste > Landfill > Unclassified | place... | reverse complement strand
TATATAATCAGTCCGGTGGAATATCGAAAGAAGAACTGCAAAATATAATGATATTGTCGCAGAACATCGAATCCGCCCAAAACAAATTATTAACTGCCAAAAGGCGAACAGCTTACGGCAGACCGACAGACGCAGAAATGGAATATGGGCTTGCTTTGGTTGCCTTTGAAAATTACAATGAAGCGTTACAGCATAAAGCACAAAAGAAAGCAATTCCTCAAAGATTGTTGAACTGGCTTGTTAGTCCGGTAGATTTTTTATCTGATTTTGCAGGTACGGCCAAAGCTATACGTGCAAGTATGGATAATAGTTTTATTGGCAGACAGGGCATAAGACTGTTCTATTTAGGCATTACAGGCGATTTGCAAAGCGGCAAAATATGGCTCGATACTTTTTTCAGGTCGTTTAAGACTATATACGGAAGTTTGACTAATCAGCCTGTTATGGATTTGTTAAGAGCTGAAATCTTATCAGACCCGCAATACGACCTTATGCGCAGGGCTAAAGTGGCTACTGCCGTTACGGAAGAAGAATATCCGATACACTGGCCGTCTCAAATACCGATAGTGGGAAGATTGTTTAAGGCTTCAGAGGAAGCGTTTACCGCTTCCGCTTATTATATGAGATATAGAACTGCCAAGATGTATCTTCATATAGCAGAAAGCACGGGCATAAACCTTAACGATAAACTCGAACTGGAAAGCATAGGAAAATTAGTTAATTCTCTCACCGCAAGAGGTTATACTGGCAGACAGGGCGGAGAACCCGGAATTGTCAATAATGTTTTATGGTCGCCAAAGATGATTAAATCTCATCTCGACGTTCTTCTTATACAGCCGTTATCTTTTAATAGGACAAATTTTAGTGCTTTTGCACAAAAAAGAGCGGCGATAAATCTGGTTAGAATTATAATGGGTCAGGCTGCTGTTTTATTTATCGCAAGCCGTATTTGGCCTGAAAGCGTTGAGGCAGACCCCCGTTCTTCCGATTTTGGTAAAATACGAATAGGGAATACAAGATACGATATTTCGGGCGGTTCGGCGGCTTTGATAGTTTTGGCTTTCAGGGCGATTAGTTTTATGGCCAAAAAAGGCGTTATTAAAGATTCGAGCGGAAGAGTAAAAACAGCAGATGAACTCGGATTCGGTATGACATTTTGGGATTTGATAGTGAATTTCTTTGAAAATAAAATGTCGCCCACCGCAAGCGTGGTAAAAGATTATTTTAAAGGAGAGCATTTCGGCGGCGAACCCGTTACGCCAGTTTCAGTTGCCGAATCGCTGTTTGTTCCTTTGCCTATTGAGAATTTGTACGAATCTTTTGAAGAAGCAGAAATGGCTAATATAATAGTGGGCGCAATAGCGGAAAATCTTGGCGTATCGGTGCAAACGTATGAACCTAAAAGGTCTGGCGGAATATACAAATATAAATAATTTAAAAGGAGTTTAAAATGTTAAGAAAATTATTATTGGTTTTAGTCTTATGCTCGTCATTATTTGCAACAGTAACGGCAGACGAGGCAATTAGGGAGTTCTTCGACGGCGACGGAGAGACCACAGAATTTACTTTTACAATCCCCTGTTATGCCTCGACCGAAATATCTGTATATAAACAGCTTATATCGACAGGCGTTCCCGAAACTCTCGTAGAAGACGACGACTATACTATTACTTATACAGGTTCGAGTTATCTTGAGGGCGGCGTGGTTACTATCGACCCTGCATTAGCCAGTACATATCAGGTTGTTGTTGAGCGTAAAATCACCAATACTCAGGAAACCGTGCCTGCGGCCATAAATAGTACTTCTATTGTTGCAGGTTTTGATAAACTCCAGAGAACCACTCAGGATTTATGGGACAGGAACAATAGAGGTATTCGCCTCGACCCGACCGCAGAAGACGCTAATTTAACCATTCCTGTATTGAGAAAATCTACCATACTCGGATTTGATGACTCCAATGATTTGGTAGTTTACGATTTAACTGATATAGGCGATGTCAATATAACAGGTACGATAAACCTGACTGGCGGAAGCGTCTCGATGAGCGGCGGGACTGCCATAGTGGACAGCAATTCTAATATTACCGTAAACGGTGGTACGGTAAACGTGATAGACGTAAACGTGATAGACGTAAACTTTTATGCCAATGTTCAAGACTACGGCGCGGTTGGTGATGATTCTACTGACGATACCGACAGTATTCAGGCTGCGATAGATTCTTTAACATCGGGCGGTACTTTATATTTCCCGATAGGCACTTATAAAATTACCGAACCTTTGATTTCAACAATAGCTATACATATTCTCGGAGACGGTACTAACGGAGTTGACGCTTCTATATGTACTGTTATCAAGAACTACGGTGATGATGACGCTATATGGCTGAAAGCCAAAGGCTCGAACATAGTCGAGAACTTGGATATTGTCGATGGTTTAGGTGATGGCGTAAGGACTGCTGGTTCTGGTATTCGCAGCGACAGGGACGCTAACGGTTCGACAGTTTCTATAATCAGGAACGTCAGGGTGGACGGTCATTATAACGGTATTGTGCTGAAAGTCCCTAATTTAAGTACAATTCAAAATTGCGTAATTAGAAACTGCGATAATCACGGTATATGGCTTCAGGGCAGACCTAATTATGCGGCAGGCACTTCTGTCAGCTTAATAAACAATTTTGTTGATGGTTGCGGTGGCAATGGCTATATGCACGATGGACAGGGTTATTGTCATTACTCTAACTGCGCAACAGATGATTGCACAAATGGATATGTCCTTGTGAATGATTCAGGCTATAATCCGTCAGGCATTACTTTTACGGCCTGTGGTGCAGAACGGCATTCTAACGCAGGATTATTACTCACAAACGGCGATAGCGTAAGCGGTATTACTGTTGTCGGCGGCAAATTCGCTACAAGCGTTGACGGCCTGCAATTAAATAACGCTGACGATGTAACGCTTGTCGGTGTTACTACCGCAAGCAATACTGGATACGGTATTAACGATGACAATGTTGTTGCAGGCAGAGTATTGTCGATAAATCATAGAAGTTCGTCAGACTATCTCGGCCCAATTAAGGCAGGTACAAGCAGTGTTATTACACAGTTAAACGGCTCGGATTTAAGAGTGCCGTCCGCAGGTATAATCGGTATGCTCGGCACAGGCGGCAGGATACAATTTACCGCAGGCTCGATAGTGTTTTTAGACAGCAGTTCAAGTAACGGCTTTGGCGCATTCCGAGCTACGGGCAACAATTTTGACGTGAGAAACGACCTTGCCAACGGACAGGCTTTAACTATGAAAGCCGCCACTACTACCAAAACGGCGATGTCCGGAGCGACGGTTACAGCTACAAATCTTATTCCTGCCGGAAGTATGGTTATCGGTATTACGGTTAGGGTAACTACTCTAATCACTGGTGCTACTACCTTTGATATAGGAGATGGCACTGACGTTGACAGGTGGGGCGCAGCGATTGCATTAGCGGCAGGCACTACAACTACCATAGCTAATTTTACTCAAGACACCGATAACGGCCCGATTTATTTCCCATCGGCGACAAGCGTTGTTTTAACCGCAAACGGCAGTAATTTTACCGCAGGCGCGGTAAGAATAACCGTACATTATATTGATTTGACAGCACCTACAAGTTAGAAAGGCTTACAATGACCCCTGAAGAAAAAGAAAATATGACCCTGACGATAGAAAATGCAATGCTTAAAGGCTTTGAGGCTTTTGCTTCTAAAATGGACGAAAAGATAAAGGGCGACATTGAAAGCCATAAACAGGGCTGTGAACTTTCCCGCAGACGAGTTATATCTTTTGCCGATACCATACGGGATTGGAAGACTATCGCCGCTGCCGTCTTGGCGTTGGCTTGGATTTTTTCTTCTGTGGTTTCAACCTTTTCAAATAAAATATCGTCCGAACAGGCTCAAATTATCGCTAAACAGTTTGAAAGAATAGTATTAACAGACCCAAACTTTAGGAGTTTAAAATGAAATATCTTTTACCGATTTTACTTTTAGCGGGCTTGTGTCAGGCGGCTTTGCAGGTGTCGGACTTTAACAGCAATTTCGATTCAGGCAATTTGGCCAATGTGGTTGAGGCGGACACTAACAGTTTCACCGCCGAAATTGAGACCACCTATGACGGCAGTTATTATCCGTATTGGTTCTGTTTCAGGGTCGATAACGCCCTCGACAAAACTTTTGACGTTAATTTTACTAATCTTCATTCCGGCTTTGACGACTGTTATTATTACTATACTGATGACCCTAACGGTACTTGGACACGTTCTGGCTCGGCCATAACCAAAACTACGCTAACTCATACGGCTGCGACAGATACGGTTTACATAGCACGAAGTCCGTTTACAAGCTATGCGGCTATGCGGGCTTATCTTAACGGGCTGGATTATCCGTACTGCTCTTTGCAGGACGGAAACAGCGTACAGGGCAGGAAAGTATCGGCATTAACAATTACCGACCCTACGGTAGATGATAGTCTTAAAACAAAATTTCTAATTACCAGCGGTGTTCACGCAGGAGAACGCAATGGACAATATATCACAAAAAAAATGATGGAATGGCTTGTATCTTCTTCGGCTTATAATTTCCGCCGAAAGGCGATAGTTATGATTATGCCACAATTAAATCCAGATGGCATTTTTCACGGCACTAACCGCAACAACCTCAATGTGCAGGACTTAAACCGCCGTTGGGATAACGATAGTCCGCAGCCCGAAGCGGCATACGGTATTGCCGTTATAGGCGAGTTTGCGCCTGATTATGGTATTGATTTGCACGGTGAGGCACTTACCGCCTTATACAAACAGCCTGCTTCCGCAGTTGGAGAGGCAAACGAAACGGCCTCAATAGCGTTTCTTAACGCAATAAAAGCCGGAACAACTATTTGGGGTGCGAAAACGCCAACGGACACAACCGCCCCGCCTGAAACTATTGAATGGTATGTCAATTATCTCGGTTCGCCGAGCGGCACGCTTGAAACAGCACCGAGCCAAACCATAGCCGTAATGGATGCTGACGCTCTGGCCATTCTTGATAACCTTTACACGATTGCAGATGCGGCCTTTGTCGAACCTGCTATTGTTGATGATAACGATACCAATGCAAATTTAGTTTCTCATTATAAATTCAACGATAACACCGACAGTAATACCGTTATAAACGAAAACTATTCGGCAACAGGATTAACAGGGGCGAGCGTTGCCGTTGAAAACGCAGACCCGAACAGGGCATATACTATTACCATAACCGACCCAAACTGGATTGGCACGGCAGGCAACGTTTGGACTTATCAGGCCGTTATAAACGCAGCCGCAGACCCGCCGTATTTCGTTTTTGAGGGCAATGATATAACGCTATATTTTAAAACATTCGTTTCCAAAACAGGGCAAGTAAAAAACGCGTGGGACGCTAACGCCACAGCGACAAGTTTCGGCACGTTTACCAGAACTGCTGACGATGTTAATGCATTTACGGCTATCGCTTCTCAAACCAACTTTTCCGGCGGTACTGATTTGATTACCCCCCCCCACGGCACAGCTTCGCAAGATACAGCTTATATGCACGTTTCAGGCAAAATCAACGGTGCATTATCCTGTAACGGCACAAGCGATTATGTGGATACGAAGCAGACATTTGAGAGTACGTTTCGGGACAACTTTACAATAAGCCTATGGTTTAATGCACAAGACGGCAGGCAGGAACTCAGTCAAAACTTATTTGGGTGTTTAGAAAGAGTCGATGATGAGCCTATATCAGGCGTTTATATGACCATAGACGACCAAGAAACTGGACAAATATTTGCTTCTGCTATTTTTGGAGATGCTTATATTGGAAGTACATATATTCAGACGATAAGCGATGCTGTTCTGCCAAACGGAGAAACAGGCTGGAATTTTGTTGTGTTGGTTTTAGAACAATCAAACGGCATAGTTAGTATTAAAATTTATCTTAATGGAAATCTGGTGGCAAGCCATTCAAAATCCGGCAGTATGGCAGATTTCACAAATGCACGGAATTTGTACATCGGAGCATATAACAATACAGGAAAAACGCAACAGTATTTCTCCGGCGCTATCGACGATTTCAGGATTTACAATGAAGTTCTAACGCCCTTTGCAATCAGACAGGATTATATGGACGGTGCAGGGCGCAAACTCGTACCTTATACTTTTGGTAATTGGGGCTGGTTAAAATAGACTTCTTCACCTCCTCGGCGGTGGGTTTCCTTTCATTTTCCTGCCGCCGATTTTTAAAAAAAAAGACTTGACAAATGAAGACAAGTTTGTATAATGTATCAAACTGAAAGGATTTAGTTATGAAGGTATATCTTAATATGCCATTCAACAATTCCGACAGCGAGAAGGAACAGGAGAACATACAACGGGCTTGCGCCATTGCCGTTGATATTAGAAAGCATTTCCCCAATATAACCTTATTTGTACCACAGGAAAAGCCAAGCTGGGGCGAAAAAGTACAGGTCAGGGCGCATTTAATCAGAAATTCAAACCTTATTCTATCTATCGGGCAGGAAAGCCCTGATATGGAAGTATCTTCTCAAATTGCCACCCTTGCCAATATACCCCAACTTGAATTTGAGGAATTTGAGGACACTGAAAAGCAGATTTTAGCGGAGTTTTTAAGCAGATGAAAGACCTATTAACTATAAGGAATATCGGCAATGATTAGGACACACACTTTTAGCGGAAAGAAATATCAAATAAACTTTGCTGATAGCATAGAGGGCGTATGTGATAGTCCTAAGCGAGACGATAGTAAGGCTATGACAATCCTCACTGGAAGCAATTTAAGGGCGTTAAACTCTGCCCTGCACGAAGCTATGGAAGCGGACGGCTTTTGCGATAAGTGTCTACACGATTCGGGCGGATTTACAAGAACTGAAAACATAGGCCGTTTCCTCTGGCGGTTAGGATATAGGCTTAAAAAATGAAACACTGTCCTAAATGCAACCTGCCCTGTTCTGATACCGCAAAGTTTTGTATTAACGGCCACAGGCTCGAACTGTCCGATAATGATATAATAGATTTTTTGCAGGGCGTAATTAAAGGAAAAGACGATGGAGCTAAAAGAGTACAAGATTGATTGTGCCAGTAGGTCTGACGTTATTGAGATTATACCGCTTGGCGATGTCCATATAGGAGCAAGAAACTGCGCCGAAACCCCTTTTAAAAAAATCGTCAAATACATTAAAGACAACAAAAATGTCCATTGGATAGGCGGCGGCGATTATCTTGAAGCTATTAAACCCAATGATGTCAAGAGATATGACACCGGAGTCTTGCCAGACTGGATTCTTGAGGGCGGGGCAAAACAGGTAAGAGAAAAACTGTCAGACTTAGTATATCAGCAAAGACGCAGGTTTTGCGATATTGTTCAGCCGATTGCCGGAAAGTGTATCGGGAACATAGAAGGAAATCACGAGTTCTCTATCCGGAAAAACTACAATGAAAGCGTACAAGAACAAATATGTCGGGATTTGTTTGTCGATGATTTAACAGACCAAGCGTTGATTAGAATAAAATTTGTTTTTGGCAAGAGTATCAGAACTATTAAATTGTATTTAAGGCACGGGCATTTAACAGGTCGCTCGGCAGGCGCAGAGCCTAACCAGTTATTCAAAATGCTTCAGGATTGGGACTGTGATATTGGATTAAGAGGCCATTCTCATAACTTTCATATTCTTCCCCCTGTTCCTGTTATGTATATTCCGGACAGGGGAGAACTGCCTAAAGAATTATTGCAAAAAATGAGATACGCTGCGAACTGGGGTTGTTGGAAGTACAGTAATATGAGAGGCTTATCAACTTATGAAAGCCGAGCCGAATACAATGCCAAGCCTATTTTAGCCCTTAAAATCAGGATAAAACCGTTCTGGCATACAGAACTAAAAGGCCAAGACATCGGCAGGCCACAAATAGAACTGAACAGTGTTGCTGTTACCTAAATCCCCCCATTTATAGGAAATAAGGCTATTTCAGGAAAACAAATATTCGGTATAAGTTTATAAGTACCTACACTTTATTTAAATAATGGTATTTGGCCTTTGCGAGCCTCTTTGACAGGGACGCCAGTACTGACCGCTTGTAGTCTTTCTTCTGCGATTTTGCAGTATTCAGGAGAAATGTCAATACCGATGTATCTACGGCCAAGTAGTTTTGCCATTTTACAGGTTGTACCAGAACCGCACATCGGGTCAAGGATAAGGTCGTCAGGATTGCTCCAACTGATTATATGGTCTTTGGCTAAATCTTCGGGGAACGCAGCGGGGTGTTCGTGAACCACTTCATCCCCTATGTTCCCACCACCAACTTTATATCGCCAAATATTATATCTTTTGCCATAATAACCAAGTTCTACTTTTTTGTTGTCTTGCCATTTCAACAGGCTACCGTCTTTTTGCCGCACCGAGTTCCCGCCTCTGCGTTTTTCTATGTTTATTCGGTCTATTATGGGGTTAAAAGTAGTTGGTTGTCCTTTTATTAGAACAAACATATATTCAAATACTTGGTGATACCTTATGTTTTCAGGATTAGCAAAACCGCTTTTCTCATAAATCATCGTATCGTGTAGATTAAAGCCGACATCTTTAAAGTGTAACGCCTGCCTGAAAGAAGTCCCCGATTCAGAGCCGTTAATAACTTGGTCGCCTACTACCCAAACAACAACTCCGCCTTTTTTGGTATTTGCAACAATCTCTTTTCTTTGTCCATAATTAAATCCTTTCCATTGCTCGGCCTATCCTGTCCTTGGCCGCCACAAAAGCCTGATATTTACGCCTGCAATAAACTGTATTGCCATAGCTATTCACAAATAATTGCCAATCTGTTAAACTTTGTATCCATTTTTCATAATCATATAACTTCTTATTTCTGCATATCCGACAATAATTGCCTTGTTTAAGGGCTTTGTTATGGCAGTTTGGGGTATGGCAGGGTTTCATATTTCGTTGCCCCATACGTCCCAACCCTCTCTTTTCCCCCTTGCAAACATCTCAAATTTTTCAGCATTTGGATATAAAGATTCTATTAACTGATAGGCTATTTCTGGTTTTTGACTATGTTTTTTTACTTGTTCAGTAAAAACGCTGTGCCATTTTCCCCTTTGCTCCTTTGCTACTGGCATCAATTTACCGTGATACATATAAAGTAAGTATTCGTGTCCATATCTTATGGTAAATGCTGCGGGTATTCCTGTAACTTTGTTCCATATCATTCGAGCGTGTAATTTATAGCCATATTTCTCGGCCATTGTTTGCGCCTCAAATAAATACTTGTCAATCGTCCATAAAAACAACACATTATTTTCCGTGCCGAGCCAAAAAGCCTTACTCATAAGCGATTCTATTTCTTCTAAGCTGCAAACTTGATAGGGCAATTCCGTACCAGAAGAGTCTGGCCTAACGGATTTCTTGCCACCTCTGCCTTGTTTCCACGGCGGGTCTGCATAGATTATACTGTATTTCTTGTCTGGAAATGGTATCATCATAACACCTTTACTATCAGGTCTTTGCCTTTATATCAACCTCATCATCTATCCCATTTGGGTATAACCTGTAAAATCTATCTCCGAGCCAGCAATGAAAGCATAGGTTCTTGCCTTTGGAGACTATCTTTGTCGGGTTAATTTTGCAATTTTCGCATTTCATTGTTTAAAATAGCGGCAGACTGTTTCTCATCAATCCCTGCAATCTGCCGCCCTGCGTCAATCCGTTCTTATTTTAAAAGTCCTAAACTTTTTAACGACTGGCGTTGCATACCAGATAAATCAGACTCGGCAATGGTCTGTTCTTTCCCACACTTGCTACAACAGAAAATGTATTTATTGTCAAAATAGCCCCTTGGTGGGCTTTCGCCGATAAAACCAATCCACCCCTTTGGGGCGTTCCATTTTGATACAAACTGCCAATCGTGCCCGCCCAGTTCGCATTTGTATTGCCTAAATTCTTTGGCAGATACAAATTGGTCGTTAAGACACGCCCACTGATGTTGTCCCCATATCTTGCCGTCATATCTCTGTAATTGACCCTCGGCATATCTAACTGTGCCTTTTTGAACAGGAATTGGCCGCCATCCCTCGCTGTATATTATGTCCTTGCTGGAATTGTAATAATCAACATAATAATACTCTAATTTTTCGCCGTTGAACCTGATACTGTTTTGAGGAAATTTTGGCTTTTCTTTGTCCGTTTTGCACCCTGTTAATATAACAAAACAGCTTAATAAAACAACTAACATTACCTTTTTCATTTTTACTTTCCTTTCATTTTAATTATTATTTACTCCCATAAGGGACATTGATTTATTTAAGTTTATTGCTTCGGTAGTTTTATATTGTCCACTCGGAAAATACAAAACACTATGGCTTGGCAATATATCTATCGCCCTTTGCATAGCATTTGTATCATCGGCAACGCCGTCGCCTACTGCGCCGAACCATTTAACATTGGCAGAAAAGGGCGCAAGCTCTCTAAATAAACAATATGCACCATAAAACGCCAATGCCCATACAATTATATAAAAAACAATCAGGCTTATCATTATGGCCATATGCTTCATTTTGCCCTCACTGGTTCTAATAACGGCTCTACGAGTTGTGAGATTTCTGAGTAGTTAGGCTTTACAGTATAAAGTTTCTCCTTTGGGCATCTTATAAAAGTTCCGTTTTTAATTTGGTCTGACAAGTCTGTCGCCCAGTTTTTTCCTATGCCGTGCAACATTTCGTGCATATCTGTCTGATTTTTATTCATTAGTTGGCTATGCGAAAAGAACGATTGCGAGTACATTTGAACCGAGTTTCTTTGCCAGTCTAACGCTCGCCATAGAAAATAATTACTTACTTCTTCTTTTGGTATGTTAAACGCCCTGCCGTCAAAAACAGGGTGGTGTTTATTCCGGTAATAAAAGTTAAAATTCACCGACATACGAGAGGCGGCAATGCTAACCATTTTTTGGATATTATACCCAAACCAAGCGTCTGTTTGCAATGTATCATAATCAGTCAAAACAAAACTAACCTCGTCAGACTGTATATATGCCAATTTGAATCCCTGCATATCATCGGCAACGTCTTGTGCGGCCAAAACCATAGCGCAAATAAGTTCTTCACTAAACGGCTTTGTAATGTTTCTGGTGAACGTATGAAACGCTCTGCCGTCAAGCCGGATTATTGCAGGCATTCGCCTTACAAGAAAATGGCGTGATATATCTTCGTAATTGTTTTTCATTCTATCGCCAATAGACTCGCTCATTTTACCCTCACTGGTTCTAATAACGACACAAAGCTGTCTCTTTTGATTATTCCTTTTCGCTTCTTATCTTTTACAATAATTTCTGGCCACCATTCAAAAGGCGGTATTCTGTTATTACTGACAATATCTACAAGTATTTTAAATTCTTTCAGTAACATAGCCACAAGTTCGGTACAGTGCAGTTCGGCGGTTTCGATAACAGCTTTCTTAAAACCGCAAACACATAAGAGCAGTTCCAGTCCGCCGAGTATTCCGCTTTCGTATTTCTGCAATTTCGGGTCTTGTAATTTCTGAAAGACGGATTTTACTGCGTCCTGATTAAACCTATCGCTTCTCTCAAAAGCCCAATGATGAAGATAGACCTCGCCCTGATAATTGATGAGCCATTCCTCGTAAGAGTTTATCTGCAAGCCTCTTTTGTTCGCCCATTTATTAAGAGTAGTAGTTTCAACAACGTATAATTTGTCGGGGTCTATAAAAAGACCCATAGCCTCTGCAACAGCATCGTGCAGAGTTATAATGCAGGCGACGTGCGTAGTCAGGCAGGTAGGCTCTTGTGCGCCCCAAAGTTTCTGCATTTTTACAATCCTTTTGGATAGTTTCGCCGTGCCTCGGCACGTTAAAAAATCAAGTGTTTGTGGTTTCATTTTTCAGTTCCTTTTAATGATTGTTGTTTTGTCGCAGAGAACCAACCACGCCTATACGCCACATCCGTTCTAACGGCTATATATTTTACAACATCTTTTATGCTAAATCTGCCGCTACGAAACTCTGCCTCAATGTCAATTAAGTCGTGTCCGCTGTTTTTGTGTATAGCTTGATAATCTGCATCTGTTGGCTTTGGGGCTTTCATTTTTCAGACTCCTTTAAGGCTTGCTCGGTATCTTCAATGGCGATTTTTAGCGCCTTGATAAAATTGTCCAGTGCATCTCGGGGCGCGTTGCCGTACTTTAACTCTTCCGCCAAGCCTTTGGATTGATAAATTAACCATTTTGACGCTTCAGATAGTTTTTTAATCTGCTCGGATTGTTGCTCGCAAAATAATTTTAACCGTTCTGCGTAATCGCAAGTACAGGGGAAAACTACTCCTTTGCCATTCAGGCATTCACAAGTCGGGTCGTGTTCAGGCTTCTCCGCTTCCGTTTTATCCTTGCAATCGGGGCAAGGAATTGGCGGGCAGGTGCATTTTGGGCTATCAAGCATAATCGCAGCATTGCCTTCTGTTGGCCGATTTAAAAGTTTATTTACGGGACAATTTTCAAGGTGTTCTGTTAATTCACGTCTTTTTATCCCGCTCCCCCTACACGTTTTACATATAGGCTTTATCTCGTTTTTTCTATAAAACATTGGCAAATTTGTCAAAAGACGAGAGAAGCCTTTTTGTGCAACAGGAAAATCTTTGGCTAAATCAGCGATGTGGTCGCACAATGCGATTATGTCAATTTCTGTATATTTACTTTCCGTTTCAGGCTTTTCGAGCAGGGCAATGGCTTCTAAAATTTGTTTGGCTAATTGCCCCGCACCTGCACTCCAACAAGAAGATTGGGCAGATATGCAAACCTCTTTTATCTTTTCAATCGCCTGTTCTGTTTTCATTTTTTCACCTTTCAAAATTGGGAGCGGGCAATCCCGCCCCCGTAAAGAACAGTTAAATATCAATTACTTCTGTTTTGTTTACAGCCTTGACCTTGCCGACAAGCTGATATTTGTGTAATATCGTAGTGTCGTCAAATCCAGATAGCGCCGCAGGGTCGCTGTCAGTGTTAATAAATGCGTCATCAGTACCCTCGTTTTCAACTGTCGCATACAAAACTTTCCCTAATTTTAGCTTTTTTCCCATAATCATTTTCCTTTCTTAATATTACCTGAATACCAAATTGAGGGCGGGCGTTCAAACCCGCCCCCGTAAAGAACAGTTACTTTTTTGTATAGCCCCGCTCAAACGCTTTTGCTGGAGAATAGCTCGCATAACCATCTTCATACACAACATAGTACCCGCCCGCTTGAGGACAATGCTTGCGAACATAATCGGCTTTAACTTCAAAAGGAGCATAGCCTTCTTCTTCCGGTGTTATTGTCGCCCCGCCGGTGGTTTCCCTGCCCTCTTCTTTCGCTAAAGAAATATCCGACACGATTGCCTTAATCTTCAACGCCCAAACTTGCTTGTGGCACTGATACATCGGCAGTTGCCGTCGATTATCTCCCGTATGACAATCTTCCGTATTGTTTTTTGTTTCCATAATCATTTTCCTTTCTCAATCAATTTGGTTATATCCTGTATAATCAGCCCGACATCGGGCAACATTTTCTTAATTTCGGCAATGTCTTTATCTTTAACGCCGAGACTTGTGAGTACGCCGACTAATTCGTCCAGTGATATTTGCTCGCCCTTATTTTTGGCTTGCATAAGTTTGAGTAATTCAATTCCTAATCTGACCCATATAATCCATTCCATTTTTTATCCTTTCTCAACTTGGTATATTCACGGTACTAAATCATACCTTTTAATTGCTTTTTGAGTATATAGTTCCCATCAATAATTCTGCGGACTGCGCCGCCCTCTTTGGTCTGCAATTTTGCGTAAGCTGCATAAGACTTGCCCTTGCGTGGTATTCTCTGCATAACAATATCAATTATTATATCTGGATAATGCCGAGCAAGTCTTGTATATTTAGACAGGTCTTTGGTCGTTAAATGGCCTTTTGTTTCCTCGTAATGAAAACTTTTTTTAGTGTCCCAAATCTTAAAATCGGGCAGATACGAATACGGTTTGTTTCTGTACCCAAACTTAAAAAAGTCAAAAGGCGGTTGCGGCTCATACTCCCAATCATAAATCTCTTTATGCTCTTTCAGGAATTGCAGATATTTCGCCCAATCCCTCTCGAACATCGAGCGATACTCATAATCTTTGCCGCCGATTATTTCCCTGACTCTTTTAGAATTGATTATCTGTATAATAGTCATCTCACCCGCCTGTTCCAAGCCTTGACCGCCCAAGCATATTTTACATAACAAGAAGTGCTGCAATGGCAATTATTGCATTCTACTTGATAAAATATATCACTGTAAACTTTTATCACATTTCCCCCACAAAACGGACATTTCTTTAATTTCGCTTTCATTTTAGCTCCATATTATAATACTAATTATAACAAATACAATGGCAATTATTATTATTATCCAGAACAAAGATGTTTTAGCTTTTACGGTCATTTTATCGCCTTTCGCAAGTCTGCGTTTTCTGATTGTAGGGATTTAATTTGCTCGGATAATTGTTCGATAAAATTACAAGCCTCGATACTCCAATCACAAATCCCAACCAAAAAATCCTCGAAATATTTTTTCTCATCGTCAGTCCAGTGCGATTTATGATTTATATTGGGGACAAGCTGTTGCGTTTTTTTTAATTGCCACCGAAACCTTTTTACAAATTTATCGGCCTCTGTTTTTGTTTTCATTTTTTACCCTTTCAGCAACGCTTGTTTTTCTTTCCATATTTCACGTTTAGGTTTTGGTTCTTCTTCGGCAAGTTTCACTTTAACAGGTGATTTTATCGGGTGCATATCACGCCTTTTTTCAATCATTGCTAATCGTTCTCGCTCCTGTGTTAGTTTCTGCTTAACTTCTTTAGTGTACCATTTTTCTTCATTGAAATATTCAGGGTGAAACCAAGTCCAACGCTTGCCCTTATCGTCCTTTTTGCCTCTCGATAGAAACTGGCAAAGCGTCCATTGATTATACTTAAAAAAGAACTTTTCACAAGATAAAACATAAGCATAATTTTTAATTGCACCGATTATATCTTCTATTTTCCAACCCTCTTTTAAGGTCTGCTTTATGGCATATTGAGCGTCAGGCAATAAAGACCTGTGCGGACGGAATCCACCCGTTTTGGCCTGCTCGTTCCAAGTAGTAAGTATATCCTGTTCAGTCATTTTAAAATAATTTCTTTTGTCCCAAAACTTGTTCTTCAAACTGACCGCATAATCCGCTTATTTTCTTTTTAAATTCTTCTCCCGTTTCCCACTCATTATTAGTCCAATTAGGATAAGCCTCGTCTCGTATTTTCCGCCAATCTTGTATGGTCAAGTCTTTCGAGGATTCAACCGTTTTGCTTAACAGTTTTGACAATATCCATAATCGGCAATCCCTGCGTTGCGTAAAACCGCCGATTAGTTTTACAAGAGCAAATCGCTGTCCGTCTTGGATTTTAGTTTCGGGAGTCATTTTTTCGGCCTGTTTTCATAATAATCATATGCAATCTTAAGGCCAAGCACAAGACTAATTATAAACACCACCAACAGCCAAAATGCAAACCAACCGCTACTTATTGCAAGTATCATTTTTTATTTCTCCTTTAACTTAGATGCCAAAATAGCATTACCACAAGTTATTCTGCTTTCGTCTTCTTCCCTGCTTGGCACGAACACCAAAACGTCATATCCAGCGGACACAAGTTCACTTTCGGCGGTTTTATACGGCGCGTAGTTTGTATATCCATTATCGGTATGTAGGTTGTTTTCTTGGCACGTCATTGTTTCGTGCATTGGTGTAATTTTGCACATAAATTTTTCAGGCGATAATTTGTCCGCCAATTTCCTGCCGTCTATTTCATACCCCGCCAAAATAAAATTCAGAGCATATTTTCTTCCTTTGGGCATTGGCAAGGAGTCTCCTAAATACCCAAGACTATCAAAATCAACCGAGTTGCCAGAAAACATTGCGTCCCTTTCCTTTTGAGACGTAGAATTTATACTTAATTGCAACCCTGCATCGCCCCTGAATAAATCATTTTTAATTTCACACCACTCTTGCAAAAACCGTAATAATTGTACGTTGTTTTTGGGCAACATTGTTGAAACTACGGGGTGAATAAGGACGTTGCCTATTTCGCCTTGAACATCTTTGCGGAGTCTCTTTCTTGTATATTCTATGACATTATTATTAAACGTAGGCTCTCCCATTCGGGCGTAATGTATGTTGAGCCGCTTTGTTGTTTTCGCCCCGCCGACCCTAAGGCCATTTACAACCTGCGAAGATAAATCATTAGAAGAAGCATTTATGCCCTTGCCAACTTTAGGAACATCGCAAAAGGTGCAGTTCATAGAGCAACCGTATTGAGTTGATATGGTAATAACCCATTTTTCTTCGAGGGGCATAATTTCGCCATTCGGGACACCATTTATTTCTTTGGTATGACCCAAAAAATCAGCTTTGATATTTTTGCCTTTGCCATAATCCCCAATCGACAAAAACTCTAATTCGCCATATTCGCCCTCGATTATACAAATTTTGCCTGTGGGAACTTTTATTATTTTCATTTTTTATTTCTCCACAAAATCTATCTTGAAATTATCAAAAGCTACTTGTGCAGATTTTACACAATCAAATATATCTATAATTTCAGCAGCCTGAATATCGGAAACGCCCTTATGGTCTTTCAGGGTCAATAAATATGATTGCACCATTTTTAAGTGATAGTCAGTCAGGTTGAATAGTTGATGTACTGGTTTAGGTTTAGCCATTTAACACCTCGAAATAAGTTCAGTTAATCTTTCTCCTGCTCTTTCATAATCGGCAAGGGCTTGGTCTAATTGACAGGCAAGGCAGATACGGTCTGCTATGTGTATGAGAAAGGGTCTGGGATAACAAGCTATGCACATTTTATCTTTGCCGTTCTTTTTCCGCCAATCCTTAATCGCCTTTTCGCATTGTTCACGGGTTGGGGTCATTATTCATCTCCAAAATCAGCTTCTATATTATATTCGGCTTGTGCTATCAGCTTTTTAAGCCTTGCACGTTTACGAGAATTTACACGGCGAAAGCCCTCTATTTCGTCCAGCGTATCGCCGTTCTGGTCTTCGTCATTCATTTTTGTTCCGCCAATCCCTGTCTGGTTCCGGTACATAAATCTGCCATTGTGTAGCCCAGAAGTTTCGGCAATCGTCAAAAAACTTCGCTGCCTCTTTGGTATTAGATTTCGACAATGTTATCCTTATGCCCTCTTCGTTATACATCGGGCAGGCTTGATACATATATTCGCATAATAAATCAGCAGTTATCGCTATTCCTGTCGGGTGCGGAGTTTTTAATATAAAAGACGTATCGTAGCCCCTGTCGTCAAGTTCGCTAACTACCGTTGCAAGGGCAAGCCCCCAGATAGCACCTAACTGACTTTGGCTCTTTGACGCTCTCGGCACGGACAAAGTTTCTTCCATAATCGTATCGTCTTTGTGCCTTGCGATAAAATCTTTCCTCGCCTGATTAACAGCCGGAGGAAAATATAGAACGCCGTCTTTTATTTTTCCTACTGATTTCATATCCTTGTATTGCCCTTTTAATCCTGTGGCGGAAAGGGGTTGCCGTCGTCAAGCGGGTCGGCCTCCATCGGCTTTTCGCCTGTTAAGATATACTGTTCAAACTTTATCGCTGTGTCGATAACGTCCAAATCGGTAATTTCCTTGTTCTCTGCAAATAAAGTACAGGCCGATTTCAATGCGCTTTCTCGAACGATATAAGCGTCATTGCTGGATTTGGGTTGGCTTGGAGCAGACTGCTGTTGCGCCGAGGCTTGCGGTTTCGGTTGCTGACTGACGGTTGCCGTGCTGTTCCAAAAGCCCGAATAGGCCATACCGTTTTGCCCCTGATACGGAGAAAGGTTAAACGACAATCTCTGCCCCAATTTAGATACGTCAAGGGGCGGATTGTTGCCCTGATGAATACTGACCTGATGTTGTTCGCCCGTATCATCGACAATCTTTATTGCCTGAAACGGCTTATTGGTTCTGGACATTTTGTTCGCCCCGATTTCCAATACCGTCGCAAACATAGTAGTATTCGTCTGCCTTTGGCTCTGTGGATTAAACGTGTTTGCCACTGCTTTAAAATTCATCTTTATTTCCTTTCATTATTCAAAAATGTAATTTACCCATTTATTTATAGCTTTTTGTATGTCGGGGTCGTTTGGGTCGTCAAACAAGCTTATTTGATTAGATGTAATTGCCGCACAAACCACCACACATTTAGTTCTACCCCTTGCTGTTTTATCCCAGTCCGACCTTGTATCTTGCTCTAATTCGGCGGAGGTATAATGCGGTTCATCTGGTTCAGATTGCGTGTGCCTTTCATATTCAGATACATAGAGCCTTGTCCCATCTGCGCCCTGCTGGATTTCGCCCGCTATGATTGTTAATGGTTCGTTTCTAATAAGCGTTTCAACCCCATAGCTTCTATGGACAAGTAAAATTTCGGCCAGTATTTCGCCGGTGTTATCGGCAAGGACAAATTCCTGCGTAGTTTCATCGCCTAATTGAGACCGCTTTTTAGTCTTTTTGATAACTACTTCGAGGTTGTGAACCTTTGCCCCTGTCTCAAGTTTCTGAATATGGCTGATATTCATTTTTTATTCTCCGTCCAGAATTTTTGGTTTTTGTTTCTTTGATTCCCTGCGCCATATACATTCAGGACAATACATTTGTTCTTTGCCTGTTTCGTCATCTTCATAAGGCTTAATAAAGTGTATGCAATCTTCTATCCCGCAATCATCGCATTTAATCCTTTTGGCTCGGCAAGTGTCCTGAGAATAGATGTTAGGACAGTTCATTTTTTGGCCGCCATAAGGTTTTGTGTTATTGTTTATCCACGGCGGAACGCCCATCGGATTTTTGTCGCCAAGTTGCATATATTCTTCTGGTTCATTCGAAGCTGTCGCAAGTATAGCTGTCCAAATTGCCTTGAAAAAACGGAGAAACCTGTTGGGCTTTTGCGGCTTCGGCTTGAATTGTTTTTCTAAATCGCTCATTTTATTTATCCTCCGGCAGATTGATTTTCTTGACTATATCGCCAAATTCCGGAAACACATCATACAGGCTTTCAACGGTATCGTTATTCATAATCACCTGCAAAATAGCCTTTTCTGTTTTTGAAAATTGAATACCTTGTTTAATATCTGCTCTTGTGGCTTTGCGGAAAGCAGAGGACAACTCTTCTTTGCTGTCGTATTTCTTGCTGTATCTGGTCGAAATCTGAAGCCCACAAACAGGACATTCTGCATAGTAAAAAATCTTTGCCGCAAGCTTACTATATGAATGCTGTATTTCTACTTCTCCCCCACAACCGCATATCAGTTTATCACTCATCTTGTCGCCTCAAAAAAATCTATTCACACTCTTCGCAATTACCGTAATCACAAGCTATATCAACGCATATCTTGATAAGTTCTTTGCGCCAGCCCTGTTCGTTTTCGCTTAAATCGTTATCGTCCATATAATCCAAGCAATCTCTTAAATCTGTTGTAGTGTTTTCAAATCTGCAATACGGCATATTACCCATTTTCACACCTCAAAAAAATAGACTGACCAATCCCTGTGTGCTTGATAAGCTGGGGGCTTGTCCAGAAAATTGGCCAGTCAAATTTAAGGAATCAAATTTTTTTAACTTATCAAGCATTATGCCCCGTATTATAGCAATCATTTTTTAAAAGTCAAGAGAATAATAAAAATTATTTTTTGTTCTCAATAACCGCTATGCCTACTATAATCCAGATTTCGGCAGATGCGCGTTTATAGAACCATCCAGAATTCATATTTAAGTCTCTGCATAGTACCTCGACAGCATTGTTCCAATCATTGCCAGATATATCTACGGCCATATCTCTTAGGGCAAACGCAATTTCAGGCAATTTAACATTCCGGTAAAAATATATTTTCCTTTTTAGCGGTTCTTTTTTCATATCTATTAACATATCGGCGGTGTCTGTTATGCCACAAACAACGTCTATTACACAATCAAACTTAAAAATTTGTTCTCTAAAATCTCCCGATGCTGCGTTTTTGTAAACATCAAACAATGAATCAATTATTTTTTTCATTTTTCAATCCAATATTCTTTTATTCTATATCCGTTTCGTACTACCCATTTATCAACTACGTTATAACCACGCTTTCTTATCCTTGCTATGTAATGGCGCAGTTCAGGGGAGTGAAACCGTCTCCAATAATCGCCTACGGTTAGTTTTTCGCCCCTCATTAAGCAGTCAAGGATATTGCTTTCGTGGCCTTTTGTGTCAAATAATGTAGGGGTCATTTTACGCTCGCTTTCATTCTCTTGTCCCAATCTTTCATATATCTCTGCATAACAGCTTCCTGCCAAGCCTCTAAAGTTTTTTCTCCGATAATTCCGTCCACTTCAATATCATAGCCCAAATCTACTAATTGCTGTTGTATCTCGAAAGTAGTAGGTATTTCAGCCTCTTTTACAGGCCAAAGCCAAAAAGCAGAAATCCAAATTGAAACCCCTGCGGTCGTAATAATAATCCAGCAGTATTTGATTATTGAGCCGAGAGTTTTCATTTTTCCGCCTCGATTTTTGTTTCTATTTTTTTTAAAACAAGCAAAATTTCTTCAAGTATCACAGAAGAGTCCCTGTTAATTTTATTATTTAATTTGTGCATAGTGGGTTTTATTTCTTGCAATCTCAATTCTATACCTTGAAATTCCTGAACAAGTTTAGAACGAGTTTTACTCCAGACGCCCTCGGCAATTTTGCCTCTATTGGAGTCCATTTTTCCTTTGGATAATTCCGCTTCAAGCTCAGTTCTGCGTTTTGTTAGCAATCTTCTTTCTGTTTGCAATATTGATAATTGTTGCTCGACAGGCAACCTCGCTGATTCTGCCGTATATTGCGACACATCTACCAATACTTCATTGGTTTGCGGTTGTCCTTCTCGTTTCATTTTTCAGCCTCAATTTCTGAAAGAAGTTGCTTGGCGAAAACAGTATCATTGTAGTTTGCAGTTTTACACAACGTCTTAATCATTTTGACCAGCCTGTCGTGATAATTAACAATGTCAATAATTTTATCTACTTCTTTTGTTTTGCAAATATGTGTCGCCACGACATTGCCGTTAAATTCTAAAAATCCTCTATCTGGCGGCGCGTAGGAAAGAGTAAATGTTAATTTGTTTGTTCTTTCACTCATAATCTTATCCTTTCTAAATATAAGAGCCAATAGGCAGGATTGTTTCATACCTGCACCAGTAATCCAAGACGGCCTTAGCTTTGTTTAACCGCTTGGCAATCTGTTTCCCCAGCCTACAAAGCCTCAAGATACATTAGTGGCAAGGGGCGTCTTATTCCGCCACTATCGGCTCTATTAACTTTTAAAAATGCTGATGTCGGGAATTCCACCCTGTCGTACAGGCTTTCCACTTCTGATGTACACCAGACGTATTCACCTGCCTTTTAGCGACTTTCACGCTCCCAGCGTATTAACTTTTTAAAAATGGCGGGGGCGGGATTGCCTACTTACTGCCTTGTGCGACACCCGCTAATAAGTGCGCTACTTATCACCACGCCGCCCCGCCTCAAATCTTATTTAAAAGAGCAAAAAATGGCGGGCGGCCGAGGAGAGAAACCGCCACGCCGAGGAGGACATCCCTAAAAGGATGCTTTTATTTCAGTTTCAATTTTTCTTTTTAATATCCTTATTCTATCGCCTTTTTGTGCTTTCATTGTTTCTTTTCCCTATGTTCTTTTAGTTCTTTTTTCAACTCGCCTTTGTCTTCCAGTTTTTGTTTTAGTGCGCCCTGATAGTGCCATTTAAGAATTACAGATGTTGAACACCCGAAGATTGTGCATAATTCTTCAAGCGTATGGCCGTACTGTTCCCTGTAAGCACTAATGTTTTTTCTCGTCCGCTTTATTGATTTTTTAATTTTCATAGACATATTTTATAAACTTTATAAACTTTGTCAATAGAAATCTTTTCATTTTTTTATAATTTTTACAAAGGCTTATCAGGACTGAATTTATGGTTAAAGAATTTTTAAGGAAAAATAATTTAAGAATTTTGTTGACATTTAGAAAGTTCTGGCGTAGTATAATAATGTAGAAGAGTAATTGACTATTTGCCGTTGGCTTTTATGCTTCCTTGCAGGCTGACGGCAAGAATTGAATGCGACATAAGTTGCTATGACATAAAGGATTGCAGCGTTGTTAATAGGATTTAGATAGAATTTTAGGGCTTGTCTCTCTGGGACTTCTAACCGATTTTTCAGGGAGCAAGCCTTTTTTATTATAATTTGTTCAGGGTCTTGCCGTTTAGATAGAGCCTCAATCCGCAAAGCGGAATAATACAGGGAAAACGGCGGCAGCAGGGCTGATACAGACGACTGCAAAAAACAATCGGTTAGTAAGTGGCAAATAACGGAAACCACAGTTTGCCCCAGATTATTTATCTGGCCTCGATGTATGTGCCGTAGGCGGTGTTGACCGAACCTTTAAAATGGTGAAAGCATATACGGTTTTAAGCATACTGAACTCACTTTAAGCGGTATGACAAAAACTCCTTTTTTTAGGGGTTTTTGCGCACCAAAATCTACTTTATCGGTATGATAATTTTGAAAGATAATTATGGGATTGAACAAATTAAAGCAAACAAAGATAGATGATAGACGGCGTGAAGCCAATTATAGCAAAAGAGCTTTTACGGCTGAACCGAACGATACCGATACAGAAACGCCTAATTTGTTTGGCAAATGCTGTGGTGGCACACTATCAGAAAAACAGTATGCGGATTTAGTTTATAAAGCCTGAACCGCTTTGTTATATATTTAGTGAATTTTTTATGATTTACGGCGCAACATTAAGACAAACGCAACAGGAGGCAAGAAGAAACAGTAAGAAAATATCGCCAATTTTTGTCGATTATTTAGAATTACCGCCTGAAAATCCAGAAGAAGAACAATATCGGCGTTTTTTAATTGACTTGCAAAACAATCAAGACAGGGCAGAGCCTTGAGCGTAGAAAATATCAAACAATACATTTTTTTAACTGAAAATGAAATTGACAAACTGGCCGAAAAAGAGGGCTATGTTAATCTTATGGGCTTAAAAGACGCTTGCGAGGTATTCAGGCAAGCGATAGCCGACTACGAGAATTTAACGCAAGGGCGGGGCAAATAACAGCCCTGACGGGGCTTTTAAAAGTTTATAAGCTGGCCTTGAGCCAGAATTTTGGGGGCAAGGCTATTCGTGGCTGAACCCTGCCCCCGTTTAAGAGACTATTTATTTAACTGCCTTAAATCGCCTTCTGTCGGGTGGGTAGTATAATAAGGCTGTCCCCATTCCCGATATTTTGTATCGGTACACATAATCCTATACCAAGCATCATTGAGGGCGTAATTGCCGGAGTCGCCAATGTATCGGCCTACAATACTGTGAGGGTGTACGTTCTCCGGTTTTTCTTTTTTAAGACCTTTAATGTTGAATAAATCAGCCGCCAAAACTATAAGTCTTTTTTTCGCTCTGTTGAAAACGGTTTTTTTGTGTTGGATATAACCTTTGCCATTAGAAAAATCGGTATCTTTTGGTCTGGCGGGCAAGTCTTTCATAATGGTTGCGATTTTTTTTGCCTGTTCTTCATATTTGAGGCACTCGGCTTGTTTGGCAAATTCTTTTCCGTCATTTGATACATATTTGGTTATTTTTTTCATTTTACTTCCCTTTCATAAGATTTTAATATGGGGGACAACTTTGACAATCCATTGTCCCCCTTGTCCAAAGGCCGTTTATCAATTCGATTTACGCGCCTTTAATTCCAATTTATCCGATAGGTTCGGTATTTTGTCTCAAAAACAGCCTTATCGCCTAAATATGTTAAAAACAGCTTAATAGCTGTGTCAAGAAAGTCTTGCTCGGTCGAAACTGTTTTAAACGTGATATTACTGCAACCGCAAGGCATACGCAGGGTGTAAAAAACTATGCCGTCCTGTGTTTTTTGAGACAATTTAAACCCTTTTTTCTTAAAAAAATCTTTGTACGAACCTTTGAAATCAAGGGTTTTTTTGCGGAAATTCCACCAGTAAATAGTGATAGTTTCGTTAAGTATTTTCATCTTTTTTCCCTTTCTTATTTAAAGATTATTCTCTGCTTTTGCGATAATGCGACAATGTTTTCCGCCGTTTCTGACAACTTCATAATTGCCCGATAATACTGTGGGTCGGGGTAATCATCTGGATTTTCTGACAATCCCAGCACTAACGCCCTGCAAGCCCTTTCCAATTCAGTATTTACTTCCCGCAGTTTAACAATAGTATCAGCTTGCTTCAAACATATTCTTTTATAATCATCTATGGTGCAGGTAGTTTTATCGGCAAAAGGTTTATCTGTCATTTTGAGCCTCGCTTTCCCAATTTGTGTCCATTAAAGCCCTACGAGCGTCCTCAAGTTTATCGAGTAGTCGCTCACAATCGCCGATAACCATACTCAAACCAGTTTCGGTCAAGTCCTCAATTTCGACAATTTCATTATTGTTATTTACATCTACAATCTTAACTATTGGCATACTGGACATTTTTTAATCTCCTAATTTTTCTGGTTCACTGGTTAATTTTAAGATATTCGCTGCGTTTTGATATTTACAGGCTTTGCCTTTGAGGGCAATACTTTCTTTTTCTGACAATTCAGCAAGTTTTTCGAGTATTTCGATAGCCTGTTCTCTACCATATTGCTGTTTATACTGTACTGCTGTGAATTTTATAGGGTAGTCGGTCATTGGTTATGCTCCAACCGAACACTCTGCGTTTTGGGCGATATATTTTAACTGTTTCCTTGCCTTGTCGATAACTGCTTTATCGGGAGTATTGGGCGAACAACTTATCCATATTCCGACTTCAAGTCCTTTAAATTTAACGTATTTCTGGTACATTTTAATCCTCACTTTCTAAATTTAAATTCGGGTAATATCTAAAAAATAACCATTGTCAAGTTCGTCCGCCATTCGTTTTCCTGTCCGTCGCGCGTCTTTTGCCGATGTTGCCTCTACTATTTCGTATTTGTCGTCCAATCTGCCGTAGGGGAAACGGGGGTCATCAATTCTTTGTCGCAAATGGACTCTAAATTTTTTCATTATCATTTTTATCTTCACTTTCTATAAATACCATATATTCCTTAACTTAAGATACAATACAAACGCAGCGAATAAGAAGATTAAATCCATAAGACGGCTAAAGTGGTAAAATCTCATAAACAAGACCTATTTCGCCTTTGCAATCGTCATCGTCAATAAGACCGTTCCTTAACAGTTTTCCGGCCTGTCTATGCCAGCCAGCAAGATATTCATAATCTTTGTTCTCAAGATAGTATCTTTTTTTGCGATAATACATTGTTGATCCGTCAGTCATAATATCTATTTCCTCTTGTTTTTCGTCGCGCGGTTCTCCTGCTATAATCTCTTTTTCTTTTTCCGTTAAAGGTCTTGAGCCGGAGTTATAAATTGTTGCTGTTTTGCCGTCATATTCTAACAAAGACGCTTTTGGCCAGCCCAAAAAACTACCTTTTGGTGCAGTTTCGCAAGCGGATAATTGAACGCCAGTAGTGTTTTTCGATACCACAAATCGCTCAATTCCGATATTGGTTTTTACTTTGTCAAGCCAGCGATATTTCAAAATCATTTTCCGGCCAATAACTAAATCCCGCTTAAAATCTGCTAAAGTTTTCATTTTTCATCCCTTCAAATAAGGTTAATAATTATCTTTTATTCAATTCTGCCGTGAACAGCGCTTCAGCTTCTTTTTCAGTATAACCGATATACAATCTGTGGAATCGGTATCCGTCAATCATAGTGCTGATAGTTAAGCTGCCGTCTGTATTTTTTGTGATAGTGTAGTCCATTTTTTTAACTCCTTCAAATAAGGCATAATTGCCATAATATAAGTATATGCGAACCGTGTGCCAAGGTTTCAGCGGAAAGCATAATTCTTTAAAAAAGATAAAAAAGTTATAACCAAAGCAATTATAAAGACTTATAAATCTTGAAAACAATGTTAAGATAGGTAGTTCAGTGGGAGTTTAACGGCGTGAATAAAAACCACAACAAAAACATTAAAAAAATAAGAATTATGTTGACAAACATCAACATCGGGCGTATAATAAATAAAGAAAGTGCAATAACAGATTAAAAACAAGGATGTTAAAATGTTAATCTTGAGGCAAAAAATCAACATCATCGGCGGCTGATAAAATGAACTACAAAAAACAAGCTATAAAAGACGATAAACGGCATAAAAAGGTCAATGGTTATCATAATAATCACCTCCAAATAAAAGATAAGATATAAAAGCATAAAAGGCAAATAATGAATAAAATGTCTAAAGAAAAAGCGATAAGAATTGCCAGAGAATTTATGTCTTTAGGAGGCAAGACAGAAGATAAGGGAAAAGCACTTCTAAATCTTGGCTATAAAAAAAGTTATGCCTTAGGCGGCAGAGGTATGAAACTGTTTGAAAAGGAAGATGTAAAAAATGAGGTAAATAGATTAAGAGCTATTTTAAAGATAGATGCCGACAAAAAGATGATAAATGTGCAGGAAAAATTCTTACAAGGTGCTGAAATTGCGTTAAAAAAGCAGGATTTAACTAATTATAACCGTGCTTATGAGAATATCGCAAAGATTCAGGGTGATTACGAGAAAGATAATTTGCAAAAGGTGATTGAACCGCAAGTTGTTATGTTCAAAGACGTTATAAATGAAAGGAAAGATAATGAATTGTAAAGAATGCGGAAAAGAGCTGGAACAGGTCAAAGGCAAGGAGCAGAAGCAGTATTGTTCTGATAAATGCCGCAAGCGTTTTCAGCGTAAAAACAAGGATAGTGCATTTTTATCTCAAAAACAGGGCTTAGAAAACGCGCCAGAATCGGCTACAATCGACGAACTCCGGACAGATGATACTCAACATAGGACAGATTTAACTCCGGACAAAGGAACATCAAACACTGAACAGATACTAAACTGGGCGCAGCCTGATTGCCAGTGTAAACACTGCCGGAACGTACATAAGACAAGGCCAGAAGCAAGGCTCAATCACGGTAGTTATATGACAGCCGCCGAACTCGAACAGAACGGATACAAATATAACAGAGTATCACTGCCCGGCGACAAAGACTACAAAGGTATTGCACTCGCCAGTTAAATAGGTTTCAAACTTATGATATTATTACTAATCATAAACAGATTAAACCAATTTGCACAGGACTACGGCAAGCTGATGGCTTTTGTCAATTATGGCTATTATATCCAACAGTTAAAAGAAAATCAAACTAATGATAATGTTAAACAAAATTTCAGGACAGGGGGGAGTACCCCGATGTTTTCAAACGGCGAAATGCCTGAACAGCCTTTCCCATTCCCGTACCATTTTGAGAATTGCCGACATTTTTTAACCAGATTTGGAGATTAGGATTATGAATAGATTTTTTATATTTTTGTTGATTTTGGTTTTGGTAGGTTTAAGTTTAGGCACTACAACTGTAACGAGTGATAGGAAGGCTGGTATTAGTGGTTATGACATTGTTATTGACAGTAACGAGTCTTCTGACAGTGAGGTTTTGCACACACGTCCTATTGAGGGTAATTTGCAATGGATAGGTTTGATTGCTACTGGTACGGACGCTAATGGTGTGGACGTTAGTTTGGTTGACGAGGACGGTTTTGTTTTTTACGATAATAGTTCTATGGACGCCAATGACATTCACGTTATAAGCATATCTGACGTTGACGGCAATCCTTACGGTGGCGCTGATGTAACTTCTCGTTTTACGTTATCTTGGAGCGGCAATGCTTACACTACTATACGGTTTAAGGTTCATATTAAGGAATGATACCTAACGAGCGATTTATTACTGGTTTGAGTGGATATAGCCGAGATGTCCTTGTTGACTTTGACAGGGGTATAAATCGGTTTTATATGCTTGAATGGCACAGGAGGGCGAGGAAGACCACTCTTGCGGTGAATTTATTGGTTCGTGAGGCTTTCAGGAATCCCAAGGGCAAGTATTTATATATAGCTCCCACACAGGTTTGGGCGAGGAATGTTGTTTGGGACGACCCTACTATGTTATGGGACGCTTTACCTGACAAGAGGGAGATGAGATGGGAAAAGAACGAGCAGCGAATGTTGATTACGTTTGCCAATGGTTCTATGATAAAGGTTTGCGGTTCTGACGAGCCTGACGCTATAAGGGGCGTTGATTTTGACGGCGCTGTTCCCGACGAGTTTTTTCTTCATCGGTTTGAGATTTGGACTGATATTTTAAGACCTATTATGTCTGGTGAGACCAAATCAGGCCGTGATAGGCGTAGGTGGGTAATGTTTCTTTATACTCCTAAAGGGTCTAATCAGGTAACTGCTATGTTTGACCGTGCCGCCTGTCTGTCTGATACTGGTGTTTTGCCTGTCAACGGCATTCCTGACAAATGTCTTCCTGAATGGTATGTTTCCCGTCTTGACGCTATGCACAGCGGTATTATAAGTCCCGAGGAACTTGCTGTAGTTAAGAAAGAAGTTGACGACGGTATAATTCCGTTATCCAAGTATGAATCTGAGTATTTATGCAAGCGGGTTACTAACGAAGAAATGACTATGATAACTTCTTCTGATTTGGAGAGGTTAGCCACTGTCAAGCGGGACAAGAGTCCCGCAACTCAATTTAACCGTATTGTAGCTGTTGACCCTGCCTTTGGCGGCGATATTTGCGCAATTAAGGGCATAGAGAACGGCGAAGTTAAGATAGAGAAGAATTTAAAATTAGACTTAACTCCTGAAGTTGTTTCCGAGTGCAAGTCTGTTGCCCGTGAGTTGGGTACTATGAATTTCATCGTGGACTGTATTGGTAACGGTAAGGGTGTTGCTGACGGCTTGAAGAATGATGTCGCCGGATATGACGTTCAGTATTTCCAGTCATCCGGCGGGTCTGATAACGACCAGTATCATAATATGAAAGCCCTTGCTGTTTCTTATTGCGCTCAGCAGATAAAGAAATGCAATATCCCCCCGATAACTAATCCTGAAATTAAGAGACAGCTTATAGCATTAAGCAGGTACAGGATACAGCCTCAAAGCGGTAAGATAATCTGTATTTCAAACGACGACGTAAGAAAGAATCTTGGCTGTTCTCCAGACCAAGGGCTTGCGTTTATTTATGGTATATGGGGACTGAGAAAAGCTGAAAAGAAGGCTAAGATTCAAAAGTATGTATCTTCGGTTATTTCCAGCCCGTATGATAATAAAGTATTAACTCGTGGATTAAAATAGGAGGCCAAATGGACACAACGGACGGCCCGCTGTTAATGCCGGCTTTATTAGTAGGCGGTATGTTTGCCACCCAAGCTATGTCCAGTCAGGGCGGTGTTAGTATGCCCTCTGTTGAGGCTGAAAGCGGCAAGAAAGTAACTGCGAAGCCTGTAGAGCAGATTTCTGAAAAAGAGAAAATAAATAAACGGCTCGCCGCTTCTATGCTTACCAGAGATTGGGGCAAACTAACGCTCGGAACAAAAGGACTTCTTGGACTTGGAGGTCAATAGATGTTTGAAGACCTGACATTGTACGACAGATTACTGGACAGGATTTCCCAGCGCACTATTGTTTACGATAAGTTCAACAGTGCAAGAGATACTATCGCCACATATTTCAGGCCGGATTTGGGTACTGAAGTCAATAAGGACGGCGAGTTTTTCGGTTCGAGTATTTACGAAGGCACTCCTCCTTGGTCTGCCCGTGTCTTTGCCACAGGTTTTCAGGGTACTACTATTAGTGCGAATATCGACTGGATTTCGTATGTAATGAAAGAGTACGAACTGAGGGGCATTGACGAACTCGATATATGGGTTCAGGAGATACGGGAGTATATGACTTCCGTATATAGAGACTCTAATGTTTACGGCGTCTGGCCTCAGTTTACTTTAGACGCTGTTACGATAGGCTCTCCAGTGATGTTCATAGAGGAAGACAACCCTGTAAGCGGTATAATAAAGTTTCTGCCCGAATATTACAAAAATGCGATTTTATTTTATAACAAGTTTAACGAGCCTAACGGCGTAATAGTAACGGATAAGAACTGGACTGCCCAGCAGATTTACGATGAGTTTATCGTTAAGGCCGAGCCGAATCCGAACAAGAGAAAAGCATTAAGAGAAAAGGTGTTAAGTACCGCTCTGAACTCCGCCCTCGATTCCGGCCTGCACAATCAGGAATGGTCTATGATTCGTGCTGTGTTCAGGATAGACGATGACATATTTAATAAACTTCCCAAGAGGGCTGGTAAATGGTTAAGCGTATATTTCGAGAAAGACACTGATAAGGATAAAGACAAACCTCTGAGGGTAATGCCTTATTTTTCAAGGCCATTTATAGTTTGGGACTATGACAAGAAACCTTACGAGGCGTTATCGAGAACGCCCGCTTACGACGCTATTTACGATTGTCTGTCTTTGCAGCAGGTTCATAAGAATTATCTTGAGAATGTCCAGTTAAAGAACAGGCCGCCGAGAGTTGTTCTTGCGGATATGATGAACAGGATTAAATTCACTCCTGAGGGCATTACTCCTGTCAGTGAGGAAGAATACGAAAGACCGCCGAAGGCTCTGGATTTGATAGGCGATTTGGCTTATAACGAGAAACTGTCTGCGGCCTTAGTTGAGGCGTCTAAGAGGCATTATCACGTTGACCAGTTCTATATTTTCTCTCAAATAGCGATGGGGAAGAAACAACCTTTGACGGCTACCCAAATTTGGCAAATGGCAGGCGAGAAAGCTACGCTATTAAGTCCTGCAATCGAGTCTCACAGCAGGGCAATGGCCGATATGGATTCAAGGTGTATGGACATAGAATACAGGGCGGGGCGCGGGCCGTTTGCGCCTGATGTTATGGAGAACATAAAAGATATAATTTTCTCTAATTCAAAAAAACCGCCGAAGTCAATCGGCATAATGCCTCAGTTTATGGGTCTTCTCAACAGAGCGCAGAGAAGCCAGCAGTCTCTTGACCCGATACTATCCACCTTTGAGGCGGCCACTCCTCTGTTTCAGTTGTTCCCTGATTTGAAATTTGCAGTAAAGGGATATGACACTTTTGAATCTATCTGCAAGGCCACTGGCTTTGAAATGAAGAACCTTGAGACCAAAGAAACGTATATGGAAACTGTTGATATGGTAAACCAGCAGAGACAGCAGGACGCAGAAGCGGCCAAAGCGGTAGAGATAGCGAAAGCCGCAAAAGGCGTTAGCGGAAAAGTGGAAGAGGGTTCTGTTTTAGGACAGTTAATGGGAGCGGCTAATGAGTAAACAAGATATGCTTAAAAGGGCTTATGCCGACGCAGGGCGGGGCTTTATGGCCTACCGCCTTGAGAAATGTTTTAGATTGATTAAAACTCAGGAAGATATTGCTATTCATAATGACGTTATGGAGGAAATATTTGAAATGTTAGGCGAGAATAAATGGCCTGAATTGATAAACAAAATGGCGGAGTTAATGTACGACCCGCCCAAGAAGAAGTTAATGACTAAGTTTTCAGAATGGATTTTAATTTTAGCACGGAAAGGAAAGTAAAAAAATGAGTGAAGAACCTATTACAACACCAGAAAGCGGAAATCAACCACAAGGAACTCCTGCGCCAGACAAGCCTTGGTACAAAGGCATTATAAACGAGAACCTAAACACTCCCGAAGCCGAACAGGTGTTATCTCAATATAAGACCGTTGAGGACGCTCTTGTCGGCGGTCTTGAGGCCAAAAAAGCGGTTGGCAGGAAACTTGAGAATGTTATACAAAAACCCGTAAAAGGTTCGCCTGCCGAGGAAATTACCAAATACCAAAAGACTTTACTCAAAGAACTCGGTGCGGTTGAAACTGAAGAAGAACTGGCTGATGTTAATTTCGCCGAAGGACTGCCCGAAGGTGCACCTGTCGATGAGACTCTTGTCGGTATGTATAAGAAATTCGCTATCGAGAATGGCATTCCCAAAAGTATGATTGGCAAGAACGTGGCGTTTTATAATCAAATGATGGCTCTCGCCAAGCAGGGTTATGAGAAAAATCTTTTAGCCGAAGTAGAAGAGGCAAATAAGTATTTTGTGGAACATTACGGTTCTGAAGAAGAAGTCGCTAAAAATAGAGAACTTGTAAAGCGAATGTTCAGGACGAGTTTTGGTCTTTCAGAGGCGGAGTACGAACAGGTTGGAACAGAACTTGCCGATACAGGTTTTATCAGGAAAAAAATACTTGGAAGAATTCTGATGGATTGGGCGAAAGAAAAGGTTCAGGAAGACAGTTCTGCCAAAGGTCAGGGCGGCGGCACTCCTCCGCCCGAACCGCCTAAGAAGATGACTGTTGTAGATGAACTTTCCAAAACAAGCGCGGTTTTAGGGTGGAAAAAATGATTAAGAACATAATCAAAAACGAAAAATCAGTTAAGTTTGAGTTTTCTGTAAAACTTTCAGATATTGGCAATGTTCCTAACACTAATTTGGCCGTATGCCAGATTTTCTTTAATGATTTTAAGGAGTACGTACAACGAGAATATAATATAGAGAACTGTAATGACGGTTTTTTCAATCAGTTCAAAGAGAGCATTCTCGGCGAAGATAAGACAATTAAAAAGTTCGCAGTTATTGAAAAGGATAAAGTTTTCTATGAATATAGAGCCTGTTTTGAAATAGAGACGCCTCCTGCGGAGGAAAAGTTGATACCGCCGACGGAGATACCGCCAGTCGAAACAGAACCTCGCGCCCCGCAAGGGAAACCGCATAAAAAGAAAAAACCAAGACACCGTACTTAATAAGTGCGCCTTGTGCTTGCCGTAAAGTGCGGCAACTCGGCACAGTTCTAAAGTGCAAGGACGAGCCTCGAAAGAGACACCTCTCCGAAATGGTTAATTGTTAATATTTGCTATTAAGGAGTTTAGACTATGGCAACAAACACACTTGTTACGATAGGCAATATTTATGATGTGTTGAAATTCAAATTGCCTAACGGGTCTGCTGTTGATAATGTCGTTAATACTCTCGTTGAGTTTGACGATTTTTCAAAGTATGTCCCCGCTTTTCCCGCTAATAACGGGCTTACACATCACGGTTTAAGAACTATTCAGCTTCCTACCGGCTACTATGTAAATGTAGGCGGAAGTTGGAAATCGTCCAAATCAGAGTACGAACCGTTTGTAGAGGCTTTAGCTACGATACGTTCAACGTATCAGGCGCCGAAGGACACATTCACTACCGAAAAAGCTGAAATAGGTCAGGCGAGATTGCGGTCTGAAAAGAGTAATCATATAACTATGATGAATCAGGCTGTAACAAATATGCTGATTGGCGAAAGCGCAGCCGAACCTAAAGGAGTTGCGGGTCTTATGAACCGTGCGCCTTGGAACGTCCTTGATAATTCGTTCACTTTCGGTTACGGCGGTACTGGAACTGACCTTAGAAGTTGCTGGTTGATGAAGCCCGGACTCAACACTATTCACACTCTTTACAACGGCAATCACCCGACTCTCGGCGTTGAAATGGAAGACAAGGGCGAGCAGCTTGTTGACGGACTCGGTGATAATAGTGATGAACACCGCTGGGACATTATGATTGAGTTTATGGTTCAAAAAGGTATTTGCATAAACGATATGACTGCTGTCAAGAGAATATGCAATGTTCCTTGCGGGACGAGTGATGCGCCCGGTCAAGACCTTATTGACCTTATTATCGAGGCTTCTATTATTAACGCCCCTAAAGCCGCTATTATGGAAGCTACTGTTAATGGTTCGGTTACAGAAATGGCCGCGCCTTGGCTGTTATTCTGCGACGAGAGACTTTATGCTAAACTCGTTATCGCAGCTAATAATAAACTTTTCGTGTACCAGTCTGAAGACAACATTTACAGAACAAGACTGCCTATGATTGGTGCTAATATAATCATTTTAAGAATGGACGCGCTCAACCACGCAATCGGTTCGGGCGAGACCGAAGTAAGTTAAGGAGTATTACAATGATAAAACCAGAATTAGGCGATTTATCAGTTGCGCAGGCTCTTACGGCTGGTGCTACGGACTCTACTAATGTGATTGACCTTCAGGCGGTAAATTACGCCGGCCTCACAGATTTGTGGATAGTAATTGATACTGCTGTTGCCGCTACCGGAGACGGTTCGGACACTTTTGATTTTTCTGTCGTGGTTTCGGAAGAAACGACTCTCGACACGAACTTTGAAGTTGTGGCGGTAAGAATTACGGGCTATGCAGATGCCAGACTTGCGACAGCAGGCAGGCACATTATGGCCTTGAATATAGGCAAGATGATTAGAGATATTGCAAGCTCGACCAAAAGGTATCTTGGTGTAATTAACACTATCTCTGATGGTGCTACGCTTTCGGTAAATACGATGGTTTCAAATAGTGAACCGCCGTCTCTTTACCATTCGCAGGTAGTTACATCTAACGTAGATTTACCAGAATAATTTTTAATGGGGTGGGCGGTTATTTCCTTTACGCCTGCCCCGACCTTTAAGGAGTTTAAAATATGAAAAAATTTATAGCGTTAATAATCATAGTTATATGTTCAGTGAGCTTCGGTGCATTGACGTATGACGCTGATTATTATTTAGAACATTTACAGCAGGTTGGGAGCGGGTCTAAGAAATACGACACCCTCTATCTCATTTTAGATGAGTGGGCGGGCGTTCTCGAAGACTGGACTCTTGACGGCGGCGATACTATCACGTTTGACAACGGCCTAACGATAGATAACGCCACAAACAACGTAATGGAGTGGAACGAAAACTCCGATGAATTAAAGTGGACTTTCGGCTCTAATACCATTGCGCTGTCAAGCACCGATGTTACTACGTTCAGTTTCGGGACTTTGGTTGTCGATTTAGACCAGCTTAAGGTTGCCTCGACTACTTATACGCTCCCCGCTACCGACAGTACTGGTACGCAGTATCTTGCCAGTAATGGTTCTGGTGTACTTTCTTGGGGCTCTCCGAGTTCTACATTTACCGGAGGCAACATCACGGCGGATTGCACACTAAACGCTGACGGCATAGATATTCTTGCCGATACTACTACTGCACATACTTATTCTATCGGCGTTTATGACATTGACGGTGTTGCTTATACCGATGTTCTTCGATGGACAAACGGAGATGTTCCGGATATAGCTGTTGGGTCAGACACAAGCTCATTTGCTTTAAATTCAACTACTATTGATATTGCTGCCGGTGCTATTTCCGGAGTAACCACTATTAGCACAAGCGGCACTGCGACAATAGGCGGAGATGCCACTATAACTGGCGCGCTATCCGCTGGTTCGTGGAATATCGGCTCTGGCGCGTTTACGGCTACCGGAGCGGTTACTTTAGGCGATAATACATCAACGGTTGTAATCAATTCCACTGCTTTTGACGTTACCGCTGGTGGTGCTGTATCAGGGGTTACTACTCTTGGTATGAGCGGCGACCTTACTAATAGCGGCGGTGATATTTTGTTGTCTAACGGCAAGGGCGTTAAAGCAAGTACGACCACAGCGCAGAGCGTTGGCGTATATGGTTACGACACAGACGGCGCGTACGTTGGCGCGCTTGTTATTACAAATAGCGCAACGCCTGCCACTGTGTTAGGCAATGCTAATGGTACAACGGCTATAGCGTCTTCTGATTGGGCTATTTCAACCACTGGTGCAATGACGGGCATAGACGAATTGACTATTAGCAACGCAACGCCTTCTATCAATCTCAATGATAGCGACGCTACTGATGGCGATGACAATGTAATTCTTGCTGTTAATGCTACCGATACTGGAAGCGGTTCGGAAGATGTCGATTTAACGATAGCACAGCAAATCGCAGGCACTTCAAGAACAGTTGCTACTTTTGACGCTGACGGGAATATCACTTTTGGTTATGGTACGCAAAACCTCGTTTCTACTGCTGATGTTGTTGTTACCGGAAGTGATTTAACGCTCGGTACTGCCGGTGTTAAACTCACTGGAGACGGTGATGGGGCTATTACGTTTTTAAGTCTTGGCGACGGTTCAACGGAAGATTTAACTATCAACCTTGACGATACCGCTAATACCGCTGTTTTTTCTTCAACCACTGGCGTTGATACTTTTACATTTACAGGTATTGGTATTGATACCGATACGGTAGATGTAACAAGTGCGACACCGCAGATTACGCTTAAAGACACCGATGCTGCCGCCGGAGATGATAACTTTTATATCTTGGCTGCCGCTACGGATACAGGCGCAGGCACAGAAGATATTGACGTTTCGTTATTCCAGCAGGTTGCAGGCGCAGACCACGATTTTATCGTGTCTGACGCAGACGGCCATTTGACTCTTGATTCTGGTGCGGGCAATATAGTGATGACCGATACGGTAACATTTACAGGTGGGCAGACTAAAATGGTAATGTTCGACCCGAAAGTAGTTGCTCTTGACGGTACTGCACCGCCTACACTTGGCGATATTGGTACTGACGGTCAGACTCAGATTTCAGCTTTGAAATTTGACGCAGACGGCGGCGCGACTGGTGATGATGTCGCTTATATCTCTTGGAAAGTGCCTGACGGATATGTAACCGACTCTGCCAGATTGAATGTATGTTATACGTTCGGTGCGGCGGAAGACGCGGCTGATGAGGCGCAGTTTGATTTTACTGTTAATGCTGTCGCTGCTGGCGAGGCTCTTGACGCTGCCGGTACTGCTTTGGCAGACCAAGCAACGGTTATTGCGGACGCAAGCACGGGCGAAGGCAAACTTTACATCACGCAGTACAATATCGAAGTTGAAACAATCGCAGTTGATGATTTAGTTACCATCGAGATTGCCGTTGACGAAAGCGAATCTGCGTTGTCGGCTTCTGGCACGCTTGACGTTCTTTATTTTGAAATTGAGTACGAATCAACAGAGTAGTTTAATAAGGGGCGGGTTCGCCCGCCCTTATTTTTAAGGTGTATTATGACTGAAACTGAAATAGCCAATCTTGCTCTTATCAAGGCCGGAGGCGCAGGCGACCAATCAAGCGGCGCGGGCGTGATTGTCGACATAAACGGCTCTGACGTTATCTCTCAGATTTGCAAAATCCTTCTTCCTGTATACAGGAAAAAGGTTATTGCGGACTTATCTGCTATCAAATGTGTGCCAAGAGAGGCCATAAGATATAAGGATTTGGGTGCTGCGTTAAGTTCCGCTTCTTTACCTGAAATCGGCGAATGGCAGTATGCGTTTAATCTTCCTTCCGACTGCCTTGCGCCTGTAAGACAAATCAGCGAGGCTTATTTACTGGACAGTACTAAAGATATGCCCGAATACAGATTTGGAACAATAGCCAACAAAACGGCGACAGGTATAATTTTTCTGACTAACGACCTGACAAATGCAGACGAAGATTCGGCGTTTATAGAATACGCCATTGATATTCCCAATCCCAAGGCGTGGAGCGAGTCTTTAAAACATTGTATTATAACTCTATACGCCGCCGAACTTTGCCCGATGATAGGCAAAAAGGCCGAACAGAGAACAGCTTTACTTGCCGAATATAAACAGTTGACTTTGCCTGATGTTAAGAAATTTATATCGTCATCTTATAATAATTTTGCAAAAACAATACCTGATTACAAGGGCGGTAGAAATTGATAAAAAAAATTGCACTTATTCTTATACTTGCGTCTATTGGATTATGTTATAGTCCGTCAATAACATCGCTTAACACGGGACAGATAACGCCTCTTTTGGACGCAAGAAGCGATTTCCCCAAATACGCTTCGTCCTGCCGTATTGCCGAGAATGTTTTTGTACTTACGCACGGCCCGATAACGAGGCGGTCTGGCACTAAATATATCGCAGAAGCCAAAGAACCTAACGCTATTTTAATACCATTCGAGTTTTCTACTGGGGACACTTATATCATAGAGGCCGGAAATCTTTATATGAGATTTTATAGAAACGGCGCTGTTATTCTCGACGGTAACGACCCTTACGAGATAACAACTACTTTCGACGGCAATGAAATACCGTATCTTCGATGGACTCAATCCGATAATACTATGTTCATAGTGGACGGCACGGACGAGCCGCAAAAACTCACCAGAACAGGCCATACAGACTGGACGATTACGGACGCAAACATAACAACCGGCCCGTTTCTGCCTGCGAATACCGAAGATATAAATATTGTGCCGTCAGATACTACCGGAACTATAACTCTAATGGCGAACTCTGATATATGGGACGCCAACCACGTCGGGGCATTGTGGGAGATTAGCCAGCCGTTATCATCAGTTTCTTATACTGGCACTTTAGACGCTAACGAATCGTCTTTGCAAACAGCATATTTTAAAGGCGCATACGGATTTACAACGGAGGGTACTTGGGTTGGAACGGTTACTCTTGAAAGAAGCACTAATGGAGGAGTAACGTGGAGTCCGGCTCTTAGCCCCTTAACAGATACCAACTTTGATAATCCTACCGAAGAAGAAGAAGACGGCGCTGTTTATCGTGTAACGATGAGTAGTTATACTTCAGGCTCTTGCTCTTACACCCTTACCGTTTCCAACCAGACGCAAAGCGGGGTGGTAAGAATCACTGATTATACTGACGCTAATGAGGTTGAGGCACTTGTGTTAAGCGATTTAGCGGATACCGACCCCACTAAAGACTGGCGTGAGGGTTATTGGTCTGACCATCGGGGCTGGCCTAAAACTGTATGCTTTCACCAGCAGAGGCTTGTATTCGGCGGTTCTGATAATTTCCCGCAAACAATATGGTTCGGCGAGGCCAATCCTGACGATTATGAAAATTTCGATGACGGTACTAACGATACCGATTCTTTCACAATAGCGATACCCGGCCAGAATCCTATCAGGTGGCTTGTTTCTCAGGACTATCTTTTAATAGGAACGTCATCGTCTTGCGGGAAATACGGCGAACAAGGCAAAGCCATAACGCCGACATCTCCGAATTACCAGCAGCAGTCTGGATACGGCTGTGCCGATATTTCGGCGGTTTTGGCGGGCGATACGGTTCTTTACGCCGAAAGAGGCGGTACGAAAGTAAGAGAGTTCTCTTATAGTCTCCAGTACGATAAATTCTTATCCAATGACCTTATGTTATTATCTGAGAATATCGCCGAAAGCGGGATTGTAGATATTGATTTTCAGATAAAGCCTTATCCTGTTTTATGGTGTACTCTGTCAAACGGAGATATTGCCACTCTTACTTACCAGAGAGAACAGGAAGTAGTATCGTGGTCTTTACAAAAAACAGATGGAGATTTCGAGTCCTGTGCGATTATTCCTACCGACAGTTCGGAAGATGAAATTTGGGTTAAGGTACATAGAGATGGCGGATATTACATAGAGCAATTTCAGCCCATAAACTGGGGTACTGATGTAAACGATTTATGGTTTGTCGATTCGGGTCTTAATTATGACGATACCGCTACCGACGAGTTCGGCGGATTAGACCATTTAGAGGGCGAAACAGTTTCGGTTTACGCTGATACGATAGTATGTGAAAATGAAGTCGTATCTGCGAACTCCGTTACTATATCCAATTCGTCGAGTATAGTTCTTATAGGATTACCGTTTACGTCCAAAATAGAGACAGTGCCTATGGCATTTGACCCGCAGGATAAATACTACGGAAAGAAAATAAAAACAATCAGCTTCGATTTCTACGAAACAGGCCATTGTAAATATGGAAGCGGACGAAACGCCGAGTTGCTGGACATCGACTTTTACGAGTCTTCGTTAAGCGCAGTAATTGACTTATACACAAGTGTAGATTCTCTCTTTAATGCCAAGTGGCCTTATGCGTCTAAACAAAAGCAAACTGTATATATGGAAAGTTCAAAACCTTTGCCCTTAACCATAAGGGGAATTACGTTTAATTTTGCAATGGAATGATAACAAAAAGACAGATGACAATAGAAGATTTCCTTGAGATAATGGCTCAAAATTCAGAGTATTATCCCGATTATGTTAATCTTCCTGACGAGCATAAAAGGTTTCTCGGCCAGTTAAATATATCTACTGGAGTTGCGAATACTTATTTTATTAACGGAGTCTTATCGGGCGTGGGTGGTATGAGATATTGCGGAATGGGCGAGGCTTGGACGATTACCTCGCCAAAAGCGAGAAATAATCAAACGCTGTCTGTTTTCAGGGAAACAGTAAAAGACTTTCATTCGATGATAAACGAGTTTAATCTTTTGAAAGTTTACGCAGATAATACTTTGAGCGAAAACTTTTTAAAACACCTCGGATTTACAAAGGCAGAGAATACTTTTATATGGGTAAGGAGTTAATATGAGCGGCCTTGAAATGCCTCTTATGATGGGCGCAATGGGGATTGGTACTGCAATGCAGGTATCGGGCAAATTGCAGGCCGGAAAAGATGCGCAGAAACTTGCCAATTACAGGGCTTCTCTTGACTTGAAAGCTGCGCAGGACGTAAGGCGAGAATCAGAAGTTGAATCTGGAATACTTGCCGAAAAGAGGAAAAAGATTATAGCTTCTCAAAGAGCGGCTTTTGCCGCAGGCAACGTCAGATTAGACGTAGGTTCACCGCTTGTAATAGAGTCTCAAACCCGTGCCGATATAGCCAAAGATATGGGCTATATCCTTGAGACGGGCAGGAACAAGAGCGCGGCCTATATGGCCTCTGCTGCGTATGAAAAAGCCGCTGGCAAGGCCGCAAGAAAACAATCCGTATGGGACGCTATCGGAACTGGAATTAGCGGGTTCGGGAGTATGGCTTATATGGGCTATCAGGGCGGTATGTTTGGCAGTGGGTCTAAAACAGGCTTGAATACAAAAACGTCCGGCCTGAATAATTATAAATATGTTAATCAGTCTCCGTTTACAACCAGATATACATAGGAAATAACGTGGCAGATTTAGAACTTTATCAGCGTTCAGTATCACCGAGGGCAGTGCCTTTGCCTAAACCTTCTATGGCTCTTGCCGACAGGTCAGGCCAAATATCGGCAGGTCAGGCTATCACAGGAGTTTCTGGCGATATATTCTCCAATCTGATTAAAGCCAAAGCTAATAACGAGCATAACGAGTTCGTAGGCCGAATAAATACCGCAAAGCAGGAGTTCAAGAACTTTCTTTTAGAAAAACCGAACGCCAGTTTAGAGGAAATCCAAAAGGCCAAAGTCGAAATGCTTGCTAATATCGACAAGGCAGGTCAGGGCGTAGAAACAAATTTAGGCAAAGAATATAATAAGAATTTTATGCTTAATAACCGAACCCTGATTGAGGGTCAGGTGGACGGCGATATTCTTGCTATCCAGACACAGAGAGAGGCAACCAGAACAAAAATGGTTATCGAAAACGATATTGTTCCGAGTATGGACAAGGAAAGACTGAACAAGTTTATCGACGACCAAGTAGAATCTGGCGTAATTGCACCTGAACTGTCGGATATTACGAAAAAACATTATGGTAAACAAATAGACGCTAAATTGATTTATAACAATGTAGCCGCTTTAAAAATAATGCATAAACAGACTGGCGATTCCTCTCATATTGACAAAGCAAAAGAGTTGGCATTATCCACCACTTTGTTGGACGAAAAAGAGAAACAGGCATTATACGCCAACATAGAAAGTTATGAAATCCAAACTCAAAACAGGGCGAAAAAAGATATTTACGCTTATGATTTAGAAACTACGAAAGAATTATTAAGCAAACTCGATAAAAGCGATTTGGATATGGATGATGTTCAGGCAAAATATCCGAAAGACATAAAAACTGTTGAGTATTTTCAAGGGTTGATAAAAGGCTCTAAAAAAGAAGTAGTTAATACGAAACCAAGAGGCCACAATGCCGCACTTGATATTATCTATGCTGTGAGTGCGGGCGACAAGGGAAAACTTGCCGCCCACAAGGAGTTGGCAACATTAAGGTACGACAAAGGAACAATAAACGATGAAGATTATCAGTGGGCGAAAAGCAGGATTGACAAGCCTTATCCAAGAGATGTTTCTAATAATGTCAGAGCAACTATAAAATCGACTGATTCGTGGTGGACTACAAAAGATGAACAAAAAGAACAACAGGCTTTTATACAATGGGTAGAAAAGCAAATTGCGGACGGCAAAGAGCCAACACTGAAAGAAATGAAATCTGTTATGAGCGATTTAGTTTCTCAAAAGCCTATACTCGAAACGGAGATAGGCGAAGAAAAAAGGATTGAAGTGATTGACAAAGATGGAAATTTGTTTAGTGTTCCTGTGTCTCAATTTGAAATAGCAACCAAAAAATACGGTTTTAGGGCGGCTGAATAGTGGAAGAATTAGATTTAAGACCTGTTTCCTCTATGGAGAAAGAACTGGACTTGCGCCCTGTTGGCTTGGGTCTTAATCCGTATCAAGGTCTCGACAAAGACGAACTTGCCAAGAAAACAGACCGTGTATATAAAAACTCTACCGACTATCTTGTGCCGTTTTCAGAAGCTGAAAAACTTGAATTTGACGTAGAGGAAATCAATATCCGTCAGTTGCTTACGAAGCCATTGCCTCGCCCAAAAGCGGGAATGACTGATTGGGTAAAACATTTCAAAACAGAAGAACAAATAATGAACTGGAATTACGGCAATATTCCCGATACGAAGCCGAGGCTAAAGGCTTTAGCTAAAGAATATATGCGCCAGAGCAAGATAAAAAGAAACAAAGAGGAAGAGTTGGTTGTTAAAGAAAAAGACGTGTTGAGCCTTAATGCTTATCTGGCGTATTTTACTGGCGGCGAGCAGGCGGCAGAGGCCGTAATGAAAGCAAATATATTCAGAAATAAGCCCAAAGCTGTTGATGAGGCCGACCCGACCTTTCAATATTTAATGGAAAGTCCAAACCAATCTTATGTGGCTTCTATATTCGATACGCAAATAGGCTCAGAAAGAGTTGAGGAAATCAACACTCTTGTCGAAATGGAAGATAGAGAGGCAAGGGATAAGTATTATAAATCAAAAGGAATTATAAGAACTAAAGAGTTTCAGGAGAAAAAAGACGGCAGAGAGTATATGTTGTTTTCCGACAGCTTGAAATCATTAAAAAATAACGAAATCAGGAAAGCAATAGAAAGAATACAAGACCCAGAAGCCAGTTATGCCAAAAGCAAATATACCGAACACGGATTAAGCCCTGATTATGATAGAGATTTACTGCTTGTGCGAAATCATTATTTTGCTCTTGAAGAGGTGCGTGCAAGGGATACTACTTGGACGGCTAAACTGGGCGATATGGGACTTGATATGGTTAAGTATATGGGCGAAATTGCCTTGCTGTCTGGTATTGGTGGCAGTGGCGTTAAAATAGCGTCCTACAAGGGACTTCGCACTATTGGAACTCCTAAACTCATTGCAAGAAATGCAGCAAAATTTTCTTCTGCTGCGACTATGGCCACATTAAATCCGTCTATGATTGCCAATCTTACAATAGAACGGCTAACAGATAAGGGTTATATAGGCAATTACGGTGAATTTATTAAGACAGAAGAGGGGCAGGCTATTGCAAAGGCTCTTCCGAAATCTTTGGCCGAAGGCACTATTACATATTTTATAGAACAAAAAGGCGATGATATTGTAAGAGGGCTTACTAAGATAGGCGGCGGCGTAATCCGTAAAATGCCCAAAGCCATATCTTCTAAACTTGACGATATTGCCGATTTTATGAAACAGTCCAAAATAAAGTCTTTTGAAAAACTCCCCAAGGGACTACGGGCTGATTTGAAAGTCATAAAAAACTGGTTGAATAATTTGGCTAAGGCGGGAAAATTCAATGGTGTATTTGGCGAAAATATTGAAGAATATGCAGAGCAGATAATCAAGCCTGCGTTGCTACTTGACGACCAGCACAGAAACAAAGATGACGCTTATTTGACACGGGTTGCTAAGTCTTTTCTGGTTAATCCTGAAGAATTGTTGCTGCAAACGGTTCTTTTTACAATGATACCTTTCGGCACGGGCGCCATTGCAGGCACAGCCTCGACTATAAAATGGGCTGGAGAAAACATAGTATCTCAAGCCCCCGAATTGCCTGAAGTAAAACGCAGAATTGATATGGAGAACGCAATCAGGAACGAATACGGTGTTGATAGACAACAGGCCGAAGACATTGCCGATATGCTTGAAAAAAGAACAAATATAGACCAAATTGAAGAAAAGATACAGGGCTATGAGGGGTTTTCAGATTTTAGTTTTGACGACCATAATAACAAAAAAGCGTTAGTTGCTATGCTGGTGGACAGGGGTCTTGTTTCTGAAGACGCACAAAGACTGGCCGAAATAACTACCCGAATCGCCAAGAGGGAGAAAGCTACGGTTCAGGAAGTTGTTGGAAGTGCCGAGTTTCAAAAAGATATTGAGATGTCGCCAAAGGCAAAACTGGAAGCGGAAGAAATCGTTGCTGAGACTGAAAGGCCGATTGAACAGCCGTCCGATTTTGTTGCTACATCAGAAACAAAGCCAAGGGGCGTTTCAAAGAGTGTAGAAGAACAGGCCGTAGAAAAAGAATTGGTCGATTCTTTTGAAAGCATACCCGATTATCAAGTCGTGTCTATGAAACAGCAATCAGAAATGGTGGCTGAAATAATAATCAAAGACTATGAACAGGCAAAGAGAATTGCTATGGGGCAGAAGGCTGCGCCAAGAGGTGTTATCCCTGAAATGGTGTATATTGCCGTTGCGAATAGAGCCACAAAAACTGGCGACCTCAATACATTACAGGATTTGGCGTTAAATTCGGGACTTGTTAAAATCGCAACTGAAATGGGGCAGAGAATCAGGGCTTATGGCGAACTCGGCGACCATTCGCCCGTAAAAGCGGTTCAAAAAATAGTTAAAATCAGAGAGTCCCAATTAAAAGAAAACGAAAAAGCCACCAGAAAGAAACTTGAAAAGGAGGCCAAATTCGCCGAAAAAGAACTTGATAAAGCGGAAAAGGCTTATGCCGACAGGGAAATCGAAAATGCTATAAATAATACTAAATTGCCGAAAGCAACAAGGACTGTTTCAGCTGATATTAAATCCCCGAAATATGGTAAAAATAACAAACTCGTTACAAAGCAGGAATACGAAACTATCCTTGCCGACATTGAAAAGGAGAACAGAGAACTTCAAATTAAACAAGGTAAGGGTTTTAGAAAAGGCGCGGCTTATGTGCCAAAGCCGGAAGATTTTGTCAGGGCAGGCAAACTCGGCTTATATCATCTTGAGGCGATGGGAAGAAATGTCGCAGATTGGTCTAATGTTTTAATCGAACAGTTAGGGGAATGGGTTAAGCCTCATCTCGAAAAAATATGGAAAGAGGCTAATTCTGCACTGGCAGATACCGAAATTGAGGCGGCTGTCTCTAAACTTGCAGACGGATTTGAAAAGGACAAAACTTTTGCACAGATGTCATTTTATATCGACAATCTTGCAAAGGGCTTTATCCGCAAGGGCGTTATCAAAAGAGATGATTTAGTAAAAGCCGTCCACAAAGAACTGCTCGCCATAGACCAAAACATTACAATAAGAGAGGTAAAAGACGCTATTAGCGGTTATGGCAAATACAGAAGATTGAGTAAAGAGGAAGTTGACGCTACGCTTCGTGATATAAAAGGGCAACTGCAGCAGTTGGCAAAACTCGAAGATATGGAAAAAGGCAAAGCGCCGTTAAAAACTGGCGGAGAGCGCAGAGTGCCGAGCGATGAGGAAAGACGGCTGATTCAACAGGTAAATGAAGCCAAGAAAAAGGGTGGTTATATAGTCATTGACCCAGAGAAGCAGCTTAAAACCGCGCTCGATACCGTAAAGACAAGATTAAAAAACAGGATAGCAGACCTTAAAAAACAAATCGAAACCAGACAGAAAATCGTTAAGACGAAGACCGAACAGCCGACAGACGCAGAAGTTATTAGGCTGACCACAGAGCGAGACGCTTTACAAAAAGAATTTGACGAGATTTTCGGCAGAAAAAAACTTACTCAAGAACAAAAACTTAATATGGCTACAAAGGCAATGGAAAGGTCTATTGCCGAACTCGAAAGAAGAATTAAAGAAAAGGATTTAGAAACGCCTAAATCAGAGAAATTAACTTCGCCGCAATTAGAGTTATTAAGAAATAAAAGAGATACTTTAAGGGCAGAACTGCAATCCTTGCAGGACATAGCGAATCCGAATAAGGCTCTCAGGGCAAGGCTTTTAAGCGATATTGAAATGTATAATGAAATGGCCGCAGAGGGGTTGTTTGAAAAAGCCGAAAAAGAAAAAATTGAGGAAGATGTTGATACGAAAACTTTAAGATTCGCAAGAGATAAGGCCAAGAGAACTTATGTCGCCGCCAGAGAAATATATAATCAGTCCGGTGGAATATCGAAAGAAGAACTGCAAAATATAATGATATTGTCGCAGAACATCGAATCCGCCCAAAACAAATTATTAACTGCCAAAAGGCGAACAGCTTACGGCAGAC